>WNGM01004698.1_pt1 | contig 12555 bp, 13 predicted proteins | sample 5400571 | NCBI WGS metagenome assembly WNGM01 (sample SAMN13153378, study PRJNA577476) | soil metagenome | isolation source: 100 cm soil or saprolite under Garry oak tree replicate 2 | place: USA:California | collected 2016-06-15
GATGAGCCAGCCGACAGGAATGAGTTGCTGGCGGAGTTGCTGGACCGCGTGCTCGGTGATGAGCGTGTTGGGGGCCGAGGTGCCGGACGGTAGATCGGCGAAGGTCCGGATCTTCGGTCTCACGATGCAGCGGGCCGGTGGGCACTGGTAACGCTCGGATAGGAAGTGGCCGTCCGGGGTGTAGTGCTGGGACACGGCGCCCGTGCCGAGCAGATCGAGGTCGGGCACCGCGTTAAGACCAGGGCGCGATGTCACGATGTCGGTGTCGGTGCCGAGCTGGGCGGGCTTGATCCCGTAGTCGCGCAGAAGTGACGGTGTGGCGACGTACAACGGGCCTTGATAGTTGGCTTCGTCCTTGCGTATCGCTTCGCTGCGGGACATGGTGCCCGTGCTGGTGGCTTGCCAGAGAGTGGCCCGCTGGTTTGTGGCAAGTCCGGCGCTGAGGGACGGGATCGGCCCGGGGCAGCTCGGCACGCTCGTCAGGCAGGGCGTTTCTCCGGGCCGCCCGGCGGCGTCGAGCGCGACGACCAACCGGGCGTGCATCGACTTGGCGAGGGACGTGACGTCTGCCTGCAGCGCGCGCTCTTCGTCTCGGGTCGGCGGCGGGCCGGCGCCGGGGTAGCCGCTTCCTGAGCTGTGTGGTTCGTAGACGATGAGCTGGTTCGCCGCGAGGTTGGGCCCGCTGAACATCAGTGGACTCGATGATCTCGTGGTAGCGAGGATGCCGGTCAGCGTGGCCAGCAGAACGACGAAGCCGATCGCCGCGAGCGCCGGCCCGGACCGGGCCCGGTAGCGGCCGAGGTCGCGCAGCGCGAGCCGCACTGGCACGGGCGCGCGCCGGAACACCGCTGCCGGCCCAGCCGCGAGAACGGGGGCGAGCAGGAGCACGCCGAGCGCCGTCGCGACGATCCCCGCGACGAGCAGCAGGCCGTCGTGTCGCGTGGTGAGGCAGCCGAGCCCGCCGACAAGAAGGACGCTGCCGGACACGGCGGATCGGTGCGAGGCTCGCGGGGAGGCAGGCCGCCCGGAAAGGGCCACGACGATGGGGACCCGCGCGGCCGCACGCGCGGGCCGCCAGGAGGCCGCCGTGGCGGTGACCACGGGCAGCGTCGTCGCGACGGCGATCGCCCACCACGGCACGTTGGACCAGGCGACGCGGTGCTCGACCGCGCGCTGTAGGTGTGATGCGTAGCAGATCCAGGCGAGGAAGCCGCCGGCGGCACCGATGAGCATACCGATGAGACCGACCACGAAACCGTTGGTGACCATGACGAGCCGGACATTGCGGTCGGTCGCGCCGAGCGCGCCGAGCATGCCGAGCGCGCGTCGGCGCCGCTGCGCCATTGCGGCGAACCCGGCCACTGCCACCAGGCCGATCAGGAGCAGCCCGAACACGGCTACCGCGAGCACGACCGTCGCGGGGCTGATCTTGTTCCCGGCCGGAGCCCGTTGCTTCGGTGTCGAGCCGCCTGGTAGGTGCAACCCCGCGACGCTGTTCGCGGCCGCGTCGAACAGGACGGTGACCGTGGTGGGGCGGCTGACCTGGCCGGGGGTGACGAGCGCGAACTGGTCGAGCAGGTTGGCGGGGTCTTCGACCAGCCCGGTGACCCGCCGGGCACGGCCGGCCTGACGCCAGAGATCACCGGGCCGGACGTTGAACAGCGACGCGACCCCGCTCGTCACCGCGACCTCATCGGGGCCGGTGGGGTAGCGCCCGGATACGAGGGCCAGCGTCGGCTGCCCGTAGCGGCCGTGCGGGTCCTGGGCACGCAGCTCGATGCTGCTGACCGTGCCGGGCACGGCGATCGCCTGGTTCTCGATCACGCCGATCACGCCGAAGAGCCGCCGCACGGCCGCGATGTCGGCGGCCAGGTACCGGCTGTCGCCGGGAACGGTGAGCACCTCGTCCGCGGTCCCGAACGTTGCCGCAGTGGCCGTCGACGGCGCGTTGTAGGCGATTGCGGTGCCCAGGATGGTCGCGGCGACCGCAATGGCCAGCAGTGAAATCAGCAGGATCTGCTGGCGCCACTCGCGGCGGCACAGCCGCCACGCCCACCGGATGACCGCGCGGCGGCCGGGGACACCACCGTTGCCGATGGGACCGGGTGCTCGCGCGGCGCGGTACTCACCTGCCCTGCCCCGGGATGAGCAGCGACTCCGGACCCGGCGGCGGGGTGGTCTGGCCGGTGATACGGCCGTCACGCAGCAGCACGACCCGATCGGCCCAGCTGGCGAGCTGCGCGTCATGGGTCACCACGACCGCGGCCACGCCCCGCTGGCATGCCTGGCGCAGCAGGTGCATCACGTCCTCGGCGTTCACCGAGTCCAGCGCGCCGGATGGCTCGTCGGCCAGCAGCAGCGCCCGGTCCCCGACCAGCGCACGGGCGATCGCCACACGCTGCCGCTCCCCGCCGGACAGCTGATCGGGGAAGCTGGAGGCCCGGGCGGCCAGGCCCAGCCCTTCCAGCGCCGCCACCGCCTCCGCGCGGGCCTTGCGCACCGAGACACCGTCAAGTTCCCGCGGCAACGCGACGTTCTCCGCGGCGGTCAGCCCGGGCAGCAGGTTGAAATCCTGGAAGACGTATCCGACCATGTGACGCCGCAACCAGGCCTTTGCCTTGCGCGGCATCCCGGCCAGCTCCGCGCCGCCGACCCACACCTGCCCGCTGGTCGGGTCCTCCAGGCTGCCGGCGATGGTCAGCAGAGTGGATTTGCCTGATCCGCTCGGGCCCATCACCGCCACCATCTCGGCCGCCGCGACCGACAGGTCCACTCCGCCAAGCGCGTGCACCGCGGCCGGCCCCTGCCCGTAGGTCTTCCACACGCCCCGCAGCTCGAGCACGCTCGCCGGGGTATCGCCGTTTCCGCGCCCTGGCGTGGTCATCGCCGCGCCTCCGCCCTGCGCAGCTGCGGCACCGTGGCGCGGCTCGGCTCGGCCGGCTTCGGTGGCTCGGCGGCGGCACGCCTGAGCCGCGCATCCGCCGTGTCCAGCCACCGGGTCACCGCATCCAGGCGGAACAGCTCCGCATCCACCGCAAGCGCGAGACCAAGGTCGTTGCGCGCTTCGCCATCCTTCAGCCGCGTCCACTGCTGCATCAGCTCGATCAGGTACAGGCGGTGGCTCTGGATCACCTCGTGCACATCCGTGCCGGGTACACGCACCGCCACCAGCACCTTCATCACCAGCTCATCGCGGGGCGGCGAGGTCAGGTCCGGCGGGTCGCGCAGCCAGCCCGCCAGCTCCGCCTGGCCGCTGACCGTGATCCGGAACCGCTTCTGCGGCCCCTCTTCGCCGCCATCCGATTCGACCAGCCCGTCACGCTCGAGCCGTTGCAGGGTCTTGTACACCTGGCCGACGTTGAGCGGCCACACCTCGCCGGTCCTCGCCTCGAACTCTTCACGCAGCCGCAGCCCGTACTTCGGTCCCTCGCTCAGCAACGCGAGCAAGGCGTGCGGGACACTCACGGCGTCACCATGCCGGGAATCATGTCGAGCATAATACTCAGTATACTAGGAGCTAGCAAGCACTCGCGGTAAAGACGGCGCCCTGCACCAGGCCCACCCCCAGGGCTGTGAACCGCAGGCCGGTTCGCGGCGGGCGCTGGCGATCCAGCGGTGGTGACACGCGGCGGGTGGCAAGAGCTTGGCAAGTTGCGTCACGTATCGACGGCGTTCGCACGGTTGGCACGGCGTGGACGTGCTCGGGATCAGCGCGGAAGACGACGGGCTCAAGAAAACGGCCGGACCTCCACTCGCATCCTGACCGACGAGCAGCTCGCCGACTACGGCCCCTGGTTCGACAACCACAAACGGCTCCGCGAGCTCATCGCAGAACTCGAAGCTCTCAGCCTCGCCATCGCCGAAGCCGACCCCTGCTGGAACCGCTAGCCCGGCCAGCCCGCAGAACCGGAACGACACCCTCCAGATCATGTGGGCAGCGCCCGCTTAACCTGTGGGCAGCGCTCCGCCCGGCCCCGTCTGCGCAGGTCGCGCCTAAACCTGAAGACGTCACCCGTACCGACCTGCCGTTATACCTATTTCAGGTAGTCCCGAAAGGCCGTTTCCGGCCCATGGTTGCTCCGAGTTTGCTCGCGTGTCGTGATCTTCTTGCGCAGGCTGGCTTCCGGGCATCGCGGACCCCGGTCGGATGGCATTACTTAGCGTGAAACACTAGCTAGTGACGGTGAGAGCGGCAGGCTATGCGAGGACGGCACCGACCTGTCTGTGGTGGTTGAGCGGAGTCTTGCGGGTGCCGGAAACCCTGTCACTCTATGCGACCCGGGCATCCGTCGACCGGGGTACACGCGAGGACTATCGCGGGTACATAAACAGTCAATTCGAGGGCCACGCGCGGCTGCAGCCGGGGAGGTGCCTGCCGGGTGCACGGTGCGGCCACGGACCACCCTCCAGCCCGGCCACCAGCTGCTCCCCCGCCAGCCAACGAACGCGTCCGGCGCATGCATAACCGTCCCGCGGTCACGCGAGCGGGCTGAGGTGGTTATTTCTTGGTCAGACCTCCGTCCTGCTGCCCGAGCCGCATGCCGCTGACCAGCGCATACGCGTTCCGAGGCCCGACCCCGGGACGCCGCCGTCCGCTGTATGCCCGTGCGCCCAGCTTCCAAGGCCTAACGCACGCACGGCCACGGACGGCCCGGGCGGGAGCGGTCAGCTGACCGCCTCACAGGCGCCTGCGGGCCTCAGTGACCTCTCATACGGCCGGCCCCGGCGGCGCGCCCGGCTGACCGCGGCCACAAGCCAGGTCAGCCAGGCCGGCGCGCCAGCCAGGACGCCTGCCAGCCGCCTCCGGCGCGGAACCCGGTATTCAGCGCGCCCCGGTCCTGCCGCCCGAAATCGTCCAGCGGCGCGAGCTCATTCCCGCCGCCCGGGTCGTACAGCATGAGTTACGGGATCGTTTCCCGGGGAGCGTCGGAGCAGAAAGTCACGGGCAAGGAGGTCGGCAACTCCTGCTGACAGCAGACCGCGGCAAACAGCGCCGTGAACGAGGCGGCGTCGAGCGTGAACACCGTTGCCGGAGTGGCGGAAACGGCGATCAGGCCGCTGGGGTACGGGTCCGCCGACGTAGAGGCCGGCGCTGTCGTTCATGCCTCAGTACCTGCAGCGGCAAGGCGACGACCACCCATGCCGTCGCCGGATGCGCGACGCCGCATCTCCGGCCAGCAACGCCGCGAGCCAGCGGTCCCGCAGCATGCTGCGGGACGGCGCCGGCTCCGGCTGCGGGGGACATTAGTGACGTGACTTCCCGTCAAATGCTGGCGCGCCTCACTGTGACAGCGCGCGGTCTGCGGCGGTTCTGGTGGTCGCCTGCCACGCGAAGCCGTCCGGATCGGTGAAGGGCTCACTGCCGCCGGCGATAACGATCCGGTGCGAGCCGGTGCCGTCCGCGGAGACACCGGCATCCTTCGCCGCGGCCCGGCGGCTGTACAGCGCCAGCTTCACCGGCGATCCAGCCGCGCCGAACTCGACGTACTTGCTGCCGAAGCTTTGGGCGACGGACAGGCCGTGGGCGACGTAGAACTGCTTGGTTGCCTTGACGTCGGCGGCTCCGAGCAGCAGCACGAAGTCGTCGATCTCGCGGGTCGCGGGGCCGGAGTTCTTCTTCGCAGACGACGCGATCTTCCAGATTGCGCCGTCCGGTGCCTGCACGACGCCGCCGTATCCCCAGAAGCTCTTCTGGGCGGGCTTGAGTGTCGTTGCGCCGCCATGAGCAGCCGCGTCGATCAGGGTGTCGACGATGTTCGGCTGGGCGACGACGAGCGACAGCATGAAGCCGCGGAAGCCGCTGGTAGGCGCATCGGCCGCGTGAACCAGCAGCCGGTCGCCGAGGCCGAATGCGGTGGTGTAGAACTCCTCGGCGGCAGCCGGGTCGGAAGCTTGCAGGATGACGGATTGGATGCCGGTCATGACTCGTCCTTTCTGAGCTCGCCGGTCGTGGTCACCGGCCGCGATCTGTGTTCCCAAATCGAGAGTAGCACTCTCAATTTGAGAGTGCTACTATTACTTTTATGAACGGAGATGTCAAGGGCAGCCGGACTGCCGTCACCGTCGCCCCTCAGGCGCGCACCCGGCGAACCCAGGCTGCGGTCGTCGCGGCGGCTCGCCGGCTGTTCCTCGAACGCGGGTACGCGGCCACCACGATCGAGGCGATCAGCGAGCTTTCCGACACTCCCCAGCCGACGGTGTACCGGCTGTTCTCCTCCAAGCTCGGGATCCTCAAGGCCGTGCTCGACGTCTCGATCGCCGGCGACGACGAGGCGGTCGCGATGGCGGACCGGCCGCAGGTCCGCTCCCTCGTCGCGAACCTGGACCCGCGCGATACGCTGACCGGCTTCGCAGCGCTGGTCGGCGGGCTGATGGCGCGCACCGCGCCGGTGCACCGCGTCCTCGAAGAGGCGGCACGATCCGACCAGGGCGCCGCGGCAGCACTCGCCGAGATCGCGCGACAGCGTCACGACGGCCAACGCCGCATCACGCGCTCCCTGATCCGGGCAGGCGCACTGCGTCCGGGGCTCAAAGAGCGCGAAGCGGCCGACATCGTCCACACCCTCGCCTCTCCCGAGGTCTATCGCCTGCTCGTCACCGACCGCGGCTGGAGCGGCGAACGGTACAAGCAATGGCTTTCGTCGATCCTCATCGACCAGCTCCTGCCTGCAACGACAAGGCGGTGAAAGCAATGCAACGAAGTTACGGTGGTCCCGTGATCAGCCAGCGCGTGCCTGGCGGGGTCGCGCACAAGATGCCAGCCGACCTGCGCACGGCGCTGATCGCCAACGCCACTGCGCTCGCAGCGTGGAAAGCCCTCACGCCACTGGCCCGCAACGAGTTCATCTGCTGGGTCCTCGACGCCAAACAGCACCCGACCCGGGAACGCCGCATCCGCCGGACCCAAGAGGAACTCGAAGAAGGACAGCGCCGGCCCTGCTGCTGGCCCGGATGCAAGCACCGCGAGCGCAACGGCAAGTAGCGCGCCATCTTACGTGAGTCACCCGCTGTCCAGCGCGCGGCATCCGGTGGCGATCAGTCCCTGGCACAGCGGAGGCCTGTCCGCAGCGGTACCGCTTGCGGGACCACCAAGATCATCCGGCGGCGGAACGGCCTGCACTTGTGAACACGGCGCGCGACTGGCCCGTGGGCTGAACCCGCCGCGCCCGTTTGCGGCAGTAGCCGATCAGGAATGAAGAAGCGTCAGCCACCTAGCCGCACGTAGCGTGACTGTCATGTGCATCAACGCCCCTCGTCAGAGCAGACCAGGCATGAAGGCGCTGGCGAGCACGGATGATCCGGCCCTGGCGGCCTGGCTGGGCTCGCTACAGGAGGCGTCCTTCAGCCGGGCGGGCGGGGCGGTGCGCAAGGCGTACCCGCCAGAGCGGCGGATGACCGGACCCCAGCTGGCAGGCTACCTGGCGCGCCGGACGTACGCGCTCGCATCCTCCACTCGGCGCGACGGCCGTCCGCACGCCGCACCGACGCTGTTCTCCATATACGCGGAGGCGTTCTGGCTGCCCACGCTCGGCGGCGCGGCCCGGCTCGGCAACGTCCGGTCCCACCCGTGGCTCGCGCTGTCCATCATCGAGGGTGAGCATGACACCCACGCTGCGGTGCTCACCGAGGGCCCCGCCGAGGTGCTGGCGACCGTTCCCGAGGACGTCCGGAGCATCACCGGGCTGCGCAACGGCGGCAGCAGCCTGGACTGGGCAACGGCCTGGCTGCGGATGACCCCGCAGCGGCTGTTCAGCTTCGCCGAACTCGCCTGGCAGGGCGTATCGCCTAGCTCATAAGCGTGCTGACCGGGTCACGATGTCGCCCAGGGCTCAGCCAGCTCACCCGTCACGACAGACCTCCGCGCGGGCTTAGCCTTCCTTCAGATGGGCGGTATCACCCGAGCCCTGAGCGTGACAGGAGGCCCGAAATGCCCGCGAAGACTTCAGGCACCGGATCCGCCGGCTTCAGCGCCGAGGAGCGCGCCGCAATGAAGGGACGCGCCGCCGAGCTTCGCGCCGAGGGCAAGAAGGGCGCCAGGCAAGCCGACGAGCTGCAGAAGTGGAGCCCCGTGACCGAGAAAAGATCGCCGAACTGGTGAAGGCCGCACTCGTCTGATGGTTGCCGCGGCCGCCGTGGAGCGCACACGCTTTCGGCCAGCGGTCGAGGTCTTCTTTCGCGATTTGCCTCGCGTAGACCTGGCATATACCTGGCGTGTCCCTCCCATGTATCCCGGCGCACCCGACCTTGCCGCCAGCGCCAGCTCAAGCTGCTAGGCGGGGAAGGTTCAGCCGTACCGCAGTACTGGCGGAGAGCACTTATTCGGATCGTGCGGTATTCCCTGGTGTGGGGGTGTGACGACGGCCAGCCGGACCTGCCCGGTGGCGGCCATGCCGTGCTGCCCGGTGGATGCCAGCGCGATTACTCGGCGTGACACCGGTCCATGGTGGAGGCGCGTATGTATCCGCCGTTCGGCGCGGCAACCTGGTCTCCCAGACGGCTGGCTCGCGGCGCGCCGAACTGGATGTTCTGCGTCCGGTCACTCCCGCAGCCAACGGCCCTGCCAACGCTTTGGATCTGCCGGTGAGCGCGCGCACTCGCCGCGACGGGCCTGGCTGTCGCTCCACCGGGCGGTCAGTGGTTGCGGCGGTCCGGTCAGCCGCGAGGACCGGGCTTCACGTCCGGTCCAAGAGGCGCTGCCCCGCGTCCCCGGCTCAGGCCGGCGCGCAGGCCCGCGTTGTCAGGCCGCCGCCAGGGCAAGTCCTGCTCTAGCGCTGCGGGCCGCGTTCGACCAGGCGCAGCCGGGACGTCACCGCCGGCTATCAGCCTGGCGGAGCATCGCGTCGAGTTCGGGGTCGGCCCCGATCTCCCGGACCTCTTGCGCGCAGCGGCAGGCGACGGCGATCTTGGCGGCCCACCGCAGCGCCTCCTCGCGTGAGGGCACGTCGAGGAGCGTGAACCCGCCGATGGCCTGCGGGTACGGGCCGTCGGTGACCGCCCCGTCGGTGGCCACGATGCTCGCCGGCTGGTCTTCCAGGCCGCCGGCGGACACGTACACGCCGGCGTTTATGGCCTCCTGGACCGCCGCGCGCGCGGCCCTGGCCACGGCGGGCGCGTCCTCGTCGGGGACATGGTCCATCGCGTGGGCACCGAACGAGATCAGGTACTGCGTCATCTGCGACTCCCTTGTCCCGGCGGCCTGCTCCGGCCGTGTCCTGACTCATAGACGAACGACTCGCCCGGATCCCATCGCCTTGCCAGAAGAAATCTCTCACGGTTCCCCGCCGCCCGGCCCCGCGAGCGTCATGTGACCCGTGCCCGCGGAGATCATCGCCGCTGCGGCCGGCTACGAGCAGTCCGGCCGCACTCATCTAACGCCGCGATAGCAGCGTCAGCTCGGCTGTGCCGCCGCGCAGAACTGGGGCATCCGCTCACAGGTGCCGTGCCGTGGCAGACCGAGCGCCAACCGCGAATATTCGGCAGGGAGGATGGCGATGCGCCGACTAGCGAATCCGGTAGCGCTCTGTGATGGCTAGGGAGTCTTCTTCGTGGCCGCCAGCGGGCAGATACGGTTGGCCGCCAACAGGGGGCGCTTACCCGCTCGGCGAGGTAGGCGGTCCAGTCGCGGCGGGTGCGGCTGGCCCAGTTGACGGCGGTCTGGATGTGGGCGCCGAGGAGGCTGGCCAGTACCGCGGGGGGCAGGTCGGATGCCCATGCGGCGAGCGCGGTGTTGCGGGCTTGCCGGGGCTCGATTCCGTGCTGGCGGAGTCTGCGGGTCAGGGTCTGGGGTGCGACGGGCCGTGCGGGCGAGCGGCCGGGGAAGAGCGGGCGGGTGCCTGGGCAGCGGGGGGCGGGGTGCGCGGGGGCGGCGTCGAGCTGGGCGCGGACGAGGGTGGCGAGCCGGGGCGGGAGCAGGACCGGGACGGTATCGAGCCGCAGGCACGTGTCGGGGCCGTGCTGCTCGATGTCGGCGGCGGTGAGCCGGGTCAGGCGTGAGACGAACTGGCCGTAGAGCAGCAGGAGCGCTCCGGCGGTCCTGACGTCGAGCGGGATGCCCGGGTCGCGCAGGCACCGGCTGAGCAGTTGCCAGCGGCTGTCTTCGGTGATGAGCCCGGTCAGCTCGGACCGGGGCAGGGCCGGGACGGTGACCTGGCCGGCCAGGCGGCGGGCGCTGGCCCAGGTGAGGAAGTCCCGCAGCAGGTAGCGCTGCTGGGTGGCGCCGTGGAGCCAGTCGTCGACGTCAGCCTGGGTGGCGGCGCCCAGGGTGGTGCCGCGGTCATCGAGCCAGGCCAGGAAGGCCAGGGCGACCAGGATGCGGCCGCGGGCCCACCCGGCGGCGGACATGGTGAAGGCGCCGCGGCCGCGGGACCGGCGCCGGGCGCGGCGCAGCACGTGCCAGGTCGCGTAGGGGCGCACGAGAGCGGCGTGCTGCGCGGGGCGGCCGGCGAGGACCTCGCCGAGCCAGGGCTCGATCCGCTCGAGGTGCTCGTCCCTTGCGGGAAGGACGCCGGCCTGGACGAGCAGGTCGCGCACGTGGTGCAGGGCGGGGGTCTGGGGCTGCTCGTCAAGCAGGGCGTGGGTGAGCTCCCGGCGGTGGGCTGTCGCGGCCAGTGCGGCCAGGAGCCTGCCGCCGGGCTGCCCGGTGAGCCAGCCGGTGACCGATCGCGGGCTGCTTGCGTCGCTGAAGGCGGCCAGGACGGGCTGGAGCTGGGCCGGGATGCCCAGGGCGGGATGGGCCAGCGTGGCGTGCAGCTGACGGCCCGCAGGTCCTGGCGCCGCCGGGGCCGTCGGCCAGGAGCACCTGGTGCCGGCCGCAGCGCGGGCAGTTCGCGGGGCTGGCGCGGATCTGCTGGCAGCAGGCGCCGCAGACGGGCCCCACCGGCCACCACGCCATGACGGGCCGGTCCTGGCCGCATGACCGGCAGGCGTGCGCCGGCCAGGTGCGGCAGATCATGCAGACGGGCGGGCCGTCCCGGGTATCGCAGCGTCCCTGCTGCCCGCAGGCCGCGCAGGCGGCCAGGGGCCTTGCGGCGCAGCGGCCGCACAGGTCCGGCTGGCCGGCCGCGGCCCGCAGCCGGACCGGGCGGTCCAGGCCGCATCCGCCGCACCGCCGCAGCGGCCGGCCGCAGCAGCTGCCGCAGGCCGGGCCCTCCGCCAGGAGCGCATAGGTGACCGCGAGCCGGCCGCACCGGGCGCACGGGCGTTCCGGTGCCCGGTAGCACGACCGGCACACGGCGCTGCCGTCCGGGCGCCAGGCCCTCACCGGGCCGTCCTGGCCGCAGGCCCCGCACGGCCGGGACGGCTGCAGAGCGGCAGAGCACGTCGAGCACAGCGGCCCGGCGGCCGTCCTGGCGTGCACCGGGCGGGTCCGGCCGCACCGCCGGCACGGCTCCTGCCGCCGCCGCCGGTAGCAGTTCCGGCAGAGCCGGCCGTCGCCGGAGCGGTGCGGCAGCTCGCCCGGGCGTCCGCACGCCAGGCACGCGGCCACGCCGATACCCCGGTACCCGGCGCCGGCCAGCAGCCCGGCGAGCGCGATCACCGCCTTCGGCGCGTCCGAGGACCCGGACGCGAGCGCACCGGGAAAGGCGGCCAGGTGCCGGTCGAGCTGCCGCAGCGCCCCGCGCCGGGAAGCCGCCTCAGTCACCAGGAGACGGGCGCCGCCCGCATCCAGGCCGGGCACCGCGCCCGCGACCGCGGCCGCCACACGCTCCAGCATCGCTGCCCGGGTGACCTGCTGGCCGCTCACTCCTGACCGGGCCGCCGGATGACCGCGCGCCGCGCGGCCCGCGGGGCGTTCCCGGGCTCCTGGCCGCCGTCAGCGGCCTTGCGGACCCGGGCATTGACGACCTCGATCTCGATAAGGTCCCCCGGCGTGCAGCCCAGGATGTCGCAGACCGCCGCGAGCGCATCCATCGACAGCCGCTGCGGCGGCTGCGTGACGAGCCGGTAGACCTGCTCGCGGGACAGGTGCACCCCCCGCTCGGCCAGCAGCGGGACCAGGTCGCTGGTGGCGAACATGCCCCGCTCGGCCATCAGCTTGCGCAGGTTCCACCGGAAGCCCATCTTCCTGATCACGTCTTTTCCTCCCACAGCCCGGCGTGGCGTTCCAGCGAGCGGCGCAGCAGCCGGTTGCGGTAATCATCTGACACCCCGGTATAGATCGCAGTCGTCGCGGCATACCGGTGGCCGGCCTGCTCGGAGACGAACCGCTCGGGATAGTCGAACTCGACCAGGTGGGTGATATAGGAGGGCCGCAGGCAGTGCAGGTCGATCTCGGCGGGCAGGCCGGCCGCCGCCCGCGCCGCCGCGAACGCCGTGTCGGCCGTCCTGACCGTGATGCGCCCCTGCGCTCGGTGACCCACACGGCCGGGTGAGATCCCGGCGCCAGGCACGGGCGGACCTCCTCCACCCAGTGCCGCAGGACCTCGGTGATCCAGCCCATCTCCGGGACGGCCAGTACCGTGCGCCGCCGGGGCGGGCCGCCGCGCGATGCCTTGCCGTACCGCACGAACAGCCCGCCGAACCGGCCGAACTGCGCCACCTTGGGATTATGGCGGA
>WNGM01003495.1_pt1 | contig 12554 bp, 10 predicted proteins | sample 5400571 | NCBI WGS metagenome assembly WNGM01 (sample SAMN13153378, study PRJNA577476) | soil metagenome | isolation source: 100 cm soil or saprolite under Garry oak tree replicate 2 | place: USA:California | collected 2016-06-15
CATCAAACAACACATCGAGCAGTTCAAAATCCCGAGCGGAAAAGCAGGCGTTGCCGCCTAAGTTGCTACCGCTTTGATTTACAAACGTCTTGGTACAGCGCCATCGTCTTCTGCGCGATCTTGCTCCAGCTGAAATTCTCTTCGGCCCGCTTTCGCCCGGCTTTGCCGAATTTTTCGCGGAGATGTGGATCTTTCATCAGCTGATTAATTCGCGCCGCCAAGTCGTGTGAAAACTTTTCGGGATTGAGCGGCTCGAACGGGCTCTCTTTCATTTGCTTGAGTGGAACGAGGAAACCGGTCTCGCCATCGACCACCACTTCCTTGATTCCGCCGACCGCGCTCGCGACCACGGCGGTTTCACAAGCCATCGCTTCGAGATTGATGATGCCAAACGGTTCGTAAATCGACGGACAGCAAAAGAGCGCCGCATGGGAATAAAGTTCAATCACGGCCGGGCGATCGAGCATCTCTTCGATCCAGAAAATGTCTTTGCGTTTCTTCTGGGCAGCAGTCAGCGCTTCCTTCATTTCCTGAGCGATCTCGGGCGTGTCCGGCGCGCCGGCGCAAAGGACGATCGGAAAATCGGGGTCCATGAATGGAATCGCGCGAACAAGATGAATGATTCCTTTTTGTCGCGCGATTCGGCCGACGAAAAGCAGATACGGCTTTTTTGGATCGATTCCGTGTCGCTCGAGCGCGGCGGTTGAATCGACTTTCCGATATTCGTCGGGATCAATGCCGTTGTGAATGACTTGCACCCGCTTTGGATCGACATCGAACAGGCGCTCGATGTCGCGCTTGGTTTCGGCAGACACGGCGATGATCGCGTCCGCCATTTCGAGCGCGGTCTTTTCGACCCAGAGCGAAAAATCGTAGCCGCCAGCGAGTTGTTCGCGTTTCCAAGGCCGCAACGGCTCGAGCGAGTGCGTCGTGATCACGAGCGGAATTCCATAATTCAATTTCGCGAGAATGCCGCCGAAATGGCTGTACCAGGTGTGACAATGAACTAGATCGGCGTCGATGTTCGTAGTGTTGAAATCGATATCGCGGCGAAGTGCGCCGAAAGCCGATTGCAACGGCTTCGGACAAGTGAAACTGCTCGTGTCCAGTTCGAACCCGGTGACTTTGAGCCGGCCCTCTTTGAAATTTTGATCGCCGAAACAGCGAACATCGACGTCGATCGTTTTCGCCAGCTCGTGCGAGAGATAACCAACGTGCACACCGGCGCCGCCGTAAATGTGCGGCGGATATTCGTTGGTCAGAAAGAGAACTTTCACGCGAGCAAATGGACGTCATCGGGCTTAGCGCGAGACGCGTGAAAGAAATGACGAATGACTAAGGACGAATGACGAAGGAATGACGAAGCCCAAAGTTGAAAACGCGACCTGATAATCTTTTTTGTCATTCGGACGTTCGTTATTGTTTTGGCATTCGACATTCGTGCTTCGTCAGTGTTTTGACGATTTTATTTCCCCGCGCGCACCAGCAGCACTGGCACCTGCGCCCGATGCCGCACTTCGTTGATCGTGCTCCCATGGAGCAAATCGCCAAGAAGCCGGTGGCCGTGCGCAGTCATCGCGATCAAATCGCATTGTCGATCCTCGGCCGCTTTCACAATTCCCTGCGCCGGATCGCCCAGTGCGAGAAAAGTGTCCACGGTCAAACCCCGCTTCCGCAATGTCTCAGCGGAACTTTCCAGATAGGCGCGGTCGTCTTTCATCTCCTGCGACTCAGCCAGGTTGAGCTGGTTATAATTGCGGGCGACGTAACCGTCGGCGACGTGGACGAGCAATAATTCCGAGTGATGCAAACTCGCGAGCTCGGCAATGTGCGGGAGAAGCGTTTGATCGGCACGACTGTTTTCGAGAGCGACGAGAATTTTGTGGTACATGTTAGTAATGACGAATGACAAATGACGAATGACAAAACAAACCGGGTACGACGGTGATCAGGCTCGTTATGAGTATCTTCACGACTGTTTCGAGCTTCGGCATTTGGTCATTCCTTCGACATTCATAATTCGTGCTTTGTCATTTCCCGGTGACCCAGGCGCTGATGCCGGCCCAATCACAAAGGTATTTTCCGTTTAGTAAAACAATCACCGCGGTTGTGATCCAGGCTAACGTTCGCAGCCAAAGCGGCGAAACGAACTCGCCCATTTTGCGGCGATCGCTCGTGAACAAAACCAGCGGAATGACTGCAAAGGAAAGCTGCAGGCTGAGGATGACCTGACTCAACAAAAGTAATTTTGCCGTGCCGCTTGCACCAAATAGAGCGGCGACAATCACGGCGGGGATAATTGCGATGAGGCGTGTGATCAAGCGCCGCAGCCAGGGACGCAACCGGATGTTGAGAAAACCTTCCATCACGATCTGTCCGGCTAGCGTTCCGGTCAGGGTCGAGTTTTGGCCGGAGGCAAGAAGAGCGAAGGCGAAAAGCGCGCTTGCGATCGGGACGCCAAGCGTTGGTGAAAGAAGCTTATACGCGTCCTGGATTTCGGCGACATCGTGCTGGCCGTGCGAATGAAAAGTCGCCGCGGCCACAATCAGGATCGCAGCGTTAATGAACAAGGCGAACATGAGCGCCACGCTCGAGTCGATCGTGGCAAACTTGATTGCCTCGGATTTACCGGCCGACGATTGCTCGTAATTACGCGTCTGCACGACCGAGGAGTGAAGATAAAGATTATGCGGCATCACGGTCGCTCCCAGAATTCCGATGGCGATGTAAAGCATGTCGCGGTTGCGAATGATTTCAGAATGCGGAACAAAACCGCTCAGAACGGCCTGAAGCTCAGGTTTCGAGAAAATAATCTCGAAGAGAAAGCATCCGCCGATGGTCAGGATCAGGACCACAACGAGGGCTTCGATGTAACGGAAGCCTTTGTTTTGCAAATAGAGCACGGCCAACACATCCAGGGCCGTGATGCAAACGCCGATCACGAGCGGGATTTTGAAAAGTAAATTCAACGCGATCGCGGAACCGATGACTTCGGCCAAATCGCAGGCGCAAATCGCCAGCTCGCAAATTATCCAGAGCGCGAACGAAACCGGCTGCGAGTAATGATCGTGGCACGCTTGGGCCAGATCGCGTTGGGTGGCGATACCGAGCCGCGCGCAAAGCGCTTGCAGCAGGATCGCCATCAAATTCGAAAGCAGAATGATGCTCAGGAGCGTGTAACCGAATCCCGATCCGCCGGCCAAATCGGTCGCCCAGTTTCCCGGATCCATGTAGCCGACCGCCACCAGATAACCCGGACCCGAGAACGCGAGCAGCTTTCGCCAAAAACCAGCGCCCGGAGCGATCAGAATCGTGCGATGCGATTCCGGCAGGCTCGGCGATGTGCGATCGACTCGCCAACCATCTTTGGTCGAAAGCTCATTGTGCATTCCGACCAAGTTACCGTTTCATTCGGCGTAGACAAGATCGACAACGACGCCGGGCTGACACCGAACGGTCAGATTGATCGGGCGGCAGCAAACGGTGCAATCTTCGATCAGCGATTGTTCCGATTGCGAGGTGTCGATCTGCAATGGAAAAACTTCGCCGCAGTGCGGACAAGTGACTTCAGTTTCGACGATTAATTGCATTTATTGTAGCGGCGTTTGTGTCAGTGTCACGTCGAGCGGAGTCGAGACATCTCTAGATATTTCCGAAAATTGTAAGCGATTGAACTCGTTCGTCTCCCGACTCTCTCACCGCTACCCTCGCGGCCCAACGGTCCATCTCGCTCGCCCCACTCGCTCCATTCCTCGACTTCGCTCGGAATGACAATACGGGCGCTCGCCGCGGCGAGCGCCTCTACAATTCTACAACGCGACGTCGGGTCTGGTCGAAGCCGGTTGCGCTTCCTTCAGCCTCTGAAAATGCAGCTGGCGAATGCGGCGGCTGTCGGCCTGGGTCACAGTCACGCAGTAATTGTCGATCTTTACCTGCTCGCCTTGCTTCGGCAGATGTCCGAGCAGATGCGTGACGTAGCCGCCGACGGTGCTCACGTCCGGACTTTCCAGTTCGAGTTTGGCGAGATCGTTCAACTCGTAGAGCCCGAGCGTGCCGTCCACCGTAAATTCATCCGCGTTGATCTTTTTGAATTCTTCCTTGTCCGTATCGAATTCGTCCTGGATGTCGCCGACTAATTCCTCGAGCACATCCTCGAGCGTGACCATTCCGACAGTGCCGCCGTACTCATCGACCACGATGGCGACGTGCGCGTGCTTGCTCAGAAAAAGACTCAGCAATTTCTCGAGCGCCATCATCTCCGGGACCGGAATCAATTCGCGTTTTATCCGCATCAAGTCCGGATTCGGATCGCGCATCATCGGAACCAGTTCCTTGATGTGAATGAGGCCGACCGTGTTATCGAGATTTTCACGGCAGAGCGGAAAGCGCGTGTGCCGCGAAGCGAGCGCCTTTTTCACGTTCGTCTCGAAATCGTCCTCGATATCGAGGTAAACAACTTCGCCGCGCGGCGTCATGATATCGCGGACCACCCGCTCACGCAGATCGAGCACGTTGAGCACGAGCTTGCGCCCGAGCGCCGAGACTTCCTTCGATTTCTCGCTTTGCTCCAGAATGAGACGCAACTCTTCTTCGCTGTGGGCCAGCTCCGTCCCCGGAATCGGTTTCATCCGGAGCATGCCTCTCAAAAGCAAATTGGAAGATTTGTGGAGTAACCAGATCGCCGGCTTGAACAGAAAATAAAATGCGCCCAGTGGTCTGACCAGTCGCAGCGAAACCGCCAGCGGATTCGCGATCGCGGTGTATTTCGGCGCCAGTTCGCCGAACACGATGTGCATGAAGGTGATCCCGACGAACGCGAGCGTGACGGAAACCGAGGTGACAAACACGTGCGACTGAATGTTCGCCAGCGCAAAGAACGGCTCGAGCAGATGGGCGAGAAATTCTTCGCCGAGCCAGCCGAGCGCCAGACTGGCCACGGTCACGCCGAGCTGCGTCGCCGAAAGATAGGCGTCGAGGTGCGCGCGAATGTATTTCGCGAAACGCGCCCGCGGATTCCCCTCCTCCGCCAATTCGTCGAGTTGGCTCGCGCGCACTTTGATGATCGCGAACTCGCACGCGACGAAGAAACCGTTCAATCCGACCAGCGCCGCGATTACCGCCAGTTTTCCAATGATGATGGCGGGCGAGTCCCATTGCGTCACCAGTGCGTCTGCGAGCGGAAGCATTAACAAAGAGTTCATTTTACGAGCGCGCCCGGCGCACCCGAAAATCGACCTCTGGTTGTCCTACCAGCTGGACTTCGTCACGCCAGGGATCAGTCCCTGCGAGGCGAGCTCGCGAAACGTCAGCCGCGAGACTTTGAACCGTCGGATGAACGCGCGGCGGCGGCCAGTGACTTCGCAACGGTTCACCACCCGCGTTGGACTGGCGTCGCGGGGGAGCTGGGCCAAACCGGCGTAATCCTTCTTCGCCTTGAGCTCGGCGCGGAGCGCGGCGTATTTCTTCACCGTCGCGCGCTTGCGTTCATTGCGATTGATCCAGGATGTCTTTGCCATAAGGGAACGCGGAATTTAGTGGCGAACTTCCGATTTTCAACTTGTTTCTGGCCGTGTGATTGTGCTGGATCGGCCGCTCCGCGGGCGACGCTAACGTTACTCGGCTTCGCCGACATTTATTAACATCGAGCTCGCCACGGGACGAGTCCGTCCGTCGGCGGACAAGGGACTGCTCGATCCACCTCGCTGCCAGAGTTGAACCTTAGGCGTCTTACGGTAAACATGTCGCCCTGTGATCCCGCTTTTTCGCAAAGACTTTCCATCGCCCAGGGGCGATCTCGCCCAGGCACTGGACGCGGCGCTGCACCGGTTCGTCCAGAAATCCGGGCCGATTGTCGATCTTAGGTCACGCGTTTTTCCCCTGGTCGACGAACTCCGGATCAATCTCGACGGCGCAAAATTCGATTCCCCTGCTCCGTCGCTGGCGAAGGTCGAAGGCGAAACCGCGCTCGCCTTTGAAACGTCTGCCGTCAACGTAAGAGGACGAAACATTTCCGTTCGCGGCGTGCCGCTCAATTTGCGAATGGAAATGCACGACGTCTTTTTTCACAAGGGCGCCGACGCCAACGGCGACGCTGTTTTGGTCATCCACCGAGCGCGCGAGGGGCAATTGGTGATTTCGGCAGCGCAGTTGAATCTGGAAGAAGCAATTGGGCGACTTGGCCGAGAGAAAGCGCGTCTTTGGGGAGTCGATCTCGAACGAGTTCGCTTGGCGATGCGCGCGCGGAGCCGGCGCTCACTGGCTGCTGACATCAGGATCCAGGCGAAGAAATTTTTTGCCCGCGCCAACATTGACATCTACGCCCAGCTCGACATCAGCAACGAATTCGAGGCCAAAGTTTCCGAGCTCAAATGCAAAGGCGACGGCAAACTCGGCTCGTTCGCCTGTGGCGCGCTTGGACCGCTCTTCGAAAAACTGAAGAGCAACACATTTCCGCTCAAATCGCTTCCGCTCGGCGGTCTTCAAATTATCGACGTGCATGTCGCGGTTGCCGACACCGTCGAGCTCAGGGTCGATTTTGGAAGCGGCGTTTGATTGCGCCAAAGAATAATTCTGCCTAAATCTTGTTAGCCCTCGAAGCATCGTATTGGCTAATCAACGAAAGATTATCTATGCTCGCCTGGTACCGTTCCCGATGGCAGAGGACAAAGGTCGGAACCGTATTGGCCACGACTCATTTTTGTCTGATCTCTCTGCTTATCGGAGCGATTGCGATTTCACCGAGCAAGGATTGGCCGTGGTGGCCGATTGTTCCCTTCATCGTAGACTATCCGTTTTCCTACGTGATCACTTTCGTTTCCGCCTCGGCCATGAAGATCATCCTTTTCTTGCCTCACGCTGGACTCGAAAGATGGCTATTAAATCAACGAGAGCCGTTTTCGAGCCTCGACCTGTTCTGGCTCCCAGCGATCCTCTTCCTTGTTCTCGGTACCCTTTGGCATTATTACTGGCCTCAGGTTCCCAGGTATATCCGCCGTAGCTCGGAGCATTAACAACGCAAAATGGTTCAGGAACCGACAATCCCGTCTAACCAAGCGACGCATTCGATGGCTCCACTGCGTCTCGCGTTCGATGTCGATCTTAGGTAGGGGCGATTGACCTCAATCGCCCGCGGGCGGTTCGGTGAACCGCCCCTACCTATTCGTCTTACTGACTGGCCAATCGTCGGAACAGAAATGCGCCGAGGATGATAAAGAGAACGTTCGGCACCCGCTTTGTGTCATTCCGACCGAAGTGGAGGAATCTCTAAATATTTCTGGGCAACTGACGCGTGGCACTCAGAAATAAGTAAGAGATGTCTCGACTTCGCTCGACATGACATGGGTTGGCAAGCGATGCGCTTGCCCTACAATTTTTCGTCTTACTGCCGCGCTAGTCGTCGAAACAAGAATACGCCCAGGACGATGAAGAGAACGTTCGGCACCCAGATCAGAAGCTCGGGATGCACTTTGGGATTTCCGCGTAGCGTGTCGGCGATGATGACGAAAAGAAAATAAGCGACTGCTACAATCAATCCCATGGCGAAGCCGATCGAGGTTTCGCGGCGGTGCGCGGTCACGCCGAGCGGGACACCGATTATCGCAAACGCGACGCACGCGAACGGAAATGAAAATCGTTTGTTAATTTCGGTCCGGCTCTCGCTGCGCTCTCGCGTGCTTTCGCTTTGCAACTGATCGAGCAATTGTTCGATCGACATGGCTGATCGGCTCGGCCGTTTTTTCTCTTTCTCGTAAAGCTCGTCGAGGCTGATCGGCAACGTCCCTTCATGCATGCTAATGCCGTCCTTGATTTTGCGTAGATCGCTCGGGTCCTTCTCATCACGCTGCTGGTAACGCGCGTTGTAGAGATGCATCAGGATCCGTTTGTTATCGAGATCGGCCTCGAGCATTCCGGTCCGCGCGAACGTCACCCGCAGCGGCATCGATTTTTGATCGAGCTCGAACACGGTGATGTTCTCAAGTTTGTTGCCTTCTTTTTTGCCGACGTAAATTTTTCGCCCGGGAAATTGATCGATCACCTGGTCGCTGCCGAAAAGCGCCATCGGGTCGCGCGTGGCGAGATCGAAAATGGTGCTGCGCAATTTTTTCTGCGTGGCCGGCGATACCTGGACGGTGAGCCAGAGACAAAGCGCCGTGCACACGAGCGAAATAACGCCGAGCGAAACAGCGACGCGCGGGACGCTCACACCGTTGGCGCGGAGCGCGATCAATTCGTTATCGGCCGAAAGCCGGCCGAAGACGAGGAGGATTGCGGTGAGCAATCCCCACGGAATGGTGAAGATGAGCGAGAACGGAAAGACGTAAGCGATAAACGCGAGTAGATATTCGACCGGCACATCGTGGTTGACTAGCAACGGCAGCAGTTTGCGAAAGATGTTGCCGACCACGAGAACGAGACTCAGGATCGCGATCGCAAACAGCACGTTCACGAGCAACTCGCGACTGACGAATTTGTCGATCAGCTTCATTTTGCGTTTCTGTTACGTCTAATCGCGAGACAGCGCAAGGTGGATCGGCCGCTCCGCGGGCGATGTTAATTCTAGGCGGCCGGAGGCCGCGATGTTTTGGCATCGAGCAAGGGACTGCTCGATCCACCTCGTTGCTTCCACGCGTCCATCGACTAAAATCCAATTAACGTGCAAGAGACCGACATCTATGACGTTGCGATTATCGGCGGCGGGCCGGCCGGAAGCACCGCGGCGACGCTGCTGGCGAAAGCCGGACGGCGCGTCATCGTCTTCGAGCGGGAGAAGTTTCCGCGATTTCACATCGGCGAATCGCTTCTGCCATTCAGCGTGCAAACCTTCGATCGTCTCGGAGTCCGCGAAAAACTCGACCGCACGTTTCTGCCAAAGTTCGGCGGTGAGATCATGGCCGCATGCGGGACCAAAGGCGTAAAGTTTTATTTCAAAGATGGCTTTCGTTCCCAGCGCGACCGCGCCTATCAGGTGACGCGTTCCGATTTCGACAAATTGTTGCTCGATCATTCGCGCGAAAATGGCGCGGAAGTGCGAGAGCAAACCGAAGTTACGAAACTCGATTTCGCCGATGATCGGGTGAAGATCGACATCAAGAATTCTGACGGCGCGAAATCAACGATCGAAGCGCGTTATCTGCTCGATTGCAGCGGACGGCAGACGCTGCTTGGCAGTTTATTCAACGTCAAAAAAACATACGACCATTTGCAAAAGTTTTCCGTCTTTGCGCATTACGAAAATATCGACCGGCTTCCGGGACGCGACGCCACGCTCATCCGAATGGTGCGCGGTCTCGATCGTTGGTTTTGGATGATTCCGCTCACCGAAACGCGCACCAGCATCGGCGTGGTCATGGACACGGCCACGTTTCGGGCGGCAAAACTTTCGCCGCAAGCTGCGCTGGAAAAATTTATCGACGAACAACCTTTAATGAAGGAGCGGATGAAAAAAGCGATCCGTGTCTCACCCGTTTATTCCGCCGGCGATTTTTCCTATCGTAACACGCGTTTGGCCGGGGAACGTTGGCTGTTGGCCGGTGACTCCGCGGGCTTTATCGACCCGGTATTTAGCAGCGGCGTGTTTCTGGCGATCATGTCTGCGGAGAAAGCGGCCGACACCTTGGACGCAGCCCTGCGCGATGCATCAAAACGACGTCGCCTTTTCAACAAATATTCGCGCAGCGTAAATCGCATCATGGACATCTACCTGACGTTCGTGAATTCATGGTATCGCCGGAGCAAGGAGTTCCTCGAAGTTTTCTTGAATCCGACCGACACGATGCAAATAGCGGCGGCAGTCAACGCCGTGCTCGCCGGCAACGAGGGCAAGAGCCTGGCCATCAAATGGCGAATGTGGCTGTTTTACTTTTTCGTTTACATGCAGAGGTTTTTCGCGTTATCGCCGCGGCTCACGCTGGTGCCGAAACCGCAGAGTTTGCCAACAGCGTCTGAACCGGTTCGCACGGCGTGATAATGGTAGGGATGATTCCGCGAACCGCCCGGGGAAGTCCGACCCGGACTGGCAAGGTCAATCGCCCGCGGGCGGTTCGGGTGAACCGCCCCTACCTAGTCGTGTGCATCGTAGCTCTAACCAGTTGCGCAACGACTTCAACGCATCAATTCGCCGAACCAGCGCGGGATTGGCAGACACGCAGTGGACAACTTCTTTATCGCAATCCGAAAACGACGGTCATCGGCGACGTGTTCGTTCGTTTTTCCGGGAGCGGCGATTTCGAACTGACATTCTCGAAAGGGCCGGGCGTAAATCTTCTATTTTTGCGACAGGATGCGAGCTTTGCTGAAGTCAGCGGTCCCTTCTCCGGACGCGGCTGGTCTGGCCCGATCGATCGCGCGCCGGAGCAATTGCGCGGCTGGCTGGAATTGCGCGAGAAGGTGATTCACAGCGAAGATCGGCATCAGGTGCGGCATGTTTCGGGATCGGAAACTTTTCTTTTCCGATTTTAAACGCGGCGGCAATCACGGAAGCTCAGGTATGCGGCTGAGTGATTTGATCGCGCGCGTCATGGCGCAACGGCGCGTACTTGTCTGGTTTGGCGTGGCCGCGCTGGCCGCAGCCTGCCTCGGAATCCTCCTCACGCGGATCGAGCTCGATTCCGACGTTATTAATATGCTGCCGAAGGGTTTCGAATCGGTCGGAGGCCTAAAAATTTACGATCGCGACTTCGAACAAACGCGCGAGTTGACGTTCGCCCTGCGTTGCCAACCTCAGGACGTCGACAAGCTTGAAGAATTCGCGCCGACGTTTGTGGAAAATTTGCGAAAGCAATCGTGGTGCGATCGCGTGCTGGCCGGTTCGCCAATGGAAACGCCGGACGGCATCCGCGATTTGCAATCGATAGCGGTTCCACTGCTTCTGAATCTGGAGCCGGCTGCATTCGACCAGACGATGTCGATCTTGCAGCCTGAGAGAATTCAAGAGCGGCTCCATCGTTTGCATCAGGAAATAGAGGCCGGCTCGCCCCGACCGGAATTTGAACTCGGGTTCGATCCGTTGGGCATCATTGCGCCAGCGCTGAAACCGTTTGCAGAAGCGAACGCGATCGAGCAGGAGCAACCGCTTACATCGCCGGATCGCACGATGCGCGTTTTTCTCGTGGTCACGAATCAGCCGTCACTGAGTGCATTCGAGTGTCAGCGGTTGATGCGTCAGGTAAATGCCTTTCGTGCGCGGGCAGGAGATGGCTGGGACGGCGCGCCGTTGGAAGTTCTGGTCACCGGGCGTTCGGCGTATGTCGCTGAGATTTCCTTGAGCATGCGGTACGATATCGTGGCCACGCTCGGCAGTTCGGTCCTGCTCGTCGGCATTATTTTCTTCGTCGGTTTCCGACGATGGCTGCCGCTCCTCGGAATGGGTTTTTCGCTCTTGCTCTCCTGCTTCGTCGCGCTCGCGGTCGGACTGCTTGTCTTCGGCAGACTCAGCATGGTGGCGGTAGGTTTCTGCGCAATCCTGGTCGGACTCGGTGTCGATTTCGCGATCCTGATCTTTGGTCGCTACCAGCAGGCGCGAATTGATGGCGAGGAATATCAGTCAGCAATTGCTACATCGGTGGCGAAACTCGGTCGCGCGGTGTTTTTCGGCGCGCTCACGACCGCGGTCGGATTCCTCGCTCTGATCCTGAGCGGTTCAATGGGTTTCTCACAGCTCGGCGTCCTGATCGCGATCGGCATTTTCTTCGCCGGACTCTTCATGTGCACGATTTTGTTTTTGTTCGTGCGACCGGGGCAGGCGCCACAACAGCACGATTGGGTCTTTGAGATCGTGAAAAAATATGTGCGGTGGAGCGTGCAACGACCTGCGCCCATGATCATTGTCGCCGGCGGAGTCCTGTTATTACTAAGCGTGATCGGGTTTTCGCCGGTGCCTCCGCTGCGGTTTGAGGCCAGCGTGCGTTCGCTCGAACCGAAAAACAGCCGCGCCGCAGAAGCGCTGCAAGCGATTATGGCAAAAATGCCGACGCGCTGGGAACCGGTGCTTGCGATCGTGCATGCCCGCGACGCTCAGGAGTTGCATGACGATTGGCAAAGAATCACTGCGCACTGGACCGAGCTCCAACAGGCCGGCAAAATCAAAGGTTTCTCGACGCCGGCGGCGCTGTGTCTTTCTCCGGTCTGGATGGAAAAAAATCGGGAACGCCTTCGAACAGTGAATCTTCCGGCGGTACGACAGACTCTTGAAGAAACGTTGAGGGCAGAAGGCTTCAGCACTGACTCGTTCGCCTCCGCCTTCAGACTGCTGGACGATTTGCGGGCGGTTGTCGATCCAAAGTCACCGCTCCCGGACTGGCGAAACCAATTGCCGAAGGGAGCAGGTTGGTGGTTTTTGGTGGATCGCTATTTTGCGAGAAACCCCCTGCTGACGACTGGTTTTGCGACCACAAACGAGCCCGTGGCGAATCACGCGCAAAGCGAAGAGTTGAGCCGCGAACTGCCCGTGCCAGGTGTGCCGATGATTCTCTCGGGTTGGAGTTACACGTTGGCCGATTTACAACCATGGTCGCAGCGGCAGTTACTGATCATCAGTGCGTTGATGGCCTTGTTCG
>WNGM01003497.1_pt1 | contig 12550 bp, 11 predicted proteins | sample 5400571 | NCBI WGS metagenome assembly WNGM01 (sample SAMN13153378, study PRJNA577476) | soil metagenome | isolation source: 100 cm soil or saprolite under Garry oak tree replicate 2 | place: USA:California | collected 2016-06-15
ATCGGGTGAACACAGATGAGTGGACGCATAGATAATCCGTTTGCCGTCGGGCGTGAAATATCCACAGCTCGTCCGGCCTTTTCCGGTACTGACCATCTTCGGATTTGAACCATCGCGGTTCATAGTGAAAATCTGATCGCACTTCATCTGGTCGCGCGTGGATTGAAAGATGATCTTCTGTCCATCCAACGACCAGTAAGCCTCGGCGTTGTCTCCTCCGAAGGTGAGCTGGCGGATGTTGCGCAGATGGACTTCTTTTGGATGGGGCCGCAGGCTCTGCGGCTTCGCGATGTATATGCCGCCTCCAATACTGGCCGCGATAATTGCGATGGTAATAATGCGCATGAGCTTCATTGATTATCTCCTGGCTTCCAATGTGACGTCGACTTTCACACTTTGGCTGTTGCGCTTGACAACGATGGACACAACATCGCCGGGCTTCTTCGACCGCAGGGCGTAGGTGAAATCGTACAGATTCTCGATTGGCTTGCCGTCGAACTCTACCAGCAGATCGCCTTGCTTCAGGCCGGCTTTTGCCGCCGGACTATTGTTCTGGACGTCGGCGAAAAGGACGCCTTTCAAGTCATCGCGGAAATCCGGCACCGAACCGAAGTAGGGACCGTAACCGCCTCCGCTCCCGGCGGCTGACGGACGCGGTTGCTGTACTTCGGCGTATTCGAGCCGTCCCGCATTGGTAACGACCTTGTCCAACGTCAAATACACGAGCGAAAGGACTCGGACCGCGCCATTGGCATTGATCTTGTCCGCCGTGTCGGTCGGCTTATGGTAATCGGTGTGCAGGCCCGAGAAGAAAAACAGAACCGGCAGCTTCTTCGCATTAAACGACATGTGGTCGCTTGCGCCGTAACCGGAGTCGGAATAGTCCAGGTGGAGATGGACGGAGTTGTTCAGCTCCTCCAGCCACGATCTGAAACTCGGTGAGGTGCCGACTCCGCCGATAAAGAGCCGATCGTTATTAAGCCTGCCGATCATGTCCATGTTCAGCATGGCCATCGTGTTTTTCAGAGGAATCGTCGGATGATTGGCAAAGTAGGAAGAGCCCAGCAATCCAGTCTCCTCGCCTGCGAACGTGATGAACAGAACAGATCGTTTCCATTCATTTTTATTCATCGCGGCCAGCCTGGAGAGTTCAAGCACGCCCGCCGTTCCCGATGCATTGTCGTCGGCTCCGTGGTGAATTTGGCCGATTTGCGAAGGCGCAAGCGAGTTCCGATCCCCCAGTCCGAGATGATCGTAATGCGCGCCGACGATGACCCATTCGTTTTGTAACGCCGGGTCGGAGCCGGTTATCCCGGCAACAACATTTTTTACCGTTTTTCTGGTCCGAACGATGTCGGTAGCAATGTGCGCGCGCACGGGCAATTCAAACGACTGTGGCTGCAGATTCGTATCGATCTTCTTCTGAATCATTCCAAGATCTTTGCCGGCATCAACGAAAAGCTTCAGAAGAGGCGCCCGTTTGGCGTGGACTGCCGGAATTCCTAAATCGTCGGTGTCTGCTCCCCGAGTGGCGCCCCCAACTTCTTCATCCTCGTGATTGAGATCGGTAATGAAGATGATTCCACGGGCGCCGTGCTGTTTCGCGTTGATGGCTTTGTTGATGAAAGTGTTGTGCTGGGAGGAATTGAACGGGCTTCGATCCTGCGTTTCCTGGGGCTGATGCCGCAACACCAGAACAATTGCTCCGGTCGCATCGATAGTTTGATAGTCATCGTATTGCAATTCGGGCGCAGTAATTCCATATCCGGCAAAGACAAGAGGGCCATCGAATACCGCTGTATTCGAGAACGGGAGGGGCACGAAATCCTGGTTCACCTTGAGACTCGTCCTGTTCACTTGAAGCTCGGTCTTCGGTCCGGCTAGCGCGCCCGTTGTGATTTCGAAGTCCTGAAAGTAGCTGTTGCTGTCGCCCATCGGCCGCAGCCCCCAAAGCCGGAACTGCGAGGCGATGTAGTCGGCGGCCTTGTCCAGCTCGGGAGAGCCGTCGCCCCGGCCTTTCATTTCGTCACTGGCGAGATACTTCACTTGCTCGAGATATCGCGCGGCGGAGAGATCTCGAAGTGCATCGGTTGCCGGAGGCTTCTGTGGGACTGGAACGAGCGAGTAAAAAGACAGCGTGATGACTGCTGCCAGCGCGGACGTCATCAAGGCGGCGGGATAATATCGTTTCTCCATCGCTACGTTTTAGCACACTCCGGATATTAAGTCCCGCTACAGATAACGTCGACTCCACGGAGCCGTCCCCCGCGCCGGCGCAAGCGCGCGCGAAGCGCACGCCCGGCAGGGCGCAGCCTCAAAGGAAGCGCGCAGCCTCAATAGTGGAGTCAACACGATCCAGAGCGGGAGTTAGAACTTGAAATGATCCCGGATTCTTCAAATTTCTCCCACTCTTCAGGATGATTTTCGAGATGATGCCGGACCGCATGAATCGCCAGCCGCCGAAGGAACAAACCGTACGGGACCATCATGGCGAAAACAATAAAGCTTAGTGCATAAAAACTCTTCAACACCAAAACAATGGGCACCACGATGAAGAGAAACATCAGGTTGTTCAAGAGGGCACCCGCGGGATCATTTTTTCGCCACCAGTAATTGGCTTCGGCCGGACTGATCTCCCTCTCCCTCTGGAACAGGTCGGCGCTAAGCGCGCGAACACTCAAGCGATGCTGAGAGTCCCAAGTCCGCATATCCCCTCAGACTCGACTGTCCGCTTGCGCGCCTTTGCCCCAGAATGCCTTCAGATCGTGAATACCCGTCGTCTGATGCGGGCCGTAATCCACACCTTGCAAGCGAACTTCGCCGAGATTGGAACGAATGAAACCGGCAAGCTCGGAGGCCCGTTTGTGGATTGCTCGTTCCGCCGATTTGGCAATCGAATCAAAGAGCAGCAGGTCGATATCGTCACCGTCTTCACTCCACTCCCAGACGCCGACGACACGGCCATTCACAATAATGGTCGCCAAAGGATCATTGATGAGTTTGCCCTTCCATCGGGAAAACGGTTTGTCCGCATGTTCGGAAGAGATGAAACGATTGAGTATCTCGCGTTGTCCCTTAAGGTAGGTGTCGCGGTAAGGAATGAAATTGATCACGAAGTCCTGAGGCTCGAACGCCAAGAAGTCATCGAGTTCCGATTCGCTAATCAGGAATTCATCGGCGGTTCCTTCAACCGAAACGGGCACCAGTTTGGGTTTGATTTCTCCGCCCCCGCGAATCGCATCGGTGACGTTGATTCCCGCCCACCACGCGAAATCCTTCGCTCGCGCGGGAGCCTCGGCCTTGAAGTACTGATTGGCTAGCTGCGCGCAAGCTTCTTCCAGCCGCAGGCTGAACGGATCTGCCTCGGGCAAGATACTGGAAGTCAGTACGAACGAATAGTCCATGATATCCAACCGCCTCTTGGACTGCTGCTTCAGGACCTTTCCCTCTTCTTTAAGAAGATTGATCCCGAGCGAGAGACTGTTGGTCAGCCCGATGCGCTTCAAGTCCGCCCCAAAATCCCGGATCAAATCCGGCGGCAACATCTGCTGAAGCTGCTCCGATGTCTTTGGACCCGAATGAAGAGACTTCAAAATCGCTCCCTTCAGTTTTTCCATCTCAGCATCCGTTATCGGCATCTGCTGGCGTGCCTGCTTGCTGAGTTCCGTAAAGGTTCGCGTGCGAATTCGCAATGCGATGTTGGCTTGATCGCGCGGCACCAGCATCGTGCAGCCCCGCAGCGTTTCGAGTTGCAGCAACTTATGGTCATCAAAAACGAGTCGATTCAGATCTTCGGCCCTGAAGGGGCTCATCCTCGCCCAAAGCGACAGATACGGGGTTGAGCATCCCGGAGAGTAAATCCAGCCTATGGACTTGATCAAATCGACGATATTTTTCGAACCAAAGGGCCGATCTAAAAACTGGCGCTGCATGCGCCAAGCATTGAGATGTGAGATGGGAACGGGCTTTCTAACTTTAGAACCGGTCATACAAAAGTTTACGTTTCAGAGATGATCCAGTCCAGAGTATCTCCCCAAGATGTGCTAAACTCGCGTCCGGACATTGAGGTTCTTTCATTGTAGTTTTCGCATAGAGTTTAGTCAATGGAACCGCTGTTTCTGGGCCTTCGCCACGTCGCTCTAAACGTCCGCGACGTGCAAAAATCCCTCGAATTTTATTCCAAAGTTCTCGGCATGAAATTGGAGTGGATGCCCGATGAAGACAATGCGTATTTAACATCAGGGCAAGACAACCTCGCCCTCCATAAGCTTCCACCGGGAGTCGAACCGGGCAAGATCCAAATGATTCATCATATCGGATTCGTTGTCAGACGTCCTGAAGATGTCGATCGGTGGGCCGAACAAATTCGACGCCATGGCCTCTCTTTAGTCCAGGAACCCAAGACCCACCGGGACGGGGCAAGATCCTTTTATTTTCATGACCCCGACGGACTCCTGATTCAGTTGATCTATCACCCTCCAATTTCGGATAAGTCTCTGTAACTATTTTTCTTGCACCGAGTCTATGATAATGTAAGTAAGTACTTACTTATGAAACGCGATCGTCGGCAACAGATCATCGCCACCGCAATGGAGTTGTTTGGAAAGAAGGGATTTAGGGGAACGACAACGCGCGATTTGGCGACCGAAGCGGATGTGAATGAAGCGATCATTTTCCGCCACTTCAAGACGAAGGAAGAACTGTATAGCGCCATTATCGAACAGAAGGCCGGCGAGCGCGATTCGTATCATGAAGAGTTGGAGCGGCTGGCGACTGTGGGTGACGACGAGCAGTTTTTCGAAGCGGTCGGAAGGACTTTTTTGGAGAAGCATGAAACCGACACGACGTTCATGCGTCTTCTTCTATTCAGTGCGCTGGAAGGGCATCAGCTTTCCGACATGTTCGTGTCGAGCATGGCTGAGCGGCATCCGATCGCCAATTACATTAAGCGCCGGATCGGTGATGGAGTCTTTCGCCAGGTTGATCCGCAATTGGCGGCCCGCGCGCTCATGGGCATGTTTGCCAGTTTCATCATGTGGCAAGAGATCTTCGGTTTTAAGAACAAGCAGCCTCGGGAGCGCGAAGAGGTGGTGCGTATTTTCGTTTCGATTTTTTTATCGGGAATGCGCCGATAGCGCGAATTTTGTAAAGAGTTGTTAAGGCGATGCCGCGGCGCCGGGTCGCCATCACGCTTGTCCTCCTGGGCGCGGTGTTGGTGTTTGCCGTCCGCAAAGAGAGGGCATCGGCAGGAGAATTTTTCACGGCTCGGAATTTTCAGGCGCAGGTTGAGAATGCCCAGGCAAGTGTGGCTGCCGCGCAGGCACGCATCCAAAGCGCAGATGCACTCTCAGTTCTGATTTCTTTTGCATTCGCTACTGCGATCGGCATTTTCTTCGGCTACTACCCGGCTCACAAAGCGGCAGCTTTGGATCCAATTGACGCCTTGCGGTACGAATGACGACTTCACTCCCGCCCTGGATTAGGTTGAAACCACTCTTGAGGCTGCGCGCATCGCTTGAGGTTTCGCGCTGTCGCGCTCACGCTTCGCTAAAAAGTTCCTGCCATTTTTGAGGAGTTTTGAATGAAAGTATCGAGAATCTTTGTCGCTTTGCTCGTGATGTTTGCGATTTTCCGGACGTCCGCCTCCGCGCGAGCTGAGATCAACACCAACTTTGTGAAGGAGTTTCTAAACCGCTATCGTCCTTTGAAGGTTGGCTTACCGGCTGCGGCGCAATCCTCTCAAGATGTGGCATCCCTCATCCGCACAGGCCAACTGCCGCTCAGCGTCGGTGATCTCATCAACCTGATAATTCAGAACAATCTCGATGTTGGTGTCAACCGGCTCACACCGCTGTCGTCAAGGTATTTGATCGAAACGATGTATCTTCCCTTCGAGCCTACGCTCCATCTGCAGGCGACCGTGACGCGCAATACGTCTCCGGCGACATCGCAGCTGATCGGCGCACAGTCATTGAGCACGTTGGGCGGGGCTTATTCGCTGGGGTTTTCTCAGGCGCTGGATACGGGAACTACTCTTGGCCTTGATTTCGTCATGAATCGCAACTCATCTAACAGCGCTTTCAACACGTTCAATCCCTCCTACACGGGTCTTCTGCGCTATTCGTTCAGCCAGCATCTGTTGAAAGACTACGGCCGCGTGAACAATAGACGGCAGATTCGGGTCGCACAAAATAACCAAAAAGTCTCGGAGACCCAGTTTGAGCGGCAACTCATCGATTTGGTAGCGCAGGCGCAGCGGGGGTACTGGGATCTCGTGTTTGCGGCTGAAGATATCAAGGTCAAGCAGCGGTCGATGGATCTGGCGCAGAAGACGCTCTCCGATAATGAGATTCAGGTCAGGATTGGGACATTGGCGCCGATTGACGTTGTCCAGGCCGAATCCGAGGTGGCCAATCGCCGCGTGCAGTACGTCACATCGACATACACGGAAGTTCAAACGCAGGATCAAGTGAAGAAGCTGATCACTTCTCAGGGCGATCCGGGTCTTATCCTGGCCAAGCTCATCCCTTCGCAAGTTGTCCCAAAACCACAGCCCTCGGATGTACCTCCGGTAGAGCAGGCCATCAAGATCGCTCTGGAAAATCGTCCGGAGATCAAGCAGCTCCAGTTGGATCTTCAGAACAAGAAAATCGATCTCGAATACACAAAAAACCAGTTGTTACCGACGGTCGATCTATTCGCTACCTATAACCAGAATGGCGTGGGCGGAAAGGAGACAATTCGCAGCGGCTTCGGGCCAACCGCCCCAATCGTCGCCCAGTTCGAAGGCGGTATTTTTGACGCGTTCGGCCAGTTATTTGGGTATGGATATACCGGATATTCCGTCGGCTTGTCGGTTCAAATTCCGCTCCGCAATCGCGCCGCGCAAGGAGAAAATGCACGCGCGATGACGGACGAACGTATTGCTGAGCAGAGGATAACCTCGCAAGCTCAGCAGATCGCGTTGGAAGTGCGAAATGCGCTGACCCAGGTCGATATGAATCGTGCGCGGATCGAAGCTGCGACTAAGGCCAGAGAACTGTCGGAACGCCGTCTTGAAGCCGAGCAGAAGAAATTCGATCTTGGCGCCTCGACTATACGATTCGTTCTCGAAGAGCAGCGTAATGTCGCTCAAGCTCAGACCGACGAGCTTCAAGCGATCGTCAACTACACGAAGGCGCTGGTTGATATTGACCGCGCGATGGGCATGACACTAAAGAAGAACAACATCGAGATCGAGAAAACGCTCATCTCCGGCCCGACTGCCCGGTAGCGGGGGCTTTCAAATGACAATTGAACAGTGAACAGTGAACAGTGAACATTTCCCCAAAATTGCCATTGTTCACTGTTCACTGTTCAATTGTCATTTCGAGCAGACCGTTACGCCGGGCACGGTGGGGAGGACGTGCCCGGCTACAGGACGGAGATTTACGGGCGAGTTCCGAACTTGTTGGGTTCGGAAAGGCTTCGGTGAGGGGATGAAGTGGTGGGAGATGGAAGCTGTATGGTCACGTCAACCGGATTTTCCAGACGGAAATCCAGGCGCGTTTCGGAATCGACTCGAATCTGCTCGCCTTTTCTGACAGCCTCAACGCCGACGCCGGCGCCTGCGCCGGTAGCGCCTCCGATGATCGCTCCCTTGCCCCCGCCCGAGATGGCGCCAATGGCGGCTCCGATTGCCGCGCCAAGGCCGGCACTCCGTGCTGTTCTCGCCCCTTGAGAGGCGCCGGTATTTTCAAATGTGTTGCTTTCCAGCGTGTAGCTTTTGTCTCCAAGAAAAATGCGGTCCAACTGGAGCTGCAGCTCGCTTTTGCCGGATAGCCTGCCGGCGGACTCCACCTTCGTCAGCTTGACGTAAACTTCGGCCCCTTTCGGGAAAACTGTTTCGTTATCCACGACGATCGGCGAATCGAGCGATGCCTTGAATGTTTCGCCGACATGGGCACTCGCTGAATCCACCGCATCGATCATGCGAATGGAAACGGGAGTTCCTTTAGGCACGGTCACCTGTCGCGCGACGGGTGCAACCGGTTCGGATTTAACCTGTGTTGGTTCCGGAGGCGCCCCGGGCGCATCGACTGCCGGCGCCACCGGTGCCGGTAACGTCAACGTGGGAGAGGCCGCTGGCGCTGTGGGAGAGGCTGCAGGCGCTGGCGCCGGCGCTTCCGCAGCAGACGCTTCCTTCTTCGGTACCTCGTTACGTGCGATGTCCCGCGACGGTTTCGCTTTCGGAACCGGACGCGAAACGGCGGGGGGCTCCTCTATTGCCGTGCGCGAACGCGGCGTATAAGAATGCTCGATCGGCTCGGCCGGCGTGACGCTATCCGTCGTATCCGCCTTCGCCGAAGTGGCCAGCTGAGCTTGGGACGTGGACGTCGTGCCTGAGCATCCAGACAGTGCCAGGGTCAGGCATAGAGAAAGCAAAGCAAAAAGACTTCTTGGATGATACATATGTCCTCCCGTTTGTATATAGACCCGAAAACAGGAGAAACGTTACGACCCGGCCGGCTTTTTACATCGTTTTGCAAGCCGGCGTTTTTACAATCTTTTAACCACGGACAAGGTTGGCCATTGTCTAAATTCGCAGATAGGAATTTTGAGGAGAACCATTATGAGACGAACTTTACTCACTGTGGCGGCAACCTTGATGTTGAGCGCCACTCTTTTGGCCCAACGTGGGCCGGACCGACCTAGAGCTGGAGGTCAGCGGCCGAATCCTGGCGCCGCCCTGAAGAATGCTCTTGGGTTGACGGACGCGCAGGTCACTGCGATACAGACATTGTCCCAGACGGAAAAGACCCGGGTGCAGGCCATCATGACCGACATTCAACAGAAGCGACAGACGTTGGACGCATTACTAAATCTTGCTTCGCCAAATCCGGCGGATGTTGGGAATGCCGCAATCGCTCTTCATGCGGCCCGAAGCAAGCTGTCCCCTGAACGGGACTACTTTATAAGCGAACTGAAGAAGCTGTTGACGGGCGAACAACAGCAGAAGCTGGATACGCTCCTCGCTGCTAATGGTGGACGGGGTCTCCCCATTCCGGGGCTTGGCCCAGGCCGTTTTGGATTTGGAGGGTCCCGCGGCGAAAGGTAATCTGTCCCTCCCACACGCTCCCGCCTGACGATGTTATACTCCCCAGTTCATTTCCTGGACTGGGGAGTTGCTGATGGACTACCTGCCCGAAGTCTTTGATCGCGTCGCGGCGTCGAGGGCCGCGAGCATCGCTTTGATCGAAGAAAACAAAGGATGGACCTTTGCGGAATTAGCGGATGAAGCCAACCGGATCGCTTCCGTCCTGAAGGAACGACTGAACGGCGACACCGTCGGCATTCTCCTGCTGAATTCACAGAAATACATAGCGACTATGCTCGGGGCGTGGAAAGCCGGCAAGACAGCGGTACCACTGAACTACCTTTTGCCGCCTGCGGAGCTAGGTTTCATTATCAAGGACTCGGGCATGTGCGGCCTGATATCGTCGCCGTTTTTTAATCAGGCTCTTGGATCCGTAAAGCCGCTGTTGGGCGATCGCGGCGTGATTCTAATGGCCGATGATCCCGGCTTCACGAGCCCTTCAACCGGCGGCCTTCCGAGGGATTATCGTGATCCGGCATTATTTCTCTATACTTCGGGAACAACCGGGCGGCCGAAGGGGGTCATCCTGACGCATGACAATTTGCTGGCGAACGTTGAATCCTGCCAGCGCGCGGGAGACTTCGACAACCGTGACGCATTTCTCTGCCTTCTGCCCTTTTTTCACACCTATGCCATCACGGGCACTTTCCTTTTGCCGTTAACGAATGGCAGCAAGATGGTCTTGGTGGACCGCTTCCAGCCAACGAAAGTCCTGGGTTTGATTCAGGAACACAAAATCAGCGTTTTCCTCGCCATCCCGTCCATGTATAGAGTGCTTGCAGGCACAGAAGGCACCTTCGATCTTTCCTCTGTACGATTCCCGATTTCCGGAGGCGAACCGTTGCCTCCGGCCGTAGCGGAAGCCTTCGAAAAGCGCTTCGGCGTACCTATTTTTGAAGGCTACGGACAGACTGAGGCTGCACCCGTCGTCACTCTGAACAGGCCGGGAGCTCGAAAGCCGGGAACGATTGGGCCTCCTGTTCCGGGTGTGGAAGTGGCAATCTGGGATGGGCAGAGTCGTGTGTTGGCGGCAGGCGAGGTCGGTGAAATCATGGTTCGCGGCCGGAACGTGATGCGAGGTTACCACGATTTGCCCGAAGAGACAGCAAAGGCGATCACGGATGGATGGTTGCACACCGGGGATCTAGGCACCCTTGACCATGATGGATTTGTGAGCATTACCGGCCGGAAGAAAGATCTCATCATATCCGCCGGTGAGAATATCTATCCGCGCGAGATTGAGGAGATATTAGCGCAGCACCCGAAGGTCAAGGAAGTCGCTGTTATTGGCGTTAAGGACGAAATACGGGGAGAGGTACCGAAGGCATTCGTCATCGTTCGTGACGGAATGAGTGTCGAGGAGAAGGAACTCCGCAGCTTTTGCCGCTCGAATCTGGCAAACTATAAAGTGCCGAAGTACATCGAACTGGTTGCCGATTTGCCGCGAACGCCGACCGGCAAGGTTCTGAAGAGAATGCTATCGGCGGCGGCGACCGGCAATTAACTGTCGGGTCCTCACTACAGTAGAACCCGCTACAGTTGATTTCGCTCAGTCGGAATGTATAATTTTTGCTTTATTTTCCATTACCGGCATTAACATCCCACAAGGAGATTTTATGGCATACATCATTTGCGAACCCTGCATCGGCACCAAGGATACGGCGTGCGTGGACGCATGTCCGGTGGACTGCATCCACCCAAAGAAGGACGAGCCCGAGTTCGAGTCCTCCACGATGCTCTACATTCATCCCGAAGAATGCATTGACTGCGGGGCTTGCGAGCCGGCGTGTCCTGTGACGGCCATCTTTCCGGAGGACAATGTTCCGGAACAATGGCAGAACTACATCGGCATGAATTACGAACATTACGGAATAGCGAAGAAGTAAAACCGCGGGGGCAAATTCGGGGACAGTGAGCAATTTCCCGACCTCGGGAAATTGCTCACTGTCCCCGAATTTGTCTGGAGCCACCTATGGCAGAAACACACATCGAGTCATTACTTAAAGAGCAGCGCATCTTCCCTCCATCTCCAGAATTCTCGAAACACGCACACATTCACAGCCTCGAAGTCTACGACTCCATAACCAAGCGCGCGGCAGAAGACCCCGAAGGTTATTGGGCGGACATCGCTGCCGAACTTGATTGGTTCGAACCCTGGAAGAAAGTTCTCGAATGGGATTCGCCCTTTGCAAAATGGTTCGTTGGCGGAAAAACCAATATTGCCTTCAACTGCATTGATCGTCATCTGAGTTCAGCAACGAAAAACAAAGTCGCAATCCTTTGGGAAGGCGAGCCCGGTGATGTCCGAGCGCTCAGCTATCAGATGCTGCATTACGAGGTCTGCCGCTTCGCCAATGTTCTGAAGTCGCTCGGAATCGAACCAGGAGATCGCGCGACGATCTATATGGGGATGGTTCCTGAACTCGCGATCGCGATGCTCGCGTGTGCGCGTATCGGTGTAACGCACAATGTCGTGTTTGGCGGGTTCAGCGCGGAAGCCCTGCGCGATCGCATCAATGATTCGAAGTCCCGCGTCCTGATCACTGCGGACGGTGCTTATCGGCGAGGCGCCATTGTGCCGCTGAAGAAAAATGCCGATGAGGCGCTGTCCGGCGCGCCTTCCATTGAACGCGTCATTGTATACAAACGTACGGGCGAACCGGTAAACATGGCTCCTCCTCGCGATCTCTGGTGGCATGACCAGATGGCCAAAATGGCCGGGGTATGTCCTGCTGAGCGGTTGGAAGCCGAGCATCCTCTGTTCATGCTCTACACGAGCGGTACGACAGGAAAACCCAAAGGTGTCGTTCACGCAACCGGCGGCTATATGACCAACGTGTATATCACCACGAAATGGGTGTTCGATTTGAAAGACGAAGACACGTTCTGGTGTTCTGCGGATGTGGGCTGGGTGACGGGGCATAGTTATATCGTTTACGGTCCGCTTCTGAATGGTGCAACGTCGGTGATGTATGAAGGAGCCCCAAATTACCCGGAGCCGGATCGATTCTGGTCGATTATCGAGAAGTTCAAGGTCAACATCTTTTACACAGCGCCTACGGCCATTCGCTCATTCATCAAGTGGGGCGATCTTTGGCCGGCCAAACACGACCTTTCCAGTTTGCGGCTGCTTGGGACCGTCGGTGAGCCGATCAATCCTGAAGCCTGGATGTGGTATCACAAAAATATCGGACGTGATCGTTGTCCCATTGTCGATACGTGGTGGCAAACGGAAACGGGAGCCATTATGATTTCGCCTATTCCCGGCGCGCTCCCGACCAAACCCGGTTCGGCGACCAGACCGTTGCCTGGTGTAGTGGTTGATGTCGTCGACCGCCAGGGGAAATCCGTCGGTACAAATCAGGGCGGATTTCTGGTGATCAAACGCCCGTGGCCTTCGATGTTGCGCACGAT
>WNGM01003787.1_pt1 | contig 12549 bp, 8 predicted proteins | sample 5400571 | NCBI WGS metagenome assembly WNGM01 (sample SAMN13153378, study PRJNA577476) | soil metagenome | isolation source: 100 cm soil or saprolite under Garry oak tree replicate 2 | place: USA:California | collected 2016-06-15
TATTGAAAATTGACTTATGACGAATAAGGTATTTAGAAGATAGCGAGTATATCTAAAAAGAAAGAACTACCAGATACGTTTTTTGAGAGAAAATATTACAGAATAAATTGAACTTCTTGTGTTTTCGAGTATTTAGTTATTGTATCCTAAGGTAAGGGCTGTCTCAAAATAAAGAGAAGTACGATAATGAGTAAAAAAAGGACGAGAAAAAGGCCTCCCCAGAGCACTTTTTTTGCGAGTCGACAAAACGAACGAATCTTTAACTTCATGCTAATGTGCTCCTATATGTACATATACAAACGTTGTTATTCGTTCGTTTTTAGTGAAAACGAAATTTGATAAAATCTCACTTTTTTGAATCTCAACGAATGTCATAGGTTACTATATATATTGTATCTCTAAGTACATGTAACCTATGACATTCGTGAAAAAGCCTCGAAAAATGACTGCCTAAAAACGTACGTTGGTTGGGAAATTACCTAAAAAGCACGGTTTCTTACTAGAAAGTACTACCTCCTCCAGAAGCAGTATCAGTAACTCTGCTTTTCGTAGGAAAGTTACTTTTTAACTACAGTTGCGATAATTACTGTGACACTTGCAATTGTTGTATTCGTTTGGTCAGAAAAGTGCCCCTGCTGAATTGCATAACTTATCAACATTGCGATGAGAGGCAGAGCTAGCTTCAAAAGAGCATTTACGTCCATAATGATAACCTCATTCTGTGTATTATTACAAAACAACGAAAAAAGTGCTCCGATGGGCATTTTCTAGAAAACTAGAAAATAAAAATTAGTTAATCACAGCAAAGATATTATTTGCTGTAATGCTAACTTGATTGCGGTTGCTGAATTTGCAATTTGATCTGACTCAGTAGCTGCAGACTGCAAGACAGAGACAATTTGTTGCGTGTTTGCAAGTGCTGCAATCTGTTTTTGCAAACTTGTAATTTGAGTCTGAGCTGCTGAGAGTTGAGTTTGAAGATCTTTCCTTTCTTTATACAATGCCATATACTCTTGACCAACCCACATTTCATAGACATTTGCTTTAGTTGTCCAAACTAAAACTTTCTTCCTAAAAGGTTGGACGACACCTCCTCCTAGCGATTGGTTACCGACCTCAACTGGACTTAGGCCTACAGCGGCACTAAGAGGAAAGTTATCACTATCCCAAGCATTTGCAAGTATCCACTGACAAAAGCCATCAGTGACTTGTATAGAGTTAGGGGCAGTAAGAACTTTCTTGACTTGATCGTACTGCCACCCAGAAGGTATTGTCATTTTTGTATTATTAAACAGCTGAGAAAGTCTCATTACTATTTCTGAGTAAGAAGAGACAGCAGCTGCATACTCCCAAAGTGCTAGAACTTCACTTGTTGCATCTATTGCAATCTTCCCAACGTTATTAGGGCCGAAGTCAGTTCCTAAATTAAGGACAGGGTAATACGTAACAGCAAACTGATTATATTGTGTTTTATAAATTGAAGCAAGGTAATCAGTATACACTTGTGGGAGCCAAAAATTCACGCAAGGCTTTAGTTCAGTAAGAACGTTTTGCCATTGCTGTTGATTCGGATTCGCCCATGTCGTAATACCTAGTATTCCAGGAACTTTAGAGAGCGTCAAGTTCATAGACGCGGCCCACGAAGGTTGATTATTAAACTCAGTCTCTATGTCTGCGATAGCTATGCCGAAATTCGATAAAAGTGTTGAAAGAATATTTATCTCACCAGTTAAACCTCCATACGTATTGCCGTAACAATACGTATATGGGATTGCATTTAACCCTGCAGTTTTAATTGTAGAAAGAACATTCTTTACTCCGTTTATTCCTCCGTACCATACATCTGTTCCATCTGCGACTTTCACAAGAAGAGATGTCGCCCCAACAGATTTTGCTCTTATCGTAACATCAGTAAATTGACCATATGACCAACTCTCTGACTCTACTCCAATAAAAAGCGGAAGTACTCCTAGATACGCTATCTCTTCTTTTGCCATCTTACTTCTCCATGCTGTTCTGTGATAAGTTGAGCCTCACTACTGAACAGTCTTAATGACCCAAAAGTCGCTACTAAGGCCTCTAGAGACGAGATACATATACGGCATAGTAAAGTACCCTGACATACCCCACTGAGTGCCCCAAGAGTTTCTACAGATAAAAGCATTTTGGCTATCATCATATCCAACAGCCATGACGCAATGTCCCCCTAAGACCCTCTCGTTATGGCTAGGCATAGTGACGACACCTGTCTGCGCGACTTGGTCTGACTCAAAACTCTCATACACTGTAAAGCCAAATGTGAAAGGATAGCCTTGTGAGAGACACACTTTCATTTGACTTAGTTTTTGAGTTACCCTCTGATAGAGAATAGATTTATGATTAAGAGCGTCAGCATACGCATTAGTAGTCGGCTTTACGGCAAACTTATTAATATTGTATGGCCACTCTTTTTCGTCTGGAGCACCTTGCTTTGCGACAGACTTAATACCATCCCTTATATTTGCCCCGGCATCTGAGTCGACAGAGTTCTCCATAACTCTTTCATTATAGTAGATAAACAATCGACTAGGGGTGAAATTCTGTTCTTTTTGCTTAATTTGGTCAAACTCTAAGCACCCCGCGATTCCATTCGCAGTGCAACTTCCTAATTGTCCTTGGTCATAGATAGCAGGGCAAAGTGCTCTTAAATCTACAAGAGAGGGAAGCGTCATAAGTTGAAGGAAATGTACTTGAAAATGATCATCTCTCTGATCAGGATTATCTGCACGCCATCCATAAAAATTTTTCGACATCGTTACACCTTTCACGAGTGTCACCCAGAGGCATTTCTGTCTCAATGTATAAAGAACTATACCTAGTGCTCATGTAGTGACCCCACTGTCATCTGGGTGATCATACATGAGTTGTAGAGACATTGACATCACATCCTTTCCTTAATTCAAAAGTAATCCACTTGCGATTAATGTCGCAAAACTTGCAACTTTAGGAAGCTCAGAGCAGGTTACTTTAAACCACCATACTTGTGTATCGCCAATTCCTTTTTGAAGTGTTATTTCTATTTGATTAATTGCGAATTGACCGTCAAATACGCCATGCTCTGGAAGAAATATAGAAAGCATTTGCCCAACTTGAAGACCTGTTCTAGACGTATCAAAAACTAATGTTCTTCCTGACGTTGCATATCTCGTAAGAAGCTGTGTTGCCAATGTCGTTGCTGCAGATTGAGATAAATTTTGTCCTGTGTGATCTTCTACCGCCTCTACGATTCCTGTCCCTCCAGTTATTACAGCATGCACAGCCTGCTCAGAAACATTATCAACAGTCACGGTTACATCAAAGAACCCAGTATACGAAACGACTAATTGATCTGTGCTTCTTAAAACGATTCTACTAGCGTCTTGAACAATAATAGGATCATTAAGTGCATAATAATAATTAAATCCTGTCGTTCCCTTTAGGCCAATACTTGTATCTGCAAATCCATTTAACGTAATAGATGGTGTATCTGCAAGAGGATATCCTAACGTAAACGTTCTTGTAGAGCCATCACCTGTCTTTGTCTCTGTAAAAGAAGAAGTACCGACAGCGCCTAATATTGTTTGTCTATTTCTATAAAGATCATTCGCGACATCTAATTCAAAGTCACCATTGACTTCTATGTCGCTAAAGCCCGTCAATTTAGCAAAATCTGATTGTGCAATCCAAGGAGCAGGAATATTAAAGCCTGTAGAGAATATTGGATTTTTATTTTGATCAATATACCAATGATAATTACTTTGTTTTGCTAAATCATCAATATTAGAACCAACAAAAGTCGTTGCATACGTAATAGCAGGAATTGTAATGCCAACGCCTATATTTGGGTTAAACGCACTTGTCGTAAGACTTAAGAGTTGAGGAGAAGTAGTAGGGTCTGTCGTTGCCAAGCGCGCTCTCGTATAGAGAAACTTTCCAGTAACGATATCTCCTGAGGGCGTCCCTGTCACAACGTCACCTTGAGGCGTAATCCACAGTTGATAATATCTACTTCCTGTTGCTCCTGAGTTATTATAAAGACCCATTAACCCTGCAGAGAGAGGAGAGCCGTCAGTAAAAGAGATAAGTTGAACGCCATCTACAGTTACCGTAATAACGCCAGCTAGCATCGTAACTGCAAATCTTCTATAGGTTCCTCTTACAAATTTTACTGTACTCGGCCCATTCGTATAAGAAATCACTGCAGTTGCTAGTTGCGTTTGAACGTTAGAAGCGACTTTAAAAAGTGTGACAGTATTGGCACTTCCATAGCTCGCTAATGTATCTCCTATAAGAAGATAATAAAAATTACTTTGACTTGTATATCTCCAAACGAGGCCTCCTGCATCACTTCTATCGAGGTCAGCAAAGAAGAAAATATCGGCCTTACTAATGCTAGAGTAAAGAAACAGTGCGTTGCTTCCGCCTGTTGCAATGACCCTACTATTCGTGGTATCATATGTCCACGTCCCTAGCGAGCCCCCAGTCCTAAATGTACTTGTATAATTTAATGAAGTATCAGAAGTAAACTGATCTGTAGTGGGAATGGGTTGAGAGAAAATAGTTGGTATCTGCCCACCATTTTGACTCGTCACATCTGTCCAGTTGACACCATCAAAAGAAATATCTATTCCGACACTTGTACTTGTAGGAATAATGTCATTCCATAAAATAGAAGTCGCCCCTACCCTAGGCGTAATAACCCCAAGGACAAGAGCAGGATCTGGATATTCTGCAACTCTTAATTGATCTACCTTTACTGAGCCTGAAGCTCCATTTGCAAAGACTGTGAACCCGCCACTAGATATAGAAGCAGAAGCTAATAATAATCTTACGCCAGTACTTAATCCTCTTACAGGACTTAAAATAACTCTTATCTGGCTCGTATAAGAAACAGTTTGACGTAAACGTACTCTAGCTCCTACGTTTTGACTATTTAATGAGCTAAGAAGAGTTCTTATATTTAAGTTTTTAGAAGAAATCACATTTCCTAAAATAAAACGAGCTTGGAGCATCTTTGTTCTTAACGCTCTTAATCTTAATCTTGTTCCAAAGTTTTTATGTGAAGTCCCGCCACCCGTTCCTAAAATAGTTCTTACATTGTGATTTAAACTAACTTGTGCTCTTAACCTGACTCTCGCGCCTGCATACTTATTATTTGTTGCAGCTAGTCTAACTCTTGCTCCTACAACTTTTGTGCTCGTAGCATCAGTCACAGCATAATTATCAAAGTCCCAAGTAACAGCACTACTGGAGGCATTAATAGTTATACCAAATCCACCTGTAGTTGTGATACTCGTATCTGTCCCCGTGACATTCCACGTTGTTGGCTCGCCCGACCCGTCAGCCCAGCATCTCAGGTAAAGATGTGAGCCAACTATTCTAAATCGTATCCAATAATACGTATTAATTGAAGTTGTGAATGCCGCAGAAAATAAATCAGTTTCTGTGCCTGAAACAATTTTCCCTATAAGTATCGTATTAGTATTCGCACTTAATCTTCCAATATAAACTGTATTTGTCGCGGTCTGTCGTAGCGTCACACCCATTCTTGTAGAGGTCGTAGCGCTCGTGCGGCATCTCATAACACCTTCAGAGTTGACGCTCGTCGTACTTCCTAGTTGGACAAGACTTTGAGACGTAATACCTGTGGCATGCCCTTCATTCGAGACAATAGAAAGCGTAGGGGTATTTAATGTCGAACTCCAAGTATTTCCGTCACTAGCCGTACCCCATCCTGACTGATTTGCCCTAGTAAACGTATCTGCTACTAATGTTGCCAAGAGAAAAATCCTCTAGTACTCTCAGATGACAGCTGCTCGTCAAATAATGGTAGATGTAATAATATATGTCTAATGTTTGTAGAGGTCACCCACTGTCACCCAGGTGATGCTAATGTAAGCTTGACACCTATGACGTCAAGAGACATTGCACCAAATTTTGCCGATCCTTCTCTCCACGGAGTAAATTCTCTCACATTTGTACAATGATCTATATAAAGTTCTTGCTCTAAGATATCCCATATAGCACACGTACAATCTCCATTCGAAATATTATCTACTCTTCCTATTATTTGACCTTGCCTAATCTTTTCTCCAAAAATAATTGATTGAGTTCCAAATTTAAATTGAAAAGCAGTATACGGGAGGCTTATTTCTAAAGAAGCGATACCTTTAGGAGTATGCAAAAATATCTCTTCGATATTTTTTATATCTTTGTTGACGACATCTAAACCCCAGTCTTTTTGCCTTAATAAGCCATTGTAACTTACTGTTTTTTGACTCTCTTTTATAACGAGGCCTTCTCTTGTCTTAATTGACCAAAATGAGAGACCTTGACTTAAATGTTGTATTTTGTTCATTATGTTTCCTTAGTCAAACTATAACAAAGTATTTTTGTAGATAATTACATAATCGTAATTTTAAGATGGTCACTCTACACGAATTGGTACACTGTCTATTACACTATGATAGCTCGACTTATTGCCGAGCCATACACTTTTCTTTTTTTATTTTACATTTTACGCAAGAGTATGTTCCCAGACTATTTTTACTTTATACCCAAAAGACTCTAAGTATTCTCTTCTGACTAAATCTGATTTTCTTATATCTTCTGATGAATTGCCATTATAGCCATCGTCATAGCAACACTTTATACATTGATGCCAATAACAACCATTTACTTCTATAATTGTTTTTTCTGATTCAATAAAAAAATCAACTCTAAACATTCCAATTTGTTTTTGCCTTTCAAATTTTACTCCAATTTCTGTTAGTTTTTTAGCCATAATGTCTTCAATTTTAGACGGTAATCCTCTTTTTGATGCCTCTTGGCCAGCTTTTTGCCATTTTGCTAAATTTTCTTTTGACTGAATTTCAGCTGTTCTTTTGCCTCCCTTTTTGCCTCCTTCGCTCATCTTATTTCTTTGTTCATCAGTTATTTCTCTATTTTTAGACGCTTCGGCACCAGCAATTGCTCTTTTATGAAGAATTTCTTTTTTTATCGCTGGGTCCATTTTTGCCCAGCGATCTTTATTCGATTGCGAAATTTTCGCTTTTGTTTCGTCTGATGACTTTTTTCCTTCTTGAATTGTTCTCATTTTTTCTATCGATTCTGGTGAATGCTTCGAACCAATTCTAGATTTTCGACCAGCTTCTATCCATTTCTTTTTTTTCTCCTTTCTTTCTTCTTCACTTAAAGAAGCGTTATATTTTTTTAAAGCTTCTGATTGCTTTTTGGCTCTGTCTGACGAATATTTTTTTTCTTCATTTCCAGTTTGATCTTCCATTTTTTTTTCCTTTTAATATTATAATAACTATATCTATTATAACACCAAAAGTTAGTAATGTACATAGTACTTTTGTTCTACACCCAGGTATACTGAACTCCCACAACCGGCACATTAGTTCCTGCAGTCATATTGGGCCCGCAATAAAAAACTAGCACGCCATACCATACACCGGCAGTTGTGGCCTTGGGAACAGCTCCATCTTGAATATATTGAGTTAGTGCTTGTAAGCTTTGCCACGTTGCTAAAAATGCGCCAGTACCTGGGCTTACTGCGCCTGCCGTCCCAGAAGTGACCGTAAGCGTTCCTGCAGCATTTGCAGAAGGTGTTTGCTGATTGCCGGAAGCATCCACTCCAAATCCATAGAAATTCGCTTTAATATATGAGGTGTTTGATGTGTCGGTCGTTTGCCCATTGACGAATGCACTCCCATCTCCTGAACCTGGCTGCGTACCTGGAGAAGCAGCAGGAAGTGAACTATCTTTCCATGCACTAATAATTGGTGCACTTGCGAATGTTCCTACGCTATCCCAACTTATTCTAAATTGAAGATAATGTGCAGAAGTACCATCATAATTCGTTACTTTCAATCCGCCACTTGCATCTGACCCAAAGTACCCCCACATCTCAGGAATAATAGCAGTTGAGCCAGGTCGCAAGAATGTAGGCCATGATGCAGATGCTATACTTGCTCCTCCTGCTGCAGCCGCACATAATCTTAATTCGTAACTAGCTGTTCCAAACAGCAAATCTGTCCATGTTGCTGCACCTGATCCCTCACCTGCTGGACTCGTTCCGGTATTCACTTGCGCTTTAATTGTTGTAAAGTCTACCACTTTTTAATCCTTTTTTGACCTCACTAAGACGTTTTTTAATCTCAACGGCACGTTTTTAACATAATAATTTTAAGTTAAAAACGTAATTCGAAATAAATAATAATATTTGCCCTGTACCAATCTATTTATTCTAGCCGACATATTTTTATCCTTTCTTCGAGTTACGCTTATCGAAAGTGATCTATTTTTGTCTTAAGTGACTCGCTTTTTTAATCTAAGTGTGACCTTTAAGACGTTTTTTTATTTTTGAGTAGACCAGGTGGTCTAATTTTACTATACTCATTTTTATTATAAAAACGTAATTCGAAATAAATAATAATATTTGCCCTGTACCAATCTATTTATTCTAGTCGACGTATTCTCACCCTTGGCCTGTCGCTGTCCATGTCGTTGGCTCTAGTGTTCCATCAAGCCATATCCTTCCCTCTACAGTTGCAGGATTGGCACCGACAATTCTAAATCGCATTCTGTAAAGCGTATTTGTGCTTAAGCTAACGCTAACTGTTTGAAGTGTAATACTAATTCCGTTTCTAATTTTGAAAACATATGCAGACGTTGTAGAAAAAGCAAATCTATAAAAGTCATTTGAGTCTACCCATCGCAATTCTATTCCGGCTTGAATTGTAGACGTTGTCAATAATAGTCTCATTGTTGCATCCATATCAGTCCATGTTCTTGTTCCATAGACCATCCTCATATCACCTGTCGTATTAGTGATAATGCCTTGATTTGAGACTAAAGAAGTCGTCGCAGTTCCTACTTGTACATATGTTTGACTGTCAAAAGCTGTGCCCCATCCACTACCGACATTACTTCTTACAAATGTGTCATTGCCTAAAGGTATCGTCGTTCTATTTCCTGACGAGCCAGGGTATTGTCCTAAGACTCTCATAACAAGCCCAGAGACGACAGGAAGATAGAGTTGTGATATTGTCGTTAAAATAACTTTGATAATAATAGACTTACCAGCTACCGAGTCGCCATCAGTTAAATTAGGTATTGCCCCAGAGCTTGTGCATTGTAGATATGTAACCCCGCTATCTATACTTGTTTCCACAATAACGCTAGAGAGCGCTTGATTTGTTGTTCCTGACTCTGTCCAATAAATAGATGATAGACCACAGTGTGATAAAGAGCTTATAGAAATAGGAGCAGAAGTCCACGTCCCAGTTTGAAGAGGTGTAATGACAATATTATCTATAGAGGCAGTCATCGATGCCCAAGAATAAACTATAGTACTGCTAGAGCCAGTAAAGACTATTTCTTGGGCGTGACTATACATTCTAAAGCCAAAACTACCTATTTGTTGATACGTCGAATCATTAATATCTAAAGTAGGAGTTACAGAATTATTAAAATAGATCCTGTGCCTTGTTCCGTTTACAACAATTTTTATATGATATGCTGTTCCAACAACAACATTTAAATTAGTGGATGCCAAGACAGTAATCGCACCTGTTATAGAACCACTATATAAAACAATGTACCCCTGATTACTAAATCCTCCACTAGAAGTATTTGGATACATAGTAAGAAGATATCCAAGCACATTAGCATTTGACGAACTATAACTGCTATTTCTATATGTTATTCCTGCTTCTGATGATAATGTTTGAAAATTATTAGGAAGGCCAGTTCCATTTTCTTGATTATACGTCACAGAGTTATTGCATTTTATATCAGCTTCTAGAGTAAAATCTACTAATTGAAGAGCAAAGTCTAATCTAGAATGACCCCAATATGCTCCTAGGCCAATTCCACTAACGCTAGGTGATGTTATAGCATAATTACCGCTACTTGCTGATTGTGTTACACCTGCAATTGCAAATAATGTTTGATTACTTATTGTATTGTCATTCCAGTTTCTTGTTATTGACCCCAATGTTAAATTATTACTCGCTAAAATTGTATTTGCGAATGTTCCTGTATTCCAATTTGCTGCAGTAATATATGACTGCGTTATATCAGACTTTGTTGCTATAGGGGCTGACTCTAGAGAGACAATAACGTCATCTAGAACAGGAAAGATAGAAGGGTCTGTTGTCCCTGCAGTACTAAAATTTTCTTTTAGCGTAAGAGAGACGGTTGACATATTTGTCCCAGCAGGAAGCGCAGGAAGAGGCTCGCTATTCGTGCACGCAACATAACTTAATCCGCCATCATATGATGCGCTGATGCCAACACCTGTTGTTGGATTTGAAAGCCACGTAATGAGAGAGTTAGAAAGCAGGCCGACAGAGCTCACAGCATACGTAGGACTAATTCTAAACGCATTATTTGCAATAAAAACGTTAGAGACGAAACATGAAACATTCGTAATAGAGTACCCTGCATATTTATATATTTGAGGAGGATTGACATTTGCTGTCGTTGACCCTGCTGTGAAGAATTTATTTCCAGTTTGACTTCCCAAATAGCAATTCTTAACAAAGCTCGTATATTGCCCAGCACTCTGACCTGCTGTCGTTATAACGACTGTACTTATTATTTTACCGTTTAACCCTGCCAGTGTAATGTTTCTCGTATACCACGTATTAGAGGCTACAGAGCTCAAGTCGGTAAAAGGATTTGCAGATATCTGATTTTGATCTATAGCAGTCGTAGCATCAGACATCTTCGTTCCGTCAGTAAAATAAAGATCAATGCCAATAGCATCTTGAGGTGAAGTACTCGATATCCACAAGTCGTAGTTAAGAGTATCGTTCACAGCTATCGTCATAGAGCCTGTCCATATATTAATTGCCATATACGAGCCAGCTAACGTCCCTAAGAGACTCGCAATACATTCGATAGCAGTTGTAGAAGTAGGAGTAAGTTGGTTACTTCCCGCCACCACACCTACTAATGTTCCTGTACTAAAGTTAGCTGTCGTGGACTCCATTATCGATAAATCTGATCCCGAATCTAATAATTTTAATGAAGATAAAGCATCATTCGACTCTGTATTCGTATTAATACCCATCGCAAAGTCTGCATCTGTCTCATCGTCATGCTGAGCGTATCCAGAAGTAATACCCTCTGATGCCAAAGTCGCTTCTAGTTGATCGACAAATATCTTGCCAGCAGTAGCAGGAAGTGTATATGTCGCGGTATACGTTCTATTATCCGCAAGTGTTCTATTGTCAGTGCAGTCTATAGAATGAACGATATATGTAGAGGGATATTGCGGGACTTCTTTATCTGTATTTAAAAAACCGCTATACATGATGCCTAAAATAGGATCTGTTAAAACAACCTGAGCACCTTTTTGAAAATGCACTCCTACATAGTCTATAAGGTCACACTGAAATCGTTGTTTTTCGTCAACTGTCGTCGTCAGATCTAATGTATCCTCAATCATTATGACAGAGACACCACCGACTGTTAATGTTGCAGGCATTATTTATTCCTTATGTTTCCTTGTACTCTGAGCTCTCGACCTTGGTACTCAGTTACTTTCTTTCCTATCGTTTTTCCGTCTAAATCTATTCTTATTGCAACAGTTTGATTTTGAGCATTTGTCGGTATTGATAACGCTGCATAGTTTGTTGCTCCAGTTCCTAAGAACGCTAACTTTAACGCATTTGCATTAAGATTCGCAGCTTGTTGTACTTTATGATGACCTCGTTCCATGCCTTTTACAAAGTTATCGACAAAGTGCTCTCCCCAATCATCGTCATCATGTAAAGGACCTTTCTTAGGAACTGAGTGCATTAAGTAGTTCGCTACTTCTTGAGCCATCTTCATAGCGCCTTCAGCAACGTGAGCGACCATATAGTCAAAATTACTTAAGAACGTCTTCATAGGGCCGTTTTGAATAGAGTCAGTAGAGCTCTTCACAGACTTATTAATTTCATCCATATATCTTTGCGTATCTGTAGAAAGCGCTTTTAAGCTAGAGGAAACTTTTCCTGACTGCGCTTCTATAGAGCTACTTAACGTTCCAACTTGCTTTGTAATGTCGCTAATTGCTGAATTAACTTGTTCTGCTATTGTTTTTATTGTCGTTTGAGTAGCAGTTAACGCTTGTTGTATTTGAGTAGAAGAGGCAGTTACCGACTGTGTTGCCGCCTGTAACTGAACTTGCAATTGAGCTAACATAGCTTGCACTTGTGACACAGAAGCATTAAGCGTCGTAGAAAGAGCAGAAACGCTTGTATTTATCGTATTGAGTTGTGTCTTGACAGAAGAAGCTAAAGAAGAGAGCGTAGACGTTAATTTTGAAGCTTGCGCTTGCGTAGAACTTGCAAGCGTTTGTATCTCTGCAGTTATCGTTGCTGTTAATGTTTTTACATTATTTTGAATTGCAGTCATTTGCGTCGTAACACTTGTCGCTAATGTTGTTATTGCAGAATTGACGGCAGGGGTATTCGTTTTTATGCCTGCGACCAACATATTCATCATATTTGGCATCCAAGTATCTGACGTAGA
>WNGM01003499.1_pt1 | contig 12543 bp, 19 predicted proteins | sample 5400571 | NCBI WGS metagenome assembly WNGM01 (sample SAMN13153378, study PRJNA577476) | soil metagenome | isolation source: 100 cm soil or saprolite under Garry oak tree replicate 2 | place: USA:California | collected 2016-06-15
ATGCAGCGCTAGACGCAGCGTAGATATCGCGGTGTCGCAGCGTCCTTGGTCCCCTTCGACGGCCGCTAGGTAGTAAGTCCATCGAAAAGAGTTTGGTTCGAGTTGCGCGGCGCGTCGGTAACACAAGGTCGCTTCTTGGAGCAACCCGTAAGTCTGGAGAACCATGCCGAGCCGTCCGCTCGCGCCTGCGTCCTCTGAGTGGCTGCGAGCGTAGGTGAGAGCCTCGTCAATTTGGTCTCGGATGCCCGGAGAAAAATTGTTAAGAGTCAGCCGCGGTAACTCGGGGACAGAGGAATTGCCCTGGGCTCCAAAAGTGGGCGACGCAAATGCAAGCCACACAAAGGGCGTCACGCACAGCGTCTTCCGCATCACTTCTTCTCCATAGATCTGTTCAACAGAACATTGTCCAGCAGAGCCTGGGGAGCAAGTCAAACGCAAGGAAAGTGTCACCGGTCAGGAAAAGATGGGAAGAGTTTACGAATCGCTTCCTCGCTCGGTTGATGTCCGTGTTCGGTGATCTCAAAAGCCTCGGCGTGCTGAATGCCAGCCCAGCAAAGCGAGCGCGAGAAAGGGAAAGGTCGCAATGCTCGGCATTGCCTACCTCACGATCGTGCGCAAGTGAGGGACGAAGGCCTGGCAAATGCACGTGACTTGATGTTCGTGTTTGACGCAATATTAGGTCAACATTATACGCAATATTAGGCCTACATTATATTAGGTGTATGGCATGGGACATCGAATTCACGGATGAGTTCGGTGAGTGGTTTCGCAATTTGGATGATGCCGAAAAGGTCTCAGTGACGGCGAGTGTGGACTTGCTTGAAGAACTTGGCCCAGCGTTGGGCAGGCCGCACGTGGACACGCTGAAAGGCTTACGGGTGCCGAACATGAAGGAATTGCGAGTGCAGCAGGCGGGCAAGCCGTACCGTCATCCTGTTCGCGTTCGACCCTCGGCAGACGGGAATCCTGCTGATTGGCCGGCGCAAAGGGGCGAAGGATTGGTACCGCAAGATGATTGCTCTCGCGGAGAGGTTGTATGCGAAATATCTCATGGAATTGAAGAAAGAGGGGTTGCTTTAAATGCGAAACAAGTGGCGTGATCTGAAAAAAGAAACAATGAGCGCTGCGCAGCGGAAGGCAGCACGCAAGCTGACCGACCGCTATCTGGCTGAGATCGAGATCCGTGATCTGCGCGCCGAAATGAAAGTGACGCAGACCGAGCTTGCCGAGAAGCTCCACAAGACGCAGACGGCCGTGTCGCAACTGGAAAGCCGCTCGGATTGGCACCTGAGCACCCTGCGCGAATACGTGAAAGCGCTCGGCGGCGAAGTTGAAATTCGCGCGGTGTTTCCGCAGAGAACGATTCGCCTCACGCATGCGGCGCAGCTTGGCCGCAAAGCTGCGCGTCGCACGTAGATGGCTCATCCCAGGACCCGCGAAAAGAGTTGAAGATCGCCAGCATGCCACGCCTTGCTCCCGGTGTTCCTGTCAGCCTCCAACGACATTCACGACTATTAGCGATTCGCCGAGAGCCTGCTCGGAAAGTTCGCGGAAGCGCTGCTCGCTATTCCCAACATCCACGCCCGATTGCGGACCGGGCTTCAAAACTGACGGTTCAAGCGCGTCCCTTTCGGTGCCGCCGCCTTCGAACGCGAGTCTCCAACACGGCTATCGCGAGTATCGCAACTCGGACGGCAACAACGGCTGGGGAAGTCCGACCGCTTTCTTCAAGCCTCTCGAGTCCCGGTTGCGAGATGCGTTTATATCCTCTTTATATCCTATCCTAATTGCCGAAAATGACATTCCGGCGGATGATCTGTCCACCAACCATGTCACTATTAAATTCGGATAATTGGAATATCCGCACATAGACATGTGTACCACATTGTGGTAGTATCACAAGGTGATATTCATTGAGTCCCGGCCCTTCACCCGACGGCTCTACCAGCTCCGTGGCGCTGCCGACGAATTGCTGAGGGCGATTCACGGAGAGCTCATGAAGGAGCCGGGCCGGGACGACATGGTCCTGGCCTCGGCGGTGTGCGCAAAGCCCGTATTGCGAATCCCGGCCGTAGCAAGGGAAAACGTGGCGGCTACCGCTATTTGTACTTGTACCTGGAGAAGAGGCAGCACATCCACTTGCTGATTTTGCTCGATAAGAATGAGCAGGAGGATGCCACCGAAGAACAGCGCAAGCAGATGCGGGAGTGGGTCACAGAGATCAAGAAAGTATCGGGAGGCTAAACATGGCGAAGAAAATCAAAGTCAGTATCTTCAACGACATGAAGGAAGCCCTTCACGACGCAGCGGCCTACGAGCGCGGCGAGGTTGTAAACCTGCGCGTCACGCGTGTTCCGCCGCCGCCGAGACAGATTTCTCCTCGGGAAATTCGGCGTATCCGGCAGGCGCTCAACGCCAGTCAGCCGCTTTTTGCTAGCTACTTGAACGTAAGCCCGAACGCTGTGCGAAGCTGGGAGCAAGGCACGCGTCGTCCTCGACAGGCCGCCCTGAAACTCTTGACGATCGCGAGGAAAAACCCTAAAGCCCTGCTGGTGGCATGAGTGCAGTCACATTTGGGGCGGGCCCAGGCGGCCTCGCTGACGTCACTTCTCGATGGCCATTTTTGGAGCAACTTTGGAGCAACCTAAGAAGGGCTTGAAACTTACAATTCTCTTGGCCCATCATCTCGCCTCGGCCCCAGTCGCAGAATCGGGGCCTGGGGCGAATGCTCAACGTCGCCGTTCGGCTTGCAGTTGGCGCTACTCCCGAATTCGAATGCGGTCAACTTCAACGACCAGTAGCTTCCCGCGGTAATGCTCCATGGCAGGTTGAAGTTTTAGGTAGCCGGCCAGCCGCGCCATCAGGAGAGGCAGGGTCTAGGCATGACGCTCCTGGTGATTCTGGTGGCCATGGCGGCTGCGTCCAGGCGCGGCGAGCCATGCGGGTGGACCCCCGATGGTGGCCCTGCTGTACGAGTAACGGATGCCGAACGGCCCGCACGGCCGCGAAATCCATCCTATGATATAGGTGTGATATAGGTACTCTGCATGGTCACGGCACTCATTCATTTGAATCCGGATCAGAAGAAGCGGCTTGCGCGCCGGGCAAAGCTGCGAGGCAAATCCTTCTCGCAAGAAGTTCGTGACGCGGTCAATTTGTATCTCGATATTCCGGTCGAGAGCGAAGAAGAGCTGAGCGCGCTCGCTAAAGAGGCCAACCGCGCCACAGGCAGGATGATCAGGAGACTCGACGAAACGATCGCCCACGTTGATCGTGTTCTGCGCCAGTTGCGGAAAAATAGATGAGCTGGGCCAGCGAGGCCGTGGGAGCAATTCGGAAGATCGTTTTGATCGAGGATCGCGTGGACCGAATGGCAAACCAGGTGGATCAACTTGCAGAAACCTGCCAAGAGCTAGACCGGCGACTCCTGCGCCTGGAAGCAAAGTTCGAACTGATCGAGAGAGTGGCCACGACCCGCCGTTCGCTTCGAGGAAAATCCAAAAGCTAACCGCCTGAAGTTGAAACTCGGCGAACTCTTAATCCGTCCAAGGTCTCGCGCATTTGACCAAACTCCTGTTGCCCGAGACCTCTCAATGAAAGAAGGAGGGGTGTGAGAAGAGACCTGTGCGCCCTAGCTGGAATTGGCGCGCTGTGTTCAGCCGTACCGACCACTGCGGCAGGATCGGGAACGCCCCAATGCGCAGTCATGGGTTGGCCGGGCCAAACGGGGCATACTTCCTTTGCAGCGTTATCGCTAACCGTGAATACAAAATCAAGATGCGGTGCGCCCGGCTTTGCAAATTCATCCCAGCTCTTGCTGCGCAGCCTTTCGGTCGGCAACCGCGCCCCCTCCAATACCTTGATCGCCTCCGGCCGAATCTTCCCTGTTGGATGGCTACCTGCGCTGTACGCGGTGAAATTTGGCGGGCCTCGATGATTCAAAATGGCCTCGGCCATAATCGAGCGCGCAGAATTACCGGTACACAAAAACAGAACGTTGTAGCGTCCCTGCATTTTTCGGTTACCCCTTTTACCACGCCAGGTGATTTCATCGGAAAAGAAACCAATAATCCAAATCACGAAGCTGAGCGCGTCACGCACAGGAACGAACCAAAGAACACTGAGTGGATTGAAGCAAAGGGAGACTCTTCCTTGTTGGGTCGGGGCAACGAGGATTACCTCGCGCTGGACACATTACGGTCTCTCGAATATCCGCTGAATCCGCGGAAGTTGAGCAAATTCTGTCACCTAATCTAAGTCGGGCAGCTCTTCTCGCGAGATCAGCAGATGGATCGATCGGGCTTGCCCGGGCGTTCGCTCGATGAGCCCGCGCGATTCGAGCGTCAAGACCATCTGATGCACGGCTGGCGGAGAGACTCGAAAGTATTGCTGCATTTCGGCCTCCGAGGGCGCGCATCCGTGGATTTTGGTGTAGTAATAGATGAAGGCTAGGTACTGGCCCTGTTTATCCGTATACGTTTTCTTCATCGCTATCACAGCAGTGAAAAGCAACTATGACCGAAAAGAAATCTAAGCCGGTATCCGAACTTCGAATCGCGGACCTGAAGAAAAATCCAGTCTGGCAGATCATGAACGACGACCGCAATGCCGAGCACACCAAATCACGAAGCTAAGCCGTCACGCAGAGGAACGAACCAGAGAACAGCGAATGGAAAGAACAGCGAATGGATTCAACCGGAGAGCTGAGGGTTTCGTTTGGAATGGGCAGTGAAATCGATCCAGCGCCGATCGCGCCCGAGGTATTCGCTTTGCCCGGCGCTCGCCACCTGAAAGGATTCAAGACTGCCACGTCGAAATGCGGCAAATCGCGTTCGCTCCTAGTACCTGCTGGTGGCCGATAGCGCATTACCGTGCTTCGACCGTTGCATTTCTGGGCGAGGTTGAGGCCGTTGGGATTAGATTAGCTCTGAACGACCAAGTAGTGTTGCCGGAGGGATCTTATAAAACGTGCACGTCGGCGCCCAGCGAGCGAAGCCCCCGATCAAACGTAACGAGCTTAAGACCGGCGACCACGGCAAACGCAACAAGGTACGCATCCGCCCATACCTTCGGAGACGAACTGCGAAGCGCAGAGAACCGACGAAACTCAGGCTCGATGGCCTCGGGTTCAGCAAGCAGCGCGATCCGATCGTCGGCGCACACCTTGTCCCACAGGGCCCACGCCTCGGACATTGTCTTGACATCGTTCCCCATAACCATTGGCGTTGTCAAAAGTCGAAGAACAGTGATTTGCGTGATTCGGCAGAAGAAGAACTCTTCTTCGCTGGACCGTTCAAACCATGCTCGAGCCTTCTCCGAGTGGATGTGGCGGCTCCAGAGAAGCGCCAGCCAAACGTTGGCGTCAAGGAAATTCAAGATGTTCATAGATCTGTTCGTTCGTCACATCCACCTTCGGTCCATCCGAGACAATCAATGGAAACTTCACTCGCCGGGACCGAGGACGCTTGCCTTCGACGAGGGTGACGCGCACGCCCAAGAGAATGAGCTCGCGAATCGACCGTCCCTGCGCGGCCGCTTGCGCCTTGAGTTTCCGGTACAAGGAGACCGGGATGTCGACCGTTGTCCGAATGGCTTGCTCTTTCATGAGAGCATTATCTCCTGCGTGCCATAAATATGGAACATCTTTTCTGCTTTTCCCTGGAGCCAGGGAGCCAGGATACGAATTTGACCTTTCAAGCTAGAACAGCTAAAATGGCTAGAAAGAGGTGCTCCATGGAGACCGCCGAAAAGGGGCGCGTGCTGATTGTCGAACCCAATCCCTCGATTCTTCGCTCCTATAGCAGCCGACTCTTGAAAGCCGGTTTTGAAGTGACGGAGGCTTCCGAGGCCGCAACCGCATTGCGCAAGATCGAAGACGCGCAGTTCGACCTCTTGATCAGTGAACTCGAACTGCCAACAACGGACGGCCTAACACTGCTTCGTCGCGTGCGGGCCAAGTTTGTCGACCTGCAATTTGTACTACTGCTCGAAGCGCCAGACAACCAACGTGCCGTCGAGGCCGCAGAGTTCGGAGCCTTCCAGTCTCTCATCAAACCCATTCGCCCGCATATTCTCGAGAAGACAGCAGCTCTAGCCGTGAGGCTGAAACGCGAACGCACAAATCCTCAAATCGCGCCCGGGGGAAGACTCTCGACGAGGTCCGCCTCGGTAACAGCTACGGAAGCGAAGAACGAGTTTGGGAGGCTACTCGAAAGGGCCATGCAGGGCGACATCGTCGTGATTACCAAGCACGATGCTCCAAAGGCTGTTTTGCTATCAATGGAGAAGTTTGAAACCCTCTCTCGCACTCCGGAGTCCAGAATCAACACCTTGAGTGCCGAATTTGATGCTCTTCTCTCCAGGATGCAGAGATCTTCGACGCGGGATGCGATGCAAGCAGCCTTTAAGGCCTCGCCGGAACAATTGGGAAAGGCTGCGGTAGCAGCGGCGCGCAAGCGTGCCTAGGGTTCCACGGATTTACGTGTTGGCGGGAACCAATGGCGCTGGAAAAAGCAGCATCGCCGGAGCGATGTTCCTGGCGCACGGAGTGGAATATCTCAACCCGGACGTCGCCGCGAGAGAGATCACCTCTCGGAATCCTGGTATCTCGCAAGTGGAAGCGAACAGCGCCGCCTGGCAGGAAGGCAAGCGCCTGCTCGAACGCGCTATTGTCGAGAAACTTGATTTTGCGTTTGAAACAACCCTCGGTGGCAGAACGATCACGGGGCTTCTTGAAAAGGCACTCGCGGAAGGGATCGAAGTGCGAATCTGGTATGTGGGTCTGACCACCGTTGAGCTGCACATCGCTCGCGTAAAGTCCAGGGTGAGGCAGGGTGGGCATCCCATTCCTGAGGAACGAATACGGGAACGATACGTCCAGAGTCGACTCCATCTGATTCGTCTCCTGCCCAAATTGACAGAGCTCTTGCTCTATGACAACAGCGAAGAAGCAGATCCTGGTGCTGGCAAGACACCCGAACCGAAGCTCTTGTTGCATTTGGTAGGCGGCAGGATCAACCGATGGTGCGATCCATTCGAGGTACCGGAGTGGGCCAAACCTATCGTCGCAGTCGCCATGAAACTCGGGGCAAAAGGTTAGGCTGCTTTATTCTGGGTGACATACTCCCCTGCCTGAAGGCAGCCTGAAGGCGGGGGCTTCTCAGGCTACGATTACCCTTACTTCGGGTTGCGCTAACGCCAGAAGGCTCAGTCCGAGCCTTAGGATTTCCAGCGCCGAGGCGTGGTCTCGCGTGGTCACTAAACCGCACTCCACACAAACATGCTCTCGATCGTTGAGCCGTTTGGGGTTTGGCGCTCCACACGGACAACGCTGGCTGGTTCCATGGGCAACGACCACCAGGAACTGTCTTCCGGCACTTTCAGCCTTGTAAGACAGTTTGAAAAAAAATGCCGCCCAACCCGCGTCGTGCACCGATTTCGCCAGCATGCCTCGGCACAGGCTTTTCACCTTCAAGTCTTCGACAACGATTATTCCGTATTTCTTGACGATCTCCCGAGACAGCTTGTGTTCAAAATCATTTCGTTGGTTGAAAATCCTGCGGTGAATCTTCGCTACCAGACGTACGGCTTTCTTCCAGCGATTGGCAACGACGTCGCCGCGATCCGTCACCAATATCGCCTCGCCGGACTGAACCTCTCGAAGGTATTCGCTCAAACGGTTTTTCAGTTCCCGTGCGCCTACGCTTTTCATAGCTACAATGTAAATTCATGAAGCTACATTTTCAACGTTCCAGTTAAAGTGGTGGGCAACAGCAGGCGATCTACCCCGGTGGCCCTCGCTCGCGGCTGTGCGGAACTGTGCATGAATCAAACGTCTTCAATACATTGGGGTTACCTCTTAACCGAAAGCAGTTTCCCGATTTGTTGCACACTTTAGTAGTTGAGATGCGCAGTGGAATTGTTGGTGCCGGGCTTGGTGCTTTGCAACCAGTTGCTCTCGCACGTGACGCACGTGAGTGCGAGGATCATCTCGGGTTTGCGGTTTGCGCGAGAAGCGGAGCGAGCCCGATGTATGGAATAACTCTGACATTCCAGCACCGGGGGGATCGCTCGAATGTATCGCGTCGGGCGGCTTTCCCAGGGCAACTACGCCTTTGTAGAGCGCAACCCACTGCAACAGCACAAAGGCGTAACAAGCCGAGCGCTCCGAGGCAGACGGAGATGTTGGACCGGCTGCCGGCAGCAAGCTCATCGACGCGCGACCAAATCGCTCACGGAGATCATGCCGCTCGTATCCGAGCACACGCGCGGCGCAACTCAGCGCAACAATCGGGGAGACCAGCCACAATCCGCTGGCTGAGACGACTGCGATGGACACGCCAACGCACAGCATCGTAAAACCGGTGTAGATGGGATGGGGAAGCAGGCGAAAGATGCCTTGTGCGACGTATCGGGGAGGAGGGTAAGCATTCATTGTTACGTGGGCGTGTGGTCCAAGTGATTCTTGTGATTCGCCCGCAGCCTTGACTAGCAGAATGGACGCGTGGGCGGCCTGCAGGGTGGGTCACATTTGATCGCTTGACATCTGTCCGTAACAAATCGTTGAGTACGATCAGTTCCGAGGTGTCTCCATGATCGACATGAACGAAGCCGGTGCATTTCCTTCCCTTGACCCGTCCGGGAATTTCACCGTCCGCATCGGTCTGTACCTTCCCGGCATTCGCGCAGTGGACGGCTTCTCCGTCGTGGTCCGCATCATTCACACGGACGACCGCTTCAATCCTGCGGTCCCAACGACAGATTGTCCACTGCACTGGGTGGACGGCCATCCCCTTGATCTTTGGTCAATCACCGAATCGATCGTGGCCGCGCCGGCCCCGAGTCACTACGGTCAAGAAGGGACATACCTCTATCGCTTCCAGCTTCTGTGGGCTGCGCCAGGTTCCGGTGCTGCCTCACAAATCCTTGCTCTTTGGTTCACAGATCCCTTCGCTCGCGCAACCGAGATCGGGGAGCTCTCGGCGTTCACCCTTGCTCGCGACCCTTCTCTCTTCGAATGGTCGGACGCCAACTACAAGACACCTGAGCTCGATGATCTCGCGGTCTACGAACTCCAGGTCGCAGAGTTCAACGACACTTTCGATGGCGTCATTGACCGCCTCGACTACCTGCAAAGTCTCGGCATCAACTGCCTCGAACTCATGCCCGTCACAAGCGTCAAGCTCGATTTTGATTGGGGCTATGGCCCGCTGCACTACTTTGCGCCCAATGCGCGCCTTGGCGGTGGCGATGGTTTAAAGCGCCTTGTGAATGCGTGCCACGCCGTCAATATCGCCGTCATCCTTGACGTTGTCTATCAGCACGTCGATCCCACATTTCCCTACAAGCTCGTTTATGACGCGTTGAACAATCAAGCCGGGCCGCCCCACGTTCCGAGTCCCATGATCGGCGGCGACGGTCTTTTCGGACCGCAATCCGACTTCAGTAAACCCTTCACGCAGGATTACTTCGCAACTGCCAATCGCATGTGGCTTGACGACTATCACGTTGACGGGTTTCGTTACGACGAAGTCACAGACTTTTACTTCTCGGCGACCGACACCGCCTACGCCAAGCTCTCCTATGACACGTATCAGCACTCTCTCCGCATACCCCGGTTCGGGCGGGACCCCGCGAGCTACAGCCGGATCATCCAATGCGCAGAAGATCTCTCGAACCCCCGCGACGTCCTTCGTAACACGTACACGTGCTCCGTCTGGCAGAACGAGCTGCTCGGCAAAGCCGAAGACATGGTCCGCTGGAATTATGTCGATGCTAACTTTGCCCACCTTCTCGACACCGGCTTCAGCGGCTATCCAAACTCAAAAACCGTCAACAATGCGGCCGGTGCTCCCGTCGACATGCCTGTCGCGCCGTTTCAGTATCTCGAATCGCACGATCACAGCCAGCTCGTCGTCTTCGCCGGAACTCAAGGTGACGGATTTTTCCCACCCGGTGACCGCAGCCGTTTCTACAAGCTTCAGCCATACGCCATCGCGCTCTATACGCTCGAAGGCGTGCCCATGCTCTGGCAAGGCCAGGAGTTTGCGGACAACTACCATCTGCCGGACAGCGGCTCCGCTCGCGTCGGTCTCCGACGCGACACGCATTGGGAATTCTTCTACGATAAATTCGGTTCCCCACTCGTGCGTCTATACCGGCGCCTCGGTCAGCTCCGCCGCACATGTTCCGCGTTGCGCAGCCGCGACTCGTATTTCTATTACCTACAGTCCTTACAGGGCACCGCGGTTATCGCATATCACCGCCACGCCGCCGCCACCGCCACTACGCCCGAGCAATTCCTCATGATCTTCCTGAACTTTGCAGACAGCGCCGAAACAGTCACTGTTCCATTCCCAAAGGCCGGCACCTGGAAAGAAATGATTGATGCAGATCTCCGTGTCCAGACACTGGCAGTCCCTGCCGACGGGGCCAACAAGTCCGTAGTCGTCCCCTCAAACTACGGCTGTGCGTTCCTGTGGCCCAGCTGAACATGGCGCCGGACTTCATTTTCCATGTCCCAACTTCCTGCTCACTCATTTCCGTGGATGATGGCCAATTCGAGGAACCTGATTCGCAATATACGGGTCACAAAACCTGCCCAAGACACTGTTGGCTTGGAGAACTTGGCGCCATTCGTGCGCTGTAACTCATCAAGAGTCGGTATGCAACTGGCCAACCTCCGATTGACTTCCCCACGGAACAATCTCGTCATCATCTCACCAAGCTGCGCCGCGCGCACTACCCTGTCGTCGCTGGCGCGCAATTCGGGAGTGAATGAGCCAGGAGGATTTCGTGAGCAAACCGGATTCGCATTTGTTCGATCATTCGTACTTGGGCTGGCGCTAACTCTCCAGCTACAGCCCTCGACCTCAGCCTGCAGCGTTTTTCCCGTTTCTGCTCACTTGCGCCCGATTGAAGCGAGGGGGGATATTGCCCTGTCGGAACTCGCGCGAATGCAAGTTGGAAGCGGCCCGCAAGAGTTTTCTCTTCTAAGGGTCGGCGCCAAAGCAATGGTACTCGTGCCCTTTCGCACTTCCCATGGAAACCTCTTGATTCCGATGCCGCATTGAGCTGGTTACGATGGATTTCAAGCTGGCGTGAACCTCTCGCACGCCGGTGCGCGGTCGTAGCGACAATTCGGGGCGAGGGTGCCAGGCTTCTCCCGGGCACTTGCACTATACGCAACTTGCGTAATAATATACGCATTATGCGTAAGAATGTACCGGCGCTGGATAGTCTCTTTCCTAGCGTGCGCCAGGGTGTGCTTGCGGCGACTCTGACCCGGCCGGACAAATGGTGGTATCTCTCCGAATTGGCGCAATTCCTGCATACGCGGCCATCCAGTCTGCAACGCGAACTTATCTCGCTAGAGCAGAGTGGCATATTGCAGCAGCGCAAGGATGGGCGCAGAACGTACTTTAAGGCAGAGACGCGGTCTCCGATCTTCCGGGAGCTACGGAGCATATTCGAAAAGACCGTGGGACTGATTCCCACGCTGAGAGTTGCGCTTCGGTCTTTCGACAACAAGATAATCTGCGCCTTCGTGTACGGCTCGATAGCACGTCGCGAGGAAGGTGCAACAAGCGATGTCGACCTTATGGTCATTGGAAGCGTGGGACTGGCAGATCTAGCGCCGACCCTCGCAAAGGTTGAGAAGCGCCTCGGCCGGGAAGTGAATGTGACAGACTACTCAGTGGAGGAATTCCGCAAGAAAGTGACCGAGGGTGATCACTTCCTGACAACCGTACTGAAGGGCAGTGTTCAGTTCGTGAAAGGTGAACAGCGTGACCTGGACGCAATTGCTTGCAAGTAATGAAGTCCAGCGACACAAAACGTCGAAAAAGGAACTGGACAAGCTGCGGGCCGTTATTGCTCGCGACTTCGCCGATGCATCACTGGACGGTGTGTCGGCAGACAGGCGTTTCGCAACTGCCTACAACGCCGCCCTGCAGGCCGCAAAAATGGCGATTGCATGCGCTGGCTACCGCGTCGCAGGAGCGGGACACCACCGGATTTCTTTTGAAGTTGTTAAGCTGGCGATGGGCAAAGCTGTGATTGTTTGTTTTAGATCGCAAGACTACAATTGGTGACCGCATGAGCGAACCTTTGCAGTGGATTTTGCTTGTCTTTTTTCTTGGGCCGCTCCTTGGATTTGCCCAAGATTCAAGGTCCACGGTCGAGATTCTCGAAACGGAGGTCGCTGAACACCGTATTGGCGACCGCGGTCCGATCTATACGAACCTTGGCAACGAACATTTCACCGCTTCATTCGAAGTCCTCGTCGGAACTGACGGGAAGGCGGTGAGCGCACGAACGTCCACGGGATTCATTGCCAATCTGACACCTCTGTGCAAGACATGGCAGTACAAGCCATTTGAACGAAACGGCCAACCTATTGCAGCCAAAGTACGGGAATCGGTCGCCATTCTGCCGATCGGGGAGCGTCATGAAACACGCGTTCCTTTTCCCGAAATTCATGATTGGAATTCGTTGCGAATCACCCTTAGCCGTAGCGGCTGCTATGGCAGGTGTTCCACCTCT
>WNGM01004682.1_pt1 | contig 12542 bp, 14 predicted proteins | sample 5400571 | NCBI WGS metagenome assembly WNGM01 (sample SAMN13153378, study PRJNA577476) | soil metagenome | isolation source: 100 cm soil or saprolite under Garry oak tree replicate 2 | place: USA:California | collected 2016-06-15
CTGGCTGACGTCCGACGACTGGCGGGCCAGGTGCGTCAGCTCGGCGACGATCTGCTTCATGTAGTCGGGACACTGGGTCGCCACGCCGTCGCCGAACACCGTCTGCTCGGCTTCCATGATCGCGATCTCGTCGTCGAGCTTCTTGGGATAGTGCGTGCGCACCTGGGAGCCGAAGCGGTCCTTGAGCGGCGTGATGATGCGCCCGCGGTTCGTGTAGTCCTCGGGGTTGGCGCTGGCCACCACGTAGAGATCGAGCGGCAGCCGGACTTTGTAGCCGCGGATCTGAACGTCGCGCTCCTCCATGATGTTGAGCAGGCCGACCTGGATGCGCTCGGCGAGGTCGGGCAGCTCGTTGAGCGAGAAGATGCCGCGATGCGTGCGCGGCAGCAGGCCGTAGTGGATCGTCAACTCGTCTCCGAGGTAGCGGCCCTCGGCCACCTTGATGGGATCGACCTCGCCGATCAGATCGGCGATCGTGATGTCGGGCGTGGCCAGCTTCTCACCGTAGCGGCGGTCGCGAGGGATCCACTCGATGGCGGCCTTGTCACCCTGCTCGGCCAGGCGCTGGCGACAGCCCGCACAGATCGGAGCGAGTGGATCGTCGTTGATCTCGCAGCCGGCCAGCACCGGGATCTCCTCGTCGAGCAGGCCCACCAGCAGCCGCGCGATGCGCGTCTTGGCCTGGCCGCGCTCGCCGAGGAAGATCATGTCCTGGCCGGCCAGGATCGCGTTCTCGATCTGCGGCACGACGGTGTCGTCGTAGCCGACGATCCCGGGCAGGAAGGAGTCGCCCTTCCGGAGCCGGGCGATCAGATTGTCGCGCAGCTCCTGCTTGACCGACTTGCGCTGCCAGCCTCGAGCCCGGAGATCACCGACCGTGTGAGCGTTGGCCATGAGCGGTCAGCGCCACTATGCGACCCGGGTCGCGCGCTGTCAACTTCGACGGAGCGTACGCCACACGCGCTCGCCACCGAGCGGCATGTCGAGATGACGGACGCCGAACGACGCCAGCGCGTCCACGACGGCATTGACGGTGGCCGGCGTGGAGCCGATCGTCGCGGCCTCGCCGATGCCCTTGGCGCCGAGCGGGTTGAACGGCGTCGGCGTCACGGTCTCTCCGGTCGTGAACGACGGCAGGTCTTCGGCGTGCGGCACGGCGTAGTCCATGAGCGAGCCGGTGAGCAGCTGGCCGTCCTGGTCGTGGACGAGGCGCTCGACGAGCGCCTGGGCGATGCCCTGAGCCAGGCCTCCGTGCACCTGGCCCGCGACGATCATCGGGCTGATGCGAACGCCGCAGTCGTCGACCGAGACGAAATCGCGCAAGGTCACGTGGCCGGTCTCGCGATCCACCTCGACGACGGCGACGTGAGCGCCGAACGGGTAGACGAGCTGGGGCGGGCTGAAGAAGTCGGTGGCCTCGAGGCCGTTGTCGATTCCGGACGGCAGGCCGGCGCCGTACGCCTTGGCCGCGATCTGGCCGAGCGTGACGACGCGGTCCGGCACGCCACGCACGCGATAGCCGCCGTCGCCGACGACGATGTCCTCGGGCGCCGCTTCCATCAAATGCGCGGCCAGACGCTTGGCCTTGTCCTGCACCTTCAGCGTCGCGTTGAGGATCGCGGTGCCGCCGACGGCCAGGCTGCGGCTGCCCCCGGTGCCGTTGCCCATGGGCGTGTTGAGGGTGTCGCCGTGACGGACGACGACGTGGTCGAAGTCCACGCCGAGGTGATCGGCGATGATCTGGGCAAAGGTCGTCTCGTGACCCTGGCCGTGGGCGGACGTGCCGGTGAACGCGGTCACCATCCCGCCGGGCTCCACGCGGACCACCGCGCTCTCGAAGGGCCCGAAGCCGCACATCTCGACGTACGAAGCCGCACATCTCGACGTAACACGACATGCCGACACCGAGCAGGTGCCGATCACGCCGCTCCAGTCGCACGCGCTGCTCTTTGCGAAGGTCGTCGACGTGGGCGAGCTGGAGCGCCTTGGTGAGCGCACGGTCGTACTGGCCGCTGTCGTACCGCTGTCCGGTCGGCGCCTGATAGGGGAACGCGTCGGGTGGGATGAAGTTGCGTCGGCGCACGACCTCGGGCGCGTGCTTCAGCTCGGCGGCGATGCAATCGACCAACCGCTCGAGGTAGTACGCCGCCTCCGGCCGGCCCGCACCGCGATACGCGGCGACCGGCGTCGTGTTCGTGAAGACGCACGTCGAGCGGAGGTCGACGTTGGTGATCCGGTACACGCCGATGCCCATGGACAACGTGAGGTCGGGAATGAACGTGAAGATCGGGTACGCGCCGACGTTGGCGATGACGTGCATGCGGAGCGCGAGGATAGTCCCGTCGGTGTCGACGGCCGCCTCGAGGTCGGCGACCTGGTCGCGCCCGTGCGTCGTGGCCAGCATGTGCTCGGTCCGCGTCTCGACCCAGCGGACGGGCAGCCGCAGCTTGAGCGCGATGACGGCGAGCGTGGCGTCCTCCGGATAGACGCCGAACTTCACGCCGAAGCCGCCACCGACTTCGGGCGCGATGACCCGGACGAGGTTCTGGGCGAGGCCGAGCGCGCCAGCGAGCTCGTTGCGGAACCCGTGCGGCGCTTGCGTGGTCGCCCACATCGTGAGGCCGCCGGTCGCGGGATCGGGCGCGGCCAGCGTGGCCCGGCCCTCCATCGGGACGCCGCACAGACGCTGGCTGATCATCCGCTGGCGCACGACGCGCTGGGCCCGCGCGAACACGGCGTCGGGCTCGCCACCGGTGATGCGGTTCTCGTGCTCGATGTTCTTGGGCGCGTCGTCGTGGATCTGGGGCGCGCCGTCGGCCATCGCGGCGAACTGCTCGCTGACGGCAGCCAGCGGCTCCCACTCCACGACGACGTCGTCGACGGCATCGCGGGCCACCGACTCCGACTCGGCCACGATGGCCGCCACCGCCTCGCCCACGTACCGGACGCGGTCGAGCGAGAGCGCCAGGTGCGCGCGCTTGGGCGCCGCGGTGGCCGCGCCACCTTCACCACCGCCCCCCAGCGGCAGCGGGGCACAGCGTCCCTCGATGTCGCGGCCGGTGAAGACGGCGCGCACGCCGGGCCGCCGGAGCGCGGCGGCGGCGTCGATGCGCCGGATCCGCGCGTGAGCGTGCGGGCTCCGGACGAACGCGACGTGGTGCAGGCCCGGCAGGGTGATGTCACCCACGTACGCCGAGGCGCCGGTGATGAGGCGTGGATCTTCCTTGCGCTTGATCTCAGCGCCCATGAGTCGGGATGGCGTGGACATGCTCGCTCCTCCGGCCCAAGTGTGCCACGGACGCGCAGCAAGTTCTGCATCCGACCGCACCGCCGAGCGGGTACGCTGTGTCTCACGCAAGGAGGACGCCATGCTGGGAGCCTGGAAGAAGAAGGTCGCGATGCCACCGCGCGAGCAGGCGCTGCCGGGTCGGCCGCAGCCCATGCCCATCGTCGATCGTCACGCGGTGTCCGGTCACGCGATCGCGCCGCCCTATCCCGACGGCCTGGAGCTGGCGTTGTTCGGCCTCGGCTGCTTCTGGGGCGCCGAGAAGCTCTTCTGGAAGACGCCGGGCGTGTGGACCACCGCGGTCGGCTACGCGGCCGGCTATACGCCGAACCCGACGTACGAGGAAGTCTGCACGGGCCGCACCGGCCACAACGAGGTCGTGCGCGTGGTGTTCGATCCGAAGGCCATCGGCTACGAGACGCTGCTCGCGCGATTCTGGGAGGGCCACGATCCGACGCAGGGCATGCGTCAGGGCAACGACGTGGGCACGCAGTACCGCTCCGGGATCTACGTGTACTCACCCGAGCAGCGCCGGCTGGCCGAGGCCTCGCGCGACGCGTACCAGCGCGTCCTCGAACGCGCGGGCTACGGGCACATCACCACCGAGATCCTCGACGCGCCCGAGTTCTACTTCGCCGAGGACTATCACCAGCAATACCTGGCGAAGAACCCGTTCGGTTACTGCGGCCTCGGCGGCACCGGGCTGGCCTGCCCGGTCGGCCTCGGCGCCACCACCACCGCCGCCGAGACGGGATAGAAGGGCGAGGCGCCCACGCGCGGCCGTAGGTGCCCCGCCCCCTCAGTCACGACCGCGTTGCTTCGCCAGCCTCGCGGCGATGAAGCCGAGCACGATCCCGGCGGCGACAACCGCGACGGCGAATCCGACGAGCGCCAGACCCAAGCGCGCGAGATCGGTCATGAATGATCACCTTCTACTGCGTCCTCCTCGGTCGGAGCGTCGCTGGCGAGCGTCAAGCTCTTGTGGTCCTGGGAGATCTGACCGCTGAGCTCCGGGAAGTGATCGATCGTGAACGTCTGGCCGGCACGTTCGCCCGTGAGCTCTTTCCCCGTCAGCTGCCCGGTCACCTGCGTGGTGAAGGTGCCGTCGGACTCGACGTCATACGTGAACAAGGCCTGGAAGTCGTTCGAGAACGCGCCACCGCTGAAGCCGACACTCCGGCCTTTGAGCGTTCCCGTGCCGTCTCCATTGAAGGTCCGGACCCCGTGCACGCTGAACGACACGACGAACCTTCCGTCTTGTGGCGTAAGGTCGGTGTTGAATCCGGTATTCGAGACGAGGCAGGACGCCTCGCCCGTGAACGCGTAGTCCCCGTTCAAGAGCTGGTTGGGGCCAGCCTGAACGATGCCCGCCCACAGCAGTACCACGCCAACGATGAACCACATGCCTGTACGCATCATGCTCGGCCTCCCGTAAACCAACGTGTGCCGCTTGCGAAACGCTCGTGAGGTTCGCGCTCGAGCCCACGCGCAGGGGAGGCGGTCGCCGCGGACCAGCGACCATGCCGAGCGCAGATGGGCCGACTACATCAGGTCTGCGGCGGGAGATCAGGCGAGCGGTGGCGCGCGACTGAGATCAGATGACTGCGGAGACGGCCGCCGAGGCTCGCTGTCCATCGGCGTGACGAGACCGACGGCAGCAGCCACCGGGCGCAACGACGAAACGGTGCTCTGTTGGAAGGCACCGAGGTCGCCCGTAATCAAGAGCACGACGTCGTCGAAATCGCCGTTGTCGTAGAGACCGGCGATCCAGGACTGATCCGGCGGGCTCGCATGGGCGACGGGCGCGAGCGCCAGGAGGGCGACGACCAGACCAACGATCACAAGCCGATGAAGAATCACGACGGCGTCACAGTAGGTCGTCAGGCGAGCCTCGTCAAGCGACGATGAGACGCGTGCTGGTGAGCGGCGCGATGAGCGCCCCGCGAACCAGGAAACTCGGCGGCACCGGCCGGGCCCAGTCGGCCTCAGCGCCGGCGCCGCCGAGAAGAGCCGACGGCTGAGAACGAACGAGCGCGCGCTACTTGTCCGCGATCCGTACGGCGGCTGAGCCGCCGTTGACCTTGAGCTTCGCGGTCTGCTTCAACGCGCTGCCGTCCCACTCGAAGACCCACACTTCCTTCTCGACCATGTTGCCGACCAGGATCGTGCGGCCGTCGGGTGAGAACGCGGCGCCCTGCGACCAGTGGCCGATCGGCGCCTCGGCCACCTTGCTCAGCTTGCCGCCGCTGACGCGCAGCAGGACGAGGTTGCCGTGGTCGTTGAAGAACGGCGATTGCCTGGGCTTGTTGCTGCCGTTCATCGCGATGATCGCGACGAGCGAGCCGTCCGGCGAGAGCTTGATGCCTTCGGGTGTCTGACCGACGGTGATCGTGTCCACCACGCGCGGCGGATTCGCGCGGAGATCGATCAGGCTCGCGGTGTCGGCGTCGCCCTGACCGCGTCCGATGTTGGCGACGACCGCGATGTCGCCCTTGCTGCTGATGTCGACGCCGTAGGGCCGGAGGCCGGCGTTCAGATCGCGCTTGGTGTGCTCGACCTTGGTCCCCTCGATCGACAGCACGGAGATGCGGTCGTCACCGTCGCGGCTGACCAGCGCCATCTTCCCGTCGGGCGTGATGGCCGCGTGGCTGACGCCGGTCTTCTCGTCACCGAGCGTGACCTTGCCCGCCGGCGTCACCGTGCGGCCGTGGATCGAGTAGACCGAGACTGTCCCCTCGCTGCGGTTGGCGACGAGGGCGAGGTTGCCCTGCCGGTTGATCGACACGCCGGCTGCGCCCTTCCCGGCTTCGAGGGTGGCGATCACTTGAGGCGGATTGGCGCGCAGGTCCACCACCGACAGCCGGTTGTCGGCCACCTGCTTCGTCGGATCGCTCGGGTCCACCTTCATGGCGGCCGTCACGAGCGCCAGGCCCTCGTCGGGCGTGATGGCCACGCTGAACGGCGGGCCCACGACGCTGCCGGGCACCGGGATCTCGCTCACGACGCGCGGGGGCGTGCTCTTGAGGTCGATCACCGAGAGCGTGTCGGGCGGCGCGTTGGGCACCACCTTCACCGTGCCGTTGTCCAGCATGACCTTGTTGTCGTTCACCGAGACGGCGATCTGGGCGAACGCTGGCGACGCCAGCAGGAAAAGGACGATCGCGAGCAGCATCAGCCTCATGAGTGCACCTCCGCGCGGGCGGTTCGAGAACGGAGCCCATCGCACGAGCCGTGGTTCGAGCGGCGCCAAGCAAAGCAGGTTCACCGCGCGAACGCAACCGCCGGTCAGCGCCCCGCCGCCTGGGCGCCGCGCAGGGTCATCTGGGTGCTGACCGCGTAGGCCGCCAGGTTGCCCTCGGCGTCCGCCACGTCGCACTCGACCAGGCCGACGGTCTTGCCGCCCTTCTTCATCCGCGCGGTCGCCGTCAGCGTGCCCTTCCACACCGGGCGCAGGAAGTTGATCTTCATCTCGAGCGTCGTGTAGCTCTCGCCCTCGCCGAGCGTCGTCATGTACGCCCAGCCCATGGCACCGTCGGCCAGCGCCGCCAGCACGCCGCCCTGCACCGTCCCCATCGGGTTGGTGTGGCTGTCGCCGGCTGCCAGCGTGACGATCGCCTCGCCGTCCTTGAACGACGCGAGGCTGATGCCGAGGAGCGTCGCCACGGGCGGCGGGGCCAACTCTCCCCGTACGACTCTCTCCATCGCGTCACGCAGTCTCATCGCTCACTCCTTTCCGCGGACGTGGTTGGCACTTCGGCAGTTGCGGTCGGCACCGGTCGCCCCAGGCGCAGTGTGAGGGCGACCGCCGTGGCGGCGACGACCAGCAGCGCGGCCATGAGCCAGAAGACGGCCTCGTACGAGCCGAGCGCGTCGCGCAGCAGCGACGCGCCGACCGGCGCGAAGGCCCGGGCGCCGTTGGCGCCGAGAGCGATGGCGCCCGCGATGGAGCCGTAGTGCAGCGGCCCGAAGATGACGGCGATCGCCGTGGCCCGCGCGAGCGTGGCCATGCCGTTGGCCGCGCCCTGCATGACGATCATCGGCACCAGCGTGGGCACGTACGAGACCAGCGCGAGCTGCGCCATCGCCGCCGCCTGCATGAAGAAGATCGCGGCGGTGACGCCGCCGTGGCCGAACCGCGCGGCGATCGGCGCGAAGAAGATGCGGGCCGGCACCTGCATCGCGCCCATCCAGCCGATCGTGACCGCGGCGACCGTTGGCGAGTAGCCGTGCTCGCTGAGATAGGGAATGACGTGGACCGTGACGGAGTTCGTCGTGAAGTTACCGGCGAAGAACGCCGCCGCGAGCACCCAGAATACGGCGGTTCGCGCGGCGACGCTCAGCGTGACGCCGGGACGGTCGTCGTGGGTGATCGCGCCGTCGCGCGGCCGCGCCGCGTGGGGCGGGCGTCGGAGCACGAGCACGTGGATCGGGATCGTGATCACGGCGAGCACGGCGGCGAGCATCAGCAGCGATTGCCGCCAGCCGAAGCGGACGAGCAACCACGCCTCGATCGGCATGAAGATCGTGCTGGCGAACCCGGCGACGATCGTGACGGCCAGCAGCGCGCGGTCGCGGTGGCGCGCCGGGAACCAGCCGACGATGGCCGCGAACGCCGGCTCGTAGAGCACGGCCGCCATCGCCAGGCCCATGAGGATCCACACGCTGTACAGCGCGAGCAGCGTGTGCGACGACGCCCACAGCACGACGAGCGCGGTGGCCAGGATCGAGCCGACCGTCATCAGCGAGCGAGCGCCGTGGCGGTCGATCCAGCGGCCGACGGGCAAACCGGCCAGCGCGGCGACGGCCAGGCCGGCCGAGAACGCGCCGGTGATCTCGGCGCGCGAGAATCCCAGCTCGGCCTCCATCGGGCGGAGCATCACCGGGAAGCCGTAATAGATGATGCCCCACGAGACCGTCTCGGTGACGCAGAGGCCTGCCACCACCGCCCAGCCGTAGTCGAGTCTGCCTGGGCGTGGCATCGCCGGGCCAGACTATGCGGCCCGGCGATGCGCGGTCAAGCCAGTGCCCCGTGCGGCTCGGGTGTGGATCGCGTCAGGGCGTCGGTTGGGCCCCGAAGACGCTCGTCGTCGCGGCCGGCATATTGCCGAAGACGGTCGTGGGCGCGCTGGTCGAGGAGCCGGTGGCCGTCGGCGTCTGGGCGAGGATGCGCGCGCCCTGCACGGTGCCCTGCTCCGAGCTGGTCACCGTGCCCGTGACGTCGCGCGTTTGACTCGTGAACGTGCCCGTCAGCGTCCCGTCGGACGGGTTCGCGCTGAGCTGCAGGCTCACGGTTTCGGTGCCGAGCGTCTGAGCGGCCGGCGTCGTCGCCGTGCTGGTCGGCGCGGGCTGAACGAGCGCGACCAGTGTCACCACGAAGACGCCCGCGTCGTTGAAGTCCCACGCGCCATGACCGGGCGTTTCAAAAACAGTTCCCGAGGCCGTGGTGATGAGGGGAGGACGGCTCTCGAGCGCCTCGCCGGTCGCCGTGAACGTGACGAGCTCCGGCGTTGGTGTCGACGTTGGCGTCGTTGTCGCCCCGGTCGTGCCGTTCGGAGTCGTCGTCGTGCCGGGCGTCGTGGTGTTCGGTGTCGGGCTCGTAGGTGTGCGCGTCACCATCCACGATCCCACGAGAAATTGCTCGATCAGGAACGGCGACGCGGTCGACGGTGTCGTCGGCCCAGTCGGTGTCGGTGTCGGCGTCGGCGTGGTCGTGGTCTGTGCGAGAGCGAGCGACGCAGCGGTCGCGAGCGATGCGAGGACGATGATGATCGTGCGCATGTTGGGTCTCCCTTGAGTGGTGCCAGGTTTTTCGAAGCGAGGTGTTCACAGAGAAGCAGACCGGTGCTCGGCTCGCAACAGGAAAAGCGTTGCAGGCGGTCGCTGGCACCCGCGTTGCACGTTCGGAGGTGCCCAGGGAGGTGCGCCATGAACAAGGACGAGATGGAAGGCAAAGTCGAGAAGGCCAAGGGTTACGTGAAGGAGAAAGCGGGTCAGGTGACCGACAATCGAGATCTCGAAGCCGAAGGTGCCGCGGACCGCGCGGCCGGCAAGACGCAAGAGGCCATCGGCAAGGCCCGGCGCAAGGCAGGCGAAGCGCTCGAAGACCTCGGCGAGAAGATCAAGGAGTAGCGTCAGCGCGGGGCCGTGACCAGCGGGCCGGAGTACAATTCGGCCAGTGAATCGCGGCTTCGGCCTGATCGAGATCCTGATCGTCCTCGTGGTCGTCGCCCTCGCGGGCACGTTCCTGTACAAGTACGTGATGTCCACGACGGCCACCGTGGAGACGCTGCAGAATCAGCGGCCACTGGCCGGCGCCAAGCTGGCCGCCGACGTGGCCACGCTCGGCACCATCCGGACGACGCTCGAAACGTATCGCAGCGAGCACGGCGCCCTGCCGGCCGACAAGGCCGCCGTGCTCGCTCTTCTTCCCGCGGCGCCGCGCTTTCAGTGCAGCGGGAACGACTTCCAGTACGATCCGGCGGGCGGCACGCTGAGCCTGTTGATCAACGATCCCGGTAGCTGTCAGTAGCCGCGCGCCGTGAGCGCTCCCGGTGAAGAGCCGGACGTCGGCCGGGGAACGCTCGCGCTCACCACGGCGATCGTCATGGGCATCATCACGTCGATGACGATGATCGGCCCCCTGCTCTTGGACATCGCTCGCGATCTTCGCCTCCCGCTCGGACAGGCCAGCGTGCTGGCGGTCGTCTCGGCGGTTCCCCAGGCGCTCAGCTCGCCCTTTGCCGGCCTGCTCGCCGACCGGTTCGGACGGCGACCGATGATCGTGCTCTCGCTGACGGGCAGTGGCCTGCTGGCCCTCGCTGCCTCCATCGCGCCGAGCTTCGCGACGCTCGTCGTCATCCGGTTCGTCGCCGGCCTCGTGAACTCGGTCGCGCCGACGAGCACGCTGGCCGCGCTCGGCGATCTCTGCCGCGCCCAGCGCCTGTCGCGCGCCATGGGCTGGTTCAACGTCGGATTCAGCTTCGCCGCCATCGCGGGCGTGCCGGCGATGAGCGCGATCGGTGGCGCGTTCGGATGGCGCTGGGCCTTCGCCACGATGGGCGTGCTGCTCCTGCTCCTGGCCTTCGCGGTGCTGCGCTGGTTCCCCGACGCCAGGCCGCGCCGGGCCACGGCCAGCGTGCCCGCCACCTATCGCGCCCTGGTCCGCGTGCGCGGTCTCTGGAGCCTCATGAGCGCCAACCTGATCGAGCGCTCGATGTTCATGATGGTGACGATCTACCTGCCGGTGTTCCTGATGCTGGCGTACACGCTGTCGGCCATTGCCGTCGCGCCGGCGCTGTCGATCGTCGCGCTCGGCGCGATCGCCGGCAACGTCATCGGAAGCTGGCTCGGTGATCGCGTCCCCAAGCCCGCGGTCTTCGTCGCCGCGCAGCTCACCGCCGGCCTCCTCGGTCTCGCGCTGTTCGGCGTCCAGCTCTTCCTGCCGCTGGCCGTCGCGCTGGCCACGCTGCTCGCCTTCACCAACTCCGCGAGTCGTCCGGGCATCCTCGCCTACACCGCGGAGTTCTCGCCGGCCCACCGCGGTGCGCTGTTCGGACTCCTGGCGCTCACGAACCAGACCGGCGTGATCATCGGCACGGCGATCGGCGCCGCCGTGCTCGGCCACGGCAACTACGGGGCGTTCGCGGTGGTGACGTTCGTCCAGGGCGTCCTGGCTGCCGCGCTCGCGTGGCCGCTCGTGCTCAAGCGGCCGGCCCCGATGTCCTGACGCGCTCGGTGACATCACGCGCTCGACGGCTCACGCCGGCGGGTGAGACATCGGTGATAGCATCGCGCGCGTCGTGCTCAAGCTCGCCGAGCTGACGTTTCGCGAAGCCGCGCGTCTCGCGCGTGACCGGCGCAGCGTCGTCCTCCTCCCGCTCGGCGCCATCGAGCAGCATGGCCCTCACCTGCCGTTGCTCGTGGACTGGCTCGGCGCCGAGGAGCTGGCCCGGCGCATCGCGCCGCACTTGAGTCGCGCCGGCTATCGTCCGATTCTCGCGCCGGCGCTTCCCTACGGCGTGAGCACGCTCGCCGTGAGCTGGGGCGGCACCGTCTCGCTGTCCACCCGGACGCTCTCGCGCGTCATCGTGGAGATCGTCACGGCGCTCGCCCACCACGGGTTCCGCAACTTCGTCCTCGTGAACTATCAGGCGGATCCCGACCATCTCCGCGCGATGGCCGCCGCGCACCGGGTGCTCCGTCGTCGGCGTGGGATCCGCGTGGCGGTTGCGGGGTTCGCGCCCGGTGCGAAGCCTCCGAACGCGATGCTGAACGATCGCGTGCTCGCGCTCATGCGAAGCCGTCGGCCTGCTCGCGAGTGGCACTCGGGCGAGCTGGAGACGTCGCTGATGCTGGCGCGAGCGCCGAGGCTCGTGCGCCGCGCCGTCGCCCGCCGCCTGCGCCCCGTGTGGGTGGACGTCGGCGAGAGGCTGCGCCGGGGCGCGCGCAGCTTCGAGCAGCTCGATCGCGGCCGCCGCGGGTACTTCGGCTCGCCCGCCCTTGCGCGCGCCGCGACCGGCGAGAAGGTCATGGCGCTCCGCGGCCGGCTCATCGCGCGCGAGGTGCTCGCCACGCTGGGGCGCTGAACAGCTTCGCCCAGTTTTCATGGCGGCAAACCTCCGCCATCCTCCTATCATCGAAGCGCATGAGCTGTCGAAGAGTCCCAATGCGAAAGTGATCGTCCTCGGCGACAAGAGCGGCCTGCCGATCATCCTGGGGGACAAGTGATGCGCGACTCAGTGGACCTCGTACAGCGGATCGAGCGTCTCGAGCGGCAGAGCCGGCTCTTCAAACGTGCCGCGACGGTGGCGTCCCTGGCCGTCACCGCTGTCGTCGTCATGGGCCAGGCGGCACCCAGAACCTCGACCGTCGAAGCTCAGAAGTTCGTCCTGAAGGACAAGACCGGCAAGATTCGCGCGATGCTGGGCGAGGGAGTGGACAACGAGATCGGGCTGCTCATCTACGACGGTAAGCAGCGGCCGCGCGCGATGATCGCGGTGGATGACAACGACATGCCGGTCATCCGGGTGTCCGATGACGCGGGCAAGGAGCGTGTCGTCCTCGATGCCATCTCGGGCGTGCGGGTTGAAGGCAATGGGCCTCGCGTGGTCCTCGGCGTGCAGCACGGCAACGAGCCGGCGCTCCAGCTGATCGACAAGGACGGCTGGACTCGCGCCACGCTGACGCTGACCAACACGAACACCGCCCCCATCCTCAAATTCCTCGACCCCCGCGGCGACACGCGCATGTGGCTCGG
>WNGM01015800.1_pt1 | contig 12537 bp, 6 predicted proteins | sample 5400571 | NCBI WGS metagenome assembly WNGM01 (sample SAMN13153378, study PRJNA577476) | soil metagenome | isolation source: 100 cm soil or saprolite under Garry oak tree replicate 2 | place: USA:California | collected 2016-06-15
TCGAATTCCCAGAGCACTTTGCCATCGGTCGCGCGGTAAGCGCGAAACTTGCCATCGGCGCGTCCCTGGAAGACAAGGTTGCCGGCGGTGCTCAGCGTTCCGCCGCTCTGCGGGTCCGGGTGCTCGACGCGCCACACCTCGCGCTGCGCCACCGGGTCCCAGGCCACCAGCGATCCGCTACTTTTCATCGCCAGCCACTTTTCGAGAACCGGGCCTCGGTACCGCACGTCCAATCCGATCGTCACGAAGCGGACATTCACCGGGGACTGGCGATCCACCGCGTGCATGAACGCCGCATCCACGACAGGGAAGTACACCAGCCCGGTCGTGGGATTGAATGACATGGGATTCCAGTTGTGCCCGCCTTCCGGGTGCGGCGTGACGATCGTCGCGTCCTTCAACTGTCGAGCCGCAGAGACTTCAATGGGGCGGCCCTTGGCATCGATGCCCGTCGCCCAGGTAATCGGGGTGAACGTGCGAGCCGAGATGAGCTGTCCGGTTTCGCGATCCAGGACGTAGAAGAAACCGTTTTTGTTGGCTTGCATGATCACGCGGCGCGGCCGGCCGTCGATTGTCAGATCCGCCAGCATGAGCGGCTGAGTGGCATCGTAGTCCCAACTGTCGCCCGGCGTGGTCTGGTAGTGCCAGACCTGTTCGCCGCTGCCGGCGCGCACCGCGATGATCGACGACACGTAGAGGTTGTCGCCCGTTCCCTGGCTGCGCAGATCGGGATACCAGGGCGCGCCGTTGCCGGTGCCAAAGAAGACGAGATCGAGATCCGGGTCGTAGACGATCGGATCCCACGCGCTGCCGCCGCCGCCCGCTTTCCACCATTCGCCGGACCAGGTGGCCGCCGCTCGCCGCATCGCTTCGGACTCGAACGGTTTCGAAGGATCGCCGGGCACCGTGTACGTGCGCCAGACGAGCTTTCCAGTATCCGCGTCGTAGGCGGAGACAGAGCCGCGCACGGCATATTCCGACCCGGCGTTTCCGATGATCACGCGTCCCTTGGCGATGCGCGGCGCGCCGGTGATCGCGTACGGCCCATCCTTGGGTGTCGTTTGGATTTCCCACACGAGCGTGCCCCTCTTCGCATCGACTGCGACGAGCCGGCCATCGAGCGTGCCGACATACACGCGCCCGCGGTAGAGCGCCGGCCCGCGGTTGACAACATCGCAGCACACGAACTTGGCATGGTCTTTGGGAACCTCCGGATCATATGTCCAGAGCAGGCGGCCCGTTCGCGCATCGACGGCGTACACGAAGCTCCACGCTCCGGTCGTGTACAGCACGCCGTCCTTCACAAGGGAGGTCGCTTCCAGTCCGCGCAGCGTCGACAGATCCAGCGACCAGGCCAGGCCGAGACGACCAACGCTTTGCTCGTCGATTTGGCGTAACGGGCTGAAGCGCTGTTCCGAATACGTGCGCCCGTAGGTGATCCAGTTGCCGGCATCCGCGTCCGCCGATCGAAGCGCGGCGTCGTCGACCTCACGGACCTCAGGGGCCGGCTGACAGCCGGCGGTTGTCACGATGAGCCACACCGAAGTTGCGAACAGGATCATGATCTGCCGGCGTGAAATTCTCATGCCCTTGTTGATCGTCATACGAAAGCCTCTTTCTGCGCTCAATTTTTAGCACTGGCAGACCGAACGATTATCGAAAATCTGGAACGGTGGAATCGGCTTCGACCCTTCTTGGGCTGCGGCAATCTGACATTGGGTTCCGGTCAAGATCAACGTGAAAAACGTGACTGCGAGAATCCTTTTCATGGGTCACCTCTTCTAAAATCTCACCGAATCTCGACGAGCCAGTCAACTATCCGCCTGGGGGGCGCTAACGGCGCGTCAGCGCGGCACGCGGTTCGGCGTCAACGGGTATTCGTGCATGCGCACGCCTGTTGCGTCAAAGAAAGCATTCGCAATCGCCGCCGCGGCGCCCGCCATGACTTCCTCGCCTGCGCCGGTGGATCTCTCATTCAGGCGTTGCACGACGATGGGTGTGACTGTGGGGCATTCCTCGAACCGAAGGATGGGATAGCTGTTCCAGTCCAGACTTGTGACGTTGGTTTTGTTGAACGTCACTTCCTCCTTTAACATCCGGCTCACGGTTTGAACCAACTGTCCGCAGATCTGGTTTTCGATGTTAGCCGGATTGACGGCGAGGCCAGCGTCAATCGCTCCGTACATGTGTTTCGCAAGGATCCGGCCCGTCTCCTTATTGATCTCGATTTCGGCGACCGCAGCACCATATGACGCCAGATGGGTGCCGACTCCAATTCCGCGCCCGGTGGCGATCTTCGCGTTCGACGGATTCGACGCTGCCCGCCTTGGCGCCCATTTGGCGGCTTGCGCGACGGCGTCCAGAACCCCTAGCCAGCGTGCATCCTGGATATTGCGCTGCCGGAACATAAGCGGATCCATTCCCAAAAGATAGGCGAGCTGGTCGATGGCCTGCTCCGAGGCGAACGAGAACGAAAGGTCCAGCGGTGAGCGAAGCCACCCACCCTTCAAGTACCCGAGTCCCGGCACGCGGTGATTGACCAACCGCAGATTGGGAACGTCGTACATCGAACCCAAGTTCAACGGGCTGACCTGCTGGGCGGCTCCCCCTTCCCGTTCGGCAGGCGTCGTTCCGAGAGCAAGCTGCGCCGACGTTTCGACGGTGCTCCAGTTATGCTGCCAGCCGTGGTACTCGTACGCAACGATCTTGCCGTTGGCGTCGGCCGCGGCTCGCACCTCTCCGACGTGTGCTGGACCATAGTTATCCCAACCGTTCGCGTCCCAGCGCATGAACTGCAGGCGAACCGGTTTGCCGGCTGCCTGAGAGAGAATCGCGGCTGCCTGCGCCACGTCGTCGTAGCAGCTATGGCCGTAAGTGCCCGATCCTTCGCAGTACTGCACTCGAACTTTCTCGGCGATCATTCCAAGCAGGCGCGCCACGCTGGTGCGCGTCCCGTACACATCTTGCGTCGAGCAGATGATCAACGCGGACTCCGGCGTCACATCGGCGAGTGCGCAGTTGGGTCCGAAGGGGGCGTGCGCCTGGTATGGGCCCCGGCAGGTCTGAGAGACAGCGTGAGCGGCCCTTGCGAGTGCGCCTGCCACATCGCCCCTCTCCAGCACGACCCTCTCCTGGGTTTCGGCCGAACGCATCTGTTCGTAGAGGCCGTCGTTGCCGGGCAGCGTTGGCGTCGTGTCCCACATCACTTTCAATTGCTGGGCGGCGCGAATGGCGTCCCATTCGCGCTCGGCGACAACGCCGATGAAATCGCCATGCCGCACCACGCGAGCTTCCGGGATGTTCCGGATGGAGGCCTCGTCGACGCTCAAGATCTTTGCGCCGGCGCCGTAGGCACGCTGGCCGCGCGGGCGAATGACGCGGCCATGCATCATGCCCGGTACACGCACGTGCTGAATATAGACATATTCTCCGCTTACTTTTTCCGGAATATCTTTCCGTTGAACAAGCCTACCCACCACTTTGTACTCGGCGGCCGGCTTCAGCGGAGCTGTCCCGGTGAACGGGAGGTTGAACGCCTTGTCGCCCACGAGCTCGCCGTAGGTCACGAACCGGTTCGTGTTTCCCATGACCGAAACGATACCCTTCGACACGGTCAGGCGCTGAACGGGCGTTTCCAACTTCTTGGAGGCGAGCTGGAGAAGGGCGAGCCGCGCCTCGGCGGCGGCCGTGCGAATCTGCGGCCCGCCTCGGGCGACTGAAGCGCTGGAGAACGTCCCGCCTTGATTGGGTGTGATGTTGGTGTCGAGCTGGACTGTCTTAACCTGATTCATGTCCAGGTCCAGTTCCTCAGCCGCGATCTGTAACAGGGCTGTTGAGGCGCCTTGTCCGAGTTCGGCAAAACCAATGTAGAGACTCGCCGTGTTGTCGGCGTGGATGGACAGCCAGGTGTCGATCAGCTTCGCATCAGGTGGACCGGCGGCTGCACCGCGCACCGCAGAGCCCGCTGTTTGACCGAACAACGTATCGCCGAGGCTGAAGCCGATAACGAGAGCGCCGCCGGTTTTCAGGAATTCGCGGCGGGGAAGCCGTTCGCTTCGGATGAGGCTGCTCATTTCGTCACCTCCGCCATCGCCTGTGAAGCGCGCTGCACGGCCCTGCACGGGATGCAGCGCCGGCACGTTTCGGAGTTTCCTTTGCGCCGCGTACCAGACCGGCAGCCCTTCGAGCGTCGTCACCGATTTGCCTTCCACCGCGGAAACCGGAGTCTGGCACGAACGGGTTTCGACGCCATTGACAAGCACCGAACAAGAGCCGCACTGCCCGAGACCACAACCAAAGCGCGGGCCCTGAAGGTTCAGTTCGTTGGAAAGAACGTACAACAGAGGCGTATCCGGTGTGGCGGCGACCGTCCACACCCGTTCGTTCACTCGGATCTTGAGTTCGTTGGCCATGTGTTGTGCCTCCCGCGACTATTACCGAGACCCGCATAATGCGCGGTCATTTGACCGCGCGCTTTTCTATCGACTTGCACGTCATTGTATTCTGCAAAGATGGCGAAGGAAGATTCTATTTGTTGACACGAGCGGGCAAAAAGCATTAGGAGAAGGGACTGAATCTTCTTTGGAACGCCATCATAAGGGGAAGACCGATGAGTCGAAGCACAATCGCGGGTTCTGCCGCGGTGCTGTTCTTGTGCATTGCGGCGCTGAACTTTGCCGCCGGCCGGAGCGATGTCGCGGATGCGGCTATGAAAGGCGACAAGGCCACCCTGCGAACTCTACTGCAACAGAAAGCTGATGTGAACGCTCTCCAGGTGGACGGCGCGACAGCCCTTCACTGGGCGGTGTACAGAGACGATCTGGAAATGACGGACCTGCTCATTCGCGCCGGCGCAAAGGTGAACGTGCTGAACCGCGAAGGCATCACTCCGCTGCATATGGCTTCTCTCTACGGGAACGTCCCGATGATTGACAGGCTTTTAAAAGCGGAGGCAGACATAAAAGGACGCGGGCCTGCCGGCGAAACCATGCTTATGCTCGCTGCTCGCAACGGAAAACCGGAGGCAATCAAGGTGCTGCTTGCGGCTGGCGCGGAAGTGAATGCGAAGGAGCCCCTGCGAGGAACGACGGCTCTGATGTGGGCTGTGGAGCAAAAACATCCCGCCGCGGTGAAGGCATTGCTCGAGGGCGGTGCGGACTTCAGAGCCAAATCGGGCCCTGCCGGCTTGCCGAGAAACTATATGTCGGGCCGCGTCAACGTTACCGCGGTCGAGACCGCAGCCCGTCGACAAGCTACAGCGGCGGCTAACGGCCGAACGTACGAGCAGCAATTGGCACTGGAGGGTGTCGGTGGCCGGTTTGGAGGCAGCGACAGATCTCAATTGTTCGGGCAGACGGGGCTCCCGCAGGGTAATCGCGGACAGGGACAACGTAACGCTCCTGGCAATCGTGGCGGCCAGCCTCCAGCAGGGACTGCTAACCCGGCCGGTCCGGCTGCGCAGGCGCTTCCCCCGGAAGATCAGGACGATCAGGACTTCGTCTACGCCGGCCTCGTTGGCTCCGGTGGCGGTGGCTTAACCGCATTGGTTCTTGCTGCTCGCGAAGGCGAACTGGAATCGGCGAAGCTGCTGGTCGAAAAGGGAGCCGATGTCAATCAAGTTACGGAGTATGGCTGGACACCGTTGCTGACGGCGACCAACAACAGGCATTACGGGCTCGCACGTTACCTGATTGAACGGGGGGCGAATCCCAACATTCCCAACAAGGGTGGCTGGACTCCTCTGTATCTCGCAACGGATAACCGCAATATCGAAGGTGGCGATTTCCCGGTGCCGAAGCCGGACATGGACCATCTGGAGTACATCAAGACTCTTCTGGACCATGGCGCCAACGTCAACGCCGCCATCCATGACAATACGTTGACTCGGACAATCTTTACCATGCAGTGGTTTCTCGAGTCTGGCGCTACACCTTTCGTGCGTGCTTCACAGTCCGGCGATGTCGAGCTGTTGAAACTTCTTCTAGCTCGTGGCGCCGATCCGAAGATTGCTACCGATCATGGTGATACGGCTCTGACCGCTGCAGCGGGAATTGGCTGGGTGGAGGGTGTCACATACGAGCATTCGGCGAAGGAGAATGTGGATGCCGTGAAGCTCTTGCTGGATCTCGGACTGGACCCGAATGCTGCCAATCACGACGGACGGACCCCGTTAATGGGCGCCGCCCTGAAGGGCAGGAGCGAAGTTGTTCAAATCCTGGTAGACCACGGCGCCAGGCTGGATACTCGAGACAATGGCAGTCGCGATACGGACACGGTTGTCTCCGTCAACGCGGGACATACCTGGCAGGCCGTGGATTACGCCGATGGTCTTGTCCGTGTTGGAGTTCAGTCTGCGATTAGCCGCCCCGAAACCGGCGCGCTGATTCGCAAATTAATGGCCGATCGAGGAATGCCATTTCCACCACTCAATCGCACGGTGGATTCGGTTTGCATTGTGGAGATATGTAGAGAGAGACAGCCGGCGCAGGAGAAGTAGTAGCTGGCGAACCGTTCCTCCCTTGATTCGACATTTATCGTCAGTCCGGAACGACGTTTTCTGCATTAGTGGGCGAAGCAGTCTCACACATTTCCAAATGATTTCTGCCATTTCGCGATTGGTTCCTCGCTTGCATCTGGACCAGTGCCGGTCTGGATGGACCGAAGAAGGATCAAGGAGGAGCCATGTTCAGAGCAGGATGTTCTCGAATCGCACTATTGTCTTTTCTTCTTACCCTCGTAACAGGTATCGCCTATTCCCAAACCAGTGGCCTTTCGGTGGGCACAAGCGAAGCTACGGCAGTTTCGGCGACTTCCGCCGAATTGCATGGAACCATCAACCCGGGAGGCAGCCCGGCGGCAGCATGGTTTGAATGGGGAGCGACGACAGCTCTGGGAACTCGAACGGATGCTCAGACGTTCATCGACGCGACGAGCACTGTGACATTCGCCCAGTCGATCAGAAATCTTCAACCACACACCACCTACTATTTCCGCGCCGCCGGCTATCGCTCCGGAGGCGTAAGCGCGCTCGGCGACGTGCGTAGTTTTACGACATCGGATGCACCCGCCACCGTAAGTCTAAACGTTACGACCGGCGAGGCGACCGCAATAACGGCCGCATCAGCGGAGCTGCATGGAAGTATCAACGGAGGCAGCCCTGCCGCGGGATGGTTTGAGTGGGGGACCACGACCGGTCTGGGAACCCGAACGGACGTTCAGATTTTCAAGAGCGCCACAAGTCCTATGACATTTGCCCTGTCGCTAAGAAATCTTCAATCGCACACCACCTACTATTTCCGCGCCGTTGGATATGCTTTGGGAGGCACGGCGCCGGGCGAGGTGCGGAGTTTCACGACGACGTCGGAGACCACGAGCACCTCTGCACCCAGCGTCGCGACCAACGAAGCGAGCGCTGTGACGTCCAATTCAGCGGAATTACGGGGAATTGTCAATCCGGGCGGCGGTACGACATCGGTGTGGTTTGAATGGGGCACAACAACGTCCGTCCCCAATCAGACGAACCCGCAAACGGCCGGCAACGCCTCCGCCGCGACCTATTTTGCGCAGACCTTGAGGGAACTGCAGCCGAATACCACCCACTATTTCCGGGCCGTTGCCCAGCGAACCGGCGGAACCGTGGTGCGTGGCGCGGTACGCAGTTTCACGACGGGCCGTGTTTCATCAACAGCGCCACAGACGATTACAGAAGTAGAGCAGGGCGCGATCAAGTCGGGATACGTGATTATCACCCCCGATGCCAACTCCAACGCTCCGACGGCGACTTTAACTTTCGGCATTGTGAGCCGTGGCCTGGTGCAGTCCCAGGCCGGGATCATTCCGGAGCCCATGACCACCGATGCTTCAATGTTTGTCGAGGTCATTCCCACGATCAGCCGCAACATCGGCGTAGCCATCGTGAATCCCGGCAGCTTTGTCAATGCCGTGACTTTCATACTGCGTGACGAGGATGGCATTACAGTCGGAACGCCAGCCACCGTGTCCATTCAAGCCCATCAGCAAGTGGCAAAGTTTGTGAACGAGTTGTTTGGCGCCGACACGATTGGAATGGGATTCCGTGGCAGCTTGCGTATGCAGAGTTCCGCGCCCTTTGCTGTGGTCGGCCTGCGTTTTTCAGGATACGTGTTCAGCACGCTGCCCACAGTTGCTTCGGCGCCAGTTCCCGGCGTTCCGTCGATATCTGCGGGCGTTGGCGGTTCCAGCGCTCTGATCGTTCCTCAATTTGTGATTTCCGGCGGTTGGGCAAGTCAGATCGCGCTCGTCAACAACACCGGTGCGACGGTATCCGGCCGAATCGATGTTTTCGATGCTTCCGGTAATCCAATGGTTGTCGGGTTAAACGGAGAGACAAAGAGCAGCTTCGCCTATTCCATTCCGGTCGGAGGCACCTTCCTTCTGACGCCACGAGACTCGAACGGCCAATCTCCGCTGTAATCAAGCGTTTTAAACGCGGGCTAAAGCCCGCGACTGCATGAATGCTCCAACATTGCGTCAAACATGTAGTCGCGGGCTTTAGCCCGCGTTTTAATTAGAAGTTGATACGGGTGTTAACCACGAACCTTCGCGATCCGGTGGCAGTCGTAATGCGTCCAAACGTGTTCAGACCGTTGATATTCGTGTTCGGATTGCCGAAGTTCGGATGGTTCAGCACATTGATGGCATCCAGCCTGAATTCGAACTGCCGACGCTCATCGATCTTGAAGCGCTTAATCATGTTCATGTCGAAGCCAAGGCTGCGGGGTCCTTTGATCGTGGCGAGTGCGAGCGTCCCAACCTCTCCAGGTTGAGGATTCACCAGAACGACCTGACCGTTTGGAGCCACGATCGCTTTATTGCTGTATGCCGTGTTCAAGCCGTTCAGCGTTGTGACGTTGGCCAGACCCGGGTCCGTGATCTGCGTGAATCCGTCGAAGTAGACGACGCCATTGGAGATTTTCGTCACTTTACCCGTGTCTTTCGGCAGTGATCCCACGATGTTCGGCTGGGCCTGAACATTACTGATGGTCTGGGTACCGGACGTCGTGCTGCCGACGCCAGGGGCCCCGGCCGCGGTCGGAGCGGCAGTTGTCAGGCTCAAAGGCGCTCCCGTGTTGAAGTTCATGATGGCACCCAGTTGCCACTTATTGGCGATCTGTTGAACCCAGCTGGGAGCGTTACCAAGAAGACGATGACCCACTCCGAACGGCAGCTCATACGTGCCGTTACTGGTAATCTGATGTGCGTGGTCGAAACCGAGCAGGGACTTCTCGATCGAGCGGCGGGTCGGATCGCGATAGGTTGCGCCGGCATCCGTATCGGCCTCGCCGAGGGCCTTGCTCCACGTCCACGACGTCGTGTTCGTGAAACCATTAGTAAGCCGTCTGGTGAACTGCAGTTGAAAGGAGTGATACGTGGAGTTGGCCAGATTGTCCAACATCGAAATACCGCCAAATTGCGGGTTGGGGACGATGTAGTTTTCCGGGAACCCATTTCGGCGCAGGACGGCTCCATTGCTCGAGCTACCCGTCCCGTGGCGCCCGTCCACGTTGTGCCGTTGACCGTCTGTGCTCCTGTGCCGCCGAGGTTGATACCCTGCAGCATTTGATTGAGGAGAGCGGATTCGCCGCCAGCGCGGACCGCGTTGAAAGCATCGAAGAGCTCTTTGTTGTGATGCAACGCGTCAATCTGATTGAGATTAACAGTGCCCCAGAGTTTGGATCCCTTCGATCCAATGTAGCGGACTTCGACCGTCGTGTTGTTAGCCACCTGGCGCTGGATTTCCAGGTTCCAATTCTGGGTGTACGGCGACACACGGTCATACGTGCTGATCGTCACTGTGCGATCCGTTGTTGGAATCACGAATGGCACGGTGGTGGGCGTCCCCGGCGGAAGCGGAACCGGCAGCGTGATCGCCGAGATGGTTGTGTACGCCGGTGGTGTGTAGGTGACGCCGGTTCCACCGGAACCCACGAGATTGATACCCGGAACAGTACCAATCGTGTTATCCACCGTAATGAAGTTGCGCAGCGCGCCTTGATAGCTGATGCCGTAGCCAGCGCGGAGAACAGTTTTATCTTTGCCGAACCACGGAACATTCCAGGCGACTCCGACTGCCGGCGCCCAATTGTTCAGGTCGTTGCCCTTCAGATTGACCGACGTGTTGGGATTAGGTGAGTTCTTGCCGGCGAATTGCACTTGCGTCAGATTGCTGCAGGTGCTGGTGAAATTCGGTGTCCCCGGACTGGATGTGCAGGTTATTTTCGTCAACGCGCTCTCATCATCGCCGATGATCCGCGCGGCAAGGCCACTGTGTTCGAACGGTTGGCCGTAATACTCCCAGTGCGCGCCGAGGTTCAGCGTGAGATCAGGACGGAACTTCCAGTCATCCTTGAAAAATGCGCTGATCTCGCGCTGATGCTGCTGGTAGTACTTGTACGGCATCGCCGGCGAGCTTGTTAATGTCAGACTTTTGGAGTTCATAATTCCAAAGGACTGGTTGATCTTGTCTATTGAGGTCGTCAAATCGGTCAGCAAGTTGCGAGCGGTTGTAGCGGCATTGGCCGTGAGACCAGTAAACGCCGTGCCGTCGAGTCCGGCTACAGGGTTGTTGCCAGGGCCAAAGGTAGCGTACGGGGTGAAACCCGGATCGCCGAACCCCTTCGACATCGTGTTCCGGAATTCTAAGCCACCCTTGAATGCATGCTTTGTATGAGTCCAGCTGATGTCATCGCCGATGGAGTAGAGTGGGCTGACGTGTGAACGCCACCGCCCAAATCTGCCGTACGTGATGAAGCCGTTCCATAGCAAGGGCACGGGGTGGAACGGAACACCGTTAGAGAAGGGGACGAACTTAAGCGCCTCTTGGCCGGCAGCATCGCTGCGGTTTGCTGGCGGAAACTGCTGATCGATCGAGCGCCTGCGTCCAGCGCGGAGTTCGTTCAATAACGTCGAGCTCAGAGTCGACGTGAAGGTGATAATGTAGACATCCGGTCGCTTCACAGCGATCCCGTCAAACCCGTCCGGCCAGGAGCGCTGGATGGCCTGACTGGCGTTACCCCACGTTTTTTCCTTTGTACCGATGACGCTGAGTTTGTGATTGGAGTTGAACTGGTGATCAATGCGCGCGTTGTATTGATCACGGTCGACGTCGGGTCCGTTTCCATTCGTGAAGTCAAAGCCCTCGACGCGGCGTGTAAACCGAATGAGGGCGGTATTCAGACCATCCGCGGCCGGTTCGCCCGTCGGGGCGTTGGTGAACTCGTTGGGAGATGGCATGCGCCGCAACGTTTCCTGCATATAGGCGCTGTTACTGATACCTGACCGCAGCGGATCGCGAAATGTGCGGCAGTTGGCGACGGGAGCGCCTTTAAAGGTACAGTTGCCGAACAAATCAATCGCCGATAGAGGACCCGTCGCGCCTGCTGGCGTTATGGGGTTGCCGAACCGGTCCACCGACGGGTTGGCACTGCTGGCCGTGGCATTATCGACTCCGGGAAAGTATCGGAAGATGCCTTGACGCGCCTGGTCCGTCAACGTAGTGCCGACGGCATTTTCGCGCTTGATATCGCGCTGGCCTTCAAACAGGAACATGAAAAACGTTTTCTTCTTGACGATGGGTCCGCTGATACGACCGCCAAACTGGTTGCGGTTGTCGTAGTTCTTCGCGACGCCGTTGAAATTGTTGAACCAGCTACTGGCATCAAGCGCAGAGTTGTGGTTTGCCCAGAATACGGTTCCATGGAAATCATTGGTTCCAGAACGGGTCACCATGCTGACCTGCCCGACACCGCGCGATGTCTGTGCATCCACCGGGGCGGCCACGACCTTGACTTCCTCGACCAGATCGGGACTCGTGTACGTAATGGACCAAGCTCCGTCTTCAAACCGCCCTGCAGAAACGTTGATGCCGTCTCGAGTGGTGTTCACCGCGCTCAGGCGGCCGCCGGCAAAGTTGCCGATCATTTGATCGCCGCTGCCCTGAACGCCCGGCGTGGCCGAGACCAAACCGAACACGTCGCGGACTCCCAACGGCAAGTCCCGAATCTTGTATTCGAACAGGACTGAGCCCACCGAGCTGGAGGACGTGGCCAGAAGCGTGTCGGCCGCTACGTTCACGTCAACCGTCGTTCCAGCCGCTGCGTTAACCTGCAACGTGAAATTGAATCGCGCCTGCTGCGCGCCACCGAGTTGGAAAGCCCTTGCGACCGCCGGCTGAAAACCGGGCAGCTCGGCCTTAATGTCATACGTGCCAGGCTGGAGGCTGGCAAATTGATAAGCCCCGGCCTCATTCGAAATCACCGTCGTGACAATAGCTGTGCCGGTATTCGTCGCCGTGATCGTGACACCCGGGATGAACGCTCCGGTGGCATCCTGAACCGTTCCCCCCAATGTCGCGTACGTCGACTGAGAAAACGCATTTACGGATAAAACAACAGACAGCAGCACTGCGCGTGTGCAGAATGCCCTCATTTCGGTCCCCCCTCCAAAGAGTCGTAATTTCGTGGATCAGTGCGTCATGGCGTAGATGATGAAATTCATGCC
>WNGM01004342.1_pt1 | contig 12534 bp, 8 predicted proteins | sample 5400571 | NCBI WGS metagenome assembly WNGM01 (sample SAMN13153378, study PRJNA577476) | soil metagenome | isolation source: 100 cm soil or saprolite under Garry oak tree replicate 2 | place: USA:California | collected 2016-06-15
CCCCATGGCATTTACTGGACGGATTTCATTACGCTTCTCGACGGCGCGGCTGCTGCGTGGCCGCTTGCAGCAATACTCGGCGACGATGGGACGAGCAAAACTACGACAGCGACCTTGCCGCAAATCGAAGTGACGCGTGTAAAAACTGTCGAAAGAATGCCTCCGAATCTTCGCTTGAGCGACGACCTGATTGACCTGATGAAGGACTTTAGCCTTTCGAGCTCCCAGGCTATCGGTGGTGCCTGGGGGACACCACTGCCCCCGCCGACGCCCTTCACGAGCCCTACGCACTGATATAAAGGTCCTTTATTGCTTCCATCAAAATGATTGAGATTCTAAGTGTGAAGTAGCTCACACTTCTCCCCCCGATTCCCCGCTCTAAAGTCCGGTACTCCAATTTCGATTTGCACGGGCAGGAGACTTCAATGCGACGCGCAGTCATATGCGTTACCGCCGGGCTCGCCGCGGTGGCGATAGGATTTGGCCTGAACTCCGCTACTAGCAAGTCCACGACGGAAATTTCCATCTCGAATAATCCCACACCAACGCCTGCAATATCTATTTGGGAAATACACAATCAGGTGCACCTAGAATTTCTTCCAGTCCAGCATATCGAGGATTAAAGCCTAGTTTTCGCTGCGGCGCCTCGCTGAGATTGTCATGGTAAAAGCGCCTACGCCGACGCCAGTCATGGCCGGAATGGTTGTCCAAAAAATGCCATCCGGGCAAATGTTGACAAGGGTGCAAGCAGTGCGAGTAAAGTGGCTGAGTCGCAAACCAAGGAATAGCGACGATGGATCATCGATCGCTGATCTTGTTCGCGTCAGTTATTGCCTTTGCGGTTGCCGGCACTTCCGCGCGCGCCGAAGATGGCGTCACGAAAGACAGGATTGTCTTCGGTCAAGTCGCGGCGCTCGAGGGCCCTGCCCAGGCCCTGGGCCAAGGTATGCGCCAGGGGCTTCTCGCTGCTTTCGCGGAAGTCAATCGTGCCGGCGGAGTTGCCGGCCGCCAGCTCGAGCTGAAGTCCGCCGATGATAGCTATGAGCCTCAAAAGACGATCGAGGCGATGAAGAAGATGCTGGCCGAAGAAAAAGTGTTCGCGATTGTCGGTGCGGTCGGCACCCCGACGTCAAATGCCGGCCAGCCGATTGCGACCGAGGCCAAAGTTCCCTTCATCGGTCCTTTTACGGGCGCAGAGTTCCTGCGCACCCCCTACAAACGATATGTCGTCAATATTCGTAGTTCCTATTTTCAGGAGACCCAGGCGTGGATCGAGCATCTGACTAAGGATCTCGGGATTACGAAAATCGCGATCTTATACCAGGACGATACCTTCGGCTTGGCCGGACTCGACGGAGTCAAGATGGCAATGGCCAAGCGCAACATGTCGCTCGTGGCCGCGGGTACGTTCCGGCGCAACACTACCGCGGTGAAATCCGCGTTGCTCGAAATTATGAAGGCCAACCCCGAAGCAGTGGTGACGGTCGGTCCTTACAAGCCGATCGCTGAGTTTATCAAATTGGCCCGTCAGGCGAAGATGGACGCGGTTTTCGTGGCTATTTCCTTCGTCGGCTCCGATGCTCTTGCCCTGGAGATGGGCGACAAGGGAGCCGGCGTGATCGTGAGCCAGGTGGTTCCATTCCCGGCCGACAAGTCGGTCCCGCTTGTAGCGTCTTATCAGGCAGCGCTCGCCGCACACGATCCTGGGGCCAAACCCGGCTTTGTCTCCTTGGAGGGCTATCTCGTCGGCCGCCTGGTCATTGGGGCGCTTAAGCGCGTGCCCGGCGAGCCAACGCGCGAGGCGCTGCTCGACGCCATTACCTATAGCGGCGCCTTCGACCTCGACGGCATCGAGCTCACGTATGGTCCAGAGAATAATCAGGGCATGAACCAAGTGTTCTTTACGATCCTGCAGGCCGATGGCTCGTTCAAGCCCGTCACGCGACTTATCAAGTGACATCACGGCCTACATTCCTCACTCAAGCCGACCGCAACGGCAAAGGACGGGCGCGCTTATCCGGGCTGAGCACGATCCGCGCACGTCTCTACATCGCCTTAGGCTTCATGGCGATCACGACCGTGATTTGCTCGTTGATCGGGCTCTACGCATTCACAAATATTGGCGAGACCACCACCAAAATCGTCTCCCAGAGCATGCCGGCGACGGTGCATTCGCTTCGGCTAGCCGAGGAGACCAGCGGGCTTGTCGCAGCGGCGCCGCGCCTGATGGCAGCAGAGGACGAGTCCCATCGTTCCGAGGTCGCCGAGCAAATCGCCCAGCAAACCCGTGATTTCCTGACGCGGATCGACCAGCTGCGGACGCTGGCCGCAAACGTGAGCAAGGAAATCCAAGCAGCACAAACCGCGATGGTCGACCGGATCGCTGCCCTCAATCAGGCCGTGACCGAAAGGATCGCCATTGCTGGCCGGCGACAGGCCATGGCGACCTCCATTCGGAAAGCTCACGAGGAGTTGCTGGAAAACACCACACCGGCGATTGACGACGCCAATTTCGACCTGATGACGAAAAGTCAGAATGCGGAAAGCAAAGCGGCCTCGAACGAGGCGGTCGAGTCGCTGCGCCGTTTGCTAGAAGTGCAAGCCGAAGTCAATTTACTTGCTGGGTTGCTAATCGAAAGTTCGCTGGTTACCGAGAGCGTGCGCCTGCAGCCGCTGCGCGAACTGATTGACGCGGCCCGTGGCAAGATCGAAACCAACCTCAAAGCGCTTGCCAATCCCGAACTGCGGAAAAACTTAATCGGGCTCTACGACGGGCTCGCCGCCATGGCGGGCCAGGATGGGATCATTGCCGTACGCGCGCACGAATTACGGCGGCAGCAGGAGGCACAGCTTGCATTTGCGGCAACGCAAGCCGAGGCCGTCAAGCTCAAGCATGTGGTCGACAGCCTTGTTGCGCAGCAAGGCAAAGACGCGGAGGCCGTTTCCGCGCTCGCCGCCGCCCAAATCCACTCCGGTCGAATCCTTCTTATTGTACTCTCGATCACGGCCCTGATCGCCGCAGGCCTCATTGCCTGGCTGTACGTCGGGCGCAACATCGTGTCGCGTCTCGCGCGTTTGAGCGGCGCAATGCTGGCCATTGCGGCCGGTCGACGGGAAAGTGCCGTTCCTGTGACGGGGGCTGACGAGATCGGCGCGATGGGAAGAGCCGTCGAAGTATTTCGCAGAAACGCCGTGGAACTGGATCAACTGCTCGCTGAGCGCGCTGACGCAGCCATTAAGTTGGAAAAGATCGTCGAGCAGCGCACCGCCGAGCTGCAGCGACGCGGCGAGGTGATGCGCGTCACGTTCGAAAACATGGAACACGGCGTGCTCATATTCGATCGCCGGATGAAATTGGTTGTTTGGAATCCGCAAGTTGCCGAACTGCTCGAACTACCCAAGACGTTCTTGGCTGGCGAGCCGCATTTCAGCGACTTTATTCGCTTCCAAGCAGAAAGAGGCGAATACGGCGACATCGATGTTGACGCCGAGGTCCAGCGGCTCGCGGCAGAGGCTGCCGGGCACTACTTGACGGAGCGGACACGGCCTAACGGTACGATCGTCGAAATCCGGCACAATCCGTTGCCAGACGGAGGTGTAGTCAACATTTATACGGATATCACCAACCGCAAGAATTATGAGAATACTCTTACGGCCGCGCGGGATCAGGCCGAAGCGATGAGCCGCACCAAGTCGACCTTCCTCGCCAACATGTCACACGAATTGCGTACCCCGCTAAATGCAATCATCGGCTATAGTGAAATTCTGCGAGAGGACGCCGCCGCCAAGGATGACAAAGAGCCGATAGAGGACTTGCAGAGGATCGAAAGCGCAGGTCGACACCTATTGGGGCTGATCAACAACATTCTCGACCTCTCGAAGATCGAGGCCGGGAAGATGGATGCCTTCATCGAGGAGGTAAACATTCAAGCACTGGTCAAGGAAGCACTGTCGATCGTGAAGCCCCTGGCCGACAAGAGTCAGAACAGAATCGAGGTGAACTGCCCGACGGATATTGGCAGCTTCCGCTCCGACCAGACCAAGGTAAAGCAATGCTTGCTCAACTTGCTGAGCAACGCCAACAAGTTCACGACCGCGGGCACGTTGACCCTGACGGTCGCGCGGGAGAACAGTTCCTGGGTCTATTTCCGTGTTTCGGACACTGGGATCGGTATGGCAAAGTACCAGGTCAGTCGGTTGTTCGAGGCGTTTACCCAGACGGATGCCTCGACCACCAGGCGCTTTGGCGGCACGGGTCTTGGGCTCGTGATCACAAAGCACTTCTGCACTATGCTGGGCGGCAACGTTACGGTCGAGAGCACGCCCGGGGAAGGCTCGACTTTCACCATCACGCTTCCGGATCAAAGCGCTGTCCCTGCCACCGCGGAGTCGCTTGCGCCGGCGGCGCAGACGGCAGACGGACGTCCGACTGTCCTTGTGGTGGACGATGATCCTACTGTATGCAGCCTGCTAACCAAAACCCTTACGAAGGAGGGCTATCGCGTTATATCGGCACGCAACGGCATCGAGGCTCTGGCCTTCGCGCGCGAGCACAGACCACAGGCGATCACGCTCGACGTGCTGATGCCGCAAATGGACGGATGGGGAGTCCTCAAGGAACTAAAGGCTGACGCTCACCTCCGTGACATACCCGTGATCATGGTGAGTGTTCTCAACGAGCGTGGGATGGCGATCCCATTGGGCGCCACCGATTTTCTGACCAAGCCCGTGGATCGACAGCGCCTGACGTCGATATTGAGAGAGCATTGCGCTATTCCGAGCAGCGCCTCGATACTGGTCGTCGAAGATGACTTGGCGACCCGGGAAATGCTCTGTCGGTCGCTGATGAGCATGGGATATACAGCCCATGCGGCGGTCAATGGCCGGAGCGCATTGAACTGGCTTGGCAGCCATCCGGTCCCTAGCCTGATTTTGCTCGACCTCCTGATGCCCGAACTCGACGGCTTCGAGTTTCTACAAGAACTGCGTAAACAGCCTGCTTTCGTGGATATCCCCGTTATCGTGGTCACAGCGAAGGATCTTACTGCGGAGGACTATCGCATCCTGAGCGGACAGACCGAGCGGATTATCGCCAAGGACCAAGCGTATCTGAACGAACTGACCGTTGCCGTGCGGGCACGGCTGGCGCAACATCCCATGCGTGAAGCTGAACGCCTCCCCCACTGAAGAACGAACCGCTGGGACAACGCATGCCAAGGATTCTATTGGTTGAAGATAATGAGATGAACCGTGACATGCTATCGCGCCGACTGATCCGCAATGGCTACGAGGTCTCAGTCGCGATGGACGGGCAACAGGGTGCCGATAAGGCCTTGTCGGAGCAGCCTGACCTCATATTGATGGACTTAAGCCTACCGGTAATCGACGGGTGGGAGGCAACGCGTCGGATCAAGGCCAACGATGCCACTCGGCGAATACCCATCATCGCGCTAACCGCGCACGCGATGGCCGGCGATCGCGAAAAGGCGATGGAAGTTGGCTGCGAAGATTACGAGACCAAGCCAATCGAAATGTCGCGTCTGCTAGGCAAGATTGCGGATTTGCTCAAGCCGACCGCGGGTTGAGCCGGAGCGACGGTGGCGGTTCTCGGAGAAGGCTAGCAGCTGTCTCGCGGCCCAGGGAGAAAGCCCCTTGTCGGCCAATGCATCAGACGAGCGCTTCAATCGCGCCGTGACGGCATACTTAAGGCAAGAGGTGCAGGCTCCAGCCGCTGCCGTTTCCGATTTTCTCGACATCATCATCGAGGATGCGCGCAGGCTAAAGCTTGATCATGTGCTTGCGGACCTCGAGCGCATGCGCAGCGCAAGCATCCAGTTGACCACGTTCGTGAAGAGCGTGACCACGGATGGCTCTTCGGCCCGAGGGCAAGCCGAAAATTTCGAAGCATTTCAGCGCCGACTTCGCCACGACTTGCGATCGCCGCTCAATGTCATCAAGGGCTATAGCGAGCTGCTGATTGAGGACATGGATGCGGACAACAATCATCCGCTTCGGGAGGACCTTACTAAGCTGAGAGACTCGGCCGATCAGCTCCTTGCTCAGATCGATGCGATCGTCACCTTGACGCGATCAGACCAGACACCCCAAGAGAGCCGTGCGCAACAAGTCGGTTGTATCGAGGATGTGTTGCGTACCGTACAGCCACTGCAAATGGGTAGCGCGTCGCCGGAAACGGTGTTGTCAAGTCGTGTTTTGGTCGTGGATGACAATGCCGCCAATCGCGACGTGCTTGCGCGCCGGCTCACGCGCGAGGGCCATCAAGTTGTGACCACCGCTAATGGTGCTTCAGCGCTGGAGCTTGTCGCGACCCGAGAATTTGACTTGGTTCTGCTCGATCTCATCATGCCGGAAATGAACGGTTTTGACGTGTTGCGACGGCTCAAGGCAACCGAGCACACCAGCCACGTTCCGGTAATCGTGATTTCCGCGCTAGATGAGTTGGACAGCATTGTGCGTTGCATTGAATCGGGCGCAGAGGATTACCTTACAAAGCCGTTCAATCCCGTGCTACTGCGGGCGCGCATCAATGCCTCACTGGAGAAAAAGCGGCTACGTGACCGCGAGAGGAAATTCATCCAGGACTTGGAACAGGAACGCCAACGGTCCCAGTCGTTGCTGCTCAACATCCTGCCGCAGATCGTGGTCGATCGCATGCGGGATGGCGAAAAGATCATTGCCGATCGAATCATCGACGCAACAATCCTGTTTTGCGACCTCGTCGGGTTTACCGCGCTCAGTCAGGAACTGTCGGCCGACCGCACCATCGCGTACCTGAGCAGGATATTCTCCGCTTTCGATCGCCTTGCCCTCGAACACGGGGTGGAAAAGATAAAGACCATCGGCGACGCCTACATGGTGGCGGCCGGCGTTCCCGGGCCGCAAGCCGACCACGTCCTTCGCATCGTGACCCTTGCCCCGCGCATGCTGGAGATGGTCGATGTCGTTGCCAAGGAGACAGGCCTTAAGCTGCAGGCGCGCATAGGAATTCACACCGGCCCGATCGTTGCGGGCGTGATCGGGACGCACAAATTCGTCTACGACGTGTGGGGCGATACGGTGAATACCGCGAGCCGCATGGAGTCGCACTCGCTTGCCGGCCGGATTCAGATTTCAGCCGCAACGCGCGCGGCGCTTGGGAATCGATTTGAGCTCGAACCGCGCGGCATGGTGGACATCAGGGGCAAGGGAATGATGGAAACCTATTTCTTAAAGCCTTGATCAGTCGTTTGACGCTCCGAACCAGCCACACTACGATTAACGGCGGCCGTGTGGTCGTCGTTCGTTCATTCCCCGATCCGAGTTGCTGAGGGAGGGCGGGGACCGGCGCGTCGTCCCTACCGTCCTCGGTGCAGCATCCCTGAGGCGCGCGAGGTACAAGGATGGATATCCGGTTTTGGGGTACCCGCGGATCCTTGGCCAAGCCTGGTCGAATCACGCTGCGCCACGGTGGCAACACGTCGTGTGTTGAGGTGCGGAGCGACGACGGCACGCTGATCGTCCTCGATTGCGGGACCGGTGCCCATGGATTAGGCCAAGCGCTGTTGTCCGCCGGGCTGCGCTGCGACGGACACCTCATGATCACCCACACGCACTGGGATCATATCCAGGGGTTCCCCTTTTTCGCACCACTGTTCGTGCCCGGCAACACGTGGGACATCTATGCTCCAGGGGCACTCGGACGCCAGCTCGAACGGACGTTGGCGGGTCAGATGGAGTACAATTACTTCCCCGTCACGCTGGCGCAGCTGGCAGCGACGATTCGCTTTCACGATATCGCCGAGGGAGAATTCGCGATTGGTGAAATGCGCGTCACCACGCAATATCTCAATCACCCGACTCTCACGCTGGGCTATCGCCTGCAGTCCGGCGGCAATGCGGTTGTGTACTCGGTGGATCACGAGCCGCATGCCCCGAATCCGGCGGCAAGAGCCGAAGGTGAGCCACCGAGGCACAAGGAGGACCAGCGTCACATCGATTTCCTTGCGGACGCGGACCTCGTCATTCACGATTCTCAGTACACGATTGCGGAGTATCCGCAGAAGACGGGCTGGGGCCACACGCCCGCCGAGTGGGCGGTCGACTACGCGGTCGCCGCGCGCGCCAAGCGACTGGCTCTCACCCACCATGATCCGCTCCGCGATGACGAAGCGGTCGATCGCGTCGTGGAGATGTGTCGCCGGCGCGCCGGCGCTGCCGGGAGCGGACTCGAGGTTTTCGCCGCGGCCGAAGGACAAGAATTGCGGTTCATCGAACGCGACGCCAAAACGCCGGCAGCGGCCCGCGCGCCGGAGCCGGCGAGGAAGGTTGGTCCGCATACCATTCTCGTCGCCGATGATGACCCTACGATCGTGCGTGTGCTCACGCTCGCCCTCGAGCAGGACGGATTCCGCGTCGTGACCGCAGGTGACGGCGAGGCCGCGCTGCGCCTTGCCCGGCTCGAGCACCCGGACTTGATCCTGCTCGATTGGCAGATGCCGAGCGCCGACGGAATGGAGGTCACACGCCGACTTCGCAACGAGCCCGATCCTGCGCTGCGCGACGTGCCCGTCGTGCTGATCACGGCACAGTCCGGGCCCGAGAACACGGCGGCGGGATTTGCCGGCGGGGTGACCGACTATCTGACCAAGCCCTTCCGGCCCGCGCATGTTCGGGCCCGTGTTCAAGCGTGGCTGCTGCGCCGCCCGGCTGAGGCTCCGCGCGACACATGAATGACAGCAGCCATGCTCCGATCCCGCCGTCAGGAGGGACTGGCCTCAACCAACGGCTTGTGTCATCGCTCGAGGCGTTGAGCTGGGCGTCAAGCTGCTTGATCGCGGTCGTTGGTTTGGCGGTACTCCTCGGATGGCACTTCGACATCGAGCTGCTCCGGGCCGGATTACCTGGCCGCACGCCAGTGAATCCGGCAACAGCGCTCGCGTTGCTTTTAGCCGCCTGCGCGCTTTGGATGCATCACCAAGCGAGGGGCAAAGCCCACTCTGCACCGGTTCGCTGGCTGGCGGTGACCGCCGCTTCACTCGTCATCGCGCTGGGCGTGATCACCCTCACTGGCTATTTCATCGGTCACAACCTTCGCGTTGACCAGGTCCTGTTTGGAGCGCAGCTCGCCGGCAATCGCGTTGCGCCCAATACCGGCTTTGCTCTGTTGCTGACTGGCGTCGCGCTATGGCTGCTCAACTCCCCACGCCGTTTGCGGCGCGGGCTTGAGCAACTGGTGGCGCTGTTTCCAATCGGGGTCGCCCTCATTTCGCTGCTCGGCTATGCCTATAGCGCGGAGGCAATGTACGGACTCGGCGAATTGCAACGCATGGCGTTGCCGACGGCGGCGTCTCTCTTTGTGTTGGGGATAGGCATCCTCTGCGCTCGTCCCGACAGCGGATTCGTTTCCGTGATTGTCAGCGATCATGCGGGCGGAGTCCTCGCGCGTCGAATGCTGCCCGTCGCGATCCTCGTCCCCGCCGGCCTCGGCTGGCTCACGTTGTCGGGACAGCGAGCCGCGCTTATCAGCGAAGCACTCGGCGTCGCCATCGCCGCGGCGGTCACAATCTTCGCGTTCGCGGCGTTCATCGCGACCACCGCCCGCTCACTCTCGCGGGCCGACCGCGTCCGGAAGGCGAGCGAACGTCATCTCGCCGCGCAGAACGTGACGACAACCGTGCTCGTGGAATCGGCGACGCTGGCGGAGGCCATGCCACGCGTTCTCGAGGCCGTTTGCAAAAGCCTCGACTGGGTCATGGGAGTGCGCTGGAGCGTGGATTCCCAGGCGCACGTGCTCCGCTGCGCGGAGATGCACGTGGTCCCGCCGCGGCTGTTGCAAGAAATGGTCGAGGTCAATCGTCGCGTCACATTCCCGCACGGCGTTGGGCTTCCTGGCCGGGTTTGGAGCACTGGGCGAGCCGCGTGGATTGCCGACGTTGTGCACGACCCGAACTTCCCACGGGCGGCGGTGGCGGCGAAGGACGGCCTGCACGGCGCGTTTGGCTTTCCGATCATCGGTCCCGGCGGGTTTTTGGGCGTGATGGAGTTCTTCAGCACGGAGATCCGCGAGCCAAACGCCGCGGTGCTCGCTCTGTTTGAAGGTATCGGCGGGCAGGTCGGCCAGTTCATCGAGCGCAAGCGTGCGGAGGCTGAGCTCGAGCGCGCCAAGGTTGCCGCCGAAGCTGCGACGCAGGCGAAGTCAGACTTCTTGGCCAATATGAGTCACGAAATCCGGACGCCGATGAACGCGATCATCGGTATGTCCGATCTCCTGACGACCAGCCGGCTCGAGCCCCAGCAGCGCGAGATGGCCGAGACGATCCGCATGAGCGGCCAGCATCTGCTGACGATCATCAATCAAATCCTCGACTTCTCCAAAATCGAATCCGGGAAGCTCGAACTCGAGCAGGCGCCGTTCGATCTCGCCGACTGCATCGAGGAGGCGCTGCAGCTGGTGGCGCCAAAAGTGGCGGGTACCGACATCGAATTGACCTATGCGTTCGACGACGCGATGCCGAGGCTGGTCGTCGGCGATGCCGCACGGTTACGGCAGGTGCTCGTCAACCTTTTGGCCAACGCCATCAAGTTCACACCGGCAGGCGAGGTCGGCGTGACCGTCTCGGCTCGGCGGCTCGAGGGCTCGCGGCGGGAGGTTCACTTCGCGGTGCGCGACACTGGGATCGGCATCCCAAAGGATCGGTTCGACCGTCTATTCAAGGTTTTCAGCCAGGTGGATGTCTCGACGACGCGCCGATATGGCGGGACAGGCTTGGGGCTGGCCATCAGCAAGCGACTGAGCGAACTCATGGGCGGGCGGATCTGGGCGGAGAGTGAGCCGGGGAAAGGCTCGACGTTCCATTTTACGATCGTCGCAGATGAGGTCGAGGCTTTAGAGCGTGCGGCCGCCGACCGTGAGCAACCGGAGCTGGCAGGCAAGCGCGTTCTGATCGTCGACGACAATGCCAGCAATCGTCTTTTGCTGAAGCTCCAGACCGAGCGATGGGGCATGCGCGCCCGGGATACAAACTCTCCCGCCGTGGCGCTCGAATGGATCGTACAGGGCGATCCCTTCGACGTGGCACTTCTCGATTACCAGATGCCCGAGATGGACGGAATCGCGCTGGCCCGAGAAATTCGCGCCGCGCGGGGCGCACACGCGCCGGTTCTCATCCTTCTGTCGTCCACCGGCACCAACGCGACACGTCGGCCGGCGCGGTTCCTCCGGTGGTGAGCGATGTGGGCTCGCCGGTGCCGCTGCGCATCCTTCTCGCCGAGGATAACGCGATCAACCAAAAGGTCGCGCTTCGCCTGCTCGAAAGGCTCGGATACGGGGCCGACGTCGTTGGCGATGGACGCCAGGCGCTCGCGCGGCTCGACCATGCCGCCTACGACGTCATACTCATGGACGTCCAGATGCCGGAGATGGATGGCCTCGCGGCGAGCCGCGCCATCTGCGCGCGCTGGGCTGCAAGCGAGCGTCCGCGCATCATCGCGATGACCGCCGAGGCGATGCAAGGGGACCGCGACAAGTGCCTGGCGGCGGGCATGGACGACTACATTGTGAAGCCGGTGACGCTGGACCGACTCGCAGCGGCGCTCGCCAAATGCCGGCCTTTGGCGGCCGCCACCGCACCCGAAGCTGCGGCCGCGCCGCCGGTCGAGAAACAGAGAATCGCGGCCGGCACCGCACTCGACCGCGACGTGCTCGATCAGCTTCGCGAAGATCTCGGAGGGACGGCGGCACTGCGGGAGGTGATTAGGAGCTTCCTCGATCAGACCCCATCCGTTCTCTCGGCGCTGCGCGACGCAGCGGCACGAGCCGATGTCCCGAGCATCCGGCGGGCCGCACATATGATCAAGGGTACAAGCTCAATCCTGGGCGCTCGCGAACTCTCGGAGCAATGTGCGGAGATCGAGCGCGTCGGCCAGACTGGCTGTATCGCCGATGCCGGGCCGCGCGTGATCGCCGTTGAGGCGTCGTACCGGACGATCGAAGCCGCGCTCAAGGCGGAGATCGAGAGGCTTCGGCCATAGCAACATTGGCGGTTGGATAGGCCGCCCGATTTCGAGCGTGCCGTAGCGCCCGTCCTCGAAAGCACGCATCACGGATGGGCGTTCTGCCACGCGCCTTCCGCGCAGACGCTGGGAGTCGGCTCCAAGAACTTCACGGACAAGTTCGACGGCCACGTCATCCGCTCGCATTCTCAAAGGCACAAAGCCCTCACATTGTGCCGGTTTGTTCCGCGTGGATCTTGCGGCCCCAAGTTTTGCCCGCCTGCTGCGCGCGCCGTAAGCGAAGTGCGCAGCACGGAACCGAACAAGCGGCTGGAATGTGGCTGGTCAGCTATTCGAGGTTGGAGAAAGACCACTCCCGGTCGTTCTTCGTCTCGTGGCGTCTCTGTTGTTGTTAACTGCTGCAGGCACTAGAGGGTCGTTCGGGCAACTGGGCGGCCCTCCGGTCTTTTGAAGGCAGTCCGATCGCGGATCGATTGTCCCATCGCTGATGGTACGAAGCTCGGCACCTGATCGTCGGACGAC
>WNGM01003507.1_pt1 | contig 12530 bp, 9 predicted proteins | sample 5400571 | NCBI WGS metagenome assembly WNGM01 (sample SAMN13153378, study PRJNA577476) | soil metagenome | isolation source: 100 cm soil or saprolite under Garry oak tree replicate 2 | place: USA:California | collected 2016-06-15
TGCGGCCTTTGCGCCGGCGAGCCGCGATGATCGCGCGGCCGGCACGCGTGCGCATGCGCAAGCGGAAGCCGTGCGTCTTGGCGCGACGGCGATTGTTCGGCTGGAGGGTCCGCTTGCTCACGGTCGGGCTCCATCAAGGTCGGTCGAGCTGTCATCTGCGGGATCGGTCTGCGGACCATCTGGCCGCGAACCGCACAAGTCTTGCCCCCGGGCACGGGAGGAGCGCCGCAAGGCGCCCGTCCACAACTGGGGAACGACCTACGGTACGGATGACCTGAGCTCCGGGTCAAACCAGGCGACCGGCGAACCGTCCACCATACGGTATGCACCTTGTAGCCGAGGGCAACGACACGCCGGGCTCAGTTGTGACGATCTCGCACGCGCTGTTAGGTTCACCTGCCGGTGCCGCTCGCGGTAGCGCGGCGTCGGCGGCGACCCGATCGCTTGCTTGCGTACACAGTCTGTGGACGACGCTGTGGACTGACTCGCCAAGAGCGGCCCCCGGCCGGCGTGCGGCCCAGGGCAGCGCGTGAGATCGTCAGCGGAGGACGGCGACGAGACCGACGACCTGGGGGGATGGACTGGGCTCTTGGATGAAACTACGGATCTCGGCGAAGTATGGACACGCGCCATCCGCCGCCTCGACGACGACACCATTCGACCGCATCACCGAGCGTGGATCGGGCTGACGCGACCGCTGGGGCTGGTCGAGGACACCGCGTTACTCGCCGCCCCGAACGAGTTCGCCAAGGATTACCTCGAAAACCGGCTCCGGCCGATGATCGCAACCGCGCTCAGCGCCGAGCTCGGCCGCGACATCCGGGTCGCCGTTACCGTTCAGCACACCGACGAGCAGGGCGAGACCGGTACGGATTCCGTGAGCGAGCAGGCAGAGGATCTCAACGACTTCGCTGATTCACGTTTCGACGACTGGACACCGAACCAGCGCGGCGGCCCGCCACAGCCGGTGCCGTACACGGTCGACCGTGGCAACTCGCGGGGCAGCGACCGCGACGCCCGGCTCAATCCGAAGTACACCTTCGACACGTTCGTCATCGGGTCGAGCAATCGGTTCACCCACGCGGCCGCCGTCGCCGTGGCCGAGGCGCCGGCGAAGGCGTACAACCCGCTGTTCGTCTATGGCGACTCCGGTCTGGGCAAGACGCACCTGCTCCACGCGATCGGTCATTACGCCCAGCGGCTGTTCCCGGGTATCAAAGTGCGCTACGTATCGAGCGAGGAGTTCACGAACGACTTCATCAACTCGTTGCGTGACGACAAGATGCAAGCGTTCCAGGGTCGTTACCGATCACAGGATCTGCTGCTGATCGACGACATCCAGTTCCTCGAGCGCGCCGAGCGCACGCAGGAGGAGTTCTTCCACACGTTCAACACGCTGCACAACGCGAACAAGCAGATCGTCATCAGCTCCGACCGCCCGCCCAGGCAGCTGTCCACGTTGGAAGACCGCCTGCGCACCCGGTTCGAATGGGGCCTGATCACCGACGTCCAGGTGCCCGACCTCGAGACGCGCATCGCGATTTTGCGCAAGAAGGCTGCCCAGGAAGGCATGAACCCGCCGCCTGAGGTGCTCGAGTTCATCGCGACGAAGATCCAGAGCAACATCCGCGAGCTCGAAGGCGCGCTGATCCGCGTCACCGCGTTCGCCAGCCTGAACAAGCAGGACGTCGAGATGCAGCTCGCCGAGATCGTCCTGAAGGATCTGATCAGCGAATCGGACAGTCCGGAGATCACCGCCGCGCACATCATGGCCGTGATCGCCGAGTACTTCTCAGTCTCGCTCGACGATCTCACCGGCAGTTCGCGCAGCCGGGTGCTCGTCAGCGCCCGCCAGATCGCCATGTACCTGTGCCGCGAGCTCACCGACCTGTCGCTGCCGAAGATCGGCCAGACCTTCGGCGGACGCGACCACACGACCGTCATGCACGCCGACCGAAAGATCCGCGGCCTGATGGCCGAGCGGATGAGCGTGTTCAACCAGATCAGCGAGCTCACCAGCCGGATCAAGTCGCGAGCCCGCGCGTGACTATCGAGGTGGGCCGTCCACATAATGTGGGCGCCCCTGTGGACAGCCGGTGCTTCGCTGTGGACGGCGGTGCACATCGCCTGTCCGTCCACCGAACCCGCACAGCGCACCGATCCAAAACGAGCCTCTCGTCCACAGTCATAGCCCGCGTGTTTACTGGGCGGCAGCCGGTTGTCCCCAGTATCCACAGCTGTTACGACGACAGACGATGATTGCTCTACCTACAGGTCAAATACCAAAGCACTAACCGACCCCGATCTGGGGACGCACCGATGGAGGCACCATGAAGTTCCGGGTCGAGCGTGACGCGTTGGCCGACGCCGTGGCGTGGGCGGCGCGGAGCCTCGCCACCCGCCCGACCATCCCGGTGCTGGCCGGGTTGCTGCTCGACGTGAACGACTCGACCCTGTCGATCTCGGGATTCGACCTGGAGGCATCCACGCAGGTCGACCTCGAAGTCGCGGCGGCAACGACGGGCACCGCTCTCGTGTCGGGCCGGCTGCTCGCCGACATCACCCGGTCGCTGCCGCCGCACCCGGTCGATGTCGCCGTCGACGGCTCGCGCCTGACGATCGCCTGTGGCTCGGCGCGGTTCACATTGCCGACGATGCCGGTCGAGGACTACCCGAAACTTCCGCAGATGCCGACCACGGCCGGCACAGTCGACAGCGCGGCGTTCGCCACGGCGGTCGCGCAGGTTGCAGTGGCGGCCGGACGCGACGACACGTTGCCGATGCTCACGGGCGTGCGACTGGAGATCGACGGCGAGAAGCTGACCTTCGCGGCAACTGACAAGTACCGGCTGGCAGTACGCGAGCTGGCATGGAGCCCGTCGAGTGCCGGCGAGGCATCCGCGCAAGTCGTCATCCCGGCACGCACCCTCGCCGACGCCGCGCGCAGCTTGGCGCAGAGTGACGAGCTCACGATCGCGCTGTCCGCCTCGGCCGGCGCCGGCGACGGCATCATCGGTTTCAGCGGTGCCACGGGTGGACGTGCCAGCCGGGCAACTACGCGCCTGCTCGACCCGCAGTTTCCGCCATATCGCACGCTGCTGCCCACCGAGTGGTCGGCCACCGCCGAGGTCGCGGTCGCGCCGTTCGTCGAGGCGGTCAAGCGGGTCGCGCTGTTGGCCGATCGCAGCACCCCGGTACGGCTCGAGTTCGCCGAGGGCGGGGTCAACCTGAGCGCCGGCGGCGACGACGAGGGCCGCGCCGAGGAGCAGCTCGAGGTCGTCTATGACGGTGAGCCGATCACGATCGCGTTCAACGCCACGTTCCTGCTCGACGGGCTCGGCGCGCTCGACACGTCGAGTGCCCGGCTGCTGTTCCCGTCGGCGAACAAGCCGACTGTGCTGCGTCCGGCGGAGTCCGACGAGGAGTACTACTACTTGATCATGCCCATGCGGCTACCGCGCTAGCGCCCTGTCATGCATGTGCGGCATCTGTCGGTCGCGGACTTTCGTAGCTGGGCGAGCGCGGACGTCACGTTCGAGCCGGGCCCGACCGTGCTCGTGGGCGCGAACGGCCAGGGCAAGACGAACCTGCTCGAGGCCCTCGGCTACCTGTCGACGCTGAGCAGCCACCGCGTCCCGACCGACTCGCCGCTCGTTCGTACCGGCGCCGAGCGGGCCGTCGTTCGCGCGGCCGTCGTCTCCGCGGGACGCGAGTTGCGCGTCGAGGTCGAGATCGCCCCGGGACGCGCCAACCGGGCAAAGCTGAACGGCGCGGCAGTCACTCGGCCGCGCGACGTGCTCGGCGTACTTCGTTGCGTGCTGTTCGCCCCGGAGGATCTGGCGATCGTGCGCGGCGACCCGGCCGAGCGCCGCCGCTTCGTCGACGACCTGCTCGTGCAGCGCAGCCCGCGGATGGCCGCCGTCCGAGCCGACTACGAGCGGGTACTCAAGCAGCGCGCGACGCTGCTCAAGTCCGCCGGGTCGGCCCGCCGTTCCGGCGGCACCGGCGACCTGCGCACCCTTGACGTGTGGGACGGCCACCTCGCCCAGCACGGTGCCGCGCTGCTCGCCGCACGGCTCGACGCCGTCGACGCGCTGCGCCCGCACGCGGCGCTCGCCTACGCGCAGGTTGCCCCGGACAGCGCACCGCTCGGCATCACCTACCTGAGTTCGATCAGCGACGGCTTGCCGGACGACCGCAGCGTCGAGATGCTCGAGGCGGCGCTGCTGGCCGAGCTCGCCCGGTTGCGCACACAGGAGCTCGACCGCGGCGTCAACCTCGTCGGCCCGCATCGCGACGAGGTCGAGCTGCGCATCGGCGAGCTGCCCGTGCGCGGTTACGCCAGCCACGGCGAGTCGTGGTCGACGGCGCTTGCCCTGCGACTCGGGTGCTACGAATTGCTGCGTGACGAATCCCCTGGCGCCGGCCACGACCCAGTGCTGATGCTCGACGACGTCTTCGCCGAACTCGACGGCAGCCGCCGCGACCAGCTCGCGCTCGTCGCGAGCAAGGCCGAGCAGTCGATCGTCACCGTCGCCGTGGCCTCCGACGTGCCCGAGCAGCTGGCCGGAGCGCGCTTCGACGTGCACGCCGGCGAGGTGCGTCGTGTGCGCTGATCACACGGATGAGACGGCTGACTCGACGACCGATGAGACCCAGATCACCAGTCTGTCCACAGTGGACGGTGGAAAACTCCGATCACCTGTGGATGATCCGTCACAGGCCGTAGATACCGCCGCGTTAGACATCGCAGAGAGTGCCTTGTCTAACGCGCAGCGCATATCTCGGACATCTGATCGTCTCGCGCGCCGTCGCGCACAACGCACGAGTCGCCGCTCCGCCGGCTACTCAGGACCCGGCCCGGACGAGCGTGACCCGCAGCCGGTCAAGCACGTCGTCGCCGGGCTGTTCGCCGAGCGTGGCTGGGAGCGCCCGGTCGCCGAAGCGCGCGTGTTCGCCGACTGGCCGTCACTGGTCGGCGCCGAGATCGCAATGCGGTGCCAGCCGATCAGCCTTCGCGAGGGTGAACTGCGGCTGAGTGCGGAGTCGACCGCCTGGGCCACGCAACTGCGAATGCTGAGCGGCACGCTGCTCGCTCGACTCGTCGCCGAACTGGGACCGACCGTGGTGACCCGGATCCAGGTCAGCGGTCCGATCGGGCCGACGTGGAAGCACGGTGCGCGATCGGTGCGCGGCGCTCGGGGTCCACGCGACACCTACGGCTGATCGCCACGCGGCGACCTTCGATACCGTCGCGCGATGACCGAATCCGTGCCGGCCTACCCCGCAATCGTGCTGGCCGGGATCCGCGCCGCCGAGGTCGACGGGCGACTGCCCGCGCCGAGTGCCGAGAAGCTCGGCGACATCTTCCCGTTCGAGTCGCCGATGAGCGTCGTCCCGTTCGAGGAACCGACGCTGCCCGAGCCGCCGCGGCGAGGCGAGGGTGGCGTGCCGTGCGGGCAGTGCGCGACGTCCGACGACGCGTACTTGTGGACGTCGCCGACCTGGCGGCTGCGCGCGCCGGATCGGCCCGACGGCGTGCACACCCTCTGGCTCGAACCTCGCGAGCACGTCGACCAGGCCGACCTCACGCCGGAACTCGCCGCCGAACTCGGCGTGCTGCTCGTACGCGTCGAGCGGGCGATCCATGCCGCGATCGACGGTGTCGGCCGCGTCCACCTCAATCGGTGGAGTGACGGCGGCGCACACCTGCACTGGTGGATCATCGTGCGCCCGGCCGGCCTGTTGCAGTTGCGCGGTTCGGACCTGCCGCTCTGGCTCGACGTGCTGCCGCCGCTGCCCGACGATGTCTGGCGGGCCGACCTGGAACGCATCGCAGCGGAGCTTCGCTGACCGGCGTCCCGGCCCGCTCCGAGGCCTCGGCGGCCGCAAGCCCGGCGACGCTGGATCGAGCGCTGAGCTCGGCAGACCCCCGGTCGCGTGGGTTCCCGCGCCCAGGGGGCTGTCCGGGCTTCTATGACACGGTTGGGACGCGTCGAAGAGGCGATCAGTGCCGTCCATGCACTAGACTGGGGTGTCGCATGGGGTCGGTACCACGCCGGTTCGCTAGCCGCCTGGTCCGCCCCGTGTTCATGTCCGGAATCGAACCGTCCCGAACCGTTCACCAGCGGTTGGTGAGAAGGAGTTGCCTCGGTGGCCACCAGTACTGCAAAGAATGGCAAATCGGACTACACCGGCAGTTCCATCACCGTTCTAGAAGGCCTCGAGGCGGTTCGTAAGCGCCCGAGCATGTATATCGGCTCCACCTCGGAGCGCGGCCTGCACCACCTGGTGTGGGAGGTCGTCGACAACTCCGTCGACGAGGCGCTCGCCGGCTACTGCGACCGCATCGAGGTCACCCTGCTCGGCGACGGCGGCGTGCGGGTGGCCGACAACGGACGCGGCATGCCGGTCGACATGCATCCGACGCAGAAGAAGACCACGGTCGAGGTCATCCTCACCGTCTTGCACGCCGGCGGAAAGTTCGACGGCAAGACCTATGCGGTCTCCGGCGGTCTGCACGGCGTGGGCGTCTCGGTGGTCAACGCTCTGTCGCACCGTCTCGATGTCGAGATCGACCGCGACGGCTACCACTGGTCGCAGCCGTACCTGAACGCCAAGCCTGCCGCTCCGCTCACCCAGGGCGGCAAGACTCGCCGGCGGGGCACGACCGTGACGTTCTGGGCCGACCCGACGATCTTCGAGACCACCACGTACTCGTTCGAGACGATCAGCCGCCGGCTGCAGGAGATGGCCTTCCTGAACAAGGGGCTGACCATCGTCCTGCGCGACGAGCGCGAGGGCCCGGTCGTCGACGAGGACGACGCCGCTGCCGCGCCGAAGGCACGCAGCGGGCCGAAAGAGGTCACCTACCACTACGCAGGTGGCATCGCCGACTTCGTCCGGCACCTCAACGCGACCAAGGATCCGATCCAGAAGTCGGTGATCAGCTTCGAGGACGAGGAGAAGGCGCGGGCGATCTCGGTCGAGATCGCGATGCAGTGGAACTCGACCTACAGCGAGAGCGTCTACACCTTCGCCAACACGATCAACACCCACGAGGGCGGCACCCACGAAGAGGGCTTCCGGGCCGCGCTGACCAACGTCGTCAACAAATGGGCCGTCGACAGGAAGATCATCAAGAACACCGACGACGACCGATTCAAGGGCGATGACATCCGCGAAGGCCTTGCCGCGATCGTGTCGGTCAAGCTCGGCGAGCCGCAGTTCGAGGGCCAGACCAAGGCCAAGCTCGGCAACTCCGAGGCCAAGACGTTCGTGCAGCGCGTCTGCAACGAGCGGCTGACGCACTGGTTCGAGAGCAACCCGGGTGACGCCAAGACCGTCGTGAACAAGATCGCGCAGGCAGCGCGTGCTCGAAAGGCCGCGCAGCAGGCACGCCGGCTCGCCCGCAAGAACGCCCTCGACACGCTGGGCATGCCGGGCAAGCTGTCGGACTGCCGCTCCACCGACCCCCGCGAGAGCGAGCTGTACATCGTCGAGGGCGACTCGGCAGGCGGCTCGGCGAAGTCGTGCCGCGACTCGATGTTCCAAGCAATCCTGCCGATCCGCGGCAAGATCATCAACGTCGAGAAGGCGCGCATTGACCGCGTCCTGAAGAACACCGAGGTGCAGGCCCTGATCACCGCGCTGGGCACGGGCATCCACGAAGACTTCGACATCAGCAAGCTGCGCTACCACAAGATCGTGCTGATGGCCGACGCCGACGTCGACGGGCAACACATCACCACGCTGCTGCTGACCTTGCTGTTCCGGTTCATGCGCCCGCTCATCGAGGCCGGGCACGTCTACCTGGCCCAGCCACCGCTGTACAAGATCAAGTGGTCCAAGGGCGAGCCGGGCTACGCGTACTCCGACAAGGAACGCGACGGCCTGATCAAGGCCGGCCTCGAAGCCGGCCGGCGCCTGCCCAAGGAGGACAACGTCGCTCGATACAAGGGCCTCGGCGAGATGAACTCCAAGGAGCTGTGGGAGACCACGATGGATCCCGCACACCGCATCCTGCGGCTGGTCACGTTGGACGACGCCGCGACCGCCGACGAGTTGTTCAGCGTGCTGATGGGCGAGGACGTCGAAGCCAGGCGCTCGTTCATAGTTCGCAACGCCCACGACGTCAGATTCCTTGACATCTAACGAACGTGAGACGCCGACGCAGCCTGTTCGGAGCGGTGTGATGAGCCCTCGGGCGAAGAGCCAGGAGTTCAGCGCGAGCGCTCATCGCCCGATGGTTACTTAGAAAGGCAGTTGCTTCGTGACTGATACCACGGATAGCACGGGCTTTGATCGGATCGAGCCGGTCGATATCCAGACCGAGATGCAGCGCAGCTACATCGACTACGCGATGTCGGTCATCGTCGGACGGGCGCTGCCTGACGTGCGCGACGGCCTCAAGCCGGTGCATCGCAAGATCCTCTACGGCATGTACGACTCCGGGTTCCGGCCCGACCGCAACTACGTCAAGTGCGGGCGCGTCGTCGGCGACGTGATGGGCAACTACCACCCGCACGGAGACACAGCGCTCTACGACGCGCTGGTGCGCATGGCCCAGCCGTGGTCGCTGCGCTACCCGATGATCGATCCGCAGGGCAACTTCGGCTCACCCGGCAACGACCCGGCAGCGGCCTACCGCTACACCGAGTGCCGGCTGCAGCAACTTGCGATGCACATGCTGGCTGACATCGACAAGGAGACCGTCGACTTCGTCCCGAACTACGCGGGCAACACCGTCGAGCCGGTGATCCTGCCTGCCCGGTTCCCGAACCTGCTGGTCAACGGGTCCGAGGGCATCGCGGTCGGCATGGCCACCCGCATCCCGCCGCACAACCTGCGCGAGGTCGCGGCCGGCGTCGCCTGGTCGCTCGACCACCCGGACGCCACGAAGGAGGAGTTGCTCGAGAAGCTCATCGAGCTGATCCCCGGCCCGGACTTCCCGACCCGGGCGCTGATCGTCGGGCGCGACGGCATCGAGGACGCCTACCGCACCGGCCGAGGCTCCGTACGCATGCGCGCAGTCGTCAACGTCGAGGAGGACGTCAAGGGTCGCGCCATCCTCGTCGTGACCGAGCTGCCCTACCAGGTCAACCCGGACAACCTCGTCGAGTCGATCGCCCAGCTGGCGCGCGAGGGCAAGGTCGCCGGCATCGCCGACATCAACGACGAGTCCTCCGACCGGATCGGCATGCGGATCGTCGTCACGCTCAAGCGCGACGCGGTCGCCAAGGTCGTACTGAACAATTTGTTCAAGCACACCCAGCTGCAGACGACATTCGGCGCCAACATGCTGGCAATCGTCGACGGTGTGCCACGCACGCTGCGCCTGGACCAGTTCGTCAGCCACTACGTCGACCACCAGATCGAGGTCATCGTCCGGCGCACGCAGTACCTGCTTGCCGACGCCGAGCGGCGCATCCACATCCTGCGCGGACTGCTGAAGGCACTCGACCAGCTCGACGCCGTCATCGCGCTCATCCGCAACTCGCCCTCTGCCGAGGAGGCAAAGGGCGGCCTGATGCAACTGCTGGAGATCGACGAGATCCAGGCGACCGCCATCCTCGACATGCAGCTGCGCCGGTTGGCCGCGCTCGAGCGGCAGAAGATCATCGACGACCACAACCGCATCGCCGCCGAGATCGACGACTACAAGGACATCCTGGCCAAGCCCGGACGTCAGCGGCAGATCATCCGCGACGAGCTCAGCGAGATCGTCGACAAGCACGGCGACGAGCGGCGCACGCGACTCGTCCCGTACGACGGCGATGTCAGCATGGAAGACCTCATCGCGCAAGAAGAGGTCGTCATAACGATCACGCGCACCGGCTACGCGAAGCGCACCAAGACCGACCTGTACCGGGCGCAGCGCCGCGGCGGCAAGGGAGTGCAGGGCGCGAACCTGAAGACCGACGACATCGTCGAGCACTTCTTCGTCAGCTCCACCCACGACTGGATCCTGTTCTTCACGAACAAGGGACGCGTCTATCGGGCGAAGGCCTACGAGCTGCCCGAGGCAAACCGCAACGCCCGCGGCCAGCACGTCGCGAACCTGCTGGCCTTCCAGCCCGACGAGACCATCGCCGAGGTCATCACGATCAAGAACTACGAGGTCGCGCCCTACCTCGTGCTGGCCACCAAGGCCGGCCTGGTCAAGAAGACCAAGCTCACCGACTTCGACTCCAACCGCAGCGGCGGAATCGTCGCGATCAACCTGCGTGCGGACGACGAGCTGATCGACGCCGCGCTGATCTCGTCCGACGACGACCTGCTGCTGGTCAGCCGCAGCGCGATGTCGATCCGCTTCACGGCCGACGACGAGACGCTCCGCCCGATGGGCCGGGCAACGTCCGGGGTCATCGGCATGCGCTTCAGCGGCGCTGACGAGCTGCTCGACATGGAAGTGATCCGCGGCGAGAGCGCGACGTCGCAAGAGATCCTGGTCGCGACCGACGGCGGATACGCGAAACGCACCAAGATCGACGAGTACCCGCAGCAGGGCCGAGGGGGCAAGGGGGTACTGACGGCGCGTATCGTGTCCACGCGTGGTGGGCTGGTCGGCGCCGTCGCCGTCCGGCCCGAGGATGAGATCTACGCGATCACGTCCGACGGTGTGGTCATCCGTACGAAGGCTGCGGAGGTGCGCCGGGCACAGCGGCAGACGATGGGCGTTCGGTTGATGAACCTTCCCGAGGGAGTCAGCCTGGTCGCCATCGCCCGTAACGCCGACGAGCCGGACGAGCAGGAGTAGACGCAATGAGCCAGCGCAGCGAGCCAATCAATGCGCAACTCGGGGGCGTTACGTCGTGCCCGGTCGCGACGTGGCAGGGTCCGACATGAGCGGGCCGCGCTACCCGGGCGAGACTTTCAGCCCACCCGACGCGGCAACTCAGTACCACCCGTCGCCAACTGAACCGAACGGGTCCGACTCGAACGGTGGGCCTTCGCACGACATCGCCGAGGAGACCAGGCCCCGCCCCTCGTTCAATACGGCAGGCCCACCACCACCCCCGACACGCAGCGACGGGGCGCCTGGCGGCGATCCTGCGGCAGAGGGCGGATTCGGCGAACCGACCCTGGCCGGCGCCGTGTCCAACGGACCGAACGGTGGCCCGCCTGGTGAGTTCGGCCCGCCTGCTGACTTCGGTGCGCCGCCCCGGGACTTCGGATCTGCCGCAGGCGGGTTCGGCCCGCCGCCAGGCCCGGCGTACGGCGATCCACGACCCGGCGAGTTCGGGCCGCCCGGTGACTTCGGCGCCGCGCCCGGAGGTTTCGTTCCGCCGCCGGAGTCGTTCGGCGCGGCCGGTCCACCCGGCGGGCTGCCGGCCGGCACGATCGGCACGCTACGCCCGCCGTCGGGGCCCAACGAGGCCTACGGGCCACCCGGTGCCGCCGGACGTCCGGGCGCGGCCGGCCCGGCGCGACCCTCACGTGGCCCGCGAGCCCGCGGCCCGCGCCGCGCGAGGCTGCAACTGCGCCACATCAATCCGTGGACGGTGCTGAAGTTCTCCTGCGTGCTGTCTGTGGCCCTGTTCTTCGTCTGGCTGATCACGGTCGGTCTGCTCTACGGGATCCTGCAGGCCGCCGGGGTCATCGGCCACATCAACGACGCTGCCACCACCATCAACGGCGCCGGCTCGCACGAGCCGATCACGCCGGGATTGGTCTTCGGCGGAGCTGCGATCATCGGCGTCATCAACATCGTGCTGTTCATCGCGCTGTCGACCGTCGGATCAGTCGTCTACAACCTCTGCGCAGACCTCGTCGGCGGCATCGAAGTAACGTTGTCTGAACGCGACTAGGTCGTTTGGAGTGGTCACAGAGCGCCCGGTAGGCTGACTCTTCGCGTTTCCCGGGCCTGTAGCTCAGACGGTTAGAGCGCATCCCTGATAAGGATGAGGCCGGAGGTTCAAGTCCTCCCAGGCCCACAGCGTCATGCGCCCGGCGACCGCACACGCGGCCGCGGACCGACGCCGACGGAAGGTGCAGACCGTGCGCAAGCCGATCCTGCTAGTTGCTGTTGTCGCCGGGGTAGTGGCCCTCGTGCGCAAGCGCGGGTCGAACCGGGCGACCGCCTCGCTGTGGCGTGAGGCCACCGAAACCGACCCGGGCGCTCCCAAGACGTAGTCTGGCGCTGGGACGTTCGGGGACGTAGCTCAATTGGCAGAGCACCGCCTTTGCAAGGCGGGGGTTAGGGGTTCGATTCCCCTCGTCTCCACTCAGTAATTCCGGACCTTCCAGGGTCTTGAGCCTCATACGGAGGCTAGTCGTGCATCGGGTCATGCATCGAGCGTTGCTACTTTGTGCTCATGGCAGCGCCCAAACGTCGGCCTCGCGGGCACATCCGTCAACTGCCATCGGGCAGCTTTCAGGCCATCGTTTACGCCGGCACCGACCCGTTGACGGGCAAGCCTCACCGCCTGCGGGAGACGGCGACTACGTACGCCGCCGCCGCTACCGCACTCACCAGGCTGCAGAGCCAGGTCGACGAGAACCGCCACCCGAAGTCCGACATCACAGTT
>WNGM01037285.1_pt1 | contig 12527 bp, 23 predicted proteins | sample 5400571 | NCBI WGS metagenome assembly WNGM01 (sample SAMN13153378, study PRJNA577476) | soil metagenome | isolation source: 100 cm soil or saprolite under Garry oak tree replicate 2 | place: USA:California | collected 2016-06-15
GACGTGTTTGACCGCTTGGATTATGTGAATGAGCTTTACGTGTACTGTCAAAACAACGGTTTCCAGTACCCCTTTACCGTTAAGCCTGGGAGCAAGTCTCAAGAGGCAAGCGCGTAAAAAAAGGAAGCAAAAAAGGAGCATAACATATGCCATTTCTAATCATCGGGCTTTTAATTGGCGTGCCCCTGGGTGCTATAGGGGGCGTCATCGGCTACTTCAAGCTGATCGCGGAGGCCGACAAACAAGGCGCGAAGCGTGCCACGATGGAGAATGAGAGGAGGCAGGGCAAGCTATGAGTCTCGAAGATGAGTTAGCCGAACTCTCAACCGTCTATCACGGTCAAAGAGAACGGGTGGAAGAGCTAGCCAAAGAATTGAAACATGCCTTGACTCTTGTCAATAGTCAACAAGAGCAGATCGAGAAATTGAAACTGGCGTTACAAGAGTTGTGGTTATTTGTCGATCTGTGCTGCGAGGTAGATAGCCGTGATGCAGAGAAAGCACGTGAACAATTACGCGCCCAACACGAGCAGGTGATAGGGCAGAATTTAGGAGAGACAATCGAAGGAGGAAGCGATGCCGCAAAGCATTGATCCAAACTGGACATCAGGAGATGATAAAGAAGAGTTGGCATTCCCAAATGCAGCAAAAGAATTACAATTGCTTTTGCTGAGTAGAGGGAATGAGATTGAGGTTATCGATGAGTTTTTAGAGCTTTTTGCGTGTATAGTTGCTCGCAATGTCACCAATGAATGCTCAGCAGGTGATTATACTCTCCAGCAGCTTTTAAACGTTGCTCCTGATGTGCCTACTATCGGCTATGTGATGGCATATAGCGAAGATGAGGATAGCGATGACTGACGAACTCCAGCAAGAAATAGCCCGCCAGAAACGCGAGATAGAGCGTCTGGCGGCAGGGATACATTATCCATTCATCAGCTTCACTCGTGTTGGCAGCTCAGTACGAATACGGGTGAAGCTGGAAGATGACAAAGAACTCACGATGCTCGTGGACTGGGAAGCACTGCATGAGATATTTTTTCACATGGCAGCTTCTCACAGTAGGGAGTACAGCCTAGAAATAAGGGAAGAATGAACAAAACAAAGCGTCCACTATGGCAACGATGGAAGAAGATGATCAAGCGATGGCTACATCCTCAGGCCAGCGTCAATAGCGATGCACTGCGCGATATGTACCGTAAGGGCAAGGAAAAAGGCATAGAAATAGGCAGGAGTCAGCTTTATGCCTGTCCCTATTTCCCAAAGGAGACCGATCCAGGTTTGTACGTCTGTCCGATGTACCGCACAGAGCCAGTGATGCAAGCTGTGCAGCCAATTATCCTGACAAAGCCTGGCGAGTTGGCACGCTACTATCATCGATCCCTAGTGGAACGAGGTAAGCCGCCAAGTAACGAGACGTTGAAATACCGAACGATAAAATTAACTCAGGAGCAATACAATGAGCAAGTGGGATGACCTCTCAGCAGAGGAGAAAAACCAGTTAGTGCATGAGTGGGTGATGGAACGGCATTCCGAGTACATATTTTGCTACAGCCAGAATATGGCGGCCGCTTGGCTCGTGATGCAACATATTCACAAGACCTGGGATCAGCCAAGTAAAAATACTTGGTATGCTCCGAAAAGGAAACAATTTTTGTATGAGTTGCAACGATTGGGCAACATAGCCAACAAGCCAGGGCTGTACATTGACGTTGGAGCAACATTAATCACGCTCGCTATCGTCTCTCTCGGCATTGCGATAGCTTGGATAGCCTATATCTTCCTCTGGCTAGGGCTACACGAGCATCGTAGCTGGTCACGCGAAGAGCGACAACACCGGCTCGCATCCGATCCGGTAAGCAGTGCCTTTCGGTTTCTGTTCGGACTGATCCTGCATATCTGGCTCTTTCCTGTGTGGCTGATCAGTACAATACGAGATTGGCACGAAATGCGCGTGATCGTCAATTCTGTGAAAGCACAGGGCTGGCGTGTTCGGAAAGACAAGGATGGCTATATTGCGCTGATGAGTCAAGAAGAGTTTGAGCGTCGCTATGGAGAAGGAGAACAAGAAGAATGTCCAATCAAGAAGATTTAGCACTGCGTATTCTCCTGGCAGCCAAAGATACATCACATCTACAAATCACACCGGAAATGGAGAGAGGAATTAAAGCGATGGGGTATGGACTTGTTCCCTGTGAAGGGGGATGCAAGACGATGATACCAGCATCAAAGGATAAACCCTATTGTCCTGACTGCTGGGAGAAAATCAAGATTACTCACAACAACAAAAAGAGTAAGGCAATCGGAAAGAAAAGAAAGATATGAGTGAACAGGAAGCACCAAACTGTGCAGCGTGTGGAGGCTCCCTAGATCCATATAAAAGATATGGAAAATACAAGGACTTTTGTAGCGTTTCCTGTCGTAACGCGGGGAGATCGTTTTGTAAAGCTTGTGACATCCCTATAACTCCACCTAAACATGGTGTAAAAGACTTTTGTAGTGACAAATGTACGCAAAGATATCGCTATACAGCGGTAAAAATAAGCTCATCATATCTAGAAGAAAGAAATAGATCAGTCTGTAAGGGGTGCGACAAACCTATAATCCAGCCTAAACACGGCGGCAGAAAACAATTCTGTAGCAAACTCTGTCGTGAAAGGTCTTATCGTGCGCGACAGCGAGGGGAGGATATTACAGAAGAATGGGGTAGTTATGGTCCAGAAACACGTAAAATCTTACGAGAGTTACAGTCTCTTCGTCTCGATGGAACGGCTAAGCGTCTAGCTATTGCCATTGATCATGAATATACGCGACGTAAAAAAGGTGATCCGAAGGGCAGATTTATATCATTTCTCTGTAAAAGCTGTGGTAAAGAGTTTCGGCGGCGTCCGTGGGGATATGCGAGCAAAGAGTATTGTTCAGAAAAGTGCCAACCCTCAAGATATATATCGAGTGCAGTATTTACATGGGATGAGGTTGATGAAATCCGAAAGATATATGCTGATGGAGGTATAACCTATCGTGCGCTTGGGGAAAAATATGGTGTTAATAGGAGTACCATTGCCCACATTATCACATATCAGACATATAAAATTGAGGACGACCCAAGAGTCAAGGAGGTAGCATCTGATGGAGCAATGCATCCTCTGCCAGTATCTGTCCAATATGCCAACGTCCTGCACTTACGCGACCGTTCGGCGCAATGTGGGTACGGTTACCTGATGTCATCGGGGTGACACCTGTTCTACAAGAGCATGATAGCAGGGCTACGGTACCCGTGCCGACGGTGCCACTGGCGAATATTTAGAGAGGAAATCATGACTGAAAAAGAAGCTAAGATCCTAGAGCGTCTCATCAGGCAAGATGCGCCGACGCTGCCTCTTGAGAGAGAGCAGATCGGTAATGGCGAATGGGTGCTCGTGAGTGGAGGTATCCATATTTGGGATGAAGACAACTGTATATAAGGAAGGGAAGCCAGGATGGAAGAATTGCTGACCGTGCGTGAAGTGGCTGCCCGCTTGCGTGTGGACGATACCACTGTGCGACGTTGGATCAAAGAAGGTGTCTTGCAAGCAATCACCCTGCCAAGCAATGGCAAGCGCAAAAAATACAGGATTAAGCAAGAGACCTTGAATAGCATTTTTACAGGAGAGAATCATGCCCAAAGGCGTAGCTGAGCACGTCCGTGCTCCCCAGGAGGGCGTAGCCAAAGAAATACATAAAGTTGTCGAGAGAGGCGTCTATGGTCAGGCAGCGTATGAAGCTGCCAGAGACCGATGGCTAGGTAAAGTGCTGGATGAAACGCCAGTAGACGCTCGTAAGCCAGTGACGTACAGGTATGAAGTGGCAGAGGTCTATCGGGATGACCTGAAGAGACTGATCGTAGTGGCGTATTTAGTGGAAAATTGATGGTCAGGGACAGATTTTGACCCTAGTTTTCTGGTATAATTCGGTTGGAACTGAAAAATAACAAAGAGGAGGCATCAATGACAGCAAAACTTTACCAGTGGAATGTTTATATCAAGGACATAGTTGGAGGTAAGCCAATTGAGACGTTTGTTGAATGCGTAGAGGCTGCAACATCTTCTGATGCTTGCGCATGGGTTTGTCAAACACGATGGCTATCACGTCTGAAGCTTGTAGCATATGCAGCATGACTTCTTACATCTGCTGTATTTGCGAGGAATCGATACCGGACGATAAAATCCAAAGAAGACACTACAGCAAGGCTAAACCCATGCCGTCGCCTGATAGGATGACCTGTAGCAAAAAATGTCAGAACCTGCTCAGATCGCGTGATGGTCTCTATAAACGAATGAGTCAGCAAGGAAGGGATAAAAGAAGCAAAGCCGTTGCTCAATCGAATCGAGATCATCCGCGAAGGAAACGTAGACCTGTTATTGTTCACTTGCTCGTTCGTTAACAGAGCAGTAGGGTGAAGTACCCTATGGCAGGAAGCCAAGGGCTTCTAGCGTGCCTGTGTATCAGGCTATCAGGTTCCGCACTTTTGACAGTGCAAGGCACTTCCGGCCTTCGAACACGCCCTGGGGTCGAGCCTTGCGGACTTACTGTTCTACATACCTATTCTATCACAGGGGCGAGACAAACAGCTAGCTTGCAACAATCCATCAAAATATGCTACACTTGAGGTATACCTATGGTCGCTCACATAACGCGCAGTGGGGGTAAGATGGCAGAGGATACAGATGAATTTCTAGCGGTACGGTTTCCCAACGTGCCGAAGTCATTTCTAGCACGTCTGAACCAGCGACTAGCCTGGCTCAAAACCCTAAATGGGGGTCATGCTGAAATGAAGGTACGCTGGTCTAGCGGTAAGCCGCAATGGACAGACTGGACAGACAGGGAGCTGGCACCGAGGCAGACGGATTAATTATTGCAGCTTGCTTTCGGGCGAGCTGAGGGTTGAAACTGAACGCTGACAGCACGATAACACGATTACGGGCGTTCTCAGTTATTCACATTTTGTGTGTGGATGGCTGGGAACGCCTTTTTGTTTGGTACTAGGAGCAATATGGATAACAACAAGCCTACAGTGGACATAATGCCTTGGACAAAGGCGTTACGGGGGATGGTGCTCGTGAAGTTGCCCTGACTATCACAAAGTTGGAAGAGGCGAAAATGTGGCTGGGTAAGTCCCTTGGTGCAAGAGGGCATTATTTGCCAGCAGAGTACAGAGACGAAGCCTAGCATTGTGAGGAGGAATGAATGGAGCCGACAATCTACGATCATCGTTATCCGTTCGTCCTCTGCTGGCTGGGCGTGCCATTAGCGTTGATGGCTGGCATTGCTGCTTATTATGCCTGGTATAGCTGGCTTGTATTGAGAATGTGGGGGTAACGATGGCCTGTCTCTATCCTGTAAGCACAACAAAGCTTACCGAGAAGCGCACTCTTGAGGTATTCATGTCGAAGGTGACGATGGCCGCAGTGCAACAGCTTCTCCGTTCGCTCTCTCATCGGCATGGGGCTAATCCCGATTATCTGTTCATCGCTGAGCAGGATTATCCAGGCTTCAACGACAGTGCTGGCGGGCTGGTGACATGCTTCACCAATGAGAAGACAGGTAAAACGGTGTATGTGGTGCCGTTGCCAGAAATGCGAGCTGGTAGCGTGATGTGTGGATTTTTCTGAGGTGGATATGAAAGAATTGATAGCTCAACTCAAGCGCATTGCTGAGTCACTCGAAGAGCAGAACCGCGTGTATTTGCAACGATGCGCCCAGATTGACGAAAAGGATCGGGAATACGAGCAACGCCGCTTTCAGCATGACCTCGAAATTGTCGAGGAGCAACATTCAGCACGGACGGCACAACTTGAGCTAGAGCACAAAAACTTGCTCCTGGTGCATCGGCTCTACGCTGAGCATCCCGAACTGGCAAAGGCGCAAGTAGCAGCACATGGTGACGATTAGTAGGACGCCCGGTGTATCGTTCCAGTCAAGTTGAAGGCGAGGATCAGGGCGTGAGAGTGATACATCGGTGTCGTCACCATATTGAGGTGATTGTATGAGCGATTGGGTTTGTAGTGGTTGTGGTAACAATCTGCGTGCTTCATGTGGAAACTGCCATTATTGCGGCAGCGTGACGTGTAAGCGGATGGTGTGCATGATGCTCCATCTGACAAGGAAGTGGTTAGGCTGGCATGTGTGGAAGTCTTGTGGCTAAGTAGCAAGGTGGGTTATGAGCGAGATTGTCAATAAAGTTGTTTCGATAGAGGCGTTACAGGCACATCCTCGCAACTATCGAAGTCATCCAGACATCCAAGTTGAACAGCTTGGCATGTCGCATGCTCGCTTTGGCAATACATGATTGTAGCCGGTCATGGCATTGTTGAGGCGATGAAACGCAACGGTGTCAAGCAGGTACGCGCCGATGTGCTACCAGCAGAGACACCACAGGACGAGATAAACGCTATCCTGGTAGCTGACAACCTTCATGCACAAAATGCCAGTGACGATGAAACGTTACTGGCTGAACTCCTCAAAGAGCAACAGAATGCATGCTATGCACTGGAGACGCTCGGTAGTGACGATGAGACGCTGAGACAGATGTTAACCAGTTTGGGAGATAGTTATCTCGGCAGTGATGAAGAGCAAGAAGAGAAGCCTGATGTGCAATTCAAAGAGTTTGATGAGTCTATAGCCGATGGGCTAGATACTGAGATGTGCCAGCAATGCGGTAAGCTCTGCCTGAAGTCAGGAGGGAAGAAGTAGATGCTTGATTTTATCAATGCCCCTATCAATCCAGATACTCCTCGACTCTTCAATGTGATAAGCACATTTGCTGGTTGTGGAGGTTCATCGCTCGGCTATAAATGGGCTGGCGGTAAAGTCTTAGCGGCTGTAGAGTGGGATGATAATGCTGTAGCAACGTATAAGCTCAATCATCATGGTGCATCTGTCCTCCATAGAGATATCGCTACAGTCACAGCAGAAGAACTATTAGAGCTTACAGGATTAAAGCAATGTGAGTTAGATATCTTTGATGGTAGTCCTCCTTGTCAGGGTTTCAGTACAGCAGGCAAAAGACAGATTGACGATCCTCGTAACAGCCTTTTCAAAGAATATGTACGATTGCTTAGAGGGTTACAGCCTAAAGTCTTTGTGATGGAAAATGTGTCTGGTATGGTCAAAGGACATATGAAGCATGTCTTTGCTATTGCCATGAGGGAACTCAAAGCTAGTGGTTATCAAGTCAAATGTCAGTTGATGAATGCTATGTATTTTGGCGTGCCTCAGTCAAGGGAGAGAGTGATCTTTATTGGCGTAAGGAATGACCTGGGGATAGAGCCAAGTCATCCTGTCGCTCAGTCAGAACCAATTGGATGTGTACGACTTGATGAACATCCTGCTGTATATAGTGAGCGCCGATATGGAGATACACTTGAGACTCCTGGTCAACCCATAGGCACTGTTACTAAAATTGGGCGCAAGTTCTGGACAAAAACATTAGAGTTTGGTCATCTGTCCTATTCAGTCAATACATCTTTCCCTCGATCTTTTCAGTTTGTTGGCACTCTGAATGATAGAAAAGCCAGAGTTGGTAACACAGTGCCCCCCCTGTTCATGGCGGCTATAGCAGAGCATATCTACACTCATATCCTTGCTCAGTTGCCAGAAAGAGAGTGTGTGTGAATGCCTGAACACTCCAACAGACCAACACCCACACGTGCAATGAGACGCCAGGGTCAACGCATGACCAAACAAGAACGTCAGGCAGCACAAGAGAAGTTTTTGAAGTCCTTTTCCATGACGGCTAATGTTCGGGCGGCGTGCATGGCAGCAGGCATTGACAGAAGCATGGTGTATTACTGGCAAGAGCATGATGAACAATTCTCTCTCAAGTTTAATGTTGCTAGTGAAGAAGCCAATGATTTAATTCGTGCCGCTTTGTGGAGACGTGGTGTTGAGGGTATACAGAGGCGCGTGATTAGCATGGGGCGCGTGGTGTGTGAGGAAGAGCCAGTCTTTGATGCAAAAGGGATGCCTCTCCTTGATGCAAAAGGAAAACAGATTGTAAAGAGGGGGAAGCCTATCATGGAGCCGGAGTATAGCGACTCCCTCCTGGCTCTCTTAGCAAAAGCTCGTATGCCTGAATTTAGAGAGAAGCAGCAAATTGATCTCTCAGCAGAGATCACTATGCAAGCAGAGAGAGCTAAAGCTGAATTGCTGGCTGATCTCGCATCGGATCTAACTGATGAAGATAAAGAGCAAGCTCACAAAGCGTAACTATACACCTGAGCAAGAACTCAGGTTTTTTCGTCTCTTTGCCAAATGGAGCAAGAAACGAAAATACGAGTACATTAAAAAAGTCCCCAAAGAGTGGGTACTAAGACTCAAATACGAGTGGAAAGCATGGGCACGTGATAGCCAGCTCCCCCCAGAGGGGCAATGGTCAACATGGTGCATTCTCTCAGGCCGTGGTTGGGGCAAGACACGCACCGGCGCGGAATGGGTCATCGAGAAAGCACAAGAGTACCCAGGCTGTCATATTGCGCTTGTAGGGCGTACTGTAGCCGATGTACGCGACGTGATGGTCAAAGGTCGGAGCGGTATCCTCTCGATATCGCCTCCCTGGTTCAGACCTGAATACAAGCCGTCGTTACGCATGCTCGTATGGCCTAATGGCTCATATGCCACTACCTATAGTGCTGACGAACCGGATCAACTCAGAGGGCCTCAGCATTCGTTCGCATGGGCAGATGAGCGGGCAGCATGGCAGTATGATGATACGTGGGATCAGCTTTCCTTTGGACTTCGTATAGAGCCTGCTCCTGGTGTCAATCCGCAGTGTATCGTCACCACAACGCCACGCAACACCAAAGCGATGAAAGCGTTAGTAGCTGATCCAACGACGGTTGTTACGAGACGGTCAACGCTTGAGAACAAAGAGAACCTGTCACCTCGTTTCATCGCTGAAATAAACCGACGATATGCCGGTACTCGACTCGGCGATCAGGAAATCGAAGGGCACATTATTGACGATATCGATGGTGCGATCTGGAAACGTCAATGGATAGATGACAACCGCGTTACCAAGCATCCTGAGCTTAAACGCATTGTAGTAGCCGTAGACCCACCTGCAAGCAGCGATGCTACGAGTGATAATCCTGCTGAGGCTGGCATCGTTGTAGCCGGTTTAGGTGTCGATGGACATGGATACATGTTGGGAGATTATAGCCTCTGACGAATGGGCAACGGCGGCACTCACGGCCTACGCACTCTTTGAGGCAGATGCAATCATTGGTGAGGTCAATAACGGCGGTGAGATGGTTGGAGCAATCATCTACAACATTGCCAAGCAGAAAGGCATGGGGCATGTTCCGTACAAGGCAGTCAGGGCTACACGAGGGAAGCAGTTAAGAGCGGAGCCGATATCTAGCCTGTACCAGCGCGCTTTGATACATCACTGCGGAGTATTCCCAGATACCGAGTATCAGATGTGCAATTGGGTTCCTGGTGAGAAATCACCGGATAGATGCTTTGTGGCAGGAACTTTGGTCATGACTGACCAGGGAGAAAAACCAATAGAAACTATTTGTGTTGGCATGAAAGTGCTGACACGTCAAGGATGGAAACGCGTGATAGCGGCGGGTATGACAAATTCAAATACAGAGGTCATTTCTGTGTCTATGTCGAATGGTCGAACATTGACAGGAACGGGCAATCATCCCGTTTTTGTTCAGAATAAGGGCTATGTGCCGTTGAACTCTCTTGTATGGGGTGATATAATGGAGACATGGAACGAGAAACAATTATCTACAATGGTATCACCTTTGCGCGATACCCAACCTCGCATAGACGTCACTCGCGCGTCTATTATTGGCCCTACGATGAAAAAGGCAACCGTGCTGTCGGTGTTGACGCCCTCCATAGAGAGATATGGAAGGCGCATCATGGCCCCATTCCATCAGACTGTGAAATCCATCACATCGACGGTAACCCGCTTAATAATACCATCGACAACTTGGAGTGTCTTACCAAGAAGGAACATGCCCAACGCCACAAAGCCGAGTTTCACGAGCAACGTCAGAAACATGCTGAACAAATACGCCCTCTTGCAAAGGAATGGCACTCTTCAGAGGAGGGTCATGAGTGGCATGTTCAGCATGGAAAAGATAGCTGGACTGATCGAGATCCCATACAACAGGTATGTATTCAATGCGGAAAAGCGTACCTTACTCGATCAAGAAAAGGTGATGAGCGATTCTGTTCTCGCTCTTGCATATCCAAATGGAACGAGCAAACACGAAGGTACTACGAAGATAGGCAGTGCATTGTGTGCGGATCAACCTTTAATGCAAAAAAATCAAAACCACAACGTACCTGCTCTCGTAAGTGTGCTTGGGTTATACGACGCGGGTAAAGCATCTGTTTATAATCTTCAAGTAGAGGACGCCCATGAGTATTATGCTCAGTGCGTCCTTGTTCATAATTGCGATGCGAATGTATGGGCTTTTACAGAGTTGATGACAGGAGTACAGGCAATTGGCGGCATACTCGTAGATACCGACCTGCGAGATCAACCAATGCCGCAAGAGGATGTACCGAGCGGATACGCAATTTTTCAGTAGAGGAGTATGTGATGGAGGTGAAAACGATGCGAGTCAAAACTTTCTTGATGAGTATTCTCATTATCTTCCTGATTGGACTTACTCCTGTTTCATGCCTGATTGTTGGCAGTCAGGAATACGCTCAGGGCTATAGCAATGGAAACACCGATGGGTATAGAGGCGGCTATAAAATCGGGTACACCAATGGCTATAAACAGGGAAATAGTGATGGCTACACTCAAGGTCATACTGATGGCTATAGCCAGGGATACGTCAATGGCGTGAATTATATTGAGTGTTGGGTGATACAGAACCATCCATTTGTTTATAGTTGGTGGTTCAACGATGCATTTAGTGGGGCCAATTGTCCTTGAGGAGCAAGAGTGATGCAAGACGATGAAGAGCTAGATGAACCAACCTGGCGCGTTGTGCTGGCATATGTATTTGTGGTGGTGATGGTGCTTGGTACGGCATACATGATGGTCATGTGGCTGAATGCGGTCAGCATACCCCATAGCTAGGGGCTTGTGTCTACCCTTTACGCAAGATACTGATTATTCCAGTAGTCTCTAAGTGCGTGACACATTAGGATGGCTGGCAGAGCGGTTCAACCAACCGCTACGTAACCTAGTAGGTACGTCACCCCGCACACAAAGGACTCTACAGGTTGAGCTAGCAAAGAAGCCGTTCGACTTCGTGCCGATGTGTGCATGGAACCATCTGAACGATGCGGAATTCTCCGTCATGCGAAACAGTTTCTCCCCTCACGGGTGAGTGCCTTAGTTCGTAGGTGGTTCTCTTAAAGTATTCTTATTGTACGTTGAGAAACCGGAAGATGAATTGATGAGGTGAGTATGTTCTGTGAAAATTGTGGAAAACCTGAGCCAAAGCGCAATCAGGCAGCTATGATATTTGCTTTGCCTAATTTGTGCTTGGATTGCTCCAAACTGTCTAGCATCGTGCATCGTCGGTATGACACTGCCACGGGTAAGCCTCTTGAGAACAAGAGCAATATTTGTGAACGATGTGGAGGTCAGAAGACGGTCTACATCAAGGTAGAGCCGGTATACAGCAATGGCTTTGTTTCTGCTGTACATGCACAGCATACAAGCAGCACGATGAAGATATGCATGTGTCCTCTTCCAAAGAAAAAGCATGATGGCAGGCTTGAGCCAATGGTTAAGCGAACTGAATACTATGACCATACTGCACAGGTAGAAATACTTGACGAACATCCGCAAACATCTCTGATTAGTATTTCTGGCGGATATTCCGATGAGTCATCAATATATCTTGACCCCAAACAAGTTCTCTCCCTGCTGGCCTGGTTGAAACAGGAGCAAAGCACCTTAGAACGATTAGTACAAGAGGAAGCCAAAGATGACAAATAAAAGACGCCCACGAGGTACGTTGCAACTCGTCCAGCCCATAGTCGAGGCAGCCCCTAAACCCACAAAGAAAGTTACACAAGCTGCCGTGAAGTCCAGCAGCAAGGGGCCGCAATCTCTCTCTTTGGCATGGGATGAAAACGAAGGCATGGGGCAAGCGAGAGACCAGCGACCACTCAGCGAGTACGAGCGAAAAGACACGCTGTACCGCGTCTACGAGGGAAATACCTGGGTCAGTGCCTGCGTAGATGTCATATCGAAGCGGTTCACATCAGGCGGCTGGCACTTAGAAGAGGTAGAGCATGGCAAGGGGCAGCAGGACACACATGATCGGCTGAAAGCGTTCTGTCTTGCTGTCAAATTATTGCGCTTCCTTCGTGCGACATCCGACGATCTCGAAATCTATGGAGAAAGCTATGCAGAGATTGTACCTGGCGGATTATTCCCTCAGCTTCATTCATTAGATTGCCCAACGATCACCTACCAGCTTGATGAACACGGCAATATCCTAGGCTATACTCAGATGCTCACCCAGAGCAACAAGAAGGTACAGTTCAAGCCGGAGCAGA
>WNGM01009195.1_pt1 | contig 12526 bp, 13 predicted proteins | sample 5400571 | NCBI WGS metagenome assembly WNGM01 (sample SAMN13153378, study PRJNA577476) | soil metagenome | isolation source: 100 cm soil or saprolite under Garry oak tree replicate 2 | place: USA:California | collected 2016-06-15
GCAGTGTCCGCCGCCGCAAGGAGACCTTCCGCGACCTCGACATCATCGCGACCGCGAGCGAGCCGGCCGCGCTGACCGACTACTTCACGAAGCTGCGCTGGGTCGAGAAGGTCGCGGCCAAGGGCGAGTCGAAGGCGACGGTGGTCTCGAACGACGGGCTGCGTTTCGATCTTCGCGTCGTCCCGGCGGGCCTTTACGGAAACCTGCTCCAGCACTTCACCGGCTCGAAGCACCACAACGTCGCCCTGCGCGAGGACGCGGTCCGCGTCGGATTTTCAGTCTCCGAGAACGGCGTCAAGGACGTCGAGTCGGGCGAGGTCTTCAAGACAGGTAGCGAGGCGGCGCTCTACGAGTTCCTCGGCTACCACTACATCCCGCCCGAGTTGCGCGAGAATCTCGGCGAGCTCGAGGCCGCCCGGAACGGCGAGCTGCCGGAGCTCGTGGAGCTGGGTGACCTCCGCGGCGACCTGCACGCGCATTCGACCTGGTCGAGCGACGGGAAGAACTCGATCGAGGAGATGGCGGCCGAGGCGAAGAGCCGTGGCTACTCGTACCTCGCGATCACGGATCACTCGCACTACCTGCGCGACGGCCGGCTCGAGGCGCAGGCCCGCGAGATCGAGGCGCTGAACGAGACGCTCGGCCGCTTCAAGCTGCTCAAGGGCATCGAGGTGAACATCCGCGCCGACGGCTCGCTCGACGTCGACGACGAGACGCTGGCGGGGCGGGATTGGGTCGTCGCCTCGCTGCACACGGCCTTCGACAAGAATCCCACCGAGCGCGTGATCTCTGCGATGGAGAACCCGAACGTCGACTGCATCGGCCATCTGACCGCGCGCAAGATCAACCGGCGCGGGCCGGCCGACATCGACCTCTCGCGTGTATTCGAGACCGCGCTTGCGACGAAGACGTTCCTCGAGATCAACTCCCAGCCCGACCGGCTCGACCTTCGAGACGCGCACGCGCGGGCCGCGGGCGAGGCGGGGGTGCTGCTCTCGATCTCGAGCGACGCCCACTCGACGCGCGCGCTTGCGTATCCAGAGCTCGGCGTCGGCCAGGCTCGGCGGGCCTGGCTGACGAAGGAGCAGGTGCTGAACACACGGACTTGGCCTCAGATCAAGAAGCTGCTCGGTTGAGTTTTCGCGACGACGGCGCGGAGGCGCTCGAGTGGGCGGCCTCGTACCTCGAGCGGGTGCGTGAGCTGCCGGTGCTCGCACAGGTGGAACCCGGCGAGATCCGGCGCGCGCTGCCGGAGTCTCCGCCGGAGGCCGGCGAGCCGTTCTCGGCGGTTCTGCGCGACCTCGACGAGGTGCTGCTGCCGGGGATAACGCATTGGCAGCATCCGGGTTTCTTCGCCTATTTCGCGACGACGGGCTCGGAGCCCGGGATCCTCGCGGAGCTGCTCGCAGCGACGCTGAACGTGACGCAGATCCTCTGGCGCGCGTCGCCGGCGGCAACCGAGCTCGAGCTGGTGACGATGGACTGGCTGGCCCAGCTGCTCGGGCTGCCGCGGGAGTGGCACGGGCACATCGAGGACACGGCGTCGACCTCGACGCTCGCGGCGCTGGCGGCGGCCAGGCAGGCCTTCCCGGGCCGGGTCGTGCTCTGCTCGGAGCACGCGCATTCGTCGGTCGAGAAGGCGGCACGGCTACTGGGGCTTGCGGTCCAGAAGATTCCGGCGGACCACGAGTTTCGGATGCGAACCGAGGATCTCCACGATCTCGAGGGCGCGTGCGCTTTGGTCGCGACGGTTGGGACGACCTCGTCGACCTCGGTCGACCCGGTTGCGGAGCTGGCGGAGATCTGCGAGCGCGAGCATGTCTGGCTGCACGTCGACGCGGCCTACGCAGGCTCGGCGATGGTCTGCCCGGAGTTCCGCTGGGCCTGGGAGGGGATCGAGCGCGCCGACTCCGTCGTCGTCAACCCGCACAAGTGGCTGTTCACGCCGGTCGACTGCTCGGCGCTGTGGACGCGGCGCCCGGACGACCTGCACGCGGCGATGACTCTCGTCCCTGAGTACCTGCGCACCGGCGACGAGGACGCGTTGAACCTGAGCGAGTACGGGCCTGCGCTGGGGCGCCGGTTCCGGGCGCTGAAGCTCTGGGCGGTGCTCCGCTGCTACGGACGGGAGGGGCTGCAGGAGCGGATCCGCGAGGCGGTGCGGCTGGCGGAGCTCTTTCGGTCGTCTGCTTTCGGCGCGAGGGCTCGGACGAGGAGAACGCCGACTTGCTCGAGCGCGTCAACGCAAGCGGCGAGGCGTTCCTCTCGCACTCGGCTTTGGATGGCCGTTACGTTCTGCGGCTCGCGATCGGGAACGCACGCACGACCGAGGAAGACGTGCGGCGGGCTTGGGATGTCCTACGGAGGGAGGCTCGATGATCATCGCAACGACAAACGAGATCGCCGGACACGAGACCGAGGAGGTGTTCGGCGAGGTCTTCGGGCTGACGGTGCGCTCACGGAACGTGTTCTCTCAGTTCGGCGCCGGCCTGAAGTCGATGGTCGGCGGCGAGCTCAAGGGCATGACGACGGCGCTAGTAGACAGCCGCCAGCAGGTGATCGACCGGATGGTCGAGGAGGCGGAGGCGAAGGGCGCGAACGCGGTCGTCGGCATGCGCTTCGACACCTCCGAGATGGGCGACACGTGGACCGAGATCTGCGCCTACGGCACGGCGGTGCGGGTGCGCAGGGCCTGAGGGCAGGGACTGTCCCCGAACGGGGACTGTCCCTCAAACCGCAACGAAGTTCGGAATGGTGATAAGGACAGACCCCTTCGGGGTCAGTCCCTCTTGAGCGCCGCTGCGGCCGCGTCATGGAGCGCGACGCGGTAGCGCCAGAACGCTCGGCCGGTGGTGAGGAGTCGCTCCCTCAGCGGGCCTGACAGCTCGGCCAGCGTGCCCCAGCGCGCTGCCTCGATTTCGTCCGTGTCCTGAGGACTGAGCTCGTCGTCCTCAGTCGTCGTCGAGAAGACGTGCGTGCGCCAGGGAACGTCGTACGGCTCGTAGACGAAGTGCGCCGTGGCGTCGACGAGGTACCGCTGGAGCTCGACCTGCAGGCCGGTCTCCTCCAGCGCTTCCCGCTGCACGCCGGCGACGAAGTCCTCGCCGGGCTTGACCCCTCCGCCCGGCGGCCGCCAGATGCCCGGCTCGAAGCCGTGCTTGCGGATCAGCGCCAGCTGCTCGCCGTTGAAGATGAACAGCGTCACGTCGTGCGTGCGGTTGGGGTTGTAAGTCGCCAACGAGTGCTCGCGCTCGGAAATCTCGCCCTCCCACTCGAGCCGCACGGGTTCACCGTAACGCTCGCGCAGTGGAGCGAGGACGGTCTCGTCGACATGCATGAAGCCGATGCTACGGTCAGAAAACCATGCCCCGCGTTCGCCGCTTGCGCCGCGAGGCTCCCACGCTCGAGCTGCTCGCGGCGACCCTGCCGGAGCTGCGGCTCGGCCTCTCGGACTCCGGCGCTCGTACCCTCGCCTACGAGGTCTTCGAGAAGCTCGGCTATGGCGCCGTCGCGGTCACGGACACCAGCCGCGTGCTGGCCTTCGTCGGCGCCGGCGCGGACCATCACGGCCCGGGGGACGTGCCGATTCGACCGGTCTTCGAGGCACTCGCGGAGGACGAGACGCGCATCGCGCCGCTCGCGCTCCGGGTTGCGTGTGGGCATCGCGCCTGTCCGCTCGGGGCGGCGGCGATCGTGCCGCTGCGGCTCAGCGACGGCCCAGTCGGCGCGCTCGTCGCCTACGCGACAGACGGCGCGCCGCTCGCCGACGACGACGTCGACCTGCTGACCTCGCTCGGCGACCAGCTCTCCGCGCAGCTACAGCTCTCCGAGCTCGCCGGCTCCGCGCGCGCCGCGGCATCCGCCGAGCTGAAGGCCCTGCAGGCCGAGATCGAGCCGCACTTCCTCTTCAACTGCCTGAACACGATCGCCAGCTTCATCCGCACCGATCCCGACCGCGCCCGCGAGCTCGTCCTCGCCTTCGCGGACTATTGCCGTTGGACGCTCGCCCGTCCCGGCGAGTTCATCACGCTCGCCGAGGAGCTCAAGCACGTCCAGAGCTACCTGGCGCTCGAGCAGGCGCGTTTTGGCCCGCAGCTCGAGGTGGAGATCGACGCCTCGCCCGAGGCGCTCGCGGTGCGCCTGCCGCCGTTCCTCGTCCAGCCGCTCGTCGAGAACGCGGTCAAGCACGGCAAGACCGAGCGGCCGCTGCGGCTCATCATCCGTGCCCGCGTCCGCCGCGGCCGCCTGCGCGTGACCGTTCGAGACAACGGCCTCGGAATTGCCCGCGAGGCGCTCGACCGCGTGCTCGAGCCTGGCGTCGGCGAGGGCGACGGCGCCGGGCTCGGTCTCGCGAACGTCCATCAGCGGCTGACCGCGTTCTACGGTGAGGGCGTGCGCCTGAAGTCCGGCGGCTTCGGGACGGTCGTTCGCCTCGACGTCCCGGTTGGACATTGAGCATTCGCGCGCTGATCGTGGACGACGAGGAGCCGGCGCGCGGTGAGCTGCGTTATCTGCTGGCGGCCCATCCCGAGGTCGAGGTGGTCGGCGAAGCCGCGACTGCCAGCGAGGCGCTCGCGCTTGCCGGGAGCGTCCGCTACGACGTCGTCTTTCTCGACATCGAGCTGCCGGGGATGACCGGCCTCGAGGTGGCGCGGCTCGTGCTCGACCGCAGCGAGCGGCCCGCTGTCGTCTTCGTCACGGCACATGACCGCTACGCCGTCGACGCCTTCGCCGTCGAGGCCTTGGACTACCTCGTCAAGCCGGTCGAGCCCGAGCGGCTGGCCCGCGTGGTCGAGCGCCTGGCGCAGGCGCGTAAGCGCGAGGCTCCTCCGGTCGAGAAGATCGCGGTCGTCAGCGCGGGCGGCGCGAAGACACTGCTCGACTACGACGCCGTCTACTGGATCGAGGCGGACGGCGACTACAGCCGCGTGCATACCTACGATCGCGTCTACCTCTCCACCTCGTCGCTGCGCGAGCTGGGGGAGGAGCTACCCGCCGCTCGTTTTGCGCGGATCCACCGCAGTCACCTCGTCAATCTCGGCAAGGTCGCGGCGGTCCGCCGAGGGGGCCCCGACCGGCTCCGGCTCGTGCTCGACGACCAGCAGCAGTGCGAGCTCGACGTCGCCCGGCGCCAGACGCGCGCGCTGCGCGAGCGCCTCCGTCTCTAAAGCCGGCGGAGCAGCTCGACGAGCTCGGCCGGGCTCTCGACCACGATGTCCGCGGCCTCGCGGAGCTCCGGCGGCCCTTCGGCCGACGCGACCGCGATTCGCACCGAAACGTCGAGCCCGTCGAGCCCGCGGAAGGCGTCGAGGTCGGTCGTGTCATCGCCCGCATACAGCGCCCGCCGCAGCTGGCGCTGCTCGAGCAGCACCCGCACGGCCGTTCCCTTGTCGGCGGCAACCGGAGGCCGCACCTCGAGCACCTTGCGCCCGAACTGAGCCTGGAGCCCGAGCGCGGTCGCGCGATTGGCGACGCCACGGAGCATCTCGAGTGCAGCCTCCTCGTCCGTGGCGCCCCGGTAGTGGAAGACGACCGCGAGGCCTTTGTCCTCGACGGGCCAGTCGACGCTCTCCGCAAACTCCCGCAGCGGTCCGCGCCACCGCTCGGCCTCGGGCGCGAGCTCGAGGCCGTGCACGCCGACGTAGACGGGCCCCTCGACCCCTACGATCCTGCGGGCGTCGGCGCCCGTCCGGCCGCTGATGCACGCGACCAGCGCATAGCGGGCGACGAGGCGGCGCAACTCGGCCCGTGTCTCGTCCGGCACGCGCGCGAGCTCCGGCCGGGCGACGATCGGGGCGAGCGTTCCGTCGACGTCGAGCATGATCGCTGCCTCGGACGGGTTCTCGACCAGCGCACCAAGCAGGGCGTCCGAACCCACAGCCATACGATACGAAGAGTGGCCCGCTTGCTCGCGATCGGCCTCGTCGCCGGTGTCTTCAGCGCGCTCTTCGGCGTGGGCGGCGGAATCATCATCGTGCCGCTCCTGGTCGCTCTCGTCGGCTTCGACGGCCGGCGCGCGACGGGAACGTCGCTCGCGGCGATCGGGATAACCGCCGCCGCCGGCGTCATCGCCTATGGGCTTCACGGCGACCTCAAGGTCGGCTCGGCTGCGCTCGTCGGGCTGCCGGCGGCGGTCGGCGCTGTCGCAGGCGTCGCGCTGCAACAGCGGCTGCAGACGCGGACATTGACGTTCGGGTTCTCGCTCGTCCTGGCGGCGGTCGGGATCCGCCTGCTCGTCTGATGGAGATCCTGGCCGCCGTTCTGGGTTTCCTCGGCGGCGTCCTCGCAGGCCTGTTCGGGGTCGGCGGCGGGATCCTGTTCGTGCCGACGTTGGTGCTCGTGCTCGGCCTTGGTCAGGTGCATGCGGAGGCGACGTCGCTGCTCGCGATCCTGCCGGCCGTGGTCGCGGGCGCCTGGCGGCAGCAGCGCTACGGAAACGTCGACTGGCGCGCGGCCCTGCTCCTCGGCCTCGGCTCGATCGCCGGCGTCGCCGGCGGCGTCGAGCTCGCGAAGGCGCTGCCCGAGGACGTGCTGCGGCGCCTCTTCGCCGTCTTCATGCTTGCCGTCGCCGCCAGCCTGGCCTGGCGCGCCGTGCGGATGAAACCGGCCTATCCTAGGGCTGATGACTCGGCCTGACGAAGTCTGGATCCCGCTCGTCGACGAGCCGATCGGCACGATCGTCGCGCAGATTCAGGCCGAGCACGCCGAGATCGGTCAGCTCGTCGACTCGCCGCAGAGGTTGCTCGCCTTCAAGACGTTCGCGTATATCCGGGTCGGCCTTGTCCTCGGCGAGCTGCTCGTGGAGAACGACATCGAGCCGTACAACGGCTCCCAGACCTGGATCGAGCAGTTGCTCGGCAATCCCGAGTACAGGGCACGGGTGGTCGAGGAAGTCCAGGCCGTCGCGGAACAGGTCGCCCGCGACATCTCTCCCGACGCTCCGGTGGGACCGGATGAGGCCGCGCGAGAACGTTTCCGCGACTTCGCCCGCCGCCAGCTCGAACAGAGCTGACAGTTACACCGTTCGCAGGCTGGGCCATAATGGGCGCAGCGATGCGGCTTCCGCCTGTTTTGGCGCTTGCGTCTGTTTTGCTGCTCGCCGGCTCGGCGGGGGCCTCGTCACACGGCTCGCAGGCCGGGGCGACGGCGAGCGCCTACGGGATCAAGGTGGTCGTGCCCAACCAGGCCGGGGCAGTCTCGAGCTCAGTCTCGGCGCCACCGAACGCGGTCGGTTTCGCGTCGGGCTTCGCCTATCCCAGCGACGGCTCCATCATGACCACCGGCCCGGTCTCCGTCTCGGCCTCCACCAATGTCGGGACGAATGCGCGATCCATCGCTTCGAGCTCGGTCAGCTCGCTCTCGCTCTTCGGCGGTGAGGTCACCGCGTCGAATGTCACCGGCCACGCCAACGCGTCGACGAGCGGTCAGCGCGCGACGGGAAGCCTCGGGGGCGCTGCCGTTACCGGGCTCACGGTTGGCGGCGTCGCGCAGGGAGCGGGCGCCAACGGACGCGTCGCGCTGGGTGATTGGGGCTACGCGATCACGCTCGAGCAGGCCGAGGTTCGGGCGACCGCCGGCAAGACACCGAGCTACCGCGGCTACGTCACCGGCCTCGACATCCACCTGACGGCCGATCACGGCGGGCTTCCGGCGGGTAGCGAGATCCTGGTCGGCTACACCGAGTCGTGGGCTCAGGCCGGGACGCCTCCGCCGGTGCTACCGCCCGCTCCGGGCAAGGCGACTGTGAAGCCGAAGAAGTCCAAGGCCAAGACGCCGGCGTCGAAGACCGGGAACCCGCAGGGCCTCGGACAGGCGTCCAAGATCCCCTTCGGGCTCCAGCCCCCGCTGACTGCGGGCGGTTACGTCTTCCCGGTCTACGGGCCACACGACTTCATCGACACCTTCGGGGGCTTCCGCGGCGACGTGCCCGGCAACTGGCACCACGGCGACGACATCTTCGCCCCCCTCGGCGCGCCGGTGCTCGCCTGCGCGGACGGCACCGTCTTCTCGATCGGCTGGAACAACGTCGGTGGCAACCGCCTCTGGCTGCGGGACAGCCAGGGGAACGAGTTCTACTACGCGCATCTCTCCGCGTACTCGCCCGCGGCCAAGGACGGCAACCGCGTCAAGGCGGGTGAGGTGGTCGGCTTCATCGGCAACACGGGGGACGCGGAGGGAACTGCCTACCACCTCCACTTCGAGATTCACCCGGTCGCCTACCTCTCGCTCGGCTACGACGGAGCCGTCGACCCGACGCCGTACCTACAGGCATGGCAGCAACAGAAGGATCTCTACCTCGCGCAGGTCGCCGGCTACCTCCCGGGCGTCGCCGGCGTCGCGCCCAAGCCGGGGGCGATCCTGCTCCAGGCCAACGACATCTCACAGGCGAACGGCCTCGACCCGGCTTCGCTGAGGCGCGTCTTCTTCACACCGCTGAGCGAAAGCGAAGGCGGCCGCCTGGCGACGGTCAGCACGCTGCTCGGCCAGCAGCCCTAAGCCACACGTCCAGAAAAGTTCCGCTGAACGTGGCGATGCCACCGGGGGTTATCCGGACGCCCGGGCGGAGCCCGGACGTCCTCTAGATCGGCGTCGCAAGCGAGCGCCTTGGGATCTAGCTCACAAGCGGGCGGCTACGAGCCAGAGTTCCCCTGGTAGCCGAACTCGTCCTCTTCTCCAAACACGCTTTCCTTCAGCCACCGGCGCGCGTCCCCGCCGGTCATCGGGTTGAAGAGGAAGATGCCGATCGCGATGCCCGTCACCAGCAGCAGGTTGCGGCCCTTGTGGTTCGGCCCCTTCTGGATCCGGTCGGCTGCGTTGCGGAGGTCGTCGATCGCCGAGCGCAAATTGTCGCGCAGGTCTTTGTCCGAAGCGACTCGGACGGCCTTGCCGCTGACGCCGCGCGGTCCCATCAGCTCGTCGTAGACGCCGCGGGCCGCGACGAACGCGTTCTTCAGGTTGTCGCGGAACTCTTCGTCCTTGATCGCGCGTTCGACGTACGGCTTCACGTCCGAGACGCGTTCCCTTGTCTTCGCCATTCCAGTGTTCCTTTCGGTCGCTTCGCGGGTTCTCTACCCCGCGGAAACTAACGGCTAAACAGGGGACGCCGCTTGGCGGTCGGCTGCGACCGCCGCTGGACGGGGCGCGACGGCCACGCCGTCGAAGGCCGCCGAGAGCACGTCGTCGAGGGTGTCGGCGAGCACGAACTCGAGCTCCTGGCGGGTTTCCTTGGGGAGCTCCTCGAGGTCCGGCTCGTTCTCGTGCGGGATGATCACCCGCTTGATCCCGGCGCGCTGGGCCGCCAGCGTCTTCTCGCGGACGCCGCCGATCGGCAGCACCTGGCCCGTCAGCGTGATCTCGCCGGTCATCGCGACCTCGTCGGAAACCGGCACCTCGCGGACGAGCGACACGATCGCGGTCGCCATCGTGATTCCCGCTGACGGACCGTCCTTCGGGATCGCCCCGGCGGGGATGTGGAGGTGGACGTCGTGGTCGGCGAACCAGGTCGGATCGAGCCCGAGCTGGACGGCGTGCGAGCGCACCCAGGAGTGCGCGGCCGTGGCGGACTCCTGCATAACGTCGCCGAGCTGGCCGGTGACGGTCAGCCGGCCCTTGCCGGGATACGCCGTCGCCTCGATGAAGAGGATGTCGCCGCCGACCGCCGTGACGGCGAGGCCGGTCGCGCTTCTCCTCGATCCGGATCTTGGTCTTCCTGCCCTCTGCGACCTCGCGGGCGGCCTTGCGGCAGAGATCCGCAATCCGGCGCTCGAGGTTTCGGACGCCGGCCTCGCGGGTGTATTCGCGGGCGACCAGCCTCAGCGCGTTGTCGGTGATGGAGACCTGCGCCGGGTCGAGGCCATGCGCCTCGACCTGCTTCGGCACTAGGTACTTGCGTGCGATCCCGAACTTCTCGTCGTCCGTGTAGCCCGAGAGCGAGATCACATCCATCCGGTCGAGCAAGGGGCTCGGGATCGTCTCGAGCTGGTTCGCGGTGCAGATGAAGAGCACCTTCGAGAGGTCGAACGGCAGGTCGAGGTAGTGATCGCGGAAGTGCTTGTTCTGCTCCTGGTCGAGCACCTCGAGCATGGCGCTCGCGGGGTCGCCGCGGAAGTCGGCGCCCATCTTGTCGATCTCGTCGATCAGCATCACCGGGTTGGTCGACTCGGCGTCGCGGATGGCGCGGATGATCGTGCCCGGCATGGCGCCGATGTACGTGCGGCGGTGGCCGCGGATCTCCGCCTCGTCGCGCACGCCGCCGACGGAGATGCGCGTGAACTTACGTTCGAGCGTCCGCGCGATCGAATGGCCAAGCGAGGTCTTGCCGACGCCGGGCGGCCCGACGAAGCAGAGGATCTGGCCGGAGGCGTCGTTGCGGAGCTTCGAGACCGCCAGGTGCTCGATGATCCGCTCCTTCACCTTCTCGAGGTCGAAGTGGTCCTCGTCCAGGATCTCGCGCGCGCGCTCGAGGTCGAGGTTGTCCTGCGTGGTCTTGTTCCAGGGCAGCGTCGCGATCCAGTCGAGGTAGGTGCGGATGACGCCGTACTCCGCCGCGGCCGAGGGCAGCTTCTCGAGCCGGGCGAGCTCACGGTCGACGGCCTTTCTCACGTCCTCCGGCAGCTCGAGCTCGGCAAGCCGTTCGCGCAGCTCGTTCACCTCGGCCTGCTCGGCGTCGCCTTCGCCCAGCTCGTCCTGGATCGCCTTCAGCTGCTGGCGCAGGAAGTACTCGCGTTGGCCCTTCTCCATCTCGGACTGGACCTGCGACTGGATCTTCGAGCCGAGCTCGACGACCTCGAGCTCGCGGTTCAGGATCACTGAGATCTCGCGCAGCCGGGCGCCGACGTCGGTCAGCTCGAGCAGGTGCTGCTTCTCGTCGGTCTTGATCCGCAGGGTCGAGGCGACGAGATACGAGAGCGCACTCGGCTCGTCGACGTTAGCGGCGGCGATCTCTAGTTCGTCGGGGAGGTAGGGGACCAGGGCGATCACGCGCCCGAACAGCGTCTGGACGTTGCGGACCAGGGCCTCGACCTCCGGTGTCTCCTCGCCCTCGTCCGGCACCTCCTCGAACCGCCCCAGCAGGTAGGGGTCGTCGCCGACGCGGTCCTCGATTCGGATCCGGCGCACGCCCTGGACGAGGATGCGCAGCGTCCCGTCGGGGACGCGGATCATCTTGTGGATGGCGGCCGCGGTCCCGACCTCGTACAGGTCATCCCACCCGGGCTGCTCGGCCTCCGGGTTCTTGACGGTCACGAGCGCGACCAGGCGCTCGCCGTCGACGGCGTCCTCGATCAGCTTGATCGAGCGATCCTGGCCGATCGCGAGCGGCGTCATCGACTGCGGGAAGACGACCGTCTCCTTGAGCGGCAGGACCGGAAGCTCGTCCGGAAGCTCGAGCTCCTCGATCCGCTCCTCGGTCAACAGCTCGGTCATTTGCTCCGCCCGATCTTGATCGAGACCTTCTCGTGTGCGGGCTCGCGCTCGGCGATCGGCACCGTCACGGTCAGGAGGCCGCGCGCGTACTCGGCATGGGCGCCTGCCGGATCGACCTGCTCGGCGAACTGGATCCGTCGCTGGAACGGCCCGTGCTCGATCTCCATGTGGAAGAAGCGGCCGCGCCAGGCGGGCGACCGCGAGCCGGCGACGACGAGCGCCTGGTCGTCGGCGAAGATCCGCAAGGTCTCCGAGTCGACCCCTGCGAGCTCGACCACCACTCTGTACTCGGGCGGGTCCTCGGTACGGATCACGTCCACCTGCGGACGGAACCCGCGGCGGAGGCCCGAGAAGCGAGGGACTTGCCAGAGCTCGTCGATCAGCTCCTGGACCTCGCTCTGTAGGCGATCGAGATGGTCTTTCTTTCCGGGCACGATGCTTAAGGGTAGAACGGCTGCCCCGCCTGCGGCGATTCCCCTTCAGGTCCAGCCTGCGAGCCGGCGATCGCTAGCTTTGTCACTGAGGGCTTGATGGAGCGCTGGACGCGAGTGGTGTTGCGGTTTCGCTGGCCGATTCTCACCGGCTGGCTCGTCGTGCTTCTCGCCGGCGGCTTCGCGTTCACACATCTGAGCTCGCTGCTCTCGAACGAGTTCTCGGTTCCGGGAACCGACTCGGAGCGGGCGAGGACGATTCTCGAGCGCCACTTCGGCGATCGCAGCGACGGCGCGTTCACGGTCGTTTTCCGGCTCCGCGAGGGTGTCGATCGCGCCGCTTACGTGCGCCTGCAGCGCGATGTCGACCGCGCGGCTCGGGTTGTGCCGGACTCGACACCGCGGCAGCTCGTTCCGGCCGGGCGCAACATCGTCTACGGGGACATCGTCTCGACGCTGAGCATCGCCAAGGCCAAGGGCTACACCGACGACCTCTACCGGGCGCTCCCTCACGGCGGCGGCGTCCAGTCCTACGTGACCGGACAGGCCGCTATCCAGCACGACCTCGACCCGATCTTCTCCAAGGATCTGCGCAAAGGGGAGATGATCGCCCTGCCGATTGCGGTGCTCGTCCTGCTCGCGGTCTTTGGGTTGTCGGTTGCGGTGACGAT
>WNGM01003879.1_pt1 | contig 12509 bp, 13 predicted proteins | sample 5400571 | NCBI WGS metagenome assembly WNGM01 (sample SAMN13153378, study PRJNA577476) | soil metagenome | isolation source: 100 cm soil or saprolite under Garry oak tree replicate 2 | place: USA:California | collected 2016-06-15
TGTTCGTGCTCGGCGAGGCGCGGGGGGCTGGAGCCGCGACTCCATTCAGCGCGCTGCTCGAGAGCGATGCGCCCGCGCCGAACCTCCCGTTCGAGCCGGCGCGCGACCTCGCCGTGCTGCCATACTCGAGCGGCACCACCGGATTCCCCAAGGGCGTGATGCTCACGCACCGGAACCTCGTCGCCAACCTGATCCAGACGGCGGCCGGGCACCACGTCGCGGGCGACGATCGCATCGTCGCAGTGCTGCCGTTCTTCCACATCTACGGGATGCAAGTGGTGATGAACCTCGCCCTGTGGTTGGGAGCGACGCTCGTGACCCTGCCGCGGTTCGAGCTCGAGCCCTTCCTCGCGCTCCTACAGGCGCATCGCATCACCCGCGCGTTCGTGGTCCCGCCGCTCGTCCTCGCCCTGGCCAACCATCCGGCCGTCGACCGCTACGACCTGTCGAGCCTGCGCGCGATGATGTGCGGCGCCGCGCCGCTGGACGCGGCCCTGGAGGCCGCATGCGTCCGGCGGGTGGGGTGCCAGCTGATCCAGGGCTACGGGCTGACCGAAGCGAGCCCCGTGACGCACGCCGTGTCGGACGAGCCGGGCAAGGCGCGGCCCGGGACGATCGGTCAGTTGTTGCCGAATACGGAGTGCCGGATCGTCGACCCCGCGACCGGTGGAGACCTGGGAGTGGGCGAAGATGGCGAGCTACTGATTCGTGGCCCCCAGGTGATGGCCGGCTACCTCAACAATCCCGAAGCGACGGCGGCGACGCTCGACGCGGCCGGCTGGTTGCACACCGGCGACATCGGCCACGTCGATCGAGGTGATCGATACGATTCCGAAATCTCCTTCGGGCAAGATTTTGCGACGCCTCCTCAAGGAACGGGAGCGAGTCGTTCGAGCGTAAGGCTCGCGCTATCGAAGGGCGCGGCTGTTAGGGCCGGAAGGTGCTGCGTCGCTGCGACACTTGAACAACGATGACGTCTGAGCGACAGTCCAAGTGACTCAGCCCGCAGCGCATGCTCGCACCCGCGAACTTCTCCGTCTTGATGGTCGATGACAACGCAGCCATGCGCGAAGCCATCGCTCGCTCGTTGACGCGGCGAGGTTGCCGAGTGACGACCGCTGTCAGCGGCGTCGCTGGGTTGGAAGCGCTCCGAACGCAATCGTTCGACGTCATCATCAGCGACCTCAACATGCCGGAGCGTGGGGGAGTGTGGCTCTGGCGACAGGCCCTCGTGCTCCGCCCCGAGCTGCGGGGCCGCTTTGTGCTCATCGCCTCGGAGCCGCTCCCGGAGCCGCGGACCATGTCGCTCTTCCTGGAGTCGGAGCGGTTCGTGTTGAAGCCGCTTACCCTGGACGGCCTGTGGCGTGAGGTCGAGAGTGTCATGCACGTCGCACGCACCGCCGAACCGGGCGCGCGTGTCGAGCGGCGGCAACATCCGCGTCGCAGCGCCGACCGGGCGATGTAGCGCTACTCTCGTACCCGCAGCGCGTCCGCGACGACCACCGCGCCGCTGACATCGCGCTGCAGCAACACGACACGATTCCACCCGGCCGGGAACGTCCACGTGCCCAGCGTGTGCCAGCGACCGCCGCCGGTCGTCTGATCCTGGCGCACGACCGCGAGGGTGTCGCCAGCCGCGGTGATCACTGCGTACGCCGCGCGCGACGAGCGGTTGGTGCCGCTGGTCCAGCGCGCGTCGAGCGTGCGGGGGCCGGCCGCCGCGAGCCGGAACGAGAAGACTGCGCCGTCTGTCGCTCCGGGTTGCGTCAGCGCCCAGCGGTACCCGCCGCCGTAGTAGTCGGGCGTCGAGTCTGAAGCGGTCCACGTTCCGGGTACGGCGGCCGCCGCCAGCGCGGGATCGTTGAACGCGGCCGAGTCGTCCACCACGACTTCACCGCACCGCGCCTGCACGCGGTGCACGTACGCGATCCACGGCCAGTGCGGCCCCGGGTCGGTCCGGTCCCCCGGCTGCAGCTGCCCATGGGCGACGATGTGCTGCCAGTCGCGCGGGATCCCGCGGTCGCGCGTGACGTCGCACACCAGCGCCGCGGAGGCCTCGATTTGGGAAGCGGGGAACGAGTCCTGCGACACGAAGCCCGCATGCTCGACCCCGACGGTGAAGTGGTTGCTCTGCACTCCGTTCAGCCAGCAGTCGTGCCGCCGGTTGAGGGTGCAGTCGTACAGCGCCGCGATGTGCCAGGCCCGATCCCGTTCGAGCACGAGCTGCGACGCTTCGCTGCCGTCCTCGTTGACGACGTAGTGCGCGCTCGCCTGGGAGGCGGGATTTACGAGCCAGCTCCAGCAGCTCGTGTAATTGCTCTCGCAGGTGTGGATGATCACGATGTGCATCGCGCCCGTCGAGTCGGCCGGCCGCTGATTGAAGTTGGGCGACGCCCGCCACACGGCGGACGCATAGTCGGGCGCGCCGCCGGAGGCCGGAGGCGGCGGGCAGGCGGCCGGAGCCGCCGCGGTGCCGGCGGGGGCGGCCCGGGCGGCAGCGAACCCGAGCGCGCGATCGACCTCGCGCCCGTACGTCGCGCGCCCTTCAGCGAGCTCGATCCCGGAATACCGGGCGACCACGACGGACCATGGCTCACTGTGGGAACGGTCGATCGCGGCTGCGCCAGCGTACGCGTCGAGCAGCGCTGCCGCAGCACGGATGTTCGCGACCGGGTCGCGGCGCGCGGCCGCGACTGTCACGCCTGCGAGCGCCGCGCCGCGCTCGAGCGCGACACCGCGCAATGCCATCACCCCGAACGCGGGCGGCCGACCCGCGAATTCCTCCGCTCCCTCGACCATCTGCCACCGGGTCTCCACCCAGCCGATCCCCTTGAGCACCGTGGGCGGCACGTGGAACTCGGCGCCCGCGGCGGCGAACGCCGAGTCGAAGCGGGAGGTGCTCTCGACGAGCGGCGCCCGATCGGCGGCGAGCCCCGCCGCGGGGCAGGGCTCGACCGGCGCCGCGCGGCAGGCGGCAACGAGCGCAACCCACAGCAGCGTGGCTCGGGCTGCGACCCCAGGGCATCGCCCCGCGGTCAGCCGCGCGCGGCGCCCCTCGTCGCTCGGCTGACCCCGGGCCGGTGGCCCGGGGTTACCGGCGAGACCAGGCTCGAACTCGTGTCCCCCAGTCCTCACTGCCCGTGCCTCACATCCAGCACGAGCCGCGCCGGCCCTGCGAGCTCCGACACCCGGTAGGGCCCGGCTACCGCGACACCGAGCACCCACTCGACCTGTCCCTCGACGTCGCACACGAGTTTCAGGTCCCTGGCGGCCGGCAGGCCGAGCGTGCGGTCTCGCTCGGTGAGCGTCGCATTGCCCCGCTCATCGTGGGCCTGAGCCGGCTCGAGCCGCACGAGGAGCTTGGCTGCCCCCGTTACCGCTACGGGATCTCCGGACCCACATCGGCGCACCGGCCCGCTCGTGTACTCAACGTGGTAGCCGGGGAGGCTGTCGCCCGTGAACTCGAAAGTGATACGGTCGTAGCCGGGGCTCGCTCTCGCGTCGACGGCGCGCAGGATCCGGGGCGGCCTGCCGGGCCGCGGCCGGTGGACCGCGCTGGTCGTGCCTGCGAAGCCGGTATCCTGTGATGCGGGGGGGACCAACGGCCGGGCGCTGGCGCTCGCCCCCGACCTCGAAAGCGGGGCCCGCTCGTCGCGCTGACAAGCGCCGAGGACGAGCAGGGTGATGGGGAGGAACAGAGCGCGCCAAGGCATCGGTCGCAATAATACCCCCTTTGGCCACGCCCTGGCGTTCGGCCGCCATCCGGTCATATAACCAAGCGCGTCGCGACACTCATCACCCGAGACCGAGCACGACATGTCGCCCGACGACCTCGCCGCCCAGCTGGAACAGCTGCACGCCGCGGCGTTCGGCTGGGCGCTGAGCTGCTGCGCTTGGGACCGCCCGGCCGCCGAGGACGCGCTCCAGTCGAGCTACCTCAAGATTCTCGACGGACGGGCCCGGTTCGCGGGACGCTCGAGCTTCCGGACCTGGGTGTTCGGCGTGATTCGCCGGACCGCACAGGAGGCGCGGCGCCGGGCGCTGCTGGGGCGGTGGTTGCCGTTCGCACGCCGACTGTTGGAGCCGGAGGCGGCAGACGGTCGTCCCGACCCGGAGGCCGTCGTCCTGCAGGCTGACGAAACGGTCCGGCTGGCGCGCGCGCTCGCGCGGCTGCCGGCCCGGCAGCGCGAAGTGCTGCACCTCGTGTTCTACGAGGACTTGACGATCGCCGAGGCTGCGACTCTGCTCGGCATCGCGCTTGGCACGGCCCGCACCCACTACGAGCGCGGCAAGACGGCGTTGCGACGGATGCTCGAGGAGGCCGACCGGTGACGGACGACGACGAGCGACAGCTGCACGAGCTGTTCCGCGCCTTGCGACACCAGGCGGGAGCAGGGGCGCCTGAGTTTCGGGACGTCCTCGCGTCTCTCAAGCGGCGCCGGGAGAGAGCTGGGCAGCTGCGCGGGCGGGTTGCGGGCCTCGCCATAGCGGCCGCCGCGGCGTTCGTCCTCTTCGCCGTGCTACGGTCCGGCGGCAAGCGTGCGGTGCTCGTCGACTTGGCCGCCGCGCGCTGGGAAGCCCCTACGGATTTTCTGCTGCGCACCCCCGGCGCCGAGCTGTTACGCGCCGTCCCCAGGCTCACTTCGGAAGGGAGGCTGCTACCATGAAGCGTGTTTCAGGCGTCACTCTGGTCCTCGTCCTGCTTGGCGCGGTCGGCGCGGCGAGCCAACAACCGCAGCCGGGTGGCCCCGGCGGTCCCCCGCACCAGGAGGATCCGCTCGCCCGGTTCCTGTTTCCGCCCGAGCTTGTGATGCACCAACAGCGCGCCATCGGTCTCAAGACGGAACAGCGCGCCGCGATCACGCGAGCGATCCAGGATTTCCAGACGAAGGTGCTCGACCTGCAGTGGCAAATGCAGGACGAGACCCAGCGGATGGCCGAGCTGCTCGATAGGCCGGTCGTGGATCAAGCGGCCGCGCTCGCGCAGATCGACAAGGTGCTCGTCGTCGAGCGTGAGGTGAAGCGTGCCCACATCGGCCTGTTGATCCAGATCAAGAACCAGCTCTCACCAGACCAGCAGGCAAAGCTCACCCAGCTCAGTTGGTCCGTGGCACCCCCTCAATGAACCTCTACCTCCGCACGGGGGTACGGATCGGGCATGCCTCTGTGTCTCTCGCGATGCTTCGCGCTCGGCGTCCAGCTTGGCCTGCTCGTCCCCGCGGCGCAGGCGCAGTCTCAACCCCACGAGAAGCTGGCGGAGCGCGCCCGGCGCGCCGGTGAAATCATTGCGGAGCTCGTGAAGGAGCCCGACCACTCCCCGCCGCAGTCGCTGCTCGAGAAGGCGACCTGCGTGGCCGCAGTGCCCGAGGTCGTGCAAGTGGGACTGGGGCTCGGGGGAAAGGTCGGATTTGGACTGGCGAGCTGCCGCACCCCCGCCGGCTGGAGCCTGCCGACGTTCGTCGGCTTGAAGGGCGGCACCTTTGGCCTCCAGATCGGCGGCCAGTCGGCCGACGTGGTGCTGGTTTTCCTCAACCAGAACGCCCCGCGCCTCATCGCCGCGTCGTCGCTCGATCTCGGGGGACAGGCCTCCGTCGCCGCCGGCCCGGTGGGCCGCAACCTCTCGGCCGAGACGGACTACAAGCTCACGGCCGAGATTTACACGTACTCGAAAACCAAGGGCCTGTTCGCCGGGATCAACCTCGCCGGTACCAAGTGGGAGATCGACTCCAAGGCGAACAAAGCGGTCTACGGTGAGAGTCGCTCGGCGGACGTGAAGGGCCTGCTCGCGACCGGCGGGACCGGAGGCCCGGGGCTGGTCCAGCCGTTCCTCAACAGCTTGCAGAAGAATATCGGACCGCTGAAGCCGTAAGCCTACTGCTTCACCCACGTAGAGCGCAGGTCGTACGTCACGGCGTAGACCAGACGATTGACGAGCTGCCCGTACGCGTTGTTGGGATCTTTAGCGGAGAAGATGGGCTCGCCGCCGACCAGGGAAAGGCCGCCGACCTTCTCACTGGCGGTCGCGCTGGAGCGCCATAGCGTCCCGCCGGACTTGGTCGACAGCAGCTCCACTGACAGCTCGGCCGAGACCGTCGCCTCCACGTGCGGCAGCGTCAGGCCAACCAGGCCGCCGCTCGGCTTCACGTTGGACACTTTGAGATGACCGAAGAAGACCACAGGAACGCCGCGCTCCCCTCCCAGCGCCTGCGCCGCCGCTGGACCGAGCTCCGCCGCACGCGTGCGCCGTAGCACCGAGTCGGCGGGCCCGAGCTCCAACATCTCGATACCCGTCTGGGCAGCCAACACGTACTCCGAGAAGCGCCGCGTGGCGAATTCGTGGAGCGAGCCCTTGGCATTCTCGGCCGTGAACGTGACGAGTCCGATCTGACCGTACGGTACGAGATTGAGGCGCGGCGGGACGAGCACGCGGTGAGCGGCGCAGGCCATGCCGGCCAAGACGACCAGCAGCACCGCGGCGAGCGGGCGCACCGGTACGGGGGAGACGCGGTTCGGTTCCCTCATGTCGTGGACACCTCGCGCTAGGGTTGATGCGACGCACCCAACATAACAAAGGGCCAGGGCCGGCGCCCCGCGCGCGGTAATTTCGGACGATCCGATGGCCCGACGCTTGACGCCCCCTGGAGCCCGGGCTATATGCCTCCAAGCCCTGGGGGGGGTGCGATGAGCGCCGAGGACGTCACGGGGGAGCGCGCGCGTGAGCGGGCCCTGCTGCAGGCGGAGAAGATGGAGACGATCGGCCGCCTGACGGGGGCCATCGCGCAGCAATTCAACGAGCTCCTCGGTGCCATCCTGACGCGCGCCGCGGCGCTCACCCAGTCCTCGCCCCCGAACCGCGACTTGGACGAGCTGAAGGAAACGGCTCGGCGCGGCGCCGAGCTGGCCCACAAGCTGCTCGGATTCAGCCGGCACAAGACGCTGGACCTGCAGCCGCTCAGCTTGAGCGAGTACGTGCGGGAGATCCTCGATAGGCAGCGCCGCGAGCTTCCCGCCAACGTCGAGGTCCAGTTCGAAGCGGACGAGGTAGGCGGCGTCGTCGAAGCCGATCCCGCGGAAGTGCGACAGATCCTGATGAACCTCGTCACCAACGCCCGAGACGCCATGCCGAAGGGGGGCACGCTGCATGTGGAAGTGCGGCGGGCGCGTCTCGGCGCGGCGGATCGACCCCTGCACGCGTGGATCGAGCCGGGAGCCTACGTGAGCGTCGCGGTGAGCGACACCGGCACGGGAATGACCGCAGCGACGCTGGCACGCGTCTTCGAGCCGTTTTTCACCACCAAACCGTTGGGGGTCGGAACCGGCCTCGGGATGGCGATGGTGTACGGCCTCGTCAAGCAGCACAAGGGGTTCGTGCACCTGTACAGCGAAATAGGCCAGGGGACTACAGCCAAGGTGTACCTGCCCGCCGTCTACCACCGGGCACCGCCGCTCAAAGCCGTCGACGACGAGATCCTCCCGGGCGGGACCGAAACGATCTTGCTGGTCGAGGACGACCCCACCATGCGCTCGGTGGCCCAGGAGCTGTTGGCGAAAGTCGGTTACCGCGTGCTCGCGGCGGTCGACGGAGAGCAAGGCCTCGCGATGTATCGAGCGCACCGCGCGGAGCTCCGCCTCGTCCTCACCGACGTCATCATGCCAAAGCTCAGCGGTTTCCAGCTCTACGAAGCCATCCGGCGAGACTCGCCGGCCCTGAAGGTGCTGTTCACGAGCGGCTTTCCCGCGCCGAACTACCGCAAGACGGTCGGCCTCGATGCCGCCGTCGCCTTCGTCACGAAGCCCTGGACGGCGAGCGAGCTACTCGGCCGGGTGCGGACTCTGCTGCAACCCGCACCAGCTTAGGTTGACACGCCGCGCTGGCGGCGTCAGTATAGCGACGCGGAGAAGCCGATGCGCGTCGTCAGGTGGGCCAGGTTGCAGTCGTCCGCGCCATGTGGGCTGCGGCTGGGAGCGTGGTACCCGGTGACCGGGCTGACTGCGCGGGAAGCCCAGGTGCAGGTACGCGGGCGTGTTTTGATGGTGCCCCGTTCTCTCCTGGAGCTGCGCACCACGCCGCCGTTGGAGTGGACGGTGGCGCCCGGCGGCACGGACACTGCGCGGGGGCTCGTCGGAGCCCGCGACGACTATCTGGTGTGTCCGAATTGCCGTCATCGGGACGCTCTGCCGGACGCCCGAGTCCCGCGGATGCGCTGCTCGCGCTGCAATGAAGTCTTCAGCATTGCCTGGGACGAACGCTATCTTCGCACCGGGCGGGGACGCGACGGGCGCGAGCCGAGCCCCTCTTCACCCCCACACCTCGCAGGGAGCGCGCTCGGTCCGGACCATCGCATGACCAGACGCCGCATATCCGCCAGTCGCCGCTCGAGCCTCGAGCGCCGCGTCACCGAGCGCCGACGAATCTCGGTCGCCCACGCGCTCGTCGAGCGGCGGATCGGCGAGTGCCGGCGGCGCATGCTCCGACGGACTGGTCGGGATCGTCGCGGCGGGACGGAACGGCGGCACAAGGCCGCGAGCTGGTAGCGGGCATCAGTAGCTCAGCGCCGAGGCAGTGTGCTCCGCTCTGTGTACCGGAATCGTAACAACTGCACTGGTGCGACCATGGAACACGCAGGGAATGCGATGCGTTTCACTCAGGATCATAGCGCGCGGGTTGACGGGAATCCTTGTCCTGGGTATGCTGCGACCACGATGAAACCGACCTACTCGCAATTGTGCAAGTGTGCGCACTCGAACAACACTGCGAATGCCGTGGTGTGCGCCCCGCTCGCTCGATTACGTGGGATGATGTAGCAGCACCGGCAGTGCGCAGCGCCGCTGCGAACGCCCCCACGCTTTGGTGCAGAAGCGTGGGGGCGTCGTCGTGTGAGATCCGAGTGAGGAGACAACCAAGATGATGGCGAAGGAATATTTGCTGGCAAGCGATTTCGACCAGACGTTGAGCTTCAACGATTCGGGAATCATCCTGAGCGAGATCGTGGGAATCCCGGGGTTCCGCGAAAAGGTCGCAGGCCTTTCGCGCACCAACCTCGTCCAGCAGGGTGGGGAGCTGGCGTATCTGCTGCGGCACGACCCGGACTACCGCGGAGTACGGCGCGAGCACTTGTTGGAGGCCGGGAAGCGCATCCGCCTCAAGCAGAATATCCAGCTGCTCGTCCGCCTGCTGCAGGAAGGGATCGAGGGCCACCGCTTCGCGTTCTACGTGATCTCGGCCGCCCCCGAGGAGGTCATCCAGTCGGCCCTCGAGGGCATCGTCCCCCCCGACCATATCTTCGGCACGCGGTTCGAATACGATTCCTCCTCCGGCGAGATCCGGTCGATCGTGCGGGTCGCGGCCGGCTACGGGAAGGTGGCGGTCCTGGACGAGCTGCAGGCGGCGCTGCAGGTGGGCTCCGATCGCATCGTCTACGTAGGGGACGGCAGCTCCGACGTCCACGTGATGCTGCATGTCAACCGCCGGGACGGCTTCACCATCGCTGCGTCGGAGGCCAAGCTCGTCGCGCAGATCGCACGGCGCACCATCATTGGCGACGACGCGTTGAGCGTGCTGGTACCGCTACTCGAGGAGATCGTGGGAATGACGCCGGCGCGCATCCGGTCGTTCTTCGAGGAGCACGGCCTGGCGATCCAGGAGTGGGACAGAGTCCGGACCGACTGGCTGACCATCGGACAGAGCGCATCGGATGACGGCGCCGTGGCGTCGCTCGCGACGGCCGAGCGGTAGGCTAGGCTCATCCGAGCGGCGCGAATCCCGCCGGCTACACCTTCGCTTCCCGCAGCTGCTCTTTCACCGGCAGCTTGCGGATCCGCTTGCCGGTCGCCGCGAAGATGGCGTTGGCGACCGCGGGCATCACGGCCGACGTCCCCGGCTCGCCGATGCCCCCCGGCGCCTCCCTGCTCTTGACGAGATGGACCTCGATCGCGGGCGCCTCGTTGATCCGCAGCGCGCGGTAGTCGTTGAAGTTGTGCTGCTCGACGCGGCCGTCTTTGATGGTGATCTCGCCGAACAGGGCGGCGGTGATCCCGAAAATGACCCCGCTCTCGAGCTGGGCCGTGACGGTGTCGGGGTTCACGATGATGCCGCAGTCCACCGCGCAGACGACGCGCGGGACACGGACGTCGCCCTGCTCCGACACTGACACCTCGGCGACCTGGGCGATGTAGCTCCCGAAGGCGTGCAGCAGCGAGATCCCGCGACCGCTCCCCGGGGGCAGCGGCCGCCCCCAGCCGGCCTGCAGCGCGGCGAGCTCGAGCACCGCTTTGGCGCGCGGCGACTGGTCGAGCAGGGCGCGGCGGTATTGGAACGGGTCCTGCTTCGTCGCCGCCGCGAGCTCGTCGATGAAGCTCTCGACCACGAAGATGTTGTGAGTGGGCCCGACGCCGCGCCAGAACGCGGTGGGCACACCGGGCGGCTCCTGACGGACGTACTCCACGCGAATATTGGGAAGCGTATACGGCGGCTCCGCTGCTCCCTCCACGGCGTCCAGATCGAGGCCCTTGATCATCGCGCCCAGCCGGTGGACGCCGCCGGCCCGAATCACCCGCAGGGTCTTGGGAAACAGCTGGCTGATGACGCGTGCCTCGATCGACGAGCCGGCGATGCGATGCGACCAGGCGAGCGGCCGGCCGCGCTCGTCCAGGCCGGCGGCGATCCGGTCGTAATAGTAGGGCCGGTACATGTCGTGCTGGATGTCTTCTTCGCGCGTCCACACGACTTTCACGGGACCGGGGACCTGCATCGCGATCTGCACGGCGCGGATGATGAAGTCCACCTCGAGGCGCCGGCCGAAGCCGCCGCCCAACAGGTGGTTGTGGACCTGAACGCGCTCCCGCGGCAGACCGGTCAGCTTCGCGGCGGCGGTGCGGGCGAACGTCGGCACCTGCGTGCCGACCCAGATCTCGCACCCGTCCCGGCGTACGTGCACGGTGCAGTTCACCGGCTCCATCGTCGCGTGCGCGAGGAACGGCACCTCGTAGACGGCCTCGACCTTGCGGGCGGCGCCGGCCATGGCCCGCGCGACGTCGCCGTCTTTGCGCGCGACCACGCCCGGCTGCTGCGACGCCGCTTCGAGCTGGCGCACGATGTCGGCCGTACTGAGCTTGGCGTTCGGCCCCTCGTCCCAGCGGATGTCCAGCGCGGCGAGGCCCTGCTTCGCCGCCCACATGTGATCGGCGACCACGGCCACGGCATCGTTGAGCCGCACCACCTGTTGGACGCCCGGGATCGCCTTCGCGTTCGAGTCATCGACGCTCGCGAGCTTGCCGCCGAACACCGGACAGGCGGCCAGCGTGGCGACCTTCATGCCGGGGAGCTGCACGTCGATCCCGAATCGCGCCGCGCCGTTGACCTTGTCGGGGCTGTCCAGGCGCTTGGCCGGCGTGCCGATCAGCTTCCAGTCCTTCGGATCCTTCAGCGGGACGGTGCGCGGCACCGGCAGCGTCGCCGCCTTGTCGACCAGGGCGCCGTAGCCGAGCTTGCGCCCCGTCGCTCCGTGGACGACCTCACCCCGTTCGGCGCGGCACGACGCGGCGTCGACGTTCCACGCCTGCGCGGCGGCGGCCACCAGCAGGGTGCGCGCCGCGGCGCCGGCGCGGCGCAGCGGATCGAAGTTGCCGCGCACCGACGTCGAGCCGCCCGTTTCCTGGACACCGAACAGGGGTTCGGCGTAGCGCGCGTCGTCGGCCGGGGCGTGCTAGAGCTGAACCTGGCTCAGGTCGATTTCCAGCTCCTCCGCCAGCAGCATGGGCATGGAGGTGTACGTCCCCTGTCCCATTTCCACCTTGTGCATGATCAGCGTCACGCGACCATCGCGATCGATACGGATGAACGCATTGGGCGCAAAGCTGCCTTCGGCGGTGGCGCCAGCGACTTCGCCGTAGCTCAATAGCGCGGGCAGGCTGATGCTCAACAGCAGACCTCCGCCCGCAGCGGCAGAGGCTTTCAGGAAACTGCGGCGCGAGACACGGGCCGCGGCAGCCGATTCGGCCTGGGTCTCGATGGCATTCGGCAAGGGATCGAGAATCATGGTCAAACTCCGTTCAGGCGGCAGGTTTGGACAGCGCTGCCTGTTTGATCGCGGCACGGACGCGGTTATAGGTGCCGCAACGGCAAATGTTTCCGGCCATGGCGGCGTCGATGTCAGAATCGGCGGGGTTCGGGTTTTGGGCTAACAGCGCCGACGCGGACATGATCTGACCGGGCTGGCAGTAGCCGCATTGAACGACTTCCAAATCCAGCCACGCATGTTGGACTTTCCGGCCGCTTGGCGTATTGCCGATCGCCTCGATGGTGATGACTTTCTTGCCGACCACTGACGACACGGGGGTCATGCAGGAACGTGTCGCCTGTCCATCGACGTGTACGGTGCAGGCACCGCACAGCCCCACTCCGCAGCCGAACTTGGTTCCAGTCATGCCCGCAACATCGCGAAGGACCCAAAGCAGCGGCATATCGGTGGGCACATCCAGCTCGCGGGTTGTTCCATTTATGTCGATGG
>WNGM01012193.1_pt1 | contig 12508 bp, 16 predicted proteins | sample 5400571 | NCBI WGS metagenome assembly WNGM01 (sample SAMN13153378, study PRJNA577476) | soil metagenome | isolation source: 100 cm soil or saprolite under Garry oak tree replicate 2 | place: USA:California | collected 2016-06-15
CGGGTCCTGCCGCCGTGTGCGGCGTCACGACGCCGACGGTGAGCCGGTCCCCGGTCACGACGGCCGGAGCTGCTCGAGCAGGCCCATGTCGTCGCGACAGGCCCAGTGCTCGACGAGCATCCCGTCGGCGACCCGCCAGATGTGGATGAACGTCCACGCTGCCGATCGACCGGTGACCGGCGCGTCGGCGAGCAGCGGCATCGTGGATGCCCGGTGGGTGCCGTGCAGCGTCACGTGCTGGACGACGAGGTCTCCCTCACCGATGAGGTGGTGCTGTTCGAGCTCGGTCGGCCCGAGGTCGACCTCGATGGTGCGCAGGATCGTCTTTAGACCATCGCGGCCCTGGGGGCCGGCGGCGTGGTTGACCATGTCGGTGGCCACGAGGTCGTCCAGGACCGTGTCGTCGGCCGCCCGTTGCCGTCGGAACAGCTCCTCGACCACGTCCCGTGCGCGGCGCGGGTGGGACCCGGTCATCGGCTGTGACCCGGATCCGCCAGGTCGGACCGTGTCATGCCGTCGGGATGCCCGTCGGGCCACTGGACGAGTTCGATGCGGTAGCCGTCCGGGTCGGTGACCCATGCCGTCCAGAAGTCTGCGGAGCCGTCGGGCGATCCGGGCTCTTCCGCCTGGATTCCTCGTGCAGCCAGGTGCGCCACCGTCGCGTGCACGTCTTCGACCTGAATCACGAAGTGGCTGAGGCCGCCGGGCTCGACCCCGCCGTGGGCGGGGTCGTGGACGAGCTCAAGGGCCACGAACTCGTCCCCGGGGAGCTTCAACATCGTCAAGGTGCCGAGATCGGTGGCAGGCACGTCGCCGAGCACCTCGTAGCCGATGGAGGTGTAGAACGCGATCGACCGCTCCAGATCGGCGACCCGCAGGCCGAGGTGCAGGGTTCTCATGACGTCTCAACTTCGACGAGCGCCTCGACGAGCGCGGCGTCGAGCGCGGGCCTCGCGGTAAAGCAGGTGGCAGTCATGCGTCCTCGCAGTCGGCTCGGCGAAACAGTACCCAGCCTGCGCGGCGCGTCGGCCTCTGGTCGAGCTGCTCGCGATCGCCACGACGCAACTTCAGGCAGACCATCTCAGGAGTGCGCCACAGGGAACACCAGGTGGGTGACTTGCTTGCCCTGGATGCACACCGTCGGGTCGTTGAGCGGGACGTCCTCGAGGGAGAGCTCGCCGAAGAACGGACGGCCTTTGCCCATCACGACCGGGACGAGGTCGATCATCACCTCGTCGAGCAGGCCGAGTTCCAGGCACTGCCGGGCGATGGTGCCTGCGCTGACGAATACGGTTCGGTCCCCGGCTATTTGCTGTGCTCGAGACACCGCAGCCTCCACCCCATCGGTCACGAACGAGAACGGGGCGTCGGGATGTGACTCCACCCAGTTGGTGGGAATCTGGTGTGTCACGACCACCACTGGCACGTCCAGAGTGTGTCGTCCATTCCAGCCGTCGACGAAGTCAAACAATGTTCTTCCGACCACCAGGGCGCCGAGTTGCGAGGTCCAGCGACGCCAGTGCTCGGCGGTCTGCGGCGTCAGGTGTACTGAGAAGTCCTTCGCCGGGGTCGGGATCTCGAGGTCACCGTTCTGGAGCCAGTCGAAGAGCCGGCTGATGGTGTTGTCCTGCTTGGCGATGAACCCGTCAAGCGACATCGACGCTTCGGTGATGACCTTGCCCACGGTCATCCGCCCCCTTCCCCTGCCGACATCCGGTTCCGGCACTGGCAGATATCGGCAAGTTCACCGCAGTTCGCGGCAAGGCGCAAGCACCTCGCCGAACGGATCGAGGCAAGTGATCTCTGACCGCTCACCGGCATGCATGAGTGCGTGCCTGCAGCGTTTCCGGTGGAGGTCCCAGCGCGCCGATCTACGCAGTCTGCATGAGCCTGGCCAGCCCGATCGGAAGAGCATGGGCCGCGCTGGACGGGGCTGCCGGCCGCCCGCTACCGGGCCGGCCGCGACCGCGGTCACCGTGGCCGCCGGCCCGGGTCTCGCCGGGCTGGCCGGGATCGAGGCCGGGGCGATCCGCGGCGCCCGGCCCTGTGACATGGTCACGGCGCCAGGCTGGCGCGCCGACCGCGCCTGGCTATCGCGTCGTGGGGTTCTGGAGCTCTTCCCGGGGGAGTTGCCACCGGGGGCATCCAGGCAGTCCCGCGATCTGACGGCACCGGTGCCGGTGCGGGCCTGCCCGGCGCTCTGCTCCCCCGGTTGCGAAGGGATCCGGGATCTCACGGGCTGCCCGGGCATCCCCCGACCTTTGCGGATAGGGCCTGGCCGAAGTGGCGCTGGCCCGGCTGCCAGGACCCCTGCGGGCAGCCGTTAGTCCCCACCGGCATCCATGACCCATCCGGATCTTTTCGAATTAGGCCATCTACCTGAGCCCCGTTACGGAATCGAACCGTAGACCTTCTCCTTACCATGGGGATCCGATCGGCTCGCCGACCAGGCATTTCAGCGAAAGGCCAAGTCAGGAGCTCTACTTCAGCCCAGTTGAGCGAGGTTCGGGATGGTTCGCGCCAGATGCGGCCTCCCAGATTCCTCCCAACCGGTTATGGAGGAAGAGCCATGTCCGGTCCTGGTTTCACCCGGCCCGATCTCTGTTCGATAAGCGCCGCCACCGAGCAAACAGATTCCGCCGACGCAGTCAGCAGCCTGCTCAGCGCCGACGGCTACCCGCTGGCCAGCGATTACTCGCTCGGACCCGTGGCGCCTAATGTCGCCCATGCTCTCGTGGAGGCGGACTTCATGCTGCACCACCGCGACCGGTACGACCCGCTATACCGGCTCCGCAGAGGCCAGTGGACAGAGGCAGAACGATGACCGCGCTCGTGACGGCCTCCGGCAACCATCGTGTGACCGCGGTAAGCAGTATCGACCGCGCAATCCGCCTGTCCACGGCGGCAGCCGTGCTCGCCGTGGCGGGCATCGCGGCGTATGTCTCCTACTGGCATGCCTACGCGGTGGTCCGGGCATACGGCGGGAGCGGGATCACCGCCCGGCTGGAGCCGGCCACGATCGACGGCCTGGTGTACGCCTCCAGCATGGTCATCTTGTACGCGGCCCGGCACCGGGTACCGGCACCGCCCCTGGCCCGCTGGCTGCTCGGGCTGGGCATCGCGGCTACCCTCACGGCGAACATGGCCCAGGGCTGGTCACACGGTCCCGTCGGAGCGATAGTCGCGGCCTGGCCAGCGGTCAGCCTCGTGGGCTCCTATGAACTCCTGGTCTGGCTCATCCGCACCTCCGGGGCGCCGACACCCGTGCCACCGGCAGGGCACCCCTGCGAAAATGCGGCGTGCCACGGTGCGGCGCGTTCCGCCCCAGCCGCAGCCATTGACAGCGAGCAGCACAGCCCGAGCGGCCGCGATCTGTCCGCTCAGGGCCGGCGGCAGGCGGGTATCCCGGCCGACGCGCAGCATGGTGACGGGGTTCCTGGAGTTGGTACCGATAATTGCACGGCGGTGGCCGCGTACCGGCTTAGCGTGCAAGCTGGCAATCCGCTCTCTGAACGCAAGCTTGCCCAGATGTTCGGACGCACCTCCCGCCGCTGGGCACGTGCCAGGATCACTGAAGCACGGCAATCACCGTGAGTATCCAACCCAGTAGTGCTCTCGCCGAGGGGCATCAGACCTATGTGCGTCGCTTATAACTTGCCTTTTAACCTCCACGGCCGCTGACCGCTGCGTCGTTGTGGCAGCAGGCGGCCACCGCGTACCATCGTGTGCATCGAACACATATACGGTGGAGGCGGTGGCCGTGGCTTCCAGTATGACACAGGCAGCGAATTACTGCGAGGACCTGCCGGAAGCAGATCAGGCGCGGCGCCTGGCGGGCTTCCGCGGCGAGCTGTACCGGTGCCTGACCGCGCGGGCTGATGAGCTGTTCGACCTGGCCGACGCGGTGCTGTGCGCGGACGGGCCGGTGCGGGTGCTGGCCGGGCTGTCGCTGGCGCCCGGGCACTGCCGGGGGCACGGCGCGGTCTATGACGCGCTGAACGCCGGCCGGGTCGATGTGCCGCGGCTGCGGCGGGCGGTCGGCGCCGTGCCGCTGCCGTGCTGGCCGGACGGGCGGATCCGGCTGGCAGCCGACGTGTGCAACTGGCTGCGGCCCGAGGCGCGGACCAGCCCGGAGCGGATGTTCTGCCACGTGCACGGGCGGGGGAACAACGCGGGGCAGATGATCCCGGGGTGGCCGTATTCGTTCGTGGCCGCGCTGGGCCCGGGCGCCACCTCGTGGACCGCGCCGCTGGACGCGGCCCGGCTCGGCCCCCGGGATGACCCGGCCGAGGTGACCGCCGCGCAGCTGCGCGAGGTGACCGGGCGGCTGGCCGCGGCCGGGGCCTGGCGCCCGGTCGACCCGGACATCATCGTGGTGCCGGACGCCGGGTATGACGTGATCCGGCTGGCCTGGCTGCTGGCCGACCTCCCCATCGTGCTGTGCGCCCGGCTGCGGTCTAACCGCGTGTTCTGGCGGGTGCCGGCGCCCAAGCCGCCCGGCATGGGCGGCCCGCCCCGCGAGCACGGCACCCCGGTCAAGTGCGACGACGAGAAGACCTGGGCCGGCCCGTCGGTGACCGGCGGCGCGGAGACCGCCCGGTACGGCACCGTGCAGGTCGCGGCGCGGGACCGGGTGCACCCCAAGCTGGCCAAGGCCGGCGCCTGGGAACACCACCCGGGCAAGATCCCCCTCATCGAGGGCACGCTGATCCAGCTGCAGCCGGCCCGGCTGCCCGGCTACCGCGAGCTCAAGCCGCTGTGGCTGTGGGCCAGCCTGACCGGCGCCGGCGAGCCGGAGATCGCGGTGCTGTGGCAGGCGTTCTTGCGGCGTTTCGACCTGGAGCACACCTTCCGGCTCTTCAAGCAGGTCCTGGGCTGGGACGCCCCGCTGCTGCGCGACCCCGCCGCCGCGGACCGGTGGACCTGGCTGATCATCGCCGTCTATACCCAGCTGCGGCTCGCCCGCCCGCTCGCCGCGGACCTGCGGCTGCCCTGGCAGCGGCCCCAGCCGCCCGGCACGATGACCCCGGCCCGGGTCCGCCGGGGATTCCGCTGCGTCCGCGACACAGCCGGCACCCCCGCAGCCCCGCCCAAACCGTGCAAACCCGGTCCCGGGCGCCCCAAAGGATCCCCGAACCGGCATAAGGCACCCCGCCACGACGTCGGCAAACGCCACCCCGAAGGAAAGAAGCGAACAAAACGACGAGCCAAGACCAGGCCCGGCAGGTTAAATCGCAAGTTATAAGACGGTTTGTTACCCGCCGTGTCGTCGTCAGCTGGATGATTCAGCCAAGCGGCATCGGCGTGAGCCGGCTCCATACCCGATCGAGGCCGATGATCGCGGGCTGCGAGCGCCCCCGTGTCAGCTTGTGGATCGTCCACCGGGCACCCGCCAGGTCGCCGAACCCCGCGGGGCCCTTTCCTATCGCCGTCGGGCTGGCCCGGTAGAGAGTACCGTGAGCCGTCAGGGACCAGCCGACTGACTGGCATCATCGGCGTGCGCAAGCGCCGAAGGTGTCCGGCAGCCGACGATCGCCGGTGCCTCGTGTATCAGCTCGTCGTTCTCCAAGGCCGTCACCATGAACAGGGCGAAGTCCACCCGCCGGGTGATGTTGCTCGCCAGGATGGGGTCGCCCACGTGCCGGCTCCACACCGGAAGGCCCTGGCTTTCACCTTCGTCGAGCTCGCTGCCGCGCACGACGGTCCACCGCGTATCGCTGGCGAACACGCGTCGGCAGGCTTCAACCTGGTCATCGAGGTCGACCGCCCGGACGAGCTTGCCGAACCCGCCCAGGACAGCAACCTTCCATTTGAGCCTGCGCGCGTAGACGTCCCGCCCGTCACGCGAGATATGCCAGCCGCAGGAGAACACCAGCCGCGCGCCCGGTGCCGCCAGGTCGAGCACCGCCTGAGCGGTCCCCGTCGAGTAGCCGTGGACACCCCGGGGGACCAGCACGGTGAGGACCCCGCCGCACCCCGCCACCGCTGTCCTGATGACCTCGCGGTCGTCGGTCGCCCCCGGAATGACGGTGATGCGCCCGGTGAACGCATCGAGTTTCGCGGCGCTCTGCTCACGGCACACGCCGACCACCTCATAGCCCCGGTCAAGCGCGTGCTGCACCATGTACTGCCCGAGCTTCCCGGAGGCTCCAACAATGCAGACCTTCATCACGTATCCCCCTCCCGCCGGACACCGGTAGGCGACGCCTTTAGCGTTGTTACGACCGTACGCCCCGAGGCGGCCACGTCCGGCCCCCGCCTCCCAGAGGTCTGGCTGAGCCGTCCGGCGGCACCCGCTGACAGAGGGATAAACCTGCTCGGCTGGGCACGCGCCGCTCAGGCCCGGCTGCGGCCAGGCGGGCGTCGCTGGAGGCATTCTCCAGCCCACCCGCATAAGACAAGGAGTCACCACATGCCCAACGCAGATGAACACGTCCCAGCCGCGAACGGCGGCCAGCAGCCGCCGCAGCCGGTGAAGATCGCATTCGTGCTCTACCCGGGGTTCACCGCCCTGGACATCATCGGGCCCTTCGAGGCGCTGGCCTTCGTCCCCGGTCATGACGCGGTATTCGTGGCCGCCGAGCCGGGACCGGTCACCGACGACACCGGCTGGTGCCAAGCTGGTCGCATCCACCAGCCTGGACCAGATGACAGCACCTGATGTCGTGGTCATCGGCGGCACCTTGTCCACCAAGGAACCCGACCAGGCGGTGGTGCAGTGGCTGCGCCGGGTTCACCCCGCCACCACCTGGACCACCAGCGTCTGCACCGGGGCCATCTACCTGGCCGCCGCGGGCATCCTGCAGGGGCAGGACGCCACCACCCACTGGGCCTGGGCCGACGAGCTGGAACGCCGCGGCGCCCGCTACACCGAGCAGCGGGTGGTGGAAACGGGAAAGGTGATCACCGCCGTCGGCGTGTCGGCCGGCATCGACATGGCCCTGACCCTTCTCGCCCGCCTGCACGGCCCGCAAATCGCCCAGGGTCTCCAGCTGGCCATCGAGTACGACCCGCAGCCCCCCTTCGATACCGGTTCACCGTCGAAGGCGCCAGCCGAGATCGTGGAGTTCGTGCGGTCGCAGCTGACCACCCTCGCAGCGGCCGAGCCGGCGAGCAGCGGCTGACGCAACCCACGCTGGCCACTCATGTGCGGAGCACGCCTGCCGATGATGAGGACGTTGAGCGCCCCGCTGACCTCGCTGAGCGGCAAGTGCCAACTCCGGACCGGCCATGTCATATATCCAGACTGGAAAGGCGCATCGGTGTGGGCGAAACCCCTTTATCAGCGTGTCATGTGGCAGTAGTCGAGTCGATGCAATGCATGCAATGACCTAAGTAGTGATGGGCGGCCTCATTTACCGCGCCACCGCCTCGCCCGGCCGACGTTTGGCCTCACACGGCGCGGGTACGTGCGCGGACTACCCGGAGCGAGAGCGGAGGGAACGAACATGGCCGCAGAGCAGGGCAGAGACATGGGGACCGGCCGGGTGCCGGGACTGAATACCGAGCGGATCTACAGCACCACCGTCCCGGCGGAGGAACTCGCCCAGGCGCTGGCGGACCACTTTCGCGGGCAGGGGTTCGAGGCCCAGGTCTTCCGCACCAGCGGGGACCGCACGGCCATGCAGGCGCGCAAGGAGAGCCTGTGGCGCAACCTGCTCGGGGTCGCCTACGCGCTGACCGTGACCTTCACCTCCGGGGAGGGTCAGCTGACCATCGGCCTCGGAGGCCACGAGTGGGTCGATGCGGCGGTCAGCGGGGCGATCGGGCTGGTGGCGGTCCCGCCGGTGCTGCTGGGGACCGCGTACGGCATCTGGAAGGAGAACCAGCTGGACAAGGAGGTCTGGCAGGTGATCGATCAGCGGGTCAGCGCGCCAACAGAGGCCGGCTCGTGAAATGCCACAGACCTGTCCCAGGGGTCCTTGGGTACGCACATGCCTCGAGCGACGGGGCTCGTGCACCGTCCCAACGCCGGATCAGCAGTGCGACGAGGACGCGCTCAGCGCACGGCGATTGTCCGCGGGATTGTGCCCAGCGGTCAGAGGGGTCTGTGTACTTGTGCAGGCCGGCGTAGGGTTCGTGGTCGGGGATCGCGCAATCTAGGCGAGGAGGCGGCCCGATGAGCAAGATGCGGCCGATGCGACAGCGCGACACTCCCCGGCAGGACGAGGGGCCGAGCACCGGCGCGGCGCTGCTGGCCGGGGCCGTTCTGGGACTGGCCACCGACGCCGTGCTTTTCGCCCTGCCCCGCCAGCAGGCCCGGCTGCTGTCCGGCGCGCACCTGGCCGCGGCCGGCGGGGTGTACCTCGGATTGCGGTGGCCGACGGCCGCCGGTCCGCCCTGCTCGTGCAAGCCGGCGAGCTGCTCGGGTTCACGGCGCTGACCGCCCTGGCCATCCAGCGCGACTCGCCGGGCCTGCTCGGTGCCGGCTGGCTGGCGCACGTCACCTGGGACGCCCTGCACCACCGGGGCCGCGGGCCTACCCGGGTGCGGTCCTGGTACCCGGCACTCTGCATCGGCTACGACGTGGCCGTCGCTGTGCCGCTGCTCGCCGGCCGACTCTAGCCGGGGGCTCCTGCGTGAATCGCTTCCCAGGGCTCAGCGGCATTCCGCCGAGGCAACTGCCTCGGCGCTTCGCCGCTGGTACTGCGTGAAACGGCCATTATCCGCAGTAGGGCACTGGCCGACGGTACCGTGGTGACGACGGAGAAGCTCGGGACTCGCGCAACAGCGGCGAGGCACCGTTCATGCAGTGCGATCGATCGCCACAGCACCGCCGCGAGACCCAGTCGCGGTGCCCACCGTATGCCGTCGGAGGGGCCGTTCTTGTATACCCAAAGGTCTCGCACGAGCAGTTCCCCTTGACAGCAAGGGCGGTGAAGCTAACAGCGCTCGCCGTTGCCGCGAGCATCGAGGCGCTCGTCCTGGCGGACAAGAGCGGGGACGCCACCGGCAAGCTGCCGCCTTCGTCCTGCAAGCAGGACAGCCCGACGCACGTGACCTGCACCGGCCCGGCGCCCGGCGTCAGCGGGGTCGTCTTCCAGACCTACCCGAGCCTGAAGGCCCTGTACGCCGCGTACACGGCCAAGGTCTCGTCGCTGAACTCGAACCAGTTCAGGCAGAACTTCAACGACTGCGGGGCCCAGGGCACCTACGGCGAGGTCGGCTGGAACCACCTGTTCCAGCACACCAAGGCCTATTCGGTCGACCAGATGACCATGGGCATGGTCAAGGACGACCAGGCCGCGGGCCGGGTGTTCTGCAACTACACCCAGGGCCTGGAATACATGGTCTGGACGCAGAACGACGGCCGCATGATGGGCTACGTGGCCGGCCCGGTGCACACGAACGTGTGGGACTGGTGGGTCGCCGTCCACCACAACATCGGCATCGGCGGCGCCCCCATGAACATGTGACGATCGGGACGCGGGAAGGCGCGGCTGTAAATGCGGGTCCATAACCGCTGTCCTTCCTGGTCCGTCATCCGCTGCAAGCCGAATAACCATCGGTGAATTGCGCTACATCTGCCATAGGCAGTATTACCAGGGGTCGCAAAAGATGCTTTCAGTCCCATTAGTCACTGGTCTCCTTGCGGAGCGGCCAGAGGATCCCCGGCTAGATCGTCGCTGCGTATCCGGAAGCGGATGCGCCGCCTCCTAAACATTTACCCCGCGTCTGGCCTTTCTTGCTCATCCTCAAAGAGCCGCAGCTGGTGGGCCTGCGCAAAGGCCGAATACTGGAACCACATCAGTGCCACCAAGACAGCGACGCTCACCACCCCGCCGGTGACGAACCCGGCGACCGCCGAGTGGCCAGCGGCGAGGGTGGCGAGCAGGCCCGCGGCCGAGCCGGTCAGGACCGCGGTGACCATGCCGATCATTCCGGCGGTCGTCCGGAAGACTGGCCAGTACCCGCTGCGCAAGCCCAGGAGGGCAAGCCGCCGCGATGGCGGGACGCTGACCAGGTAGTGAGTCAGTTCCGGCGCGAAGTCGAAGTAGTAGGCCCTGAGCCGCGCGATCCGTTCGGCGTAATGAAGCTCTTCGATCGCGGACTGGAGCACGCGGTCGAAGGTGACCAAGCCAAGGAAGGACAGCGTCCACAGCAGTATCAGGCCGAAGGCATAGAACGCGGTGCCGATGCGAGTGGCCGTGGCGATCAGCCCCAAGGCAACAAGCCCGGCGGATACCGAGCCGATGAAGATCGATGCCCGGCTGGTCGATTCGGTGATCGCCGCGGCCCGTGCTCCCTGCAGGGTGAAATGCTCGGTGGTCACGAACGCGACTGCGCTCGGCCGCGGAGCCGCGCCGTCTGCCCCGGGTCTCGCGTTCTCGCCGCTACTCGTAGTCCCACCAGCTTTCAGGCGATGGCCAGGGAGCAATTATCGCAGCAGTCACGAGCCGGCGCCTCCAATGAGCCGGGCCCCGTGATCTGTGCTGCATAGCGGGTCCACGCTGAGATGCACGGCGTACAGGCCCGCACGACCTGCCCTAGCTACCGGGCCCGGTGCGGCGGGCGTCGAAGCCCCCGCCATGGCCGGAGAGCAGGTGTGCGTCGTTGGCGGGGCAAACTCAGCCGGTCAGGCCGCCCTGCAGCAGGCCCCATTCGCCACCCGGGTCACGCTGCTCGTACGGGGCGAGTCGCTGGCCGCCAGCATGTCCGACTACCTCATCACCCAGCTGAAAGCGACCCCGAAATCGAAGTCCGGCTCCGCAGCCGAACTGCGGACGGCCACGGCCAATCCCGCCTGGAAGCCCTGACGCTCGAGGACGTCCGGACCGGCCAGCGTGAACAGGTCCCCGCCGCGGCCGTCTTCGTCATGATCGGCGCCGAGCCGCGCACACGATGACTCCGCGACCTCGTCAAGCTGAACGATGGTGGATTCGTCCTGACCGGCCGCGACGTTCCCCGGGCGCGCATGGCCGCTGCCCCGTCCACCCCGGCCGTTCGGGACGAGCCTGCCCGGCGATCAAGACGCTGGCCGCCCAGATCCGGGTAATCTGCGCGCCGCGAGCCGGGCCGGACGAAGCGATCGCCTGCAACTGGGGCCGCTAGGTGCGCAGGCGATCAGGGTGTGCCGCAAGTAGCCGATGTGCGGGCGTCCAGGTCAGATCCCGGTTTCGAAACCTACGCGGCTCTGCCGCTGGCCTGCCGCTTGGCTAGTGATGAAATCCGGCTCCCGCAATGATCTCGATGGCGAGAACCACGGCGACGAGCCAGTCGACGGCGGCGCAGAACGGCGGCCACCACCGTGTCCCGGCGACATAGTGGCTGCGCTCCTGCCAGAAGTCCTTGAGACCATGGCCTGCGTAACCCAGGACCAGGAGCCAGGCCGATCCGGTGACGCCCGCCGCGGCCAGCAAGACAAAGGCGCCAGCGATGGTGCACTCGACGGCGATCACCTTGGGTCTTCCGTCTGCCACCGCGAACCCGATGTAGACCGCTGCGATCAGGGCTAGCAGGAGAGCCTGGACGGTTGCCTGATCGAGCCACCGCAGGGCGAGCGGCGATGCAGCCTGCAGGGCGCCGAATACCAATCCCCACAGAACCGGTACACGTATCGACTGCTCCCGCTGCAGGGTAGGCGTGGGTGCGGGTATGGGCGTCATCGCCGGTTCCGGTGGACGGCGGCCGCCGGGAGGAACCCGGCGCCGATGGCCGCTGCGATGGTAAGGGCGGCCAGGGTGGTGGGCCGCCGCGGCCACGCCGGGCCGGCTAGCCGGAGGTGGCTGGTGGGGTATTCGATGGATTTGGCGGTGATGCTGGCGGTGGCCCGGTCGGCGTGGGCGGCGAGGTCGCGCAGCATCGCGTCGAAGCTGAACTCGCCGTCCGCCTGCGGGAGTTCGATGTCGAGGCCACGCCCGGCCGCCCAGCCGGCAAGCCGCGGGTCGACCTGGTCGGCGCGGTGGACGCCGGGCACGATCAGCCGGTCGACGCGGGGTGCGGCGGCGTCGGCGGGTGCTGTGACCAGGCGCAGCCCGTGGCGGGTCATGACGGTGCGCCCTGCGGCGATCGGCACCGTGCGGGCGGCGAACGAGCTGGCGTAGACCTCGAACGGGGCTGCGACGTCTATCTCGCCCGCGCCTTCGACGAGCCCGACGCCGAGCGCCGGCCGGCGCCATGGTGCGAGGGCGGCGAGGAGGTTGGTGAGGTCACGTGGCGCCAGCCGCTGCGCGGGGATGCCGGTGGGGCCGTCCAGCGACCAGCCCGGGTAGGCCAGTTCGCGGCCCACCCGCTGCGCCTCGGCGGCGCCTGCGAGCTGCTGGACCAGCCGCAGGGCGCCGAACACGCCCGAGGTCACCCCGGCGGTGGTGGTGATCGTGCCGTCCTGGATGTAGCGCTGGCCGCGCACCCAGTCCACCTGCGGGCGGCTGCGTTCCAGGCCCCTGAGCTTCGACCAGTGGGTGGTGGCCCGGTGGCCGTCGAGCAGGCCCGCGGCGGCCAGCAGCCGCGACCCGGCGCAGACGCCGAGCAGTTGCGCGCCCCGGTCGGCCTGGCGGGCGAGCCACTC
>WNGM01003518.1_pt1 | contig 12504 bp, 9 predicted proteins | sample 5400571 | NCBI WGS metagenome assembly WNGM01 (sample SAMN13153378, study PRJNA577476) | soil metagenome | isolation source: 100 cm soil or saprolite under Garry oak tree replicate 2 | place: USA:California | collected 2016-06-15
GCGAACTACCTCAAACACGAGCTGGAATCTGACTATGAGATCCCTTATCCGCTGATCTGCCAGCATGAGTTTGTTGCTTCGGCAGAGCACCAGAAGGATGAATATGGTGTCACGGCGCTCGACATCGCCAAGCGTATCCTCGACTTCGGTATGTATGCACCAACCATCTATTTCCCCCTGATCGTGCACGAGGCCCTCATGATTGAGCCTACTGAAACGGAAACCCGCGAAACGCTGGATTACTTCATCAGTGTTATGCGGCAGATCGCCGAAGAGGCGCGCACAAACCCTGAGATTGTCAAAACCGCCCCACATACGACACCCGTCGGACGCTTAGATCAGGCATTAGCTGCCCGCAAACCCAACCTGCGTTGGACCCCAGGACAGGAGGTAACGCATTAACCCTACCTGAATCCTCCCGATTGTGTTACAATTGCCTGGACTTGAAAGGCAAATACAATCAATCGTTGGTAAGGAAAACATATATACATGCAATACGCTATACTCGGTGGGGGCGCGTTGGGGTTGGGAGCAGCTTACCGGCTGACACAAGCTGGCCATTCAGTGATGCTCTTCGAACAGGAAACGACTGCCGGGGGCCTGGCGGCTGGCTTTCAAATAGGCGACGCCTGGCTTGAGAAATTTTACCATCACCTGTTTCGTACCGATACCACTGCCATCAAACTCATACAGGAACTGGGTTTAGGTGATCGGCTGGAATGGTCTCATCCTCGTACCGTCTGTCTCATCGATGGGAAATTCCAGCAGCTCGATTCTCCCCTGACGCTACTGAAATTCTCGCCCTTGCGTCTCGATGAACGCTTGCGTGTAGCCGCTGTAGGCGCTCTCCTCAAACTTTCCGGATCAAGACTTTACGAGAGCAAAACTGCGGAGCCATGGCTACGTCGATGGATGGGTAAACGTCCCTACGGCACAGTGTTCGAGCCGCTGTTTGTTGCCAAGTTTGGGGCTATGCGCGACCAGGTCGCCCTTCCATGGTTCTGGGCGCGTTTCCACGATCGTACCACCTACCTGGGCTACCTACGTGGCGGCTTTCAACAACTCTACGACCGGCTGGTAGAACGCATCAGCCAGGCGGGGGGAAAAGTCCTGCTTGGGACCCGCGTAGAGAAGGTTGAGCCTCTGGATGACGGACGTTGGGAGGTTCGCACCAACCAGGGGAACTGGACTGCTGATCGCGTGATCTCCACTATGGCAACCCGTCTCACCTGCCGCCTCATACCCGCGCTGCCAGATGATTATCGTGCCCGCTATGATTGGGGTCAGGCATATGGCGCGCAATGTCTCGTACTCTCCCTCGATCGCCAGCTAACCGATAGCTATTGGATCAATCCCTGCGATCCAGGCTATCCTTTTACCAGTCTTGTTGAGCATACCAATTATCAACCTCCCTCCGAATACGGTGGCCGCCATCTCATCTATCTTGGCAACTACCGGCCCATGGATGATCCCCTCTTCAAGATGAAGAAAGACGAAATCCTGCAAGAGTTTTTGTTCCATCTCAAGCGCATCAATCCCGCTTTTGATCCCGAATGGATTCAGGAAAGTTGGCTCTTTCAGGCTCCTTTCGCTCAACCCATTGTCACAACAGAGTATCGCGAGCATATTCCTCCTCTCTCTACTCCCCTCAAAGGCTTGTGGGTAGCCAATATGTTCCAGGTGTATCCCCATGATCGAGGACAGAACTATTCATTCGCGCTTGCGGATCGACTGATGCGAGAACTGAACATCGGAAAGGAGCAGAGTTCTTAGACTGGCAAATATGATAGGCTGAAATTGCATTAAAATATGAAGGAGTCTATTAGGATGGAACGACTTTACTGGAATGAAGATATGGAAACGATACAGCCAGCCGTGCTGCGTCAGTTGGAGAATGAGTACCTACGAACTCAGCTTGACTATGTTTGGAAATGTTCTGCTTTCTATCAATCCAGGTTCGCTGAGGCTGGTGTGAAGCGAGCAGACATTCGCGATGTGGCCGATCTACCACTTCTCCCTTTTACCGAGAAGGATGAATGTCGACGCAGCCAGCACGAACACCTTCCCTTTGGGAGTTATCTGGCGACCAGCCAGGAGCAAGTGATTCGGACGCACAAAACCTCTGGTACGACGGGTCGCGCGCTCTATGTCGCCCTCACCCGCCAGGATTGCAACCTGATGAATGAATGCGCAGCCCGTTCCTACTGGGCTTCTGGGCTGCGCCCGAGCGATACAGTGGTTCACTGCCTCAATTACTGCCTTTGGGTGGGCGGCTACTCAGACCATGAGAACCTGGAAACCACAGGAGCCACCGTCGTACCCTTTGGAGTGGGCCAGACCGCACTGCTGATCAACACTATCCGCGAGCTGCAGATCAACGCTATCAGTGCTACTCCCTCGTATATGCTCCCCTTGAGCGAGGCCGTTCTGGCTCAGGGGCTGAACCCTCGCGACATTGGTCTGCGTAAGGGCTTCTTTGGAACTGAGCCAGGAATAAGTGAATCGAGTGTACGCGCGCGTATGGAAGAGACCTGGGGCATACGTGCAATGGATGCGAATTTCGGTATGGCTGATATTCTGAGCATAATGGGCTCGGAATGTGAATACCGCCAGGGGCTGCACTTCCACGCGCAAGGGGCTGTGGCCGTCGAGTTGATCGAACCCGAAACAGGTGCTCCCCTTACACTTACCGAGGGTGCCGAAGGCGAGTTAGTGTACACCCACCTCCTCAAGGAGGCACAGCCCCTGGTACGCTATCGTGCCCGTGACTTGGTGCGCATCCTGGGAACTGGACCATGCGAATGCGGGCGAACGAGCTTTCGTTTCCGTATCCTGGGCCGCAGTGATGACATGCTCCAGGTCCGTGGTGTCAATGTCTTTCCAACTGCTGTGGGCAATACACTGGCTCACCTCTCAAACCAGCTCTCTGGCGAGTTCCAAATTATCGTCGATCATCCTCCACCACACCAATACCTACGGGTGCGCGTGGAACTGGCGCAGAACCTGGTCCCCGATAATGTAGGGGATTTACCACAGCAGATTATCCAGACGCTCCGCGAGCAGCTTAACTTCCGTGCCGAGCCAGATCTGGTTCCTTACAGGACACTCCCGCGCACAGAGCAAAAGGCCCGCCGTGTAATAAAGACCTACGAGCAGACTGGCAGTTGAAATCGCCAGCCCATCTCAACAAGAAAAGAAGGGCCTGCCGTTGTAGCCATAAAGTTGCCCTCCTTCTTTCACTATGCTATACTTGGCCCAGAATAGTGAGAAGTGAGCTTTTTTATGTCACAAGATACCTCAAATTTGCAAAATCCATTTATCGTGGGGGAGCGCATCTACCTGCGGTCATTGGAGCCTGCACAGGATAATCACCTGTATTCAACATGGATGAATGATGAGGAGATCCGCCGTTATTTTTCTATTTACCCTACCAGCGATACGCGTGGCAAAGAGCGCCTGGAACTCCTCTACAAGGATGGAAAACACATTATTCTTGGTGTTGCTCTCAATGAGAACAATCGTCTGATCGGCCTGGTCGGGCTCAAAGATATCAATTACATCAACCAGAACGCGGAATTCTATATAATTATCGGCGATCGCTCCGCCTGGGGCAAAGGCTATGGAACCGAAGCCACGAAATTGATGATACGCTATGGTTTTTTGGAATTGAACCTCAATCGCATCCAGACCCAGAGTATGGAAGATAATATCGGCGGTTGGCGTGCCGATGAGAAGGCGGGTTTCAAGTACGAAGCTACGTTGCGCGAGGTCATCTTGCGCTTTGGCAAATACAATAACGTACGCGTCTATAGCCTGCTGAAAAGCGAATATTTGCAGAATACCAATACTGATAAATGAAACCAACTTGGAGATCTCAAGAATTTTCTCCTGAGGAATGAAATTATGGAAACGACTTTTTTGCAAACTCCGACCCTTCTATACCTGAGTAAATCCGACATCACCCAGCTAGTGGGCAATTCTTCCCAACTCTATTTGGACGCCGTATACCATGCCCTCACCCTTCATGCTCGCGGTGAGATTGTACAACCGCTTAAACCCTATTTACGCTTGGATGGTGATGAGAGCCATATCGCTGATCGGATCATTGCCATGCCGGCCTACCTGGGAGGGGCTGACTCAATAGCTGGTCTGAAGTGGGTCGGTAGCAGACACAACAATCCCTCACGCTATGGAAGAGATCGGGCTAGCGCTCTCATCATACTGAATGACCCTGAGACTAATTACCCGGTTGCTATTCTCGAAGGGAGCTTGATCAGTGGCATGCGGACTGCAGCAGTCACTGCCCTGGCGGCTAGTTACCTGGCCTCAACAAATTTCCAATGTGTTACCTGTATTGGCTGTGGTCCTATTGCACGGCTGCAGTTACTGACGCTGCTTGAAGAGTTTCCAACAATTGCTATTATTCATCTCTTTGACCTGAATCCTGCTGCGGCTCGATGGTTGGTAACCGAACTACGTCAAAGCTTCCCACAGATTGAGTATCAAGTTGCTGATACAGCAAAAGATGCTGTGCAAGCAGGGGAAGTAGTCATCACCTGTACCACTACTGATAAGCCCTATATCCCTTTCGAGTGGCTCCGTAAAGGCACTTTCATTAGCAATATCTCCATTATGGATGTGCATAAGGATGTCTTCCTTCAAGCTAACAAGGTTGTGGTTGACGATTGGGATCAGTGCAACAGGGAAAAGAAAGTGCTTCATCAATTGGTACAGGAGGGACTCTTCTCTCGTGGGCAACTTCATGCGGAACTAGGTCAAATTCTCATTGGTAACCGACCAGGACGGGAGTCGGATGAAGAGGTTATTCTTCTCAACCCCATAGGAATAGCAATCGAGGATGTGGCTTGTGCCCATGCTATCTATCAGAAAGCTCTTTCAGCGCAAGTTGGTATTCAATTAGACCTCTACTAAGAGTGGCTGATCTAGCCTTGTTGGAGCAACGCCTCTTCAGATCAAGTTTGCCGACCTGGGACATAGCACCAAAAAGTAGTAACTGCTAGTAAGCAGTGTGAACTTTGCGCTGCTGTTCTGCTTTTACGACGGTTGTACCGATGGCGCGACCAACAACAATGGGTGTCTCCAGGACATCAGCAGCCGAAGTGCTGACATCGGGGCGCGTGGCAATGACCTTGCGTGCTTCAAACTCTATACGCCGTGAAGTACGACCGATTTTGGTAATCCGCCCACTGACTTCAATAAAATCTCCTGGAAAGAGTGGAGCAAGAAATTCGATCTTTTCGTACCCAACCAGCAATCCTTCATCACCATCGCAGAGAATTGCCAGTTCCGTCGCTACGTCACCAAAAAGTGAGAGCATATGTGCTCCATCGATCAGCTGACCACCATAATGAGCATCGCTCGCGCTGAGCCTGACGCGAATGAAAGACGTAAATTGGCGCACTTGATCCATAAAATCATCCTTCTGCCAGTCTAACTAACGATCATTAGGCTAAAACCACCTTTGACCAATCTCATTGGAAAGGTAGGGGTTAAATAGCACTTCAGATATAGTATACATTACCAACTTTTTGAACGCCAGGTCGCGAATTGACTCTCTATTGTCAAAACTTGCTGGCGTATGCTATACTAGTCTTGAAGCAGAGAAGGTGTGAAGTTCGTGTGGCGTCGCTCAACAACAACGCTCAAACGAACCAGGCACTTTCATGATTAGGATGGTTCACTGGATAGGGCCAGCGAATCACTTGCGTGGATCGTCAACACCGGGGTGTAGCGCAGTCGGCTAGCGCGCAGCGTTCGGGACGCTGAGGTCGGAGGTTCAAGTCCTCTCACCCCGACCAGGATGGCATAATCGCTTACTAAAAGTGGTGTCACACAATCAGGTATTAACAGGAGTCATCGATGCGGGCATATCAGCTACTCACATCATCCACATCAACTGGATGTTGCAGTCTGATTGGCCCCTGCCAGTGTTCGATCTGCGAACACTGGACAGGCGGGAGATGCTACGCTGTGCCAAGTCTACCTGGACGCGCAATGGACTTCACTCCCTATCCGTTCGGTCGTCGTCGCAGGCGGCGCTAGAAGCTGAAAGGAACGGGTCACTCCTTCCCTTTCTCTCTTATCAAGCTTCTTCTTCGCTGTCTGCCCTTGGTATCGGTACCGGCAGAGAGGAAGGAAAGTCATTCATGGCCGTTCTTGTATTGAATTCCTCGCTCCAACCTCTATCAGTCATTCCTGAACGTCGTCTCATCGTGCTACTTTCCAAGCAAAAAGTTACCTTTGTAGATGATAATGTGCGACAGTTGATTGAAGAGAGTATTCAGGCTCGTCGTCTTGAGTTGGAACGACCCGTCATTGTGCAGTTGCTCGCCAATGTTCGCATACCACGTATGGCTCTTCAGCCCACTCGTTCCAATATCCTGTTACGCGATGAAGAAACATGTCAATACTGTGGTAAGCATAGCCGCGAACTGACACTTGATCACGTAATACCACGTTCCCGTGGTGGACAAAGCACATGGGAGAATCTCGTAGCATCGTGTAAAGCATGTAATGGTAAAAAAGGCAATCGCCTACCCAAAGAAGTCAACATGCGCTTGCTTCGCCAACCTCGCCCGCTCACACAGGAATATGCCGGATTTTTCTTGCTCCGCTACCCCAAGTTGCGCGAAGCTTACGAAGAATTCCTGCTCAGCGCACAGGTTGGTAGATCACGTAGCCTGAGTGCTTGAACCAGGTTTCTCACCTTTCCGGGAGATCTGTAGGGGTGCAATTCATTGCGCCTATATAATGAGAGTGCAGAACCCGCTGCAAAGCTGGGTGTATGGATTGTACTTCTGCGCAATTCATTGCGCCCATAAAATGGGAGTGCAGAGGGCGTAGCCCTTTGCCGGGGTGCGGGGTGTCCCCGCTTATTACTCTTCTCGCGCCGCCGCAGGCGGCGCGAGAAACAAAACTGAATTGAGAGGGTACTAGCCAAAACCCATCTGGAATTATTTGTTATCGTTGAATCGTTCTAATTAATAGAAAGGAATCATAGATCGTCCTTACTACGAACAACAATGTTCCTATTGTGCTTGCCTCGCAAGCAAAGGTGGAAAATGCTCAACCAAATAAAAGTAAACGAAATCAGCGACAAACCGCTAACAAACCAGAAATTAGCCCCAGCATACCTCTGTCTGCACGGTCACTTTTATCAACCTCCAAGAGATGACCCATTTACAAACCAGGTTCCAATTGAATCTGCTGCAACACCCTATGCCAACTTCAACGAAAAAATAACCACCGAATGCTATCGCCCTAACGCGGAAGCAGGAAATTTTGACGCCATCAACTTTGACCTTGGCCCCACACTAGCGAACTGGCTGGAAGATACCCATCACGATGTTTACCAACGTATTATTGATGCCGACAAGAAGCATAAGGCCAACTTTGGAGTTGGTAACGCCATGGCGCAGGCCTACAATCACACCATTTTGCCCCTGGCCAAAACGCGAGATAAACGTACGCAAATCCTATGGGGATTAAGCGACTTCCGCCATCATTATGGGCGTGATGCCACAGGCATGTGGTTGGCAGAGACCGCCGTAGACATAGAATGCCTGGACTTACTTGCACAATATGGAATTACCTATACAGTGCTTGCTCCCTGGCAGGCTGCTACTAACATAGACCCTTCAGAACCATACCTGGTATCTTTGCCAGGTGGTCGCAGCATAACCGTCTTTTTCTTCAATGCCCCGCTTTCAGGAGGCGTCTCTTTCGATTCGAATATGACCGACAACGCGGATCTTTTTGCGACCAGTTTCTTGCCTGCACATCTTGTGCAGAGCAAACGCGAATCGGGCGAAGCCCAGCTTATTCTTATAGCCACTGACGGAGAACTCTACGGACACCATAAATACTGGCGTGATAAATTCCTGACACATCTCATTCAGAACGGAGCGCCCAGTTTTGGTTTCGAAATATGTACATTAGAGCAGTATATGCGTATGTATCCACCTACAAAAGAGGTCAACTTACGTACTCCAAGTGCCTGGAGTTGTGGGCACGGAGTTGCTCGCTGGGATACTGGATGTGAATGTACCGAGGGTGATAGCAGTTGGAAAGGCGAGCTAAATCGTGCCTTGAGAAATCTGACTGAAAAAGGGGACCAACTTTTTGAACTCTATGCCTCTGAAGCGCTTATTGATCCCTGGGCTGCTCGTGATGCATATCTGCCTGTTCGCAACGGTTGGGAGACCTTAGAGAGTTTCTGGACACAACATGGCAAACATCAACGACCTTCCACTGATCCGTCACTAACGCAGAGAACGTTGCTTTTGCTAGAAGCCCAATATTATCAGCAATGCAGCTTCACCAGTTGTGGCTTCTTCTTTGAAGACCTGGATCGCATTGAGCCACGTAACAACATCGCATTCGCCCGACGTGCTATTAGCCTCATTTGGCAAGCGCTGGATATCGATCTCCAACCAGAATTCGTAAATGAATTACAGGCAGCAAAAAGCTGGCGTACTTCGCTAACTGGTGCAGACATGTATCGGCAATTGCCTGTGGTGCACGATGGTCTGTTGCCCCCATTGTCACTCTAGTGTCCTGTAAATCTTAATGAAATAGCTGGAAATGTAGTGGCACCCGCAAGGGGTGCCACTACATTTAGTACATCGCGATCTGCGTATTCCAGTCTGTATTCGCATACACCCAGGCCGCTTCGTTTGATTGCATGTTGATGCAGCCGTGGCTGCCGTTGCCCGCGAAAGTCTCGTCACCTCCAACATCATAATGAGGGAACTGCGTGCCAGGGCCAAAATTCACGCGCCACCAGGCATCATGGACGAAGAAGCCACCCCAATGGTACAGAATAGCATATTGAATGGGGGTAGGTGGATACCAGTAGGGAGAATCCGGCGGATCTGTCGATTTGAACTCATCAGGCGATTTCCGATCCTGCACACTCCAGACTCCTGGAAGCGCGGGACGTTCGACGCGTCCAGTCGTTACATAGAACGCTCGTATCAGCTTTCCATCCCGATAGACGCGCATAGCTTGTTCAACTTGTGAGACCATCAATACCATACCATGTTGGAGGCCTGGATAATGCTGCATCATTTGCATATCGGTAGCATGCACCTGGTTGTAAGGTGTCTTATCGCTATAGTCCTGCTCCAGCATATGCAGGTTGAAGAATTGATTATTCTCCTCATCGACCACTGCCTGGTAATCGGATGGTAGATAGGTCCAACCCAACTCCCTGTTCAACCAAAAGCCAATGCCCGGCAATGTATACCCTGCGGTGAAAATATAGTTTTTACCATCGAATTTATCGTGGTACGCGTGTGCTTGTCCCCACGTATTTGCTTCGTGATCAAGTGCGTTGATGAGGTAGTGGGAAGCGCCCTGTACTAGGTCATCATGCAGCGATGCAATGTCTGCATCGATCTTTTGCGATATGGCCAGGTAAGCAGTAATAGTAGAGGCCTTCTTCATTGCGGCTTGATCCGCATCATAAAGCGGCTGGTAGGGGCTGGCATCCATGCCATAGGTTTTCAACAGAGTCAACTGAGATTTGAATTCACCGAGCTTGACCGTACTAACAAACGGGAGGGCTTGAATAGAATTTACCACTGCCTCCTGATATTGTGCGTTTAAAAGCGTTCCGAGATTCTGGAATTCTATCGATGTCGTGACGATATTAAATGTCGCAAGGTCGTTCTTGTACTGAGTTTGCATCGCAGTCACATCTAATCGGGCTGCTTTCATCTGATTAATAGTGGTATTGAACGTATTGAGTTGATTGAATGTTGTCTTTGACAGAGCTAATGCCTCGGTTGCCTTACGCGCATCGTTGCTGATAGCAGCGAAATCTTTCGGATATTGCGCGGCAGCTAGCAAAGAAGTATCTTTATTGTACTGTGCTGTGAAAGCCTGGGTATTACCAACTTTTCTTTGTTGCTGCGCCGATAGGCTCGATTGAAAAAATTGCATATCCTGTTGAGCTTGAATATTGTATTGATCTGATATGCTGCTAATCACTCCCTCGGTCTGTGCTTCCAGTTGCTGATAATTGTTGGCAAGTTTCGTATTATAGTCTGTCACGGGTTGGTCATTGAAAAGGGAAAATGGTGCACCTGTGCTACTCAGTTGCTGTTCTTGCTTGATAATAGGTTGTAATGCAGATTCAGGTATACCAATCGATCTTGCGTGCTGAAGAGTCTGATCGAGCCTGGCTTTACTTTGATTTACCTGTGCCTGTGATTGAGAACTTCCCCCACAAGCAGCGATCAAGAGCATCATGCCGACTAACATTCCAGCAAGCATGCTTTGAGTCGAGCGAAAGGAACCTATTTTATGCATGTTGAGCTACCTCCGTCCACTGCGTGCTTTATGTTTGCGTTTCTCTTTCCGAGCGGCTTTACCTGTTTTCTTACCACCGCTATGCTTGCCCTGGTTTGAAAAACCTGCTGTCGCAGGTATTGCAGGCATACCTGCCATGTCTGCTCCTCCACCATACTGTTGGGCTAACCTGGCCCAGGGACCTCTGCCACTACTCATCTGGCGCATCATTGTGCGCATCTCGTGAAATTGATCAAGTAACTGGTTCACAGCCTGTGTGGTAGAACCACTGCCACGAGCGATACGCCTGCGCCGGCTGCCATTAATAAGATCGGGATTGTGCCGTTCTTCCAGCGTCATAGAAAGAATAATTGCTTCGATACGTTTGAGCTGGTCTCCTTCGAGCGCCTCTTCCATATCTGGTATATCTGCCAGCTTGTTGAATCCAGGAAGCATCTCCATCACATTTCGCAATGGTCCCATGCGTTTCAATTGGCGCATCGCATTCAGAAAATCTTCCAGGTCAAACTTGCCCTGCTGCATTTTCGCCTGAGCTTTTAACGCCTCTTCCTCGTCGATTGCTTCCTGCGCTCGCTCGATCAGGGAGAGTACATCTCCCATTCCCAGTATGCGTGAGGCCAGACGATCTGGATAAAAAGGCTCTAACGCATCCGTTTTCTCACCCATGCCCATGAATTTGATCGGCACACCAGTGATTGAGCGGATTGAAAGCGCTGCACCGCCTCTGGCATCCCCATCCATCTTCGTTAAAATCATCCCGGTCAATGAGACCGCTTTGTTGAAGTCGTCGGCTACGCGTACCGCTTCTTGACCGGTCATTGCATCCGCTACAAGCAACACCTCACCTGGATGCAGGCGATTACGTATAGTGGTAACTTCCTGCATCATACGCTCGTCGATGTTGAGACGCCCTGCTGTGTCCAGAATCACGACGTTAAGTGCCTGTTCACGAGCGTAGTCCAGCGAATGCACACAGATATCAACAGGATTGGATCCCGCTTGCTCGGCATACACTGGAATAGTAAGTTGTTTTCCTAGCGTTTGCAACTGGTAGACAGCAGCGGGACGGTATATATCTGCTGCAACCATCACTGGACGGTGACCTTGCTTGCGAAGGTAGTTTGCAAGCTTTGCCGCAGTTGTCGTTTTACCCGAACCTTGTAGGCCCACCAGCATAATCACATGTGGAGGCGCTCCACCCAGGTCAAGTTTACTATTGCCATCGGAGCCGCCAAGCAGCTCTATTAATTCATCATTGACAATTTGAAGTACTTGCTGTGCCGGAGAGAAACTACCCAGCACATCTGCCCCAACTGCCTTTGCTTTGACGTGCTCAACAAACTGGCGCACTAACTTAAGGCTAACATCGGCCTCAAGCAGTGCAAGTCTGACTTCACGCATTGCCTCATCGACATCTGCTTCGGTCAGTTTGCCCTTCCCACTAAGATTTGTAAAAACCCCTTCAAGACGCTTTGATAAACTTTCAAACATTGCCATGAGTACTCTATATCCTCTCCGCCATTCAACTAGTATTGTCCCAATTATAACACGTTTATGTATCCCTGTTATTCTCTGTTATGAGAAATTTTTCCCGTATTCCCAAACTCTATGTGAAATCAGACACGCTGTCAATTAGAGTTTGGGAATAATTGGAGTGAAAGGTTGCAAGAGAAAAGGGTCGAAATTGGAAACCCACTTCCCAGTGTGCTCCTGGAGTGCAAGGAACCCCTGCTGGGGAGCTCTCGGTCAGGTGACGGGAGACCGACCGAGCAGCGCTTCGTAGATGAAGGCCAGCCGCGCTCCCAAGATTGGCCAACCGTAGCGCGCGCGCACGGCGGCATATGCGGCAGCGCCACGTCGGCGGCGCTCGCAGGCGTCGTTAACCGCCATCACCAGTGCCGCCGCCAGCGCATCCTCGTCGTCAGGTGGCACGAGCCACCCCGTCTGTCCGTCTTCAACGATCTCGCTGGGTCCATGCGCGGCGACGGCGATGGCTGGCAGTCCACAGGCCATGCCCTCAACAAGGACCTGCCCAAACTGCTCTCGCACCGAAGGCAGCACCACGACATCGGAGGCGGCAAAGATGTCCGGCAGCTCGTCGTGGTCGTGCCAGCCAGCTAGGAATACGTCGCGGGCTCCTATGCGCTGGATCGTGTCGAGCGGATGCTC
>WNGM01003521.1_pt1 | contig 12495 bp, 10 predicted proteins | sample 5400571 | NCBI WGS metagenome assembly WNGM01 (sample SAMN13153378, study PRJNA577476) | soil metagenome | isolation source: 100 cm soil or saprolite under Garry oak tree replicate 2 | place: USA:California | collected 2016-06-15
CAAGTTCAGTCATCAGGAAAGACTGTTCGGCACCGGCCATATAGCGATAATCGATGTCGAAGGCCAGTCCGGTAGAGTGCGGTGGGGTGTCGATGAGTACGGCGTTGCGGTTCACCCGGTTCAATGCATGTTGATATTGTTCCGGCCTGATCAGAGAACTCACCGGTAACGGGCGATCGAACTTGTCGTGATACTCCTTCGCGATTTCTTCCAGGATTTTCAGGGCCTCAGGCCTGAGCGACCTGAGCATGGCAACCTTCATCGCCTCGCGATCAGATGATTCCTCGATATTGAAAGATCGTCCGGCGAAATTTCTTGCCAGCGTCTGCAACGACTCATAGTCTTTCAGTAGTCTCTGCCGGCTGTCAGGCTGACCATAGAATCGATCGAGTTGCGCTTTATCTTCTTCCGTTGATGTCAGCTGTTGCTGCCGCGCCGCGATTTCTTTTTGCAGCTCGCTTTGTTTATTGCGGTCGCGTTTTTTCAGCGTTCTCAACTGAGTCTGCAGACCCGAAATTTCCGTCTGCAGGTTTGAGCGCGCGTCGTCGAGGTGTTTGTACTCGTCGCGCAGCTGGCCTTCGTTGAGGAGTTCGATGCTGTGATCGTCTTCATAACGACTGAACACGCCCCCGTCTGCAGTCTCGCCGACCCCGTAAAGGATGTAGGTATCGGTGACCGCCGGCACCGAAACCATTTCGCCGCGTTCAAGCATTGCCGCGAGATCCACAAAGTCCTGACAAGATCGGACATTGTATTTCCGAACCTCAGCGACCTGCGTAGCCAGGAACCAATGCCTGTCGCTGTAGTGCCGCAACTCCGGCGGAGTCTCGACGGGCGCCTGGACGGCGGACTCGCCGCGATCGGCCTTCACCTGTTCCACGGCACGGTTCCACAAATCAGCATCAGCACTGCTCGGGCCCGGCAAATTCGAAAGATAGCCGGTCGACTGATGAAGCGCCTGTCGCCTGATCGCTTTGAAGCGAAGCACTGCCCACACGGCGACACCGATGAGAGCACAAAGAACGATACTCACCGCAAGATAACTCGTTCTTCGTTTCATAATCAGACTCACCGCCGGGCACAGCATGAAGACCAGATCGCGACTCTCATCAAGATGCGCGCGTCTTTTTATGCAAATTTCGGGCGAAGAGTTAGATTTGCAGCAAATCGCTGCAGCGCGCTCTCTGCCTGAGTAAAAAGCGTGGCAGAAAAGAGCAGCTTCAGGTCACAAAACAACTGATCGCTGTTTCGATTCTGGACAACTCATTGTTTGACCGTCCCGGATTGCCTAATGCAGCCGCTCGCACTAGAATGCCCGCGCTAAACAATCACACTGTTACTAATGAAGGAGGAGATATGAAAGTACGTTTAATCGTACCCGCAGTGGCATTACTTATTGCCGGCTCCGTGGTGTCCCTGGCCGATAACCCCCAAATGGGCACCTGGAAGCTGAACGAAGCAAAGTCGAAGTTTAGTAAGGGAGCGACGAAGAATAACACCGTCGTTTACGAGGCCGCCGGCGACCAGACTAAGGTCACGGTGGATGGCGTTGACGGCGATGGTAACGCGATACACAGCGAATGGACTGGAAAATTTGACGGCAAGTTTTACGCCGTTACCGGCGATCCAACTTCGGACATGCGTTCATACCGGCGGATAAACAACCGCACGTTGGCGTTAACCGTTAAGAAGGGCGGGAAGATTACGGTAACCGGTCGAATCGTCGTTTCGGCTAATGGCCGCACCCGCACCGTCACTACCAGCGGAAGGGATTCGAAGGGCAAGCGTATTCAAACCATCGCGGTCTACGATAAGGGATAGCGCTAAAGTTCAAAACCAAACACGATCCGTCTCTCACCGGGTCACAACCTGCTAATCCGGGTTCAGTAGAGTTTCACCAATTCACTTACTCGACGCAACACTTTGAAGTCCGGAGGTTGCTTCCGAATGAACGAGCGTTATCTGTGCCCGCAGCGTTGGCGTTGACCTCACAAAGCGCGCGGGGTATCGTAATTGTTGTTGACAGTTTTAGCATCAACTGGCCGCGGTAAATCTTCAGAAGGTCCCGCCCGACCAATCTTCAGCAAGACCCCCGCCCGACTGCCGTTTCCCTTGACCAGATTGAGTTTCGCATCGCCGATTTGCGGATGTCGATTTCGATGAGTGAATTGGCAGGGGCAATTGACTGTGCGCGGGCGCGCTTGCAGTAGCTGTGCTGCTTCAGGGCGAGGGTCCGGGCTCGCTCTCGCAAGTGTTCTGGATCTGTTCTTGCAAGTGGGACGAGGGGGGATTTCTCATGTGCACTTTTAAGAAACTGGCATCCGCAGTTTTTGTGATGGTGAGTCTGGTTTTCCTGATTCCAACCGTATCATCCGCGAGCACAAAGACTGACAAGCGCAAGGGACGTTCGCTCAATCATCCATTGACGCGGGCCGAGATAAAAGAGGCGGAACATCGCCTGTCAGAGATGGGTTACGGCACCGGCCCAGCAGATGGAGCGATCAATAACGCTACGCTCACCGCTTTCCAGAAATGGGAAGGCCGTAAAGTAACTGGCCGCCTCAACCGCGATGAGTTCGACGCAATCATGAGTGCCAATGCACCCCAGGCAAGAGACTCAGGTTACAAGCATGTTGAAGTAGATCTCGATCGCCAGGTGCTCCTGTTTATGGACGACGAAGGAGCTGTCAAAAGAATTCTGCCGGTGTCCACCGGCAGCAACCGGCATTACCGCGAAAAAGGAATGAGCGGTTTGGCCTATACGCCGAGGGGCCGTTTCAGGATCTACGCCAAGATGTCGGGATGGAGAAAATCGCCCCTGGGGTTGCTTTATTATCCCAACTACTTCAGCGACGGACTCGCGATTCATGGAAATCCCTCGGTCCCGTCAATACCTCAGAGTCACGGCTGCATTCGCGTTCCCATGTCCGCGGCGGTCGAGATGAGCAGACTGCTGCCGGTGGGAACGATTCTGCTGATCTATGACAAGGAGTCGTTTGTTTCTGCCAAAGACTGGGCGGAATCAGATAAACAGAAGCAGGAAGCAAAGATTCCGTAGCAAGCCGTTTCACCGCCATCAAGCTGGGAGAGCTCGTGACGCAGTAAGCATGGGTTGTTCAAGGCGGTGTGCGGGAGCTGCAGTGACCGTGCACCGCCGCGAGCGCTGTTTTATGAGGGTGTGTGTTCAGAGCGCGGGAGGTTTTTGCTTCTTCGCGTAGCGCGCAACGATCAGCCGCACGTAATTGCGTGTTTCGTCGTAAGGCGGAATTTTGTAGCCGTATTTTATGACGGCGTTTTCTCCAGCGTTATAACCGGCTAAGGCCAGATCGACTCTGCCATTGAACATCTGCAGCAAATCTTTCAGGTAGCGCGTGCCGCCCATTATGCTTTGCGCCACGTCGTACGGATTGGTCACTCCGTAGCGAGCAGCGGTCCCGGGCATCAATTGCATTAAACCCTGCGCGCCTTTGGGGCTGGTCGCACTGGTGGTGAAGCGAGATTCCTGCGACATCAGGCAGTAGATCAAATAGGAATCGACACCATATTTGTTGCCGTAGAAACGGACGAGGGAGTCGATCTTGTTATTACCCGTGCTCCAGGCGAGGTCGGAATTAGAGCTTGTCGACAGCCCCGAGATAATCGGGGCCACCGGCCTGTTAGCGGCGGTGATCTGATTGTGAATGTCCGCGACTTTGGCGCGCGCGTCAGCCAGGGCCTTATCGCTCGCTTCCATATCCACCCGCGAGATTAGTCCCTGGTTGTAGAGTTCTTTCGATTGACTATTCCTTTGCTCAAGCCGGTGAACTTCATTTTCGTAGAGCGTCGAAAGCGCGGTAAGACTGCCCTTGTAATCGTTCGCGGAATTTGTGGTGTCGCCGTTCGATTTTGCGGCTGAGACCGGGCCGGTCGTCGTGGTGCTGCCTGGTTTCTGTTGTGCCGGGGTACTGACTTGATTAACAGGCAACGCAACGGTATTTGTCTGAGCCGGCGTGGTCGCTCGGTTTGCCATAGTCGGCGTAGCAGTGTTTGGCTGGACCGGCGTCCCGGGATCGCGCTTTTCCTGCGCTATTGCCGGAGCCGCCGCCGCCGACCAAATTACAGCGATTCCAAGCAAAACGGCCGCGGTTGAGAACCGAGAAATAGTATTGCGGGAGCGTCGTGAGGAGATTTCCATATTGGGATAGACACCGTGAAGAGGTGAACGGTTACGATGTCCGTAGTGTGATTTGAGTTGCTGGGATTCAGAGCAGACACCAACCTGACGACCTGGACCCGCTCAGCCCTGGCCCTCGAGTAGTCACGGCCGAATGTCCCCGCATTATTGCGGAATTGTTGATCTTGTTAGCGCTGAGTCTTTTCTCACAATTCGGTCTGGATGCCGCGCGCCAGAGCCAGCTTTCTGGCCTTCATTACCACATCGCCATCAATTGTTCCTGAACCACCGGTCCACGACTCGATTTCTTCTATTGGTCGACCGAGCGCGAGGGCCAGCTTTTCGTCGCTCCCGTCAAACGCCGCGTCGCGAATGTTCTTCAGGATATTTGACGCTTCAAATTGATCCGTACCCTGGTCGTCGATTAGCAATTCGTTTTTTTGCTGACGATTATCGCTGCCGCCGGTTGATGTCTCAATTTGACTAACAGATTGAGGCGCGGAGCCACGGATCCTCTCGCCGCTGTTGCCCAACGCACCGGCATTTCCGCCGTTCGCATTAAGGTTTTCTTCTTTCTCGTCTGCTGCCCTCGCCAATAGATAAGCCAGACCCGCCCCGATTCCTACAGCACTCGCGAGCAGAATTCGTTTTCTCATTTTATTCCTCCAGTTATGTTTGGGCTTTCCTCAAAGATGACGCTGTCACTAAAGCAACTCTGAGGCCGTTTTCTGGAGCTGGGGCCAAACGAGGAGGAGGCGGCAAAGAACTTATGTAACTCTCGAAAGCTTGCATCGCAGACTGCCCGAAGTGGTCTAAGTCCCTTATGGTGCGTATCATAGCCCGCATGCCTCGATCCGGCGCGAGAATCTCGCGGAATGCAGAAACCCGACGACGGGGTCCCCAGCCGGCTGGGGTGGGGCGGTCAGCGACGGTGCGGAAACCTATACCAGATCAGCTGAAGAGATTGCCGCTCGTGGCAATCGTCGGCCGGCCGAATGTCGGCAAGTCGACCCTGTTCAATCGACTGATCGGACAACGGCGCGCGATTGTCGGCGATGAACCCGGCATTACTCGGGATCGTATTTATGGCGAAGCCGATTGGAATGGGTTGCGCTTTGCGCTGGTCGACACGGGCGGCATTGTGCCGGATGACGATGCGGTGATCCCGGCAAATATCCTGAAACAAGCTGCGGTGGCGATCGGTGAAGCGAGCGCCCTGATCTGGGTCGTCGATGTGCGGAAGGGTCTGACCCCGCTGGATGAAGAACTTGCGCAGCGGCTGCGCCAAACCGGAAAGCGAGTGCTGGTCGCGGCTAACAAGACGGATGCGGCCGCGCTGGAGTCGGACCGGGCAGACTTTTATCGCTTTGGATTTGAAGAAGTGTTCGCAATCTCCGCGGAGCAGGGAAATGGGATTGGGGAGTTGCTGGATGAACTGGTCAAGGGACTCACGGAAATAGGGGAAGGGGGAAAGGGGAAGGGGCAAAGGGCAAGGGGCGAAGAGCAAATTGAGCCGGACATTGCGCTACCAGTAAGAGAAGTGCGCTTGGCAATCGTGGGCCGGCCTAATGTCGGCAAGTCATCATTATTGAATCGATTGTTGGGCGAGGAGCGGGCCATTGTCTCGCCAGTTGCCGGCACAACCCGCGATGCAGTTGATACCCTACTCGAAACTTCCGATCAGACTTTCCGGATCATCGATACCGCCGGTATTCGTCGCAAGGGCAGGATGCACGCAATGGCTGAGAAGCTTTCCGTGATTATGGCGCGAAAGAGTCTGGAGCGCGCAGATATCGCAATTGTTTTGCTCGATGCTGAAGATGGAATTGCGGCGCTGGATGCGGCCATTGCCGGCTACGCGGTGGAAGCGGGCTGTTCGATAATTCTCGCGCTGAACAAGTGGGACGCTGTTAATAATAAGGACACGGGCTCTGTCGCGCGCTTTGAGCGGAAGCTGCGCGAGCAGATGAAATTTCTTCCCTGGGCGCCCATCGTGACGATATCCGCACTGGACGGACAGCGAATACAAAAACTTCTGCCCCTGGCGATCAAAGCCAATGAAGCGCGCCAGCGCCGGATTCCAACTTCACAATTGAATCAGTTTTACGAACGGATGATTCAACGCAGTGGGATCGTGCCCGCAAAAACACACGGCGGATCGCGCCTGCACGTTCAATATCTAACGCAGACAGCAGTGCGGCCACCGACATTCGTCGTATTTACAGCAGGCGGCAAGGCGGGTCTGCATTTCTCTTTTCTGAGGCATCTGGAAAATCAGTTGCGCGAAGAGTTTGATTTTTTTGCGGCGCCGATCCGGATTGTCGAGAGACATAAGAAGAGAGGCGGTAAGCGGTAAGCAGTGGAGCAGCGACCAGCGAGAAGTCAGTACCATCCGCGTGAGCGGATGGGCTAATGTTTCTACTAATGGTTAACAATTCAACCGATTGGTAAACAACTTAATTGCTGGGATAAGAATTCAACTCTCCGTGCGGCTTTGCCGCCGCACATGGCGGTGAGCCTTTGGCTCACCGGCGAATCATAATCAAGAGTTGCGGCTCCGCCGCCGGCCCTGAGGCGCAGCCTCAACAAACAAGCTAGCAGATTCACGGAAAGGCAGAGGCTTTCCCCAGGGTGCTGCGGCACAGCCGCAGGCAGCGAGCGTTGAAAAAGTATGCAGTGAGCGCTGCGCTTTGCAGCAAGATCACGATGAAGAGCGCCTCGGTAGTATCCAATGTCCCTTTTGAATTGATCGCTCGCGAGGGCGAAGCACGCGTGGGAGTAATCACAACGCGACGCGGCGAGATCGAAACGCCTGTGTTCATGCCCGTAGGTACCGCGGGCACGGTGAAGGGAACTCGATTCGAAGAACTCGAAGCGCCGGATCTCGATGCGCACATAATTCTCGGCAACACCTACCATCTGTGGCTGCGGCCGGGAATCGAAACCATTAAAGCATGCGGCGGCTTACACAAGTTTATTGGCTGGGACCGGGCGACGCTTACTGATTCCGGCGGATTTCAAGTCTGGAGTCTGGGCGAGCTGCGAAAGATTTCTGAAGCGGGAACTGAGTTTCGTTCCCACATCGACGGCGCGCAGTGTTTTCTATCACCCGAGATTTCGATGGAAGTGCAAATCGCGCTCGGTGCAGAGATTGCCATGGCGTTTGACGAATGCGCTCCGGGTGAAGCCACGCATGATGAAGCGAGAAAGAGCATGGAGTTGACGCTGCGATGGGCGAGAAAATCGAAGGAGGCATTTAACGTAGCGCAAGTTGTCAACTTGCGAAATGCAGAATCAGCGCAAGTTAACAACTTGCGCCAAGGCCAGGCGCTATTCGGCATCATTCAAGGTGCTTCGCATCTCGATCTGCGACGCGAGAGTCTGGAACGCACGGTGGAAATTGGCTTCGACGGTTACGCGATTGGCGGACTAAGCGTCGGCGAGGAGAAACCCCTGATGTTGGACATCATCGAAGAGATCGCGTCACGGATGCCGGCCGACAAACCGAGATATTTGATGGGCGTGGGAACTCCGGAAGACCTGATTGAGGCGGTTGCGCGTGGCGTTGATATGTTTGATTGCGTCTTGCCGACACGCAACGGCCGCAACGGCCAGGCGTTCACTTCGCGCGGCAAACTCAACATCAAAAATGCGCGGTATGCACAGGACCAACTGCCACTCGACCAATCATGCGGATGTTCAGTTTGCCGCCGGCATTCGCGCGCCTTTATTCGCCATCTTTACCTGGCCGGCGAAATGCTCGCCAGCATTCTGCTGACGCATCACAATCTGGCGTTCTTCCTTGACACTATGCGACGTGTCAGGCAAGCTATCCGTTCTGGCCAATTCGCGAAATTTCGGCGAGAGTACACTGAGCAATTAAGCTTCGGACTCGACTGATGAGCGGCTGAATTCAGGAAGAGTTTGCCCGCCAGCCGCCGCAGTAATTCTGATCAGAAACGCCAGGCATTTCGTAACAGGCAAACGGCAGCGGCACTGACAAAATGCACTCAATCAATCTGCTTTTGATTTTCTTCCAGGGCGCCGGCGGTTTCGGCTTTCTCATTCCGATGGTTTTGGTCTTCGGGGTCTTTTATTTGCTGCTCATCAGGCCGCAACAGAAAAAGCAACGCGAGCTCCAGGCCACGATCACTCAATTGAAAGCCGGCGACAAGGTCGTTACGACCGGCGGCATCATCGGCATTATCACCGCCGTGCGGGACACGAGTTTTCTGATCCGCAGCGCCGACAAATCCATTCTGGAGATCGCGCGTTCAGCAGTGGCCGGAGTGGACGCGGAAGAAAAGAAGTAGTTCGACAACATTAAGTTGATCGAACACATGGCTCATGAAAAAGAGAAACCTGCTGCAGCGAACGATACTCATCCTGGCCGTAACTCTCGTCGGCTTCTACATAGTCATCGGCCCGCACGGGCGCCGGCCTCACTTAAGCGATTTCAAGTGGTCGGGCCTGAAAGCCACACTCGCAACTAACATTCACCTCGGATTGGATCTGAAAGGCGGATCGCATCTGGTGATGCGCGTAAAGACCGAGGAGTATTTGAAACGGCTCTGCGAAGATAACGCGACGGCGGCGCAGAACGCCGCCAAAGACGCGAACTTTGAGGTGAAGGAAGCGCATGCAGATACGTCCGGCGGCGACTATCGCGTCGTGATGCAGGTTGGCGATCCTTCAAAGCTCAGTGAAATCCGCGATGCAGTTGAGAAGAAAGTCGATCTGGGCGATCGCGTGGGCTGGTCGTTTTCGGGCTCGGGCAACACCATGACCTGGGCGCTGTCTCAGGCTACGCAAAGAGCGCTGGCGCAGCAGGCCACCGACCAGGCGATGAAGATTATCGACAGCCGCATCAACACGCTCGGCGTAACCGAGCCCGAACTCGGAACGCACGGCGCGCAGGGTTCTCACGAGATCCTTTTGCAAATGCCCGGCATCACGGACCCGGAGCACGTAAAGCAGTTACTGAAAGCCCAGTCACATCTTGAGCTGGTCCATGTGGTGAGTACGCCGGCGCCGGCACCCGCCCAAACTTATTCCACCAAAGAAGAAGCGATTGCTTCGCTGAACAGCGGCGGTAACATTCCCGCGAATAAACGTGTATTGCCTTACTCAGAACGGGCTGAGCTGGCAACAGAAACTAATCCGAACGCGCCAAAAGCAACCAAGTGGGTGGTAGTAGAATCACCGGCAATCATCGACGGCATTGAGTTGCGTAACGCCTCGGCGGTGCAGGCACGCGCCGGCGGCGACGACTACGAGATTCAGTTTTCGTTAAAGAAATCGGGCGCCGACAAATTCGGCGATTGGACGGGCAAGAATATCAACGAGTACATGGGCGTCGCGCTCAACGACGAAGTCAAATCGATTGCTTTCATCAAGTCGCAAATCTTCGACACCGGAGAGATCACCGGCAAGTTCTCGAAACAGTCGGCTGATGATCTCGCGCTGACGCTGCGTTCCGGCGCGCTGCCGGCGCCGATTGAATACCAGGAAGAGCGCACCGTTGGTCCCAGTCTCGGCGCGGACTCAATTCGGTCCGGGGTGCGCGCTTCGTTACTGGGCCTGGGATTGGTCGTTTTCTTCATGCTGGTTTATTACCGCGGCTCGGGTATTAACGCCGTTGTGGCGCTGCTTCTCAACATGGTGCTGATGATGGCGGGATTGATTTTGTTTAATGCGACCCTGACGTTGCCGGGTATTGCGGGCATGATTCTGACGATTGGTATGGCGGTCGATTCAAACGTGCTGATTTTTGAGCGCATCCGGGAAGAATTGCGCTCCGGCAAAACAGTCCCGTCGGCCGTCGAGCAGGGGTTCGGGCACGCCTTCATTACGATCATCGACACCCACGTGACGACGATCATTTCGTCTTTGTTCCTGTATGTATTTGGCGTTGGTCCGATTCGCGGATTCGCGGTAACGCTGGTGCTTGGCTTACTGGTGAACTTGTTCTCGGCGGTTTATGTGTCGCGGACAATCTTTATCTGGCTCCTGACGCGCAAAGGCAGAAAAGTCGAGTCGCTCAGTATCTAAAACATCGTGATTCAATTATTCCACAACATAAATATTGACTGGCTCGGCAAGCGCCGCTTTTTTATCGGTCTCTCGATTGTCCTGATGTTGTCGGGCATGGGGACCGCTTTATACCGGCACCAGTTTCATCCCAACGGCACTGACGCATTCAATCTGGGTGTGGATTTCAAGGGCGGCACGGTGGTCACCGTGCGATTCAAACAGCCGCCGGCAGCGGACGGGCTGCGTTCAGCGATCGATGCCGCGGGATTGAGAGGCGCAGTCATTCAACAAGCCCTCGACAGGCCGGGCGAATTTCTAATCAGGTTGCCGAGACAAAGCGAGGTCGAAAACCAGCAGGGCGTCGAGGCTGCTCGTTCCCGGGTAAATGCAGCCTTGAAAACATTCGGACCGGAGGCTGAGCCGAGTAAGAATCTCGCCGACGATCCGAAAGCTGCCTACAAGATCGAAGGCACGGACGCGGTTGGCGAGGTCGCGAGCAAGCAGCTTCGGACGCAGGCGATTGCCGTGACGATCGCAGCGCTGGTCGGCATGCTGCTGTTCATTGCTTTCCGTTTCGAATGGACTTATGGCGCGGCGGCGGTAATTGCAGTGTTCCACACAGTGCTCGTCACCCTGGGCCTGTTTTCCATCTTCCAGATCGAAATTAACCTGACCGTCATCGCCGCGCTGCTGACGCTGGTGGGTTTCGACGTGAACGATTCAATCGTAATCTTCGATCGAATTCGCGAGAACCGGAAACTATACCGCCGCATGAGTCTCTACGAAATTACTAATCTCTCGATCAATCAAACGCTTTCGCGCACCGTAATTACTTCAGGCCTGGTATTTCTCTCGGTGATCGCGCTGGTATTGCTGGGAGGCGAGACGCTCAGACCGTTCTCGCTGGCATTGTTGATGGGTATTGTCTTCGGCACCTACGATACGATCGCCGTCGCCGGACCGATCATGGTTTGGTGGGAGAAGCGGCTCGAAGCGGCGCATAAACTGGAATCATTACCAAAACGGCGCAGCGACACTCAATCGAATCGAGTTGGACACCGAGATAGAAATGAAACGCAAGAACCTTCGCGCGCGGCCCGCGCCTGAAGGGAACTGCGCCTCAAGATTCGGTGTCTAAAAAGTCGGGCAAGGAACTTATCCGCACAAGAATCGTGCTGATTTTTGAGGGATTTTGTTCTTGACTTTGCGGCGGAATGCGGCATAGACTGCACCCGTTGCTGGCCAATTGAATACGCTTTGCAGTCGTGTCCTGTTGTTGAATTGATAGGAAGCACGGTGGGCTGTACGTCCGATGGTGGCCAGCTTCTTTGTGTGTTTCTCGCACAGTGGCTGGTTCAAAGCTTCGACGCACTAAACCAAACCTGTCACTGTTTCCCCTTTCAACAAATTAGTTCTAATGACATGGAATCGGCTGCAATACATCCTTGACCCTTTTGGTACCGGATAGGGAGGATTAGATATGTTTGAAAACCTGGTCGAGTCTGGTTCGCACGCGCAGGACGTCAGGCGCAAAGGCTCATTCTTACTCGCCTTCACTGCCGTCTACATTGTGCTGGGTGTCGCGTTTTTTATCGTGGGAATTCTCTGGTACAACGCGCAACTTGATGTGCAGAATCTGGAATTGACGGCGCTGATTGCGCCAGTCCCGGCGCCGCCGGCCCCGAAAACGGAAGAAGCGCCGAAACCTGAGAAGGTCGAGATTAATAAGAACGTCGACGTGCGCAAGGAACTGATCGCCGACGTGAGTCGTGCTGAGATCGTTCCGGAGAAAGTGCAGACCAAAGCCAGTGACATACCTCCGGTGAGACGTGGTGTTGCGACAGTAATCGGCAGCGGCAACACGAACGCCATCGCGCCGGTGGCTCCGGGCGCCGGCGGCACCGGAACGGGAGCACCCACAGGACCGGCTAAAGTTGACATCAAGGAAGAACCGCCGCCGCCGCCACCCAAACCAACTCCTCATGCTCCAATTTCGGGTGGGGTGCTCAACGGTAAGGCTGTGCATCTGGTAACGCCGCCGTATCCCGCGATTGCCAGAAGCGCCCATGCTGCCGGAGCGGTGCAGGTGCAAGTGCTAATCGACGAGAACGGCAATGTGATTTCAGCACATGCGGTATCCGGTCACCCGCTCCTGCAGGCAGCGGCGGTGGCCGCGGCACGGTCTTCCAAGTTCACGCCCACGAAACTTTCCGGCCAACCGGTGAAAGTTAATGGCGTGATCATCTACAACTTTGTGGCGCAATAAAGGACGGGCTTCGGCGGTTGCGGAAAACCGGCAGCGCTTGCCG
>WNGM01003523.1_pt1 | contig 12494 bp, 14 predicted proteins | sample 5400571 | NCBI WGS metagenome assembly WNGM01 (sample SAMN13153378, study PRJNA577476) | soil metagenome | isolation source: 100 cm soil or saprolite under Garry oak tree replicate 2 | place: USA:California | collected 2016-06-15
CTCGCTCTCGAGACGTGCCGCAGTCTCGCCAGGGCCTTCTCTTTGATTTGCCGCACCCGCTCGCGGGTGATGCCGAGCAGCGAGCCGATCTCCTCGAGCGTCATCGGCTCTTGGCCTTCCAACCCGAAGTAGAGCCGCAGGATCTTCGCCTCGCGGTCCTTGAGCGTCGCCAGGACGCCCTCGATCGACTCGGTGAGGGCGTGCTCGAAGATCTCGTCGTCGGGACCGGGGTTCTGCGTGTCGGGGAGGTAGTCGAGCAGCTTGTTGTCTTCGCCGGGGGTGAGGGGGGCGTCGAGGGAGAGGTGGGCTTGCGAGATGGACAGGGTCTTGGCGACCTCTTCTTGGGAGATGTCCATCCCCTCGGCGATCTCCTCGACGGTGGGCTCGCGGCCCAGCTCCTGCAGCAGCGAAGCCGAGCGTTTGCCGATGCGATGTAGCGTGCCCGCGCGGTTCAGCGGGACGCGCACGATGCGCGACTGCTCGGCGAGCGCCTGGAGGATCGCCTGGCGGATCCACCACACCGCGTAGGAGATGAACTTGATCCCCTTCGTCTCGTCGAACTTGTGGGCGGCGCGGATCAGCCCGAGGTTGCCCTCGTTGATCAGGTCGGAGAGCGCGACGCCCTGATTCTGGTACTTCTTCGCGACGGACACCACGAAGCGGAGGTTCGAGCGCACGAGCTTGTCGAGCGCCTCCTCGTTCCCCTGCTTGATCCGCTGGGCGAGGGTGACTTCCTCCTCGCGGGTGATGAGCGGGTATTGGCTGATTTCCCGCAGGTACTGGTCGAGCGACCCCTCGTCGAACGAGGCGCGTTTCGCCGTATTCAGTTGCATGGCCGTGTCATCCCTCCAGGCGCGCACGACGCCGCACGGTGCCTGACGACCCCCGAGCCGACGGCGTACGCTCGGGCGGAGGCCTACGCCACCCGCCGGCTACCGGATGATCGAGCCCAGCCGGTGCCAGCGAATATCGGTCAACCACGGAAGCGCGTCGCGCGCCTCCCGGTCGTAGCTGAAGTAGACGACGAGCGGCCTGCCCTTCACCGCCTGCTGGTCCACGAACCCCCAGTAGCGCGAGTCCGCGGAGTTGTCGCGGTTGTCGCCCAGCACGAAGTACTTGCCCCGCGGCACCACGAGCGGACCCCACGTGTCGCGCGTGGGACGGTAGCTGCCCCGCGCCGCCGCCACGCCGCCGACCAAGTACTCCCGCTGCCAGTTGAACTCCGGGTCGTAGATGTCGTGCGTCGGGTCCACCCGCTGGACGTACGCTTCTTTGAGCGCCTCGCCGTTCACGCGGACCTCGCCGCCGCGCATCTCGACGGTGTCCCCCGGGACGCCGATGACCCGCTTCACGTAGTTGAGCTCGGGGTTCTTCGGGTACGCGAAGACGATCACGTCGCCACGGCGCGGCGACTCGAAGCCCGGCAGGCGGGCGCTCGTGCCCGGTATCTGCGCCCCGTACACGGCCTTGTTGACGAACAGAAAATCGCCGGCGAGCAGCGTGCGCTCCATGCTGCCCGAGGGAATCTGAAATGCTTCGATGAGGAAGGTGCGGATGATGAGAAAGAGGACCAGCGCCATGCCCAGCGAGCGCATCCAATTGTCGAACCAGCGAGCCAGCCGGGAGCGGCGCTTTTCCGGAGGGGCGAAGGCGGCCAGCGCGGTGCGCGCGCCCGTACCTCCCCTCGGGGCCCCCAAGTGATGCATGGTTGTTACTCTAGCCAGGCCGTCGGCTAGACGCAACGGTCACCGCCCACCCCCGGGCCGCCCCCCACCTCCTCACCCGCTCCCGGAACCGGTCCGGCGGGTCGGCGTGCTGGACCCGCGCCGCGAGGCACGCGGCGTCACCCTCCCGCTCGACCCGCACCCACTGAACTACCGTATCCGCGAGGGCGTCCAGCGCCGCGCCGTCGAGCGGCGAGCCGCCGGTCGAGAGGACGATCACCAGCGATTCGTGATCCACCGGACACGAGGGTAGCGTCCGGCAGTGTGAGCTGCGTCACCAGATTGTTGCCAGCCGGTGCGATCTGATGCGCTACGCTTCCGTGTCGATCTGCGCCCGCTGCAGCTTCCCCGAGAAGTCCACGTACACCACCTTGGTCTCGGAGTAGAAGTCGTAGACCTCCCAGCCGCCTTCGCGGTGTCCGTTGCCGGTCTGCTTCACGCCTCCGAACGGCAGGTGCGCCTCCGCGCCGATGGTGGGCGCGTTGACGTAGGTGATCCCGGTGTCCAGCTCGTTCATCGCGCGGAAGGCGGCGTTCACGTCCCGGGTGTACAACGAGCTCGAGAGGCCGTACTTGACGTCGTTGTTGACGCGGATCGCCTCGTCGAGCGAGCCGACCTTGATCACCGCGAGCACCGGGCCGAAGATCTCCTCCTGCTCGACCCGCATTCCGGGCTTGACGCCTGCCAGCACCGTCGGCCGGTAGAACCAGCCGCGCTCGAGTCCCTTCCCCGTCGCCCGCTCGCCGCCGATCAGCACGCGCGCGCCCTCGTCGCGCCCGACGCCCACATAGTACTCGACCTTCTTGCGGGCGTCCTCGTTGATGAGCGGCCCGACGTCCGTCTTCTCGTCCAGGCCCGGGCCGAGCCGCAGCCGCTCCGCCCGGTCGCAGATCATCTGCACCAGCCGGTCGTGCACCGTGTCGTGCACGATCAGCCGGCTCGTGGCCGTGCAACGCTGCCCGGTCGTGCCGAAGGCCCCCCACAGCGCTCCGTCGAGCGCCAGCTCCAGATCGGCGTCGTCCATCACGATCATCGCGTTCTTGCCGCCCATTTCGAGCGACAGCCGCTTGTGCATCTTGCCGCAGGTCCCGCCGATGATCGAGCCCGTCTCCGTCGACCCCGTGAACGAGATGACCGGGACGTCGGGATGCTCGACCATCGCCTTGCCCACGACGGAGCCCTCGCCGTGCACCAGCTGCACGACCTCGGGCGGCAGCCCGGCGTCGCGCAGGATCTCCACCAACAAGTGCGCGGTGTGCGGGACATCCTCCGCGGGCTTGAAGATCACCGCGTTCCCGCACAGCAGCGCGGGGAACATCTTCCAGGTGGGGATCGCGAGCGGGAAGTTGAACGGGGTGATCAATCCAGCGACCCCGATCGACCGGCGGTAGCTCATCGCCCACTTGTTTCGCAGCTCGGACGGCACCACCCGGCCGAACAGCCGGCGGCCCTCGGTGTGCGCGTAGTGGGCGGTGTCGATCCCTTCCTGCACGTCGCCCCGCGTCTCCGCGAGCACCTTGCCCATCTCGCGCGTCATGGCGCGCGCGATCTGCTCCTTGCGCTCCACCAGGAGATCGCCGACACGGTGCAGCACCTCACCGCGGATCGGCGCGGGGGTCCTGGACCACCGCTCGAAGCCACGCTTGGCGGACGCTACGGCGAGCGCCACGTCCTCCGGACCGGAGCGCGGAAAGCAGCCGATCACTTCATTCGGGTCGGCGGGGTTGCGATTCTCGAAGTACGCGCCGGTGGCGGGGGCGACCCACTCGCCGGCGATGAAGTTCTGGAAGTTCTCCGTCATCCGTTCTCCGTCATGCGTTATCTGTGTGGCTGCACATCGGGACAGAGCCACAGGGTCGTCGCGTCGGCGGAGCCGACGCGCGGCAGCACTTCGCGCGTCACCAGCACGATCCCCCAGACGATGAGCAGTTGCGAGACGACATGAGCGAACCCGAGGTGCCGCCGCCACGACGCAACGCTCGCCCACAACCCCGCGGCGACGACCGCCGCCAGACCGACGAGGTAGAAGATCAGCCGCACGCCGCAACCGTGGGAATACGGCCACACCCCAGGGGCGACGCCGATGCCGACGAGCACACCGAGCGCCACCTTCGCCCACGTCCCGAGCCGTCCCCCCGCGATTCCGCTCCCGCCCACGGCGCCCACCGCCACTGCCGGCCGCTTGACGGTCGGTTCGGAAGTTTCGCCCCCGCCCCGCCCGAGGGTAGGATCGGCGTCCGGCAGCTTGTTGAGCAGCCGGTCGACTTCGGCCATCTCCTTGTCCCAGTCGCGCTCCTTCTCCATTCCCGCCACTACCCCTCCCGAGCCAGGCCGTAGCGCTCGATCTTCTTGTACAGGTTCGAGCGCGGCATATCCAATGTGCGCGCGGTCTCCGACACATTCCAGTCGTTCTCCTTCAGCTTCGCGAGGATGTAGGTCCGCTCGGCCGCCTGCTTGAATTCCTCGAACGTGCCGGCCCGCATCCAGGGCGCGCCGGCGAGATCCGCCGCGCTCGTCCCCCGGGCTCCGTCTCCCGCCACCCCTGCCGCCAGCCCCGCGATCCGCTCCACATCGGCCGGCGCGACCACGGGGCCCGGCGCGAGGATGAGCAGCCGCTCGACGGCGTTCCGCAGCTCGCGGATGTTGCCCGGCCAATCGTGCGCCGCGAGGCGCTGCAGCGCCTCCTTGTCGAACTGCTTCGGCGGCAGGCCGCCGCGCCGGGTGAGCTGCTCCGCGAAGTGCTCGACGAGCTGCGGGATGTCGCCGCGCCGCGCCCGCAGCGGCGGCACCTCGATCGGCACCACGTTCAGGCGGTACAGCAGGTCCTCGCGAAACCGCCCGGCGGCGATCTCGGCCTGCAGGTCCTTGTTCGTCGCGGCCACGACGCGGACGTCCACCTCCAGCGTCTTCCCCGAGCCGACGCGGGAGATCACGCCCTCCTCGAGCGCCCGCAGCACCTTGGCCTGGGCCGAGAGGCTCATGTCGCCGACCTCATCGAGGAACAACGTGCCGCCGTCCGCCAGCTCGAACTTCCCCGCCCGGTCGGCGAACGCGCCGGTGAAGCTCCCCTTCATGTGACCGAACAGCTCGCTCTCGATCAGCTCGGTCGGGATCGCGGCGCAATTCACCTCGACGAACGGCCCGCGGGCCCGCGGGGAGAGCGCGTGGATGGCCCGGGCCACCAGCTCCTTCCCGGTCCCGTTCTCGCCGGTCACCAGCACGCGCGCGGCGGTCGGCGCCACCTTCTCGATCCGTTCGATCACCTGCTTGATCGCCTTGCTCGAGCCGACGATCTCGTACTGCGCGTGCACTTCGGCCTTGAGCCGCACGTTCTCGCTCGCGAGATCGACGTGCTGCAGGGCGTTCCGCAGGGTGAGCAGGATGCGGTCGGTGTCGAGCGGCTTCTCGAGGAAATCGTAGGCGCCGAGCTGCGTGGCTTCCACGGCGGTCTGGATCGTACCGTGGCCCGAGATCATGACGACCTGCGCGCGGGGATCGAGGTCGCGCAGCTTGCGGAGCGTCTCGAGCCCGTCCATCCCCTGCATCTTCACGTCCAGCAACACGAGGTGCGGACGGAACTCGGGATACGCGCGCAGCGCCTCGGCCCCCGAGGCGCAGGCCTGGACCTCGATCTCCTCGTACTCGAGGAGCTGCTGCAAGGCCTCGCGAATGCCCTTCTCGTCGTCCACGACCAGCACGCGCCGGCTCACGCTCTCCTCCGCTTGGTGCGGTACAACACGACCCCCGTGGGATGGATCGCGACGTCGGTGAAGGTGGGCGAGACGCGGAGCGGCACGGCGCCCGTCGAGTCGGCGCCCGCCACGCGCTGCGCCAGCTGCTTCACCACCGGCGCGGGGAATGGAAAGCCACGCAGCGAAAGCTCCTCGACCGTGAAGCGCGCGATCCCGGGCCGCTCGATCGCGAGCGGCCCCGCGATGCGCAGTGGCTCCATCGGGTTGAGCATTCCGGCGAGCGGCCCGAGCGCCTCGGGCGGGATGAGGCGCGTGTCGAGCCGGCAGTACACCGCGACCCTGCCCTCGAGCAGCTCCACCCGCAGCGAGTCGAAGCTCTTCCGCACGGACCAGTCGATCCCGCTGCCCACCATCGCGGCGATCTCGTTCGGGGAGAGCACGACCGAGTCCGGTCCGCTGGGCTGTCTCAGGCGCTCGACCTTGGTCTGCTGGGAGGACAGCGCTTTGGGGGTCGGCGCGCCCACCGCCGTGTCGGCCACGGACGGCAGCTTCGTCGACCGGGGACCGAGCCACTGGGACGCCGTGCGGAGGATCGGCTCTCGGAACCACCACGCCACGAGCGCCGCCGTAAGCGCGACGGCGAGGAAGACGAGCCGGAGCAGTCCCTTAAAGCAGCCGTTCACTGTGCCTGACGTTGTACACCGCGCCCCCAGATTGGAGCGTGCTCTGCATCAGATCGAGCGCCCCCACCAGGACCGACGCCGCGAACTCGACCCGGCCGAGTGCCGCTTCGAGGCCCGCGAAATCGCGCGGCCGCGCCTGCCGCGCCGCGCGTCCCAGCGTGATGTGCGGGCGGAAAGGCCGCGCTTCCGTCGCGAACCCGAGCGGGGCGAACTCCTGCTCCACGCGATGCTGCAAGATCTCGAGCGCCGGCTCCGCGGCGATCCCCACCCACACGACGCGCGGCCGCGTGAAGTCCGGAAACACCCCGAACCCCTTCTCTCCGGCCCCCCCGGCCCCCTCGCCCCCCAGCGCCAAGGTCAGCGCCCGAGCGCCGGCCGCGGCGCGCTGCAGCGCCGCGTGGACCTCGCCGTCACGCTCCTCGGGCACCTCCCCCAGGAACTTGAGCGTGAGGTGAATGCCGTCGGGGCGCACCCACTTCATCGGAACGTCGAGGTCGCGGAGCGGCGCGGTCGCTTGCCAGAGATCCTGTCGGACGGGCGGGGGAAAATTGAGGGCGACGAAGAGCCTCAAGCGGGTCGCCGGTGTTCGAGGATGAGACTGCCGCGGCGATAGCCGCGAGGATCCACTGCGACGGCGGCGAAGCCGAGGTCCCTGAGGCGCGCGGCGACCGCCGCCAGCCGCTCAGTCACCCAGGGAATCCATTGCGGCTCGACCTCGATGCGCGCACCCCCCCGCCACCCGTCGCCGTGGTGGCGGACCCGCAGATCGCCTGTCACCCCCAGCTGCCGCAGGTAGGCCTCCGCCTGCTCCACCTGCCTGAGGCGGTCCGGCGTGATCGGGATCCCGTAGGCCACCCGGCTCGAGAGACACGGCGCGGCGGGCGCGTCCCACACGGGAATCGCGAGCGCCCGTGCCGCGGCGCGGATCTCGGCCTTGGTCATCCCGACCTCGGCAAGCGGCGAGCGGATCCCCGCAGCCCGTCCCGCGGCGTACCCCGGGCGGTGCTCCCCCAGATCGTCGGCGTTGGTGCCGTCGCACACGACGGCGAGGCCGCGCGCCTCCGCCTCGGGGAGGAGCCGGCGCCACAGCTCCGTCTTGCAGAAGAAGCACCGGTTGGTGGGATTCGCGAGATAGCTCGGATCTCGGAGCTCGTGGGTGTCGATCTCGACGAGCGGCACGTCGAACCGCTCCGCCATGTCGCGGGCCGTCCCCCACTGGGCGCGGGGGTAGGAGGCGCTGCGACCGATCGCGGCCACCATGCGCTCGCGCCCCAGTTCCTGGCGCACCACCACCGCGAGCAGCGCCGAATCGACCCCACCGGAATAGCCGACCAGGGCCGAGGGGAAAGTGCGGACGAGGGCGCGGAGCGTGGGGGTGGGAGGGGTGGAGGGGGTGGAGGGGGGCGGGGGCGCAGACACGTGGGAATACTAACGGCGTAGACTGTCTCAATCAAAGGACAACTTTGCCCACACGAATCGGATATTTCGTAAGCTGGAAACCTATTATGCTGATGATACGTTGCAAAAGGTCTTAGCACGTCTACGTCTAGTAGGAACCCCTGCCCAGAGGGCTGCGAAATGACGAACAAGACCGAGCTGGACGCCGTCGATCGCAAGATCGTGCGGCAACTCGCCACGGACGGACGCGCCAGTTATCAGGCGATCGCCGACGAAGTCGGGCTGTCGCGACCGGCGATCATGGAGCGGGTGAAGCGGCTCGAGGAGGCCGGCTTCATCACCGGCTACGGCGCGCGGCTCGACCGCGCGAAGGCCGGTTTCCCGGTGACGGCATTCGTCGCGGTCCGCTACGCCAACTCCGACTACGTCGGCGACGAGCCGCGGATGCGCGAGATGGCGAAGCACCCCTGCGTGCTCGAGTGTCACCATGTCGCCGGGGAGGACTGCTACATCCTCAAGGTCGCCGCGCCCGATCTCGAGAGCCTCCAGAGCGTGCTGCGCGAGCTGCGTGGCTCGTCCAAAACGCAGATGAGCACGCGCACTACGATCGTCCTGGGCACGGTGTTCGAGAAGCCGGGGTTCATCCCGGTGGAGCCCGACTAATGGCCGGGCTGCGCGGCAAGGCGCTCGTCGCCTATCTCGTGGTGTGCGTGTTCTGGGGCTCGACGTACCTCGCGATCCGCGTGGGTGTGGGGGTCCTGCCGCCGTTCCTCTTCGCCGGCCTCCGGTTCGTGCTCGCGGGCGCGCTGCTGCTCGGGCTCGCGCTGGCGCTGGGCGACACGCTACCGCGCCGTGCCGCCGATTGGCGCACGCAGGCGATCGTCGGCGTGCTGCTGCTCGCGGGCGGGAACGCGTTCGTGGTGTGGGCGGAGCAATACACGCCCTCCGGGATCGCCAGTATCTTCGTGGTGACGGTGGCCCTGTGGATGGCGTTCTTCGACGCGATCATCCCGGGCGGCTCGGGGGATCTCAATTGGCGCGTGGTGGCGGGGCTCGTGCTCGGCTTTCTCGGCACCGCCCTGCTCGTGGGCGCCAGCCCGGCCGAGATCCTGCGCGCCGATCTGCGCGGGCCGATCGCGCTCACCGCGGCGAGCGCTGCCTGGTCGCTCGGCTCCGTGTACGGCAAGCGCCACCCCACCGAGGCGAGCCCCTATGTGGGTGCGGCGCTGCAGATGCTCGCCGGTGGCGCCGCAGTCGCGCTGGTCGGCACCGTGCTCGGGGAGTGGAGCCGCTGGCATCTCACCCCGCGGGGCATCGGCGCCGTCGCCTACCTCGTGGTCTTCGGCTCGATCCTCGGCTACACCGCGTACACCTATGCGCTGCGCCACGCCTCGCCCACGATCGTCGGCACGTACGCCTACGTGAACCCGGTCATCGCGGTGCTGCTCGGGTGGCTCATTCTCAACGAGCCGGTGACCGCCCGGACGTTCCTCGCGATGGCGCTGATCGTCGGCGCCGTCGTCTGGATCCAGTTCTCACACAAACTGCGTCGGACGGTGGGACGGTCCGACAGTCGGACTGCGACCGCCGTGCCAGTCCGACAGGAGGCCTCTGAGCGTGCGTAGCGTGAACCTTGCCGCGAAGTTTCGGCTGTTCGACGACTACTGGAGCCCCAAGATCGTCGGTGACGTGAACGACTCGTACGTCAAGCTCGTGAAGCTGAAGGGCGAGTTCGTCTGGCACCACCACGAGGCGGAGGACGAGCTGTTCCTGGTGGTGAAGGGCCGGCTCCTGTTGTGCTTCCGCGAGCGCGACGTATGGGTCGAGGAAGGCGAGTTCGTGATCGTCCCCCGGGGCGTCGAGCATTTGCCGATCGCGCCGGAAGAGGCGCACGTGCTGTTGCTCGAGCCGCAATCCACCCTCAACACGGGGAACGTCCGCAACGAGCGCACGGTCGCAGAGCTCGAAAGGATCTAAGCGGTGCTCGAAGGCTAGCCGCTCACCCCGCCGTCACTCGTTCGTTTCGTGCACATCGCTGGGCCGCGGTGCCGCGCGCCGCGCGGGCCGTGCCGGGCGGGCCTCCTTCCCTTCCTCGCTGAGCTTGAACGACCGCACCGTGTGGTACGCGAGGTCGACGTCCCCATGCTGCTCGAACTCCGTGAGGATGTCTTCCCAGATCGCGTGCTCGGTGCCGCGCCGCTTGCGGGGCTCGATCAGGTAGCGGATGGTGAGCTGCACGCCGCTGTCCGTCACGCGGGTGTACACGATCGGGGTGAGCTTCGTGTAGTTGATGAGATACTGCCGCGACGCCGTGAGCAGATCCTGCTCGGCTTGGGCCGTGAGGTGCTCCGCGTGCTTGAAGGCGATCTTCGTCAAGATCTCCTTCGCCTCCCTCCAATCGCTCTCGAACGTCACGAGCACCGGCACCTCGTGCCAGATGTAGCGGAAGCCGCGGTCGTAATTCGCGACGGGCTCGGTGAAGACCTTGCCGTTCGGAATGTGGATGATCCGGCCGCTCGACTGGTCGGCGTCCACCCAGTTGCCGATTTCGTTCAAGGTGAACTGCTGCAGCCGGACGTCGATCACGTCGCCCTTGTGCCCCCCGATCTCGACCCGATCGCCGACCTCGAAGGGGCGCCGCCACAGGATGAAGATCCAGCCGGCGAGGTTGGTGACGGGGTCCTTCAACGCGATCGCCAGCCCGGCGGAGAGCAGCCCCAGGAAAGTCGCGAGCGCCTGGATCCCGACGAACCAGGTGCGCCCCACGAGGATCACCCCGAGGCCGAGGGCCACGTAGGTGATGCCCTTGCGCCAGCGGTAGCGGCTCCAGGGATCGCGCACGCGGCGGTAGAGGAGCGTCAGAACGAGCCGGTGCAGCAGCCACAGCCCGAATACGATGAGGAGGGTGCTGAGCAGCTTCGTCTGGAGCTCGGGGGAGAGCCCAAGCCGTGTCTGAAGCCAGTCGGTCATGCGAGCCGCAGGTGAGTGGCGGGGACAAGGTAGGGGGAGGCCGAGCGGCGCGCCAGCGACGAGGCTATACTCTCAGCATGCGCCACACTGCTGCTCCGGTTCTGGCGCCACTGGCTGTGACGCTCGCGCTCCTCGCCACTGCGTGCCGCGGGCGCACCGCCGCGCCGCCCAACCCGCTGGCAGAGGTCGCGATCACGGTCGAGAACCAGAACTTCCTCGACATGGACGTGTTCATCGTGCGGAGCGGCGGCGACCGCGTCCGGATCGGCATGGTGCCGGGCCTCTCGTCGCGGATCCTGATGGTGCGGCCCGACCTCGTGGGCTACGGCTCGGACGTGCGGTTCGAGGTGCACCCGATCGGGGGCCGGGGCAACCCGATCTCGGAAACGATGACCGTGCATCCCGGGGACGTGATCCACCTGACGATCCCGCCGTCCTAAGCGCCGGCGATCATCTTCCCCGCGAGTTCCTTCACGAGCTTCGCGCACACTGCGGCCGTCACACCGGCCGCGTCCTGCTGCGGGTTGAATTCCACGACGTCCGCCCCCACGATCGGCACGCGCAGCCCCTGGAGCACCGTCAGGACCTCGCGCACCGTGAGCCCGCCCGGCTCGCGGTGTCCCACGCCCGGCGCGAATGCCGGATCGAAGACGTCGAGATCGATCGACACGTACGCCGGGGCGTCCAGGGCGGGGCGGCGGCCCGCGACCCAGGCGCGCATGTCGATCACCTGCACGCGATGGCGTTCGGCTTGGGCGCGCTGGGTCGCATTCATGGTGCGGATCCCCACCTGGACGAGCTGATCCGCGAGCGTTTCGTCCATGATGCGCGCGAAGGGGCACGCATGGGAGTAGGGATCGCCCTGAAACTCGGGGTAGAGGTCGGGATGGGCGTCGAAGTGCAGGATGCTGAGCTGGGCGTGAAACCGCCGCACGGCGCGCACGATCGGGTAGGTGATCGAATGGTCGCCGCCGAGCGCGATGGGGCGGCCGCCGGCGTCGAGCAGCGTCCGTACCGCGTCTTCGATCTTGGCGCGCACCTCGGCGCCCGACGTCCCGAGCGGCACGTCGCCGACGTCGCGGAGCGCGCCGTCCTGGCCGAGATCGACGCCCGTCTCCGTCCAGGGATTCCCGGCGGGGGAGTGCAGCGCCTGGCGGATGAGCGGCGGCGCCGCGGCCGTGCCGCGCAGGAACGAGGAGCTCGCGTCGTACGGGAAGCCGATGAGGGTCGGCTTGCCGCCGGTCTCCTCGCTCAAGGCTTGGGCTTGCTCGGCGGCGGCGCCTTGAGTTCGACGAGCAGCACGTGGGCGCCACCGGTCCCGATGTACTCGGTCGCGTGGGTTTCCGCATCGTGCCACCGGACCTGCCCGGTCTTCGACGGTTGCTCCATGGTCTTCCCATCCGGCGCGGTGAATACTGTCTTGCCGGAACCGGAGAGACTGTAGGTCACGTACGCCGGGTGCGAGTGCATGGGGATCTTGTCACCCGACTTGCTGTGGAAATCGAGCACCCGGACGCTCGCGTTTTCGAGCAGCACTGTGAAGTTGTGCGGCGCGACTGTGACGGGGTCCTGCGCGTACAGCATTCTCACCGCGAAGAGCAGCCCGCAAGCGGGGATCAGCATCACGCGTCTCATGGCACCCTCCTCCTTGGCAAGAGGTGAACGTTGCGCCGATGTAACGCGCCAAGGAGGACGTGTCAAACGAGCGGGCGGTACGCCCTACCCCAACCCTCTGCGATCGAGGCTGCGGTACTGGATCGCTTCGCTCACGTGCTTCGACTCGAGCGCCGCGGCGCCGTCGAGATCGGCGATCGTGCGGGCGATCTTGAGAATCCGATGATACGCCCGCGCCGACAGCGCGAGGCGCGTGATCGCGGTGCGGAGCAGTGCGTCGGCGCCGTCCGAGACGCGGCAGAACGTCCGGATGTCACGCGCCGCCATGTGGGCGTTGGCGTACACCCCGGGACGGCTCGTGAACCGGTCCCGCTGCAGCGTCCGCGCGCGATCCACGCGCTCGCGCACCGCGT
>WNGM01003525.1_pt1 | contig 12493 bp, 15 predicted proteins | sample 5400571 | NCBI WGS metagenome assembly WNGM01 (sample SAMN13153378, study PRJNA577476) | soil metagenome | isolation source: 100 cm soil or saprolite under Garry oak tree replicate 2 | place: USA:California | collected 2016-06-15
AGTTTTCCACCCGTCCGCTGGCACCGCAGTACTGGGGCTGGACGCCTGCTGCGCGGGTGCCGCGTTTGGGAAAGCCGCTTTCATCAATGACGAGGACCGGAAAGGGGGTCGGCGGTTGGGCCGACTCGCAGACAGCTGGGGGCGGATGCAAGCTCTGAACCAGAGCGGTGCGCAGGGCATCACGTACCCCCTCTTCGTCCCAGACCGCTCGCGAGAGCAAGCGTTGCATGCCATAGGGCCGGGCTTGTCGGGCGTGTTCAGCGATTTGCCAGCCATTTTTGCGGGGAATGTCGCTGAGGATGGCTTGCAGGTAGAGCAAAGCGTGCTGGCGGGGTTCGGGGCGAGCGAAGCAGGCCGCGATCTGCTGGTGCAGGTGGCGCAAGGCCAGGGGCCAGCGGCTCACCTGCTGGAGGAAGGGGGCAACGTGCGCGTCTGTGGTAGACTGAAGGGATCTCATGCGCCTTCTCCTTTCTGATGAGGCAGACTCCAGGGAGGTTTCCGTTCTTCTAGAGTGTCACATCAGCAGTGAGAAAAGCACGAGATTTTTGCTGATCCAGGGAGTTTTCCAGGGAAGGTGGGCATTGGTTGCACAAAGGATGGTGGGGAGTGGCAAACAAGGGTCAGAATCCAAGGCAGAGTCCAGGGAATTTGGTCGCCTTCGAAGTGCCACTGTAGAGGGGTATCAGGGGATATAATATCATCCATGAGGTTGCACCTGGCCTTGAGGTTGGGTGAGGGTTGAAATGTTGTTGTTTAACGTGATACACTACTCCTAGTGCATAATCAGCAGACCTTTTAAGCAAAAGCAAGGTCTTGCCAAGTTGTACAATCATTGGTAGACTGATGACGACGGATATCTGTCGTTGCAGCATCTCCCAGGAGGTGCTGAGGATTGAAACTAATCAATAGCTGGAATAGCGATGACAGGAGGCGGCGTTTACTCTCATAGCTCGGTAGGGTGGGTTGTTTCGCCGAATTTAAGTGACAAAGCGAATACTTGTTGTTGATGATAAAAATGAACTTCTCCATTTGATGCGTCGAGTCTTGGAAGACGAGCAGTATCAAGTCTCTATTTTACAAGACGGTAGAGATGCTTATGCTCGTGTCAAAAATCAGTTGCCAGATTTGCTGATCCTTGATTTGAAACTGGGAGAGGTTTCAGGACAAGATATTTTAAAGCAACTGAAGTATGACTCCATCACCGAAGATATCCCTGTCATCGTATATACTGCAGCAGTACTTGAGGCTGAAGAGGTAAACAGGCTTGTAACGGATAATCCAAGACACTATCAAGGTGTGCATGTGGTGCAAAAGCCTTTTGAGCTGGAGAACCTGCTATCCCTGGTGCAGCAAGTACTGACAGAACGTGTCAGCTAACCGGCTAATCAAATCAGGGAGTTATCTCCCCGAAAAGATTACCCTGTAATATTTTGCATGCTGTGTTAGTTGGAACTGATAACAACTATGGTTTTTCAACCATAATGAAAGGATGGAACAAGACTATGAAGTTTTTATGGGGCCTTCTTGCGGGATTCGCTTTAGGCGTTGCCGTAGGTTTATTGCTTGCACCTCAGTCGGGTGAGGCTACTCGTGCCCAATTGAGCGAACAGGGTATCATGCTGCGTGACCGCACAGGTAAACTACCCGATGAACTGCGTGCCCGCGCCACCGATGCAATTGGGCAGGGTCGCGAAATGTATTCTCGCACCAAAGATGATTTGAGCGAGCGCTATTCCAAGGCAAAATCTGGCGACCTGTAGACTATTCGACACAAACAACATGAAACATAGGGATGCACAAGCTGCGCATCCCTATGTTTCATGTTGTTTAATAAGCTTTTCCACCATGTTCCCAATCTCATGCCAGGCATGGTGTTGATAATCTAACATTGTAGACTGGCGCAGATCATACTCTTTATTCGATGTATCCCTCCGCGCGTTTTCCGCAAACTGCTGAGAAAGTTTCAGGGTCTTGTCTCCCCGGCTATGCAAATAAGCCGCCAACTGATGTAAATCCTCGATTAAAGCGGCAAATTTCTCTTCCGCTGTAGCCATAAGCTGTTATTCCTTTACCATGGTATCGGTTGTTGGAAGAATCTGTAGTGCATCCGCAAAACGATTGAAGAAATTGAACAATCCTATGACGGTAGCAAGCTCGATAATCTCACCATCATCAAAGTGTGCCTGCAGTTCATCCCAGAGGCTTTCGTCCACCTCACGAGCACCGGTGGTCATGATCTCAGCAAAGCGCAGTGCTACCAATTCACTCTCCATGAAGAGTTGACGGTGCTCATCAATGCGATACAGGGCGTCCAATAACGCCTCGCTAACCCCCAGCTGCCTTGCCAAGGCAGTATGCGCGGCCATTCAGTAAAAACAATTATTGACCTGTGAAACACGTATCGCCAGTAATTCTTTCAGTTTAGGGTCAACCGTACCTGTTCTCATCGTTGTTTCTAGCAACTGAATGCTGTGTTGTGCCAGTTCAGGGCGATGCGCCATGACGCGAAAAAGGGTTGACATGGCAGCCATCCCCGGCTCTCCCTGTAAGGATAGTGCTACGTTCTCAGCAGGTGGGATGCGTGACATACTACGCGGGTCTCCTCTATCGTGCTAGGCAGTTGGTTGCTCAACTGAACTATCGAGCTGCTCAACGACGTCGTCCTCAAGCGGGAACTGCTCAGGCTGGATCTGCCGCCAGCTGGACCAGAAAGCCATTAATATAGTCTGTATTACACCGGCAAGGGGAATTGCAAAAAGGGCGCCCAGGAGACCAAAAAGCTCACTACCAGCAATGATAGCAAAGATAGCGACGATGGGATGGAGTCCAACGGCTTTACCGACGATACGTGGTCCCAATATCGGTCCTATAACTATTCCCTGCAGGACAGTGATGTAGATCGCCACAATTACTGTTATGACCCACCCCTGAGGAAGGGCAAACAGAATACAAAGTGCGGCGATAAAATAACCACCCACAACAGGGATGAATGCCAGAAAAAAAGTGAGCATTGCCAGTAAGAGAGCATATGGCACGCCGAGCACGCCGACACCGAGGCCCACCAAAGCTCCAAAGAGAACATTAAGCGTAATGGTACCACGAATATATCCGCCCACGGCCCTTGCTACGGTGTCTACTAGAAAGCTGATGTATTGACGGTATAGCAATGGCGTTTTATTATGCAACCAACCTGACACCCTTTCACCATCAATGAGAAAATAGATGCTGAGCGTTGCAACCAGCACCAGGTTAATGAGAAGAGCAAAAAAATTGGTCAACAGTGGCACAATATCATTGACGGTTTCTTTCAGCTGGGCGATGGCTTGTCCGATGGACGTAAGAATCACATCTTTCGTTATGCCTACCTTATTGAACAGATCGATGATAGGTTGTAGGGGACTGGGCTGCCCTTGCGAAGGAACCAGTGTTTTGAAGAAATCGATGAGCGCGTTGATTTGAGCTATAGCTAAGATGACAAAGATATAGAGCAGGCCACATAAAATGCCCAAAATAAGGATATAGACCAGGATGATTGCCAGAAGGCGCGGCATTATGCGTTCCAACAATTTCACAAGAGGGTAGATGACATAAGCAACAAGTGCAGCCAGGCTGAGCAACAACAAGGCTTCAGTGATGCGACCAAGCGCCCAGAGAATGACGCCAGCTATCGCAACCCAGGCAAGGACGGTCAAGGCATTGACGAGCCGCCTCGGTAATATGTAACGAGGAGAACCTTCATTTTGTGGTTTGCCGGACTGACTCAAAGATGATGACATATTTTGAATACTCCAAGATTAAAATATTTAGTCAGTGATATGGGCTCAAGAAGCCTCTATGAGCAGTATAAGCTAGAGTGTTCCTGAAGGCAACACATTTTATTGTATAATTGAGCTAATTTGAATGATATGGAGACCTTTTTAAGTGATGGTTAACAAACCACTCGACCACGATTCCGAATTCTGCTATAATATCAGCATAGCAATATAGAACACTAGTTTCAGCCATGCAGGAGCATAGAGGATGAGTGACCGACTTATATCGCCCAAGATGAGCGAGGAGGAGCAGGCAATTGAGACGAGCCTGCGGCCTCGCCGCCTGTCAGAATATATTGGGCAGGAGAAAATTAAAGAGAACTTGAGCATCTTGTTGGAAGCTGCCCGCCGTCGCAATGAGTCAGTCGATCACGTTCTGCTCTATGGACCACCGGGACTGGGTAAAACAACACTCTGTAATATCATCTCGGTCGAGATGGGTGTCTCTATAAAGACCACCTCTGGACCAGCCATAGAACACGCGGGCGATCTTGCCTCTATCCTCACTGCGCTCCAACCAGGAGAAGTACTGTTCATTGATGAAATACATCGCCTCGCCCGCGCCGTTGAAGAGCGCCTGTATTCGGCGATGGAAGATTTTGCGCTGGATGTAATGATCGGCAAGGGGCCAAGCGCCAGGGCATTGCGCCTCTCGCTGCCACCCTTTACGGTTGTCGGGGCTACTACGCGGGTGGGTGCGCTGACGGCTCCGCTGCGCGACCGCTTTGGCGCTATTTATCGCATGGAGTACTATGAGCCTGCCGCCCTCAAAGAGATTTTGATACGTTCGGCGCGCATCTTGAAGGCACCCGCCGATATCGAGGGCATCGAGGAAATTGCTGGCCGCGCTCGTGGCACACCGCGTATTGTCAATCGCCTGCTCAAACGCGTGCGCGACTATGCACAGGTGAAGGCAGACGGTGTGATTACCAGAGACGTAGCCAGGGCTGCCCTTGATGGGTTGGAGATCGATCATATAGGGCTTGACGCGACTGACCGCAACCTGCTGCTCGCTATCATCCAGAAATTTGGTGGGGGCCCGGTCGGGCTGGATACGCTTGCGGCCAGTACGAGCGAAGACACGGAGACTATCGAGGACGTCTATGAGCCGTACCTGCTGCAACTGGGCTTCATTGCGCGTACGCCACGAGGGCGTGTTGCCATGCAAGCGGCCTATCAACACCTGGGATTGACTCATCCCAATGGGGGAAATGGAATGGGAGTGGAGAGAAAGGGTCTGTGGACAACGACGTCTTGAAGATAAGCGATTTTGATTATGACCTGCCGCCAGCATTGATTGCCCAGACACCGCTCGAGCCGCGCGATTCCTCGCGCCTGCTGGTACTTAAGCGCGCAACTGGCACCCTCGAACACCGGCGCTTTCGTGAAATTGGCGAGTACCTCCGTCCAGGCGATCTCCTGATTGCCAACCAGAGCCGCGTGCTCCCCGCGCGCTTGCTGGGCAGGCGCGCTGAGACCGGCGGAGCAGTCGAAGTGCTATTACTGGCGGAACGAGCTGACCTTGGGAATGATTATTGGGAGACGCTGGTGCGTCCCGGGCGGCGCCTGCATGAAGGGGACCAGCTTGTTTTTCGTCATGAAGGGCTCCCCGACCTGGAACTCAACGCCACAATACGAGAGCGCACGGAGGCGGGGGGACGGATCGTCCGTTTCTATCCAGCAACAACATCGTTTCTTACTGTGCGCCAGCTCATTGAGCAACTGGGCCAGATGCCGCTGCCTCCTTACATTCACGAGACGCTGACCGACCCGGAACGCTACCAGACAGTCTACGCGCGCATCAGCGGCTCGGCAGCGGCTCCCACTGCCGGCCTGCACTTTACGCCTGGTCTATTAGAACGACTGCGGCAGCAAGGGGTACGTATTGGCTTCGTGACGTTACACGTGGGACTGGATACCTTTCAACCTGTCGAGTGTGAAGATATCAGGGAGCATAAGATGCACAGCGAAAAGATTGAGCTGGATGCTCCTACCGCCGAACTCATCAATGAGACGCGCAAGGCTGGAGGTCGTATTGTTGCCGTAGGCACAACTTCAGTGCGCGTCCTGGAGAGCATGGTTAGCTTCCACGATGGGCGGATTGCTGCATACCAGGGGCCGACGCGCCTGTTTATCACGCCCGGCTATCACTTTCAGTTTGTGGATGCCATGATTACCAATTTCCACCTGCCGCGCTCAACGCTGCTGCTGCTTGTCAGCGCTTTTGCCAGTAAAGCGCTGATCGAAAAAGCATATGAAGAGGCTATGCGTGAGCAGTATCGATTTTTTAGCTTTGGCGATGCCATGTTGATCTGGTAAATGGAGATCATTAGCTCATCAGGGCTTCAGCCTCTATCTCCACCACCATGCGCGGGTCAATCAAGCGACTGATTTCAACCATTGAAGTGGCAGGGAGAACATTGTGGAAGTACTCGCCATGGGCTTTGCCGATCTTCTCCCAGTCATCGATATTGGTGACGAATATACGGGTACGTACAACATCTTTCAGGCTGGCGCCAACTCTTTCGAGAGCAGACTCGACGTTCTTCAGGACCTGGATGCTTTGCGCATAGGGATCTCCAATACCCACAACCTGCCCGCGCTCATCGGTAGCGGTTGTGCCTGAAACATACACGATATTGCCGACACGGACTGCTCGTGAATAACCGACGATGGATTCCCATGGCGTTCCTGTTGCTATGTTTTGTCGTGATATATTTCAACCTGCCTTTCTCTCATATGACGATAATGCAAATTAACAAATTGGTCCAGGCATCCGTATGGGTGACAGCACGGTCATGCTGCCCCGTGCGACAGACCCTTCGCTTCGCTCAGGGTGACAGTGTTGGGGCCGATTTCATGATCCATATTCATTTTTGAAAGTACATAGTCAGGAACAGCGAGAAGATGGTACTCCTCTATGCCATGAGCCATCCGCCATTGAGGTCGAGTGTCGAACCGGTCATGTACTCTCCATCCACAATGAGAAAGCGGACGGCACGGGCTACTTCCTGAGGGGTGGCTGGCCGACCGAGAGGTATTTTCTTCAGTATTACCTCCTTGACCTCCTGTGGAACCGTGTCCCACATCTCGGTCGAGACGGGGCCGGGACAAAGAGCATTGACCGTCACGTTATAGCGAGCCAGTTCCAGGGCTGCAGCCTTGGTGAGACCGAGAATGCCGGCTTTCGCGGCTGAATAGTTGGCTTGCCCAAAGTTGCCGATCTCGCCTGCAATGGAACTCATGTTGATAATGGTACCACTGCGCTGCTGCATGAAAAACGGCAGGGCCGCTTTGAGGGTATAGAAGTAGGAGCTCAGGTCCGCATCCAGGACTTTGCGCCAATCTTCTACGGACATACTCTTCAACGAGCGATCGATATTGATGCCAGCATTGTTGACCAGCACATCTATTCGACCAAACCGTTTGACTGTCTCCTGGATGAGCATGGCAGCCTGCTCTGGATCCGACACGTCCGCCTGAATCGCTTCAGCTTCCGGTGAACCACCCGCTCGCAGCCTGGCTACGAGCTCCTCTGCTGATCCTTTGCTATGGGCGTAGTTCACTACGACCTTTGCTCCACTGAAGCCTAATTCTTCTGCTATGGCATGCCCAAGACCTCTTGAGCCACCTGTGATGACAACAACGGCATTTTCCAACGTTCTCATGAAAGAATCTCCCTTCCTATCTAGTCTAGACCGAATAAACTTTATCCGTTTGGTTTAGGCCATCGAGATGTTCTTTTTTGTTGCAACCGAACTGTGCGTGCGGTCACTTTTCCAGCACGTACGTCCCCGGCGCTGGCATGATCGGCTGGTAGGCAGCACTGCCCATCGAGGGAGGCGCAAGCAACTCCCCGGAGCGCGCCATTAACCACTCGACCCAGTCCCCCCACCAACCGCCTTGATGATGCTGCGCCCCCTCTAACCATTGGTCAGCACTTTTAGCTGGTTTATCGTTGGTCCAGTAGCCCTTGCCCTTGTTGGGCGGTTGCAGCAGACCAGCCACATGGCCGCTGCCACCCAGGACGAAGCGCGCTGAGCCGCCGACCAGCTGCGTCATACGCCAGGCGGCCTTCCAGGGCACCAGGTGATCCTGTTCCGTCGCAACCGCATATACGTCCTGGCGGATGGCGCGCAGGTCAATGGGCACCCCCTTGATGACCAGTTCACCATGCTTGACCAGGCCGTTCTCCTGGCACAGCTTGCGTAAGTAGAAGGTATGCGCCTTGTCAGTCATGCGCGTGCCATCATTATTCCAGAAGAGCACGTCGAAGGCCGGGGACTCCTTGCCCAGTAAGTAATTGTTGATCACATTGCTCCAGATCAAGTCGTTGGCCCGCAGCATGCGGAACATTGTGGACATTTCGCGGCTGTCCAGCAGGCCGCGTGCTTTGATCTGGCGCTCGGCTACCCGAAGCGATGCATCATCAAAGAGCGCCAGCATATCATTGATCTCGGCTTGCATATCCGCCAGCGTCACCACGAAGGTGGCCGCATTGACCGTCTTATCGCGCTTGGCCGCTAGATAGGGCAGCGTTGTCGCCAACAGCTGTCCCGCGATGCAGTAGCCAGTCGTATTGACCCTGGACGAGCCCGTAATCTCTTTGATCACGTCCAGAGCCGCTAACGGGCCCAGCGTCACATAGTCCTCGAAGCCGACGTCCGACATGGAGGCATCCGGGTTCTTCCAACTGATCATAAAGACCGTGAAGCCACGATCCACCAGGAACTTCACCAGGCTATTCTGCGGCCGCAGGTCCAGTATGTAGTACTTGTTGACCCAGGGCGGGATTTGCAGGATGGGATACTGATACACCTGCTCGGTCGTGGGGGTATACTGGATCAATTCGATCAACTGGTTGCGGTAGACGACCTGCCCCGGAGTGATCGCCAGGTCTTTGCCGACCTGGAAGGCGTTGGTGTCCGTGATTTGAATCTCGCCTTCCTTGATGTCACGTAAGAGATGCCGCATCCCCTTGACCAGGTTCTGCCCACCGCTCGTAATCGTCTCATGGATGACTTGAGGATTGGTGAAGGCAAAGTTGGTTGGGCTTATGGCATCCAGGAACTGGCGCAGAGTGAAGGTCAGCCTCCGGCGCTGGTGGTCATCCAGGCCCTCGATGCCCTCCACTGCATGTAGCCAGGTCATGGCGACGAGCAGATAGCACTGTTTGAGGGCATCGAAGGCCGGGTTCTGCTGCCAGTCCAGGGCACTGAAGCGTTTATCGCCAGCCTCCGGCTCGATGACCGGTTTGCTCTCCCCCCGGTCCAGCCCCCAGAACTTGAGAGCGCTGCTGGTCATCACCTGTGAATACTGTTGCACGAAGTCGCTATAGAGTCCCCACAGACGCGTTGGATTGCTGAAGGCATCCAACCACACTTGTTGGAAGACACTCAGAATTTCCCCAAAATCAACGGGCATCAGAGTACTGGCCGGATTGACATCCCAGAGCCGATCGATTAAGGTGACCCAAGGATCCTCTTTGCGGCTCTGCTGGGCCCTGGTGAAGGCCTGTGCCACAGGTGCGACGGGATAGCCAGCCATAGTAGAATCAGCAAGTGCGAGCCAAGACTCAACAATATTTGAGCCGTTCGAAGGTGTTTCTTTCATGGTCGTCTCCAACGAAAATAAGTTGCACAACGGGTTAACTAACAACAGCTGGTAGTGCAGAGAGCCTGCAAGAGTCCTTGTTTCTCAACAGTCAAAACGATGCATCCATTATATTATATTTGGTGTTTAGATCAAAGTGCAGTTACCGGCAACCATCCACATGGCGCTTTAGACTAATTTCTCACGAAGCCAGGTAGGAAGCGGCACGAGCCATTTCTTTATGACGGTGTGGGAACACAGTCTACAAGCTGTTCGAATCGGCATTCGTCTAAACTCCAATAATAGATACGGCCTACGCAAAACGTTTGCTAGAAAGGTAAGAGATGCGTGGGTATGTGGGGTAAGACTGGTATTAGCCCCGAAATCATGAGAGCGGCGACGAGCAAGAGCGCGAAGAAACTTACGAGTTTGAGCGTTTCTTGCATGGCCAGGTGCAGGCTGCCGGGCATATCTGCACGCAACACTCCTGTAATTGCCACAGCCAGGATGGGGAGAGCCCACCAGGTAATGAGCACCAGGTGGGGAGCACCACGAGGGAAACCGAGAGCAGCGATAATGGCAAATGCCCCCAAAGTGAGCAGTATGTAAAGCGCCCGGCTCAAGCCAAGGCCCATAATTGACGCCAGGGTCCATTTCCCGGCCTGAAGGTCGCTTTCAACATCGCGCATGTTGTTTACGTGAATGACCGCTGCTGCCAAAAATCCCAGCGGGAAGCTGTAGAGGAGCACGCTGACCAGTACAGATATGTTCGTAAAACCGCTCGCCTGCGTCAAATAGGCACCCAGCGTAATCAACGGGCCATAAATAAAGAAACCGACCAGTTCGCCGAGGGCGATGGAGGAGAGAGAACGGGACGTGGCGCTGTAGAAGAAGGCACAGAGCAAACCAATAATACCCAAAAAGAAGATATACGGACTGCTCGTGACGGCCACAGCGAAGCCCAGCAATGCCCCCAGCACTAACAAGGCTAAACCGAAGTTCAAGACATCCCTGGGTTTAATCAATCCTTGTTGAATCAGAGCGCCAGGGCCAAGAGGATTGCTGGTATCTATACCATGTATAAAATCATAATAGTCATTCACGAGATTCGCGCCCATTTGCAGGGCCACTACAGAGCAGAGCGTCAGGATAAATTGCAGAAAACGAAATTGTCCAAACGGTGTCTGCGGCGCTATAGTCCGAATCCAGGCCATGGTGCTGCCTAAGAGGACAGGCATAATGGCGAGTGGGAGATAGGCGGGACGAATGCCCTCCCACCATACTTGTAGCCATTCAGAGGGGTTGCGGCGATACTCAGTAGGGGAAGAAACAAGAGGTGTGGGGAGTCGAACTGAGCGAGTGATGGCTACAGGGCGCACTGCAATCTCTGGTTCAAGAGCATTGATTTTCTGTAGCGAGGCTAACGGGATAGTTGGTACCTCTTCAGCCTGCACTGAGGAGGGGGTGACTATTTTTGAGGATACCGGTGGTGCTGGTGATACGTGTGCCGTCTCTTTGGATGGTGAGACGGTTACAGTGTTATCGTTTTCCTTTGAGGTAGAGTCTTTGCTTTGCATATACACGCACCCTTCCAAAGATTGAGAGTGAAGATTACTTGTTCTGTAACGCTTGTTGTAAAGCCAGCATCCTCTGTTGTAACTGTGCCTGAGAAACAGCGACGGTGAGATCACCGCGAGTCTTCTCCAGAATGCTGCGCGCTGTGTCTGTTGTGCGGCGCAAGCCCAGAGTGATGGCATCGGGATAGTCCACCAGGGTGAGGAGCGCGTAGATATCATCCATATCGCGCAAAAACAGCTCACACTGGTCAATATTACCACGCCGCAATTGATCGAGTACATAGCGCCTCAATTCTCCTACCGTTTCACCCAGGCCATTGAGATACGGCGCCCAGCCGATAGAGAGTTCTTGCGCGGTAGGTAGTGGGCGATATTGCGCTAAGGCAAGGAATGTAGCGGCTTCGGCATACTCCTTCTGGGCATCCTGGACAAAGCCAGCGAAGAAGATATCCTGGTGATCACGCAAGTCATCCGCCATCTCGGTGAGCAGCGCGGCGGCCTGCGCAATGAGTTCCTGGGCATGCTGGAACTCTTGCCGGTGGATAGCGCGGATGCTATTGGCACAGTGGCGAATGGCGGCACGAGATTTGGGTAATGCGCGTTCGCGTGCTGCATGTTTAAGCCCAAGGTATTCGATGGCTTTTTGGCCTATGGTGTCCAGCTGATCTGTCATGTCCCTTTACCTTTGGGTGGGGCAAGCCCCACCCCTACATTTGGGCGGGGCAAGCCCAGCCCCTACTTTGGGTGGGGTATGCCCAGCCCCTACATTTATTTGATGATGTGTACATAGTTTATCATAGAACTCGTTTAAGGAATAGATAGGGCCAAATAGAAATAGGACTAAAAAAATCCTGACAAGGTGCCACCGCCTTGCCAGGATTACCTACTATTCATTGCGATCAACACGTGGCAAACTGCCTTGCAATTTGGTGCATTGAATAATTACAGGACGCGGCAAACGTCGATTTCGGGGGGGAAGGTCATGGCGTTGAGGTCGCCGGACCAGAAGAGTTGTTTCATCATCTCGGCCACGGCGTAGAGCAGGTGCTGCAAGGCGGCCTCGCGACCTTTTTCGAAAGGGATGCTGCCGTGGTAGGAGGCAACGCCTGAGAACCAGGTGTTGAGGGGCAAACGCGAACTCATACGCACAAGATACATTTCCATTTTGACGGCTCCGTGTTCAACGGGAACCATGATGCGCAGCTGCGGTATGGAGTCGATGATATCGAGGCGATAGAAGACGCCGTAGTGATCACGCGAGGCCTGAAAAATGGATACCTCGGGGAGGGCGATATCGTCGTCATTAAATTCGTTGCGCTCCTGTGGATTGTGTTCCATCTCTACTCCTAAATTCGCCAGAAAGTCTTCAAGCTGTTCGTTAATGTTCATCGCTAAGGCCCTTTCTTGTGTGTATGTGTATCTTTGTGTGTCAAAGACTATTCCTTTCGTTATGGTGCTATTCCTGCTAGTAGGGGGAAAAGTGGAAATGAGATAAGCTCAAAAGAGGTTGCG
>WNGM01003527.1_pt1 | contig 12491 bp, 14 predicted proteins | sample 5400571 | NCBI WGS metagenome assembly WNGM01 (sample SAMN13153378, study PRJNA577476) | soil metagenome | isolation source: 100 cm soil or saprolite under Garry oak tree replicate 2 | place: USA:California | collected 2016-06-15
CTTTAGGGGCGGGTTGGGTGGACTTGGGGGTTTGGTGTGTGATCCCCTCTTGAGGTCGGGTGGCGCGGGCGAAGCCCGCGACAGCGAATGCATCTCGCCGATGTGTGATATGAGTAGTGTTGCGGCGGCTCAAAGAGCCGGAGCTAGCCGGAGCCGAGCCGCCTTGAGCCGGTCCGGGCAGCTTGTTGAGCCGAGCCGAGCCTGGCGCTTGTACATTTGAGCCGAGCCGAGCCGAGCCAGTCCAGCGCGACGCGGCTCGTCGCGGCTGAGCCGACCCGCTGCAGACCACAGTCGTAAATCGTGCCTCCTACCTCCATTCCCGCATGTCTCGTGTTCTGGATTCCTTTCCCTGCGTCCCATTCTCGCTCGGCTCTCTCACATCAACTTCTCATTTCTTTAAATCCCGTGTTTCTCATGTGCGTAAAGTGTTACCCTTCATCGCGCTGATCAGCTAACTCCCTTACCAAAAGTCCTGTCAAGAACCCGCTTCTTGCTTGGCCGACATCGGACTTCCGCTCCTTACACACTTGTCCCACCGAGCGTGCCCCTCTCCCTTTCCACCATCGGTATCACTTGTTCTTCCCCATTGGATCAGGCACTGCCGGAGGCGTGCCCGTGTACAAGAACATTGGGCCTCGGGCCCTCCCCTCCCACCCCAGTTGTGTGACGTTGTTATTCGGGATTCCTGCCGCGGCGCTGAGCATGCTCGGATCATCGCGTTTCGGTGGCTCAGCGACTTAGCCGTGGGCACTGGTGGCTGCGACGATGCGAGTGAGGACGGCGTGACGGTTGCGGAGGGTGGCTGCATCTGCGGTGTATCGCTCTGAGCACTGCGACGACCGTGTTGTTCAGACCTAGATAGCTTTAAACAAGTAGCTTTATCCAGTCGTGTTGTACCTTTCGTTTCTCAATTTCAAGCCATCCTGCATACAGCGTGCGACGTGCGTTCGTAATCATTTGTGAACAAGAGCTTCGTACAGCAAACTACAACAACTGAACATAAGTGTGCTACAATGTCTTGTACCCTAAAAAGATGACCAGCGGCGCTATGAACTATTGCCGAAGCCTTCTTCCCGGAGTGCGTGGGCGGAATGAATACCGAGGTTCATGGGTGGGTGTGGGAGTTGAAGTTTGAAGGCTGAATGACTTGCAGTTAGTAACGGTTACGAATTATCCAGACGCCATGAGATTCACTTACACAGGGTCGCTGGGAAAGGATGTGCAATTCACGCCGACAGGAGGGGGAGCAGAGAAAAGCGGCGCTTTGCCGGGTTGGTCAATCCCAGTTCCCGAGCACTGCGTGAGAATAGAGTGAAGGCGTTGGTAATCTGGCTTCTGGTCGAAGCCAAGGGAACGGACATGGATAATGAATTCGCAGAAGGGAGTAGGTAGGCCTTCGCACAGCTCTTCTACTGTGATCTGCGTTTTCTTGCAGAGGACCGCCTTGTGATCTCTGTGAGCGGAAAGGTGGGTCCAGGGTAAGTCTCCGCGGACTAGATATATGATGGTATAGGCGAGGGACTCTAGGTCATCGCGACGCGATTGGGCGTATCCTTGCTGGCCATTGACAGAGGTAAACGAAAGGGTACCGACGGCCGAGTGGCCCATGGTGTAGGGGATGTGTAAATAAGTTAAGGGATTCCGAAATAGCCGCGCCAAACCGAAGTCGATGAGGGAGATGGTAGGGGAGACGCCATCAGCTTGGGCCATGAAGTTACTTGGCTTGATGTCACGATGGATAAAGTGTCGAGCATGTAACGACTCGACTGCTGAGAGCTGGACATGTACGAGGGCAGTCAATAAGACCGCTTTCTTAAATAGATAGTACGAACATACCATTTGGGAGGCGCACAAGAATGTCTCCCCGCTGTCGAACTTTTGCTCATTGATTAAATCGCCAAGTGAGTTGCCGAGATATTCCAGGACGATGACTTCATACAGGCCTTCTTTGCCATACCAAAGTACTGGGGAGGTACCCGTGCAACCAGCAATCCTCGTATATACGTTGTATTCGTGACTGATCCCTGAAGACAGCAGGCCCGTCTCGCCCGTGTACCCTATCTTGAGAGCAACATCGCCCCCCGTCCTAATATCTCTTCCTAGATAGACGCTACCTAGAGAGGTGTCAGAGAAGTGCCAAACTTCAGTCAGGGACTCAGAGTTGGGCTCACCCGATCCACCAGAACCGAGTAGTTTTCCTACTCTGTACCGACTGCCAACACGCACGAAATCTAGCTGGAGAGGTGATGGTTCCTCACAGGTCGTTTTTGAACTTTGAAGGGGCATGGCCACCGTCAGCTCGAGCACGAAGAGAGGGAAAAAAAAGGGAAGAGGGAGAGTTGACATTCAGCCCGATGCGTTATATTATATAATCAATATCAAACAAATGTACCCCGGCCACGTGACTACGGGCTCATCTCGTGAAACTGCTGCTTATCCACTACATTTAAATCAGTTTCATTATTGAGTCAGCTATAGAGAGCACTCAGAGGGAGAGCAAGGGATGTGCCAAGATCAAACGACCACCAGGCCCCGCTGCCCCGCGAGCATCACGCTGAGTGAGGTTTCTGTACGTCCCATCTTGAAGGGTTGTCGGTCGCTGTAGGTAGCCGAGTCGGAGTGACCCAGCAAGTGAGTTCGAAAGAGCTCTTGTGGGGAGACCGCGCCGTTGTGCGAGTAAGGACGCGTGAGGCGAAGAGGTCGAAAACGGGAGAAGCGAAGATGTCGGTGTATGACACTGATTCTGACGAGTAGCGCGGCGACGGTGGCGAGTCAAGGGCGGCTGGCGTTTGGCAAAGCGAAGGCGGTTGACGTTGACGCGACGAAGGCAGTCGGTGTCGATGAGGCGGAAAGCGGTCGGCTGAAGCAAAAGAGAAAGGCGGTCGAGACATAGAAATGTAGACCAGAAGATGAGCGTCGGTACGGCAGGCTCGCAAGTTCGTCAGACGGTCGGGCGAAAGCAAGCTAATAGGAGAAAGTGGGGCCACAGTCGCCTAGACTTTGACGAGGCCAGACGTGGGGGTTTTTATACGCAGAGCCAAGGTAACAAGGTCCTGCAGAGGGCTAGCTCGGGCGCGAGCTCTGGCCCTGGTTCTGTCTGCGCGGACGCAGGGGACGCTCCCACGATCGGGTCAATGTCGATGAACAGGCTCCGCCATCCTGCGCTTTGGCGTTTCACAGGCGTCGGCGTCGATGGCTTCAGCGCGTGCGCCCGCACATTCGCAACGAAGAGCGAATCGTACCGCGCGCATTGCTAACGCCTGCTGCTTCGCTCCCAGCTACGCTGGCGTCGACGTTGTGGCAGAGAGGGAGGCACAGGAAGTTGTTGTGCCTTGTGAGGAACGGAACAGCAGTCTGAGACAGTCGTCGCGGTCGATTGGATGAAGGTACGCCCTGAGGGAGAGCGCGAGCGCGGTGGTGCAGGGTAGCGACGGCAGCGACAGTGGAATGGACGGTGGGCGAGACAGGGAAAGGCGCAGGGCAGGACTGGTTTTCACACACCGTATTTTCACGCATAAACACGGCAGCAAACCACACTTCCAAATTGGGACGAACGCATACGCTTTACTATGACTATGATAAGGAAAAAAAGATGTCCATGCAATGGTGCAACACGTGAGACGCTACGTATAACAACGAACCAGCGAATGTTAGCGATTTGGAGTAAGAACAGAGAGACATGGTCAGGAGTTGCGATCGTGGATACTAAATTCGTTCAATATATTATCCATCCCAGCATCAGGATCCTCCGCGAAGAGACCACCGAGGAGGCCGGGGTTTGGCTTGCACGCCCCACTCATTGCATTTTCTGGCGTTGACCACCCAGCCATAAAGTTGAGGCGCTCCTTCTTTAGAGAGAACTTGAGTAATTGCAGGGCCTCCATTAGCACGGGGTTTATCCGGTTTCGTTTGGCAGTGTCAGTCTCCTTCGCTGACGAGAACACGCGTTCGCAAGGCACAGATGTTGCCTGGATAGGGAGGTAGTCCATGGCAATCGCGAATAGAGTGGGAAACTCTTTCTTATTAGCCTATTCAACAAGTGAGTCATGGTACCATTTGACGAAATTAGTCTCACCTCCCAAAACGACAGGATGTCGGTGTCAGAGGAGGTCACAGATGAAGTATATTTGCGGAATTCAGCGTCGACGCCCAACGATCGCGGCGACGACTTTTTTTCGAATGCAGAGTGTTCAATTCTGAACCGCGTTGGGCGTGACTTAGCTCCAGCGACTGGAGCGGGCTGGACAGGGGCCTCTGGTACTGCCGTTGCAGCCGTCAACGATGTCCGGCTACGATACTGGTGCATCTGCAAAACGCATCGCTTAAATATAGTATACAGCGAATGGTTGTGTGCTTACGCGCTGCAAAATGATTTCCTTGGCTTGAGAGATATAGTCCTCATCCCATTCGCTTTCGATCCAGGTGAAGCGTATGGCGGGATTGAGGACTGTAAGGTGAAGAGGCGGTCAGAGCGCTGTAATTAACCAACAGATGAGCTTACACATGGTAAGGACGTATGCATCTGTGTCATCCATTCGGACATAATATTTGGTTGCCCAGCGCAGGCCAATATCCGTCCAGGGTTTGAGAACCTCGTGCTCATCCCCGAGTCTCTCCCATTCCGTCATAAACTTCTCGAAATCGATGATAGCGCGTGACAAAACCGGCATGGATTCAGATGACGCGCTCTGCTGGAACATGTGAGGAACCTGTCGTTGCGGTGAGTGCCTGTCCTGGGACCTGGGTCAAGTAGCTAACGTACCCTCAAGACTTCTTCCAGTCCTTCCAGGACTTCCCAATCCAAATCTGACAACTTGGAACGCGAGTGTTCCACTAATCCGGTTTCAAAATACCGATCGATGGCCTATGTTAAACGTTTAGTTGATACCTAATATCAGGTCACTGAGACGAACTCACCGATCTGAGCTGCCGGAGACGCTGCAGCATCATATATACCGAATCCCACCTTGTCTTCACATCTCTCAGAAGTTCTAGCTGTGGGACGAGAATAGTCGTGCGATTGCCATCCTCGTCCTTCCCGATGAACCAGCCACGTTGGTTTCCATCTCTGATGAAATCCCGAAAGCCTTCCCTGCGTAGGTCCGAAGAGCGAAGAAGACGAACAACTTTTCGAGCACGTCTGAGGGGGTCGCGTCGGATGCCTGTAAACCATCGCCTGAGTTTGGGGTTGCCTTTGTCGTCGTAGCACTTCGGCAGCACAACACGACCTGGGTTGATGTCACCATCATCCAGTTCATCGTCGGAGTCGTCATCCGAGCCATCGTCGGAGTCGTCGTCATCCGAGCCATCGTCGGAGTCGTCGCAAATTGCAAGATTTGAATCGAGAGGAACCTCGAGATCAGAGAGATAGCGTTTCGCAGTGGATGTTATAGATGCTATAACGTGAGAAGAACATATGTTAATGATGTGTGCGTAGCAGCGGATACGATTGTTCAAAGCGTTGAAGTCAATCTTCGTCTCTGTTTCGCGTGCGGGAAGTCGAAACTCCAGCTCTCGCATTGCGACTGCATTGTTCTCGGCGTTGTCGAGTGTGATGTGGCCGATCTAAGGAAGAGTTAGCGATGCGAGCAAATAAATATCGTCAGGAGTACATACCTTGAGTGTAACATCTGCGCGATCAAGTAGGTGTATGATAGTCCTTGCTATATTGACGCCCGTATGTTTCTTCTTGAGGCGATGGAAGCCGATCAGCGCAGCTCTAAGTCCAAGGCGTCCACTTGAGGCATCGAGGGCGATCCAGTGAGCAGTCAGTGCCAAGTAGGACGCCTGGTTGGAGTTTGACCAAGCGTCGGCAGTGAAACTAATTCGCCCTTGGGATTGCTATTGATGGACGTCAATTTGTAGAGTTGAAGAAAGAAACGCTAAAACTCACAGAGAGGTCACGTCTCAGGACCTCGAATGACTGCCGCCAGCGATTGATAATGTTCTCCCTCACCATATCACGACGAGGGATGTCACCATCGAGGAGGGTTTCCCGGAGGACCATGCATAGTTGTCGAAACTCGGGGCATTCAACGACACGAATCGACTGACAAGTTGTGACGAGTTGTGAGTGTGAACAAACACAAGTCAATGAGATGTACCTGATCATCCGCGACGATAAACCGAGTAAGGTACTCCACGAATGCTGCCGGAGAGAACGGGGGGAGCTCCTGCCTGATTACATCGCGAGGATTGTGAGTAGATACGTCGTTCGGTTGTGTCGAAAGCTTGTATTTCCAACGGTTATTTATGATGGCCTGGTCGTACTTCTCAGCGTGCTGTTTGAGAAGATGTTTTCGGAGGTTCGAGCTCGCGGTGTTTTCCTTGTAGAAATAATTGGGGACAGTCCTTGGGACCTTCAGCTTATCAACGCCATAATGTTCGCTGCTAGTTTGTTAGAAGGCGGTATTGCGATTAGAAAGGCTGTACTCACCTGCATAAATTGCAGACTTTCTGTATTTCCTTGGCACCAGCGGAGCTGATGAATTCGATTTCAGTGAAAAAGTGGATTATGTCAACGGCTGCAGGGGAGGCAACTGGTTGCAGTTGCAGAGGATCGGGGGCTGTAGTGTCAACCGGTGAACAGTTTGGTGGACCAGATACATCGGATACGTCGGATACGTCATCGTCATCTTCTCCTATTCCTTCAAGGCTAAATTCCTCACTACTGGAGTCGAGTTGAGTAGTGGCCTTCGTTTTGCTCGGTAAGCATCAAAGAGTGCATGAAGGTCTCAGAAACCTACCTTGGTTTTGGTTCGAGCGGCAGGACGTGCCTTTGGCTCATGAGAGACGGGAGCTCTGGCATTCGGTCGACTGCGCGTCAGGGTACCCACAGCCCCAGCAGGAGCTACGGGCACGGGCGGTTGTTCAGAGGTTCCTTTCGTCTTGTTGGAGGAGTGTCGAGCCATGAGCACGAAGAATAGAAAAAGGGGAGGAGGGGGCCAAGGGGGGGGGGATTTATAGCCTTTTAGGTCTCGGCCCTGGTGGGAGAGTACGAACCTACCTATTGAGAGTTTTCTCACTCGACTCATGTCTTGGTGCCTGGTAAGTGGTGGATGACTCGATGAGATTACGTCCATGGTTGTCAACAGTTGATCGAAGAGGGGTGGAGGGAAAATCACGCTGTATTTTTGGCCTGGTCTGTTTGTAATGTCAAGCGTATGTGAGCGTGAGCAGGGAGCAGGGTAACGAAAGAAGACAAGCAGATAAAGAGGTTGAACTGTTGAAGCAGTTGAGCGGGCAAGACAATGCCGCGACGGTGGGCGTCTCATATTACATAAATGCAAAGATTTATTTCGGATCGGAATCCAGGCGGCAGACATGCGACCAGCTACTGTACAACACGCAGTATTAGGTACAGTTAGTCACGCGAAGAGACAGGGCAGCGCGGCAGCGTATGTAAAAATAAAAAGATCTAGCACGACCGCTTTGCCTGCGGTTCCGAACAATAAAGGCTACCCATCTCCGTATCCCTTGATCTCTTGGTGCCAGACCACGCACTGGACTCCACTTCAGCAGATGGCGCGACATGTTGCAATTTTGAATCATCCTCTGCAGCCCACCAATTGTTGTTCTTGAGATACTTGTCGATCTCGTTGATTAGAGCGTCATGGAGGTGTTCGGGCTTGGTGATGTCATTGCCACTCTGCGTCGTCTCCGTCGCACTAGTACTCTTGGTCACGTTCATGACGCGCTCGTCGTCCGCGCTCCCGTTTGTCTCTGGCGAGGGAAAATCTAAGGGCTTCTGCACAAGCAATGGCTTGCGGACTATTCCGTGCACACCTATGAGCACCGCCTGCATACCGGGACTCTTGAGCGTTTTTAACTTATACACCGCACCTTCGGCTTGCATGAAGTTGAGCTTGTCTATGCCGCCACAGCCCATATAAACATCGGGGTTCATGGTGCTGTTGAGAACGCTGGAACGAAGTCCGATGTCCCAAGAAGTTTCCATGTATAAAAGTGTCATCCAAAGTAGGACCCAGAACACGGACTCTAAGTCGTGCTCGAGGGTATGTGGGATAGACGGGTCTTGAACGAGCTCCGCTGCCATAAACTGCCATGTTCCCTGGTGAAAATATCTCAGGACTCGGGAGATATGGTACTTCAAACATTTACTTACTGTGCGTGCATATCGACGTGCGACACCATCCGTTGGGGGCGATTCACTGACTTTGCATAGATCCCAGTCAATGAGTAGACCATCCCCTTCCTTGAAAATCATTATGTTCCCGGGGCTCAAGTTGCGATGGAGAATGCCAATCTTCCAAGCAGCATGGTGAGCTGCAGTATGAGTCAGAGTACATCGCATAACCAGTGACGTTTGATTAACTTACCACGTAAGGCAGCACGCACTGCTCTTACCATCTGCTTGCTGCTCCGAAAATCCTCCAACTTTTGGCCGATGGTATCCAGAACCAAGCGGTAGTGTCGAAGGGGGGTGAAGTGTGGCGCGTCATAGGGCAAAAAATTTCCGACGAAGTCGTTTGTCTGGGAACAGTGGAAACCGTCACCAATATCACTCCCCAGCGCGCAAACAGGGATGTTGGGGACATTTTTGCGGTGGAGCATACCATAGACTATACCCTCCGGTGTGATGTCGGGGAGTGAGACCCGCCAGGAATCTTTCAGGAGAACGCGTTGTTTCCTTTGGACATCGTACGCGATTTCCGTTCGAGTCCAGCGACCTGCTGGGATATCGGCTTGAGCATAAGGCGCATGGACAATAAAACTCCTTGATGCCGTTTGACTGGAATCTGGGATGGAAATCGATAGAAGGGTCTCTGTTTCGGCCAGCTCGAGGACCGATCGAGCGCATTCCATAAGTTCCTTGTTATTATCCTCGGTGAGTCTGGCAACGGTAGCATCGTGACCGCGAGTTTCGAGACTGGCATTATCGTAGCGGATGAGGAAGTCGTACAGGAAGGGATCGTCGTCGTGGTTTATGGGTGTGGTGACAATAGCACCAGCGCGGTCCCAGCGAATTAACCTTGAGAACTCCTTGAAAACGAGAATGGTGAACGCGTGCGTGCGGTACTGAGCGCTGAGCATCTGAGTGGCATAACCAGTGATTTGTCCTGCCACATGGCGAGCCGCTGGTCCGTCACTCATGAAAGGATTTGCTCGTGCTGATTCGCTTTGCGGCATCGGATCCTGCAAAAACGGGTCATGACTCAAGACCGTTTTGCACTCGACCAAAAATTCGACGCGAGAAGCATCGTAGTTTTCAACGGGCGACCCGGAGGGAAAGACAGCACAATCAGGATGACAGTGGAATGGGAACGCATTGTATGGTGTTTTATCAACCAAGTTTGACGACTTAACCAGAACCATACCTCGGAGAAGTGGTGCAGCGATTTTAACCTAGAAGAATCGGATTAATCTCGGGAAACAGGAGAGTTCTGGAACATACAAAACTATTGCACAAGTTGCTTTCCGAAGATGCTGTAACCAAAGCAGAGAACATTCCCGTTTCGAAAGCGCAGGGGGGGGAGTCGGGGGACCGGGACCGGGGGGTACCACACGAGGGTTTAGAGGGAGGGAGAAACTGATCCAGAAACTGTTGCGGGGGCATTGGGCCAATAAAGAAAGGAGACATTTCTTTAGACAGCCGTTTAATCGTAGAACCTCTATCATGGTGTTTGAGAGCATACACATCAGTCGTGCGACTGCGGGTATGTACAGGAGTCGAGGAGGGAAGACGAGGTGCTTGTTGGGGGGGCGTCGTGCTCATGGTTCGTGATGGTTGTTGGGTGTTGGGTTGCAGTGTGTGGCGCAGTGGCGCAGGCAGTGCAGTCCGTCTATCTATCTATCATTAATCATTGCTCAAGTGAGGTCAGATGTCAGCTGGGCTTAGAGGACCCCCGAAAAAAGCCGGTTAAGGCCGCTTTCGGCCAATTTGGGGTCTCGTGGGGTAGACCGTAGACCAAATCGTGTCAAATGGGGTGGACAGTGGACCTGGTACCCAACATGCCCCAAAATAGCACCTGATGGTGGACTTCGGTAACCTCTAGTTTGCGAAAAAAATAATCGTCGAAATTCAAAAACAAATCAGACAAAAAAATCTAATACAATGTTTGAACCTGTGCTGAGGTCCCCCATGTAGCATATTGTGAATAATAATTACATGCTGGAATGCAGATGCTTCAGCCGCGCTCGGCCTGCACGAACTCTGGTCCTCGATCACCCCAGGCCTCTCAATCTTATGGGCCCAGGCCACGTTAGAACAGTCGGCCCCTCCCCATTCGCGTCGACCTTCGCATCAGTACCTCGTCTCCGGACTGCCTCCACCCACTCGCCACGTCCGAGCTGCTATTTGCCGCGTCCAGGATACACACCCTCCGTCTCGTCGGCCTCCGCGCCGACATCCTCCGCGTCCTCGATCACCTCCACGGCCTTGTGTCCACTCGAGGCCCTGAATAGGCCTGAATCCCTCCATATACGATAGCGGCCCACCCATCGACCTCCCTGAGACTCTCCTCGGCACCAAAGTGCCCCATCTTCGCCGCCTAACCTCTGCAGCCGATGCGTGCACCCGCGCGCCGCTGGCCCCTTGTGGGCATCACCGAGTTTACAATGGGCGCGCATGTCACGCTCCCAGAGATGCTCGACGTGCTCTGCTCAATGCCGCAGCTCGACGTCCTCCGAGTCCACCACTGCCGTGCAGTATGGGAAGCCGCTACGGTACAAGGAGAAGGAATTGGGACAGCCTCTGCGGTGGCACTGCCTTGTCTTCGGCTCATCGCGTTCCGAGACACGACGCCATGGCGTTTCGTGTTGCTCACGCAGGGCATCGATGCACTGCCCACCGTGCGCTGGCACCTCTTCTGGCGTTCGTGGGCTGTCGCAAGCTGGGAGCGCTGGACGGACCTGCTGCGCACGATGCGTGCGTTCGCTCCGCACGATTCGACGCCAGGCAACCGGTTGCAGTGGAACGTCTGAAGTTCCGTCAGACTATATGCTGTCACGTAGTGTAGCTGCGACGAGTCCAAACCTGAGTCGCTGGCCACACTTGACAGCTCAGATCCTGCCCCATTAGCGCCAGTCGAGTGTCATCAAGCCTCCAGTTCGTCTTCGAGGGGACAAGCGAGGTCATGCACCAGGCCCCCGAAACCAGTCGCTTCAAATTCCTCACTTAAGTTCTGTCAAACTTCGGAATCGCTCTTCTCCCGTGACAGCTAGTTTTCCCATACCGAAGTAGTCAGTCGGGCCATCCCCGAGTGTTGATACTGTAGGCGGAGACGTACGATAGCCCCGGCCGTCTCCGAGGTCGGCCTGTTGGTCACTTCGAGAATGTTGTCCGAGGCATTCGCCAGCGAACCCAAAGGACCTAATAGAAAGCGCGAGAGCGGGGAAAAAAAGGAGAAGACGGAGCCGGCAGACCATTCTCATTTAGTTTAAAGTTTTTATGGAAGAAACCGAGGAAACGCACAGAAAGTAGTTGCGCAGCCCTCCATCATTTTGCTGGTCAACCAGGACCGCGGCGTCCGACGTTCCGAGCCGTAGAGGAAGCGATCGACGCATTGGACTATGCGACGCCCGTATGTGGATGGAAGTTAGGAGGAAGGTCCATGCGCTTCTTGAAACTGTCGGCGTATCGCGGCGTCAGCTTGAGTGTCGGTGGAGCCACTCGCTCCGAATCGCGAGATGGTGCGAATACATTTGGGGCGAGAGTCACCCTCTGGGAGGACGAGTAGCCCAACTTGCAGCAGTCTTGAAAAGGTCTGGCGAATACATGCGGACGTTCCGCCTTACGCTGACAACGTGCATGGTGCAGGCTCCACGGCGAAGTTGGAGCCTGTAGTGCTTCCTTCATCGAGTGGTGGGTTCCGGGAGCATGGCTGGGTAGCCCCGAATCCAGTCTTTGAGTCGCGTGGGTACGCCAAGGCACACAGCGCTGCCAGGTCCACCGCCAAACGAACCAGACGACTCGTTACTTGGTGCGTCTTGCCAACGAACAAAGGCGAGTAGGACGTGTTCCATTGCGTTAGTGGCACGAATGTATTCGAGGTAGGTGTGGTGGAAAGGTAACACAGCGGGACCAAGGCCGAAAAGGAGGGCCCAAAAAGGAGAGAAAGGGTTGGAGGGGTGTGATGACGAGTGGGCTATGAGACGTGCGAGGAGAGAAAGGACATTGATTATGATCAGAGTGGTTATTGTAAATGTGCGATAAGGGTTGCAAAATGGTGAAAGGCAGAGGTTTGGAGGCGAGACGAGACGAAAGGGAGGAATGATAGGACGGGAACAAAAAAACGGCGGCTCAGCCGGCTCAAGCCGGCTCAGCAGGCCGTAAGCTGGCTCGTGGGAGCCGGCTAAAATGGCGGCTTGACCAAATGCGGCTCGGCTCGGCTCGAATTGGAGCCGCCTCCGGCTCCGGCTCTAGCCGACAATTAGCCGGAGCCGCCGCCACACTAGTCCTCTGTAGTGCCAGTCCCTTCGCGGTTTTCATGTAAGTTTTTTGCATCCGCACCAACTGGACACCCACATAG
>WNGM01031530.1_pt1 | contig 12490 bp, 10 predicted proteins | sample 5400571 | NCBI WGS metagenome assembly WNGM01 (sample SAMN13153378, study PRJNA577476) | soil metagenome | isolation source: 100 cm soil or saprolite under Garry oak tree replicate 2 | place: USA:California | collected 2016-06-15
GGGCTGGTCGAGCCCGACGACGTCGTGGTCGTCGCAGCGAGCGGCACGTCCGGGGCTGGGCGCTCGGCCAAGGTCGACCTGCTCGGCAGCGAGGTCATGGGCGACCTCAGCGCGTACCAGGTCGGCGCGCACCGGCACGTCCCGGAGATCCTGCAGGCCAGCGGGGCGCGCACACTGTCGCTCATCCCGTTGCTGGCGCCGATGCCCCGGGGCATCCTGGCCACGGTGACGGCGCGGCCGGTGTCGCCGAGGTTGACTGCCGACGACGTCCGGACCGCGCTGGCCGAGGCGTATGCGGGCGAGCCGTTCGTGCACGTCCTGCCCGAGGGCCAGCAACCGCATACCGCGGCCACAGCCGGCTCGAACTCCGCGCACCTGCAGGCTGCCGTCGACCTGAGCTCCGGACGCATCATCGTCACCAGTGCGATCGACAACCTGGGCAAGGGCGCCGCCGGGCAGGCCGTCCAGAACGCGAACCTGATGCTCGGCCTGCCTGAGACGTCCGGCCTGTCAGCCGACGGAACCGCGCCATGAGCGTGACAGCGGCACGCGGCTTTCGCGCCGCGGGCATCTCGGCGGGCGTGAAGGCGAGCGGGCGCGATGTCGCCCTGGTCGTCAACGACGGCCCGTCCGACGCCGCGGCCGCGGTCTTCACCGCGAACCGGGTGAAGGCGGCGCCGGTGCTGTGGTCGCAGCAGGTGGTTGCCGACGGGCGGCTACGGGCGGTCGTGCTCAACTCGGGGGGCGCGAACGCGTGCACCGGCCCGGCCGGCTTCGCTGACACGCATGCCACGGCCGAACGCGTCGGCAAAGTGCTCGGCATCGGTGCCGGCGAGGTCGCGGTCTGCTCCACCGGGCTCATCGGCGAGCGGCTGCCGATCGACGCGCTGCTCGCCGGAGTCGACACGGCCGCCGACGCGCTGAGCGACACCGGGGGAGCGGACGCCGCGGACGCGATCCGCACCACCGACACGATCTCGAAGCAGTCCGCCGTCGTGCACCCCGACGGCTGGACGGTCGGCGGCATGGCGAAGGGAGCGGGCATGCTCGCCCCGAGCCTGGCGACGATGCTGTGCGTGCTCACCACCGACGCCGCGGCCGATCCGTCCACTGTGGACACTTCGCTGCGCGCGGCGACCCGCACGACGTTCGACCGCGTCGACGGCGACGGCTGCACGTCGACGAACGACACCGTGGTCCTGCTGGCCAACGGCGCATCCGGCGTGCAGCCGCGCCCTGCCGAGTTCGCCGCGATTGTCGCCGAAGTGTGCGCCGATCTCGCGCGGCAGTTGATCGCCGATGCCGAGGGGGCCACCAAGGAGGTGACCATCGAGGTCGGCAGCGCCGCGAGCGAGGACGACGCGGTCGACGTCGGCCGGGCGATCGCCCGCAACAACCTGCTCAAGTGCGCGCTGTTCGGCAACGACCCGAACTGGGGACGCGTCCTCGCGGCGATCGGCACGACGCAGGCGGCCTTCGACCCGGACCAGCTCGACGTGTGGATCAACGGCGTCGAGGTCTGCCGGGGCGGTGCGGCGGGCGAGCCGCGCGAGCTGGTCGACCTGTCCGGGCGCATCGTGCAGATCGGCGTCCAACTGCATGCCGGCAACAGCGGCGCCACGATCCGAGGACATCGTGTTCCTGCGCTACGCGGGCCTCAAGCCGGTGGTGGTGCACGGCGGCGGTCCGCAGATCACCGAGCAGCTGACCCGTCTCGGCATCGAGACCGAGTTCCGCGGAGGGCTGCGGGTGACCACGCCCGAGGCGATGGCGGTCGTCCGGATGGTTCTGGTCGGACAGGTGAATGGCGACATCGTGAACCTGATCAACAACCACGGAGCCTTCGCGGTCGGGCTATCCGGCGAGGACGGCGGCATGCTCACCGCCAGGCGGCGTCCGGCGTTCGTCAACGGCGAGCCAGTCGACGTCGGGCAGGTCGGCGACGTCGTGGCGGTCGATCCGAGCACCGTGCACGCACTGCTCGACGCCGGGCGGATCCCGGTCGTGGCGACCGTGGCCCGTGGTCTCGACGGCCTGTCGTACAACGTCAACGCCGACACCGCCGCCGCGGCGCTCGCGGTCGGCCTCGAAGCCGAGAAGCTGATCATGCTCACTGACGTCGAGGGGCTCTACGCGCAGTGGCCGCCACGCGGCGAAGTCGTCAGCCAAATCGACACGGACGAACTCGCCGGCATGCTTCCCGCGCTGTCATCCGGCATGGTGCCGAAGATGGAGGCCTGCCTGCGCGCCGTCGAAGGCGGCGTGCGGCGCGCGCACGTCCTCGACGGTCGCGTCACGCACGCGTTGCTGCTCGAGATCTTCACGACCGAGGGCATCGGCACGATGGTCGTGCCGACGAAGGAGTCCGCATGAACACCGAGCACCTTCAAACACGGTGGCGCGACGCGATCATGCCCAGCTACCGCTGTGTCGCGCCAGGTCGCACGGCTCGCGCACTCGTCGAATCTGGCCATCCACGAGCCGGGCGTGCGCCTGGCCGAAACGCTGCTCGACCTGGTCGGCGCAGACGGGCGCGTCTTCTTCGCCAACAGTGGGGCCGAGGCCAACGAGTGCGCGCTCAAGCTCGCCCGCCTGCATGGGCGCGCGCTCGACCCGTCCGGCGGGCGGCTGGGCCTCGTCGCGGCCAACGGCAGCTTCCACGGCCGAACGATGGGCGCGCTCGCCGTCACCGGCAACCCGGCCAAGCGCGAGCCGTTCACGCCGCTGCCCGGTCCGGTCACGTTCGTCGACTACGGCGACGTGGACGCGCTGCGCGCCGCCGCGAGCGAGGGCACTGCCGCGGTCATCCTCGAATCGACGCTCGGTGAGGGCGGCATCGTGCCGGCGCCACCCGGGTATCTCGCCGCCGCGCGCGCAGCGTGCGACGCGACAGGCGCGCTGCTGATCGTCGACGAGGTGCAGAGCGGCATCGGGCGTACCGGGCACTGGTTCGCGAGCCTTGCCGAGGGGGTGCGTCCCGACGTGATCACGCTGGCCAAGGGACTCGGCGGCGGCCTGCCGATCGGCGCGTGCATCGGCATCGGCCCGGCCGGCCGGCTGTTCGCGGCCGGCCAGCACGGCAGCACGTTCGGCGGCAACCCCGTCGCGTGTGCCGCCGCGCTCGCGGTGCTCGACACGATTGCCGGCGAGAACCTGCTCGACTCGGTCAAACGCGTCGGTGAGCATCTCGCCGACGGATTGTCTACACTCGACAGTCCACTCGTGACGGGCGTGCGCGGCTCGGGCCTGTGGCGGGCGCTCGCCCTGGCCGGCAACCATGCGAGTGCCGTCGAGAACGCGGCGCGCACGCACGGTGTGCTCGTCAACGCGGTTCGGCCCGATACCATCCGCCTCGCCCCGCCGCTGATCCTCACTGAGCGCGACGTCGACGAGGCGTTGCCCGGTATCGCCGCGGCGCTCGTCGACGCTGAGGAGGCGCTGCGATGAGGCATTTCCTTCGCGACGACGATCTGAGCCCCGCCGAGCTGATCGAGATTCTCGACCTCGCCGACGAGATGAAGGCCGACCGCTTCCTGCGGCAACCCCTTGCCGGGCCGCGCGCCATCGCCGTCATCTTCGACAAGCCGTCGACGCGCACGCGCGTGTCCTTCAGCGTCGGCGTCGTCGAGCTGGGCGGGTACCCGCTCGTCCTCGACATGCAGACCAGCCAGCTCAGCCGTGGCGAGCCGGTCGAAGACACCGCACGCGTACTCGACCGGCAGGTGGCTGCGATCGTCTGGCGGACGTTCGGCCAGCAGCGACCGTGCGCGAGCACAAGGGACGCCTCGCCGGTCTCACCCTGACCTATGCCGGCGACGCGGCGAACAACATGGCCCACTCGTACCTGCTCGCCGGCGCGACGGCCGGCATGCACGTCCGGGTCGCCGGACCCGCCGCGTATCAACCCGGCCCCGACATCGTCGACGCCGCGCGGCGGATCGCGTCGGAGACCGGTGGCTCGGTGCGCGCCATGACCGATCCGGACGAAGCGTTCGATGGCGCCGACGTCGTGGCCACCGACACCTGGGTCTCGATCGGTCAGGAGGGCGAGCGCGACGATCGCAGCGCGCGGTTCGAGCCGTTCGCCGTCGACGCCAAGGCGATGGCGCGCGCGGCGCCTGACGCAATCGTGCTGCACTGCCTGCCCGCGTACCGGGGCAAGGAGATCGCCGCCGAGGTCATCGACGGGCCGCAGAGCGTCGTCTGGGACGAGGCCGAGAACCGGCTGCACGCACAGAAGGCCTTGCTCACGTGGCTGTTGGAGCAACCCTGATGGCCGCTACGCGTAGGCGCGCGCCTGACATCAACTTCCACGGGCTCGGGGGCAAGGCAGCCCGGCACGCACGCATTGTCGCGATCCTCGGTAACCGGCCGGTGCGTTCGCAGGCCGAGCTGGCGGTGGAGCTCACCGAGTCCGGCTTCCACGTCGCGCAGGCGACGCTGAGCCGTGACCTCGACGAACTCGGCGCGGTCAAGTTGCGCACCCCGGACGGCGGCCTGCCCAGCTACGTCATCCCCGAGGACGGCGCACCGCTCACCGCACGCACGCTCGACGACGCCCCGCCCCAGCGGCTGGCCCGGCTGGTGGGCGAGTTGCTGGTCTCAGCCGAGGCCAGTGGCAACGTCGTCGTGTTGCGCACGCCGCCCGGCGCCGCGCACTTCCTCGCCTCGGCGCTCGACCGCGCAGGCCTGCCGCAGGTGCTCGGCACGATCGCCGGCGACGACACCATTCTCGTGATCTCCCGCAAACCAGACGGTGGCTCGGCAATTGCGAGCGAGCTGGTCAATCTTCCGCACACGATCTGAACTGGAGCGCAACTGATGCCTACCCGTTCCGCCGCCCTCCGCCGCTCCGCTCATCGCTGCGCTCCTCGCTCGATGGCGCTCGCTGCTGTACTCGCTGCGATGCTCACGGCGGAGGACGGCTCATGAGCAGGCGCATCGTCCTTGCCTACTCGGGTGGACTCGACACCTCGGTTGCCATCGGCTGGCTCGGCGCCGAGACCGGGGCCGAGGTCATCGCGGTCGCGGCGGACGTCGGGCAGGGCGGCGAGGATCTCGACGTCATCCGGCAACGGGCGCTGGACTGTGGCGCGGTCGAGGCCGAGGTGCTCGACCTCAAGAGCGAGTTCGCCGACGAGTACTGCCTTCCGGCTTTGCGCGCCAATGCGCGCTATCTCGAGCGCTACCCGCTCGTGTCGGCGCTCTCGCGACCGGTCATTGCCAAGCACCTGGTGCGCGCCGCACACACGCACGGCGCCGACACCGTGGCACACGGCTGCACCGGCAAGGGCAACGACCAGGTGCGGTTCGAGGTAGGCATCAACGCGCTGGCGCCCGACATGCACGTGCTCGCCCCGGTGCGCGACAGTGGCATGACCCGCGACAAGGCGATCGCGTTCGCCGAGGAGAAGGGCCTGCCCATCGACCAGTCGAAACGCTCGCCTTACTCGGTCGACCAGAACCTGTGGGGACGCGCCGTCGAGACCGGTTTCCTCGAGGATCCGTGGAACGCCCCGATCGAAGACGTCTACTCCTACACATCCTCGCCTGACGCCGCGGTCGAGCCGGACGAGGTCATCGTCTCCTTCACCGGCGGGGTGCCGACCGCGATCGACGGCAAGGCCGTCTCGGTGCTCGACGCGATCCTCGAAGTCAACCGCCGAGCCGGTGCACAGGGCGTGGGCCGGATCGATCTGGTCGAGGACCGCCTCGTCGGCATCAAGAGCCGCGAGGTCTACGAGGCACCTGGCGCCATCGCGCTCATCACGGCACACCAGGAGCTTGAAGACCTGACCGTCGAACGCGATGTGCGGCGCTTCAAGTTCGGCGTCGAGCAGCGCTGGACCGAGCTCGTCTACGACGGTCTGTGGTTCAGCCCGCTCCGGCGCGCGCTGGACGCGTTCGTCGACTCGTCGCAGGAGCACGTCACCGGCGACGTCCGGCTGCGCCTCGCCAACGGCGCCGCCGTCGCGACCGGTCGCCGCGGTGCGGGCTCGCTGTACGACTTCGAGCTCGCCACCTACGACACGGGTGACACGTTCGACCAGACACTGGCCAAGGGATTCGTGCAGCTGTGGGGACTGCCCAGCCGCATCGCGGCACGCCGGGATCTGTCGCAACAGTGAGTGAGCCGACCCGGCTCTGGGGCGGACGCTTCACCGGCGGGCCGTCCGAGGCGCTGGCCAAGCTGTCGATGTCCGTGCACTTCGACTGGCGGCTGGCCCCGTACGACCTGGCCGCATCGAAGGCGCACGCCCGCGTGCTGCATCAGGCCCGCTTACTGAGCGACATCGAGCTCGCGAGCATGCTGGCGGCGCTCGACGAGCTCGCGCAGGCCGTGCGCGGCGGCGAGTTCCGCCCGACCGAACAGGACGAGGACGTGCACACCGCGCTGGAACGCGGCCTGGTCGAACGGCTCGGCCCGCTCGGCGGCAAGCTCCGGGCCGGCCGCAGCCGCAACGACCAGGTCGCGACCGACCTGCGTCTCTACCTGCGCGACAACGCCCGCCGGGTTGCCGCCGCGGTCGCCGACCTCGAGAGCGCCATCGTCGGGTTGGCCGAGCGGCACAGCGATGTCGCGATGCCGGGCATGACGCACCTGCAGCACGCCCAGCCCGTCCTGCTCGCACACCACCTGCTCGCGCACGTGCACGCGCTGGCCCGCGACGTCGACCGCCTCCGCGACTGGGACAAGCGCGCGGCCGTCTCGCCCCTCGGCGCGGGCGCCCTGGCCGGATCGTCCCTGCCGCTCGACCCGGCAGCCGTGGCCGCCGAGCTCGGCTTCGACCGCCCGGCGGCCAACTCGATCGACGCCGTCTCAGATCGCGACTTCGTCGCCGAGTTCCTCTTCGTCACAGCCCTGCTCGGCATTCATCTCTCGCGGATCAGTGAGGAGATCATCCTGTGGTCGACCCCCGAGTTCGGCTGGGTAGCCCTGGACGACGCGTGGTCGACCGGGTCGTCGATCATGCCGCAGAAGAAGAACCCGGACATCGCCGAGCTCGCTCGCGGCAAGTCGGGCCGCTTCATCGGCAACCTCACCGGCCTGCTCGCGACGCTCAAGGCGTTGCCACTCGCCTACGACCGTGACCTGCAGGAGGACAAGGAGCCCGTGTTCGACACCGTCGAGCAGCTGCTCGTCCTGTTGCCCGCATTGTCCGGGCTGATTGCGACGCTGCGGGTCGACGCCGAGCGGCTGACCGCCGCGGCACCGTCCGGGTTCGCCCTCGCCACGGACGTCGCCGAGTGGCTGGTCCGGCAGGGCGTGCCGTTCCGCGATGCGCATGAGATCGCGGGCAGCCTGGTGTCTTACTGCGAGCAGCGTGGTCTCGGCCTCCGTCGTGGCCGTAGCCCGAGCGGCGCTCGCCAAGCCGTCCGTCGAGGTGGCCCGCACCTTGCTGGGGGCGGTGCTCGTCTCGACCGTCGGCGGCGCCGAGGTCGCCGTGCGGCTGACCGAGGTCGAGGCATACGAAGGCACCGAGGATCCCGCGTCGCACGCGTTCCGGGGCGAGACCGCACGTAACGGCGTGATGTTCGGCCCGGCCGGCCACCTGTACTGCTACTTCACGTACGGGATGCACTGGTGCGCGAACGTGGTGTGCGAACGTGTCGGGCGGGCGTCGGCCGTGCTGCTGCGGGCCGGCGAGGTCGTTCGCGGCGTCGATACTGCCCGTTCGCGCCGCCCAGCAGCTCGCGCAGCGCGGGATCTGGCTCGCGGCCCGGCCCGGCTCGCCAGCTGTCTGGCGCTCGGTCGAGAGACGAACGGCGTCGACCTGTGCGACCCGCGCTCGCCGGTACGGCTGGAGTCGCTCGGTCCGCCCGGCGCACTTGTGAACGTCGGGCCGCGGGTCGGCATCGCGGTCGCGACGACGCGACCCTGGCGCTTCTGGCTCGACGGCGACGCGTCGGTCTCGGCGTTCCGGCCCGGCGGTCGCAAGCGACTTGCGCCGGACCGGCAGACTGATCCCTCGTGACCGACGATCAAGGCGTCCCGCCGCAACTGCGTGACGCGTACGAGGTGTTGGCGTCCGGTGCGGCACAGATCCTGCCCGCTGACGGCCTGGTCGAGCGGTTGCTGGCCGCCGAACGTGAGCACCGCCCGCTGCGGGTCAAGCTCGGCATCGATCCGTCCGGCGCGGACCTCACGCTTGGTCACGCCGTCGTGCTCCGCAAGCTTCGGCAGTTCCAGGACTTCGGCCACACGGCCGTGCTCGTCGTCGGCGGCTTCACCGGTCAGGTCGGCGACCCGTCCGGCCGTACCGACACGCGCGCGGCGCAGAGCGTCGACCAGGTCGTGGCGAATGCACAGGGCTATTTCGACCAGCTCATGCGCATCCTCGACCCCGACCGCACCGAGGTAGTGAACAACGCCGACTGGCTGGGCCCGATGCGAGTAGCGGAGATGCTGGACTACACCCGCCAGATCACGGTTGCGCAGCTGCTCGAGCGCGACGACTTCTCCCGCCGTTTCGCCGCGAGGCAGCCGATCACGCTGTCGGAATTCTTCTACCCGTTGCTGCAGGGCATCGACTCGGTCGAGATCCGCGCCGACATCGAGCTCGGCGGTACCGACCAGACGTTCAACAATCTCGTCGGACGCGAGCTGCAGAAGTCACGCGGGCAGGCCCCGCAGGTCGTACTGACCGTGCCGCTGCTGGTCGGCACTGACGGCGTCGAGAAGATGGGCAAATCGCTCAACAACTACATCGCGATCGGTGACTCCCCGGACGAGCAGTTCGGCAAGCTGATGAGCATCCCGGACACCGTCGTCGGCCTCTACGCACGGCTGTGCACCGCTCTGCGCCCGCGCGAAGCGGACGAGATCGAGAAGGCCGCGGCGTCGGGGGGCAAGGCCGCAAACGCCGCCAAACGGCGAGTCGCCCGCGAGGTGGTGACGCTGTACCACGGGGCGGAGGCGGCCGTCGCCGCCGAATCTCGCTTCGACGCGATCTTCAGACCCGGCGGGCAGCTTGACGACGCGCCGCCGTTCGAGCTGCCGTCCGGCGAGCCGGTGCACGTGCCCGCGCTGCTCACCGCCGCCGGCCTGGCGTCGAGCACGAGCGCGGCACGCCGACTCATCGACGAAGGTGCCGTGCGGGTCGAGGGCACGCCGATCGAGGCGAAGCGGTACGACGTTGAGAGCGCCGAGCTGGTTGGCCGGGTGCTCGCAGTGGGCAAGCGCCGCGGTGTGCGCCTGGTTTCACCTGCTGGAAGCTGAGTTTCCCCTTACGGGTAAGGCAATTCGCCGCGGGACGCGATCGTTGCAATGGCTGGCGATGCCCCGGTTTTGATGCATCCGACGCCAGTGCTAGCCTTGGTGCTGTTCGGCGCACGGAGCCGCTAGTCGGAGCCGGCCGAACATCCCCCAAGTTCGAGCGACGTGGTTGTCCGCGCCCGCAGACCAAGCGGGAAGCGGGCGGTGCCGGTCAGGTTTGACCGAGCGAAACCGACCGAGTAGGGTTTCGTGGGTTGCCCCGGAACCGGTCCGAAAGGGCCGAGATGGTGTGCGTCCGCTCCTTGAGAACTCAACAGCGTGCCGAAAGTTAGTGCCATAAGTAATACCTCGTCGTGCCCGACCACCTGGTCGTGCACACGATTCCTTTGGTACATCGAGCAATGAACAACCAGCTCGTATGACCAGCGATCACGCCGCATGAGCGGCGACTTTCTGTGTCGACATTGTCGAGGACGGATTCCGGTCTCGACTGTCATACATACCTTCACGGAGAGTTTGATCCTGGCTCAGGACGAACGCTGGCGGCGTGCTTAACACATGCAAGTCGAGCGAGGCCCTCTCTTCGGAGAGGTGCCCTAGCGGCGAACGGGTGAGTAACACGTGGGCAACCTGCCCCTAGCTCTGGGATAAGCCCGGGAAACCGGGTCTAATACCGGATACGACCTCCGAGGGCATCCTTGGAGGTGGAAAGGATTCTGGCTAGGGATGGGCCCGCGGCCTATCAGCTTGTTGGTGGGGTAACGGCCTACCAAGGCGACGACGGGTAGCCGGCCTGAGAGGGCGACCGGCCACACTGGGACTGAGACACGGCCCAGACTCCTACGGGAGGCAGCAGTGGGGAATATTGCACAATGGGCGAAAGCCTGATGCAGCGACGCCGCGTGAGGGATGACGGCCGAAGCGAAAGTGACGGTAGGAGCAGAAGAAGCACCGGCCAACTACGTGCCAGCAGCCGCGGTAATACGTAGGGTGCAAGCGTTGTCCGGAATTATTGGGCGTAAAGAGCTCGTAGGCGGCTTGTCGCGTCGGCTGTGAAAACCTGGGGCTCAACCCCGGGCCTGCAGCCGATACGGGCAAGCTAGAATTCGGTAGGGGAGACTGGAATTCCTGGTGTAGCGGTGAAATGCGCAGATATCAGGAGGAACACCGGTGGCGAAGGCGGGTCTCTGGGCCGATATTGACGCTGAGGAGCGAAAGCGTGGGGAGCGAACAGGATTAGATACCCTGGTAGTCCACGCCGTAAACGTTGGGAACTAGGTGTGGGCCACATTCCACGTGGTCTGTGCCGCAGCTAACGCATTAAGTTCCCCGCCTGGGGAGTACGGCCGCAAGGCTAAAACTCAAAGGAATTGACGGGGGCCCGCACAAGCGGCGGAGCATGTGGCTTAATTCGATGCAACGCGAAGAACCTTACCTGGGTTTGACATGCAGGGAAATCTCGTAGAGATACGGGGTCCGTAAGGGCCTTGCACAGGTGGTGCATGGCTGTCGTCAGCTCGTGTCGTGAGATGTTGGGTTAAGTCCCGCAACGAGCGCAACCCTCGTTCTATGTTGCCAGCGAGTAATGTCGGGGACTCATAGGAGACTGCCGGGGTCAACTCGGAGGAAGGTGGGGATGACGTCAAGTCATCATGCCCCTTATGTCCAGGGCTGCACACATGCTACAATGGCCGGTACAAAGAGCTGCGATGCCGCAAGGTGGAGCGAATCTCATAAAGCCGGTCTCAGTTCGGATTGGGGTCTGCAACTCGACCCCATGAAGTCGGAGTCGCTAGTAATCGCAGATCAGCAACGCTGCGGTGAATACGTTCCCGGGCCTTGTACACACCGCCCGTCACGTCACGAAAGTCGGTAACACCCGAAGCCGGTGGCCCAACCCTTGTGGAGGGAGCCGTCGAAGGTGGGATCGGCGATTGGGACGAAGTCGTAACAAGGTAGCCGTACCGGAAGGTGCGGCTGGATCACCTCCTTTCTAAGGAGCATCTGGCAGCGCCTGCGCTGTCCAGGCCCATTTGGTGGAAGTTCAAGCCACCGTGGTGCTCAAGGGTGGAACACTAACTAGTTCGTTTGATGCGAACGCCGGCGAGGAAAGTACGGTCGCTTGCGACACGGAAATCTCCGCGGCGCGAGTTGAAGGCGTAGGCACGCTGTTGAGTCCTGAGGGAGCGGAATTAGCCCTCAGGCGCATTGGCATGTTGATTCGGTTTCGCGAGAGCTTGACCGGAGCTGCAGGCCAGGCGCAGGTCCGGCACATCGATGACCGTACGGCGTCGCTTGGCGTACGCGGTAGAGCGTCGATGTCGTCGCCCGTACCTTGAGAACTGCACAGTGGACGCGAGCATCTTTGTGGCCAAGTTAATAAGGGCGCACGGTGGATGCCTTGGCACCAGGAGCCGAAGAAGGACGTAGGGGGCTGCGATAAGCCTCGGGGAGCTGCCGACCGAGCTGTGATCCGAGGATTTCCGAATGGGGAAACCCGGCAGGAGTCATGTCCTGTCACCCATGCCTGAACACATAGGGCATGTGGAGGGAACGTGGGGAAGTGAAACATCTCAGTACCCACAGGAAGAGAAAGCAACCGCGATTCCGTGAGTAGTGGCGAGCGAAAGCGGAAGAGGCCAAACCACATACGCGTGATAGCCGGCAGGCGTTGCGTATCTGGGGTTGTGGGGCCGTTTGGCTGGTTCTGCCGAACCAGCAGGGAGTAAGAAAGCGTCGTCGTTAGTCGAAGGACTTGGGAAGGTCCGGCACAGTGGGTGATACCCCCGTAGACGAAAACACGACGCCTCCCGAACGTCACCCCAAGTAGCAGCGAGCCCGTGAAATTCGCTGTGAATCTGGCGGGACCACCCGCTAAGCCTAAATACTCCCTGGTGACCGATAGCGGACAAGTACCGTGAGGGAAAGGTGAAAAGTACCCCGGGAGGGGAGTGAAATAGTACCTGAAACCGCGCGCCTACAAGCCGTTGGAGCGTCGCTATGCCTTTAAGCATAGTCGTGACAGCGTGCCTTTTGAAGAATGAGCCTGCGAGTTAGCGTTACGTGGCGAGGTTAACCCGTTGAGGGGTAGCCGTAGCGAAAGCGAGTCTGAATAGGGCGAATTAGTCGCGTGATCTAGACCCGAAGCGAAGTGATCTACCCATGGCCAGGTTGAAGCGCGGGTAAGACCGCGTGGAGGACCGAACCCACCAGGGTTGAAAACCTGGGGGATGAGCTGTGGGTAGGGGTGAAAGGCCAATCAAACTTCGTGAT
>WNGM01010321.1_pt1 | contig 12489 bp, 12 predicted proteins | sample 5400571 | NCBI WGS metagenome assembly WNGM01 (sample SAMN13153378, study PRJNA577476) | soil metagenome | isolation source: 100 cm soil or saprolite under Garry oak tree replicate 2 | place: USA:California | collected 2016-06-15
CTCGACGTAACGCATCACGTCGGGGCCCCATTGCGCCACCTTGGCAGCCATGTGCTCGTCGACGCGGGTCTCGATGCGCGTCAACAATTCCTCGTCGGCGATGCCTTCTTCCTTGGCCCATTCGTCGACCGGCAGATCGACGTCGAGCACGCGCTTCAATTCTTCCTTCAGCTCGGCCACATGCCACTGTTCGGCATAAGCATGTTCGGGCACGTGCTTGGTCACGACATCCTCGACGAAGGCGCGGCGCATGTCGGCGACGGTCTCGGCGACGCTGTCGTCCTTCATCAGGTCGACGCGCTGGTCGAAGATGACCTTGCGCTGGTCGTTCTGGACGTTGTCGAACTTCAGCAGATTCTTGCGGATGTCGAAGTTGCGGGCCTCGACCTTCTGCTGCGCCTTTTCCAGCGCCTTGTTGATCCAGGGATGGATGATGGCCTCGCCTTCCTTGAGGCCGAGCCGCGTCAGCATGCTGTCGAGCCGGTCGGAGCCGAAGATCCGCATCAGATCGTCTTCCAGCGACAGGAAGAATTTCGAGCGCCCGGGATCGCCCTGGCGTCCGGACCGGCCGCGCAGCTGATTGTCGATGCGCCGCGATTCGTGGCGCTCGGAGCCGATGATGTAGAGGCCGCCGGGCCGGTTCGCGGTCTTCGCCAGCTTCGCGCCCTTCGAAGGCTCGATCTCGACAACGTCTTCGGCCTTCAGCACGATGTCGCGGAAGCGTTCGACGTCGGCCTTGATGCGCTCGATCTTGGCGGCCTTCTCGGCCTCGTCGGTGATCCCGACGGTCTCGTGCATGATCCGCATTTCGAGCGAGCCGCCAAGCTTGATGTCGGTACCGCGGCCCGCCATGTTGGTCGCGATCGTGATCGCGCCGGGCACGCCGGCCTCGGCGACGATGTAGGCTTCCTGTTCGTGGAAGCGCGCGTTCAGCACCGCGAACAACTTCGCCGGCTTGCCCGCGCGCGCCGCGGCGTAAAGCTTCTCCATCGCGTTTTCGTTGCCGAAATCGATCTGCTTGTAGCCGTGCTTTTTCAGATATTCGGCGAGAACTTCCGACTTTTCGATCGAGGCGGTGCCGACCAGCACCGGCTGCAGCCGGGCATTGGCGCGCTCCACCTCGGCCAGGATCGCGGCGTATTTCTCGCCCTGGGTGCGATAGACCTCGTCGTCTTCGTCGAGCCGCGCCACCGCCACATTGGTCGGAATCTCAACGACTTCGAGCTTGTAGATGTCGAACAGTTCGTCGGCTTCGGTCAACGCCGTGCCGGTCATGCCGGAGAGCTTTTCGTACATCCGGAAATAGTTCTGGAACGTGATCGAGGCCAGCGTCTGGTTTTCCGGCTGAACCTGCACGTGCTCCTTGGCTTCCAGCGCCTGATGCAGGCCTTCCGAATAGCGCCGGCCCTGCATCATGCGGCCGGTGAACTCGTCGATGATGATGACCTCATCGTCGCGGACGATGTAGTCCTTGTCGCGCTGGAACAGCGAGTGCGCGCGCAGCGCCTGATTGATGTGGTGGACGACCGAGACGTTCTCGACGTCGTAGAGCGAATCGCCCTTGAGCTGGCCGGCGTCGCGCAGCAGGGTTTCGATCTTTTCCATGCCGGCTTCGGTCAGCGTCACCGTGCGCTGCTTCTCGTCGACGTCGTAATCGGACTTGTCGAGCTTCGGGAAAAAAGTGTCGATGGTGTTGTAGAATTCCGAACGGTCGTCGAGCGGGCCGGAGATGATCAGCGGCGTGCGCGCCTCGTCGATCAGGATCGAGTCGACCTCGTCGACGATGGCGTAGAAATGGCCGCGCTGGACCATGTCCTCGAGCCGGTACTTCATGTTGTCGCGCAGATAGTCGAAGCCGTATTCGTTGTTGGTGCCGTAGGTGATGTCGCAGCCATAAGCATTCTTGCGCTCGGAGTCGTCGAGCCCATGGACGATCACGCCGACTGTGAGGCCGAGGAAATTATAGATCTGCCCCATCCATTCGGAGTCGCGCCGGGCGAGGTAGTCGTTGACGGTGACGACGTGGACGCCCTTGCCGGCCAGCGCGTTGAGGTAGACCGCAAGGGTTGCAACCAGCGTCTTGCCTTCGCCGGTCTTCATCTCGGCGATATCGCCTTCGTGCAGCACCATGCCGCCGATCATCTGCACATCGAAATGGCGCTGGCCGAGCGTGCGTTTGGCCGCCTCGCGCACGGTGGCGAAGGCCGGTACCAGGATATCGTCAAGCGTCTTGCCGCCGGCGAGCTGCTGGCGGAATTCGGCGGTGCACGCTTTCAGCGCCTCGTCCGATAGCGCCGCAATCTCCGGCTCCAGCGCGTTGATGGCGTCGACCCGGGACTGGTATCCCTTGATCCGCCGGTCGTTGGCGGAGCCGAAAAACTTGCGGGCGAGCGCGCCGATCATACCAAATTCCTGTCTTTGCGGTTCGGCGTTGCCGCCGTGACGTGGTCCACCAAGTTGCCTATCAACTCATCGTGACGCATCGCGGCGCTGGCCCCGATCCGGGAGCATCCGCCAAATGGTGGGAATTCAGCAATCCGAGGTTCAACGGCCAAAAACGCAGCCAAATACGCGCCAACGCCGTTGACCGGGTTTCGCAGAGATATGGCTGGGCCAGAGGCTTGTCAACGGCGCGAAGCGGTCAAGGATTTCATCATTTTGACAGACTTTTCGCGTTGCCAAGGTCACATGATTGGGCGAGTGTCCCGCCGCTCCAAACAGCCCCGTCTTTAAGAGATAAGGATTTTCCATGACCTCTTCGTTCCCGGAAACGAAAACCGGCCTGCGCCTCGGCCTCGCCTCCGCTGCCGCGATGGGCTGTCTCGCACTGGTCCTGCTCGCCGGCCTTCCCGTTCGCGCACAAGAGGCCAACCCGGTGCTCGCCAAGGTCAACGGCGCCGAGATCCGCCAAAGCGACCTCGCGTTGGCGGAGGAGGAACTTGGACCCAGCCTCGCGCAGATGGACCCGGCGACCAAGAAGGACAGCGTCCTGTCGTTCCTGATCGACATGAAGATCGTCGCCAAGGCCGCCGAGGACAAGAAAGTCGAAAATAATGAGGATTTCAAGAAGCGGCTGGCGTTCACGCGCAGCCGGCTTTTGATGGACAGCCTGCTGGCGAGCGAAGGCAAGGCCGCGACCAACGACGACGCCATGAAGAAGGTCTACGAGGACGCCTCCAAGCAAATCACCGGCGAACAGGAGGTTCACGCCCGGCATATCCTGGTCGAGACCGAGGGCGATGCCAAGGCGATCGCCGAAGAGCTCAAGAAGGGTGCCGATTTCGCCGAGCTCGCCAAGAAGAAATCCAAGGATCCCGGCGCGTCCGACGGCGGCGATCTCGGTTTCTTCACCAAGGATCAGATGGTGCCGGAATTCTCGACCGTCGCGTTCGCGCTCGAGCCCGGCAAGATCTCCGATCCGGTGAAGTCGCAGTTCGGCTGGCACATCATCAAGGTCGAGGAAAAGCGCAGCCGCAAGGCGCCCGAGTTCGAGCAGGTCAAGGCCCAGATCGAGACCTATGTGACGCGCAAGGCGCAGGCGGATTATGTGGCGAAGCTGCGCGAAACCGCGAAGGTCGAGCGCATGGACAAGCCCGACGAGGCGGCGACAAAGGGCGAGGCCAAGCCGGAGGCTGCGAAGCCCGCCGATACCAAGGCGCCGGCGAAGAAGTAAATCGACTTCGCAATCAGACTTCAGTAGTTTGGCGTCGTGCCCGGGCTTGTCCCGGGCATCCACGTCTAATGGCCTCATCGACAGTCCAGGAAGCCGTGGATGGCCGGGGCAATTTGCGCAAAGACGCGCTTCTGCCCGGCCGTGACGATCCATTTTGCCATTTTCGGAATTACCCATGTCCACCCCCCTCTCCCCGCTCGCCCCGACCGACGTTCCCGACATGCCCGTGATTTCGGGCGTGAAGCTTGCAACCGCGGCCGCGGGAATCCGCTATCAGGGCCGCACCGACGTGCTGCTGGCGGTCATGGACAAGGGCACCACCGTGGCCGGTGTCTTCACCCAATCGAAATGTCCATCGGCGCCGGTGGAATGGTGCCGCGCCAAGCTGAGCAGCGGCAGATCTTCCAGGGGAGGGTTTGCCCGCGCGCTGGTGGTGAATTCCGGCAACGCCAATGCCTTCACCGGCAAGACCGGCCGGCAGGCGACGACGCTGACCGCCTCGATTGCGGCCAAGGCGCTCGGGTGCAGCCCTAATGAGGTGTTTCTGGCCTCGACCGGCGTAATCGGCGAACCGCTCGATGCCACCAAATTCAACGGCGTGCTCGGTACGCTGGCCGAAAATGCCGCGCCGGGCGAATGGATGGAGGCGGCAAAAGCCATCATGACCACCGACACCTTTCCGAAAGTCGCGACGGCGACCGTGAAACTCGGCAAGGCGAAGGTCATTGTCAGCGGCATGGCCAAGGGCGCCGGCATGATCGCGCCCGACATGGCGACCATGCTGGCGTTCGTGTTCACCGACGCGCCGATCGCGGCTGGCGCGCTGCAATCGCTGCTGCAGAGCGGTGTCGAGGATACCTTCAATGCCGTCACCATCGACGGCGATACGTCAACGTCCGATACGCTGCTGGCATTTGCCACCGGTGCCGCGGCCGCCAACGGCGCCCCGAAAATCAGCCGCGCCAGCGACCCTCGCCTGAAGGCCTTCACCAAGGCCTTCCGCGCCGTGCTCGCCGATCTCGCCGAGCAGGTGGCGCGGGATGGCGAAGGCGCGCGCAAGCTGGTCGAGATCATCGTCGACGGCGCGACGTCGAAAGCGTCCGCACGCAAAATCGCGATGTCGGTGGCGAATTCGCCGCTGGTGAAGACCGCGATCGCCGGCGAGGACGCCAATTGGGGCCGCGTGGTGATGGCGGTCGGCAAGGCCGGCGAGCCCGCCAACCGCGACAAGCTCGCGATCTCGTTCAACGGCATCCGCGTCGCCAGCCGTGGCGCGCGCGATCCGTCCTATGACGAGGCGGAAGTATCGAGAGCGATGAAGAACCCGAAGATCCAGATCAAGATCGGGCTCGGCCTCGGCAAGGGCCGCGACCGCGTGCTGACCTGCGACCTCACCAAGGAATACGTCGCGATCAACGGCGATTACCGGTCGTGAGCGGCCCGTCCGGCCAAAATTTTTGGCTGTCATCGTCCGCGAAAGCGGACGATCCAGTACACCGTGCCATTCCGGATTTAAGGTCGACACTCTGGAATACTGGATGCCCCGCGTTCGCGGGGCATGACGCTGAAAATGTTGCGGCCGTCGCGGGCTCCCTTTAGGACGGCGTAAGATGAAACTCACCCTCGTGGTCGCCTGCGCGCTGGTCGACGTCGACAAGCGCGTGCTGATCGCGCAGCGCCCGGAGGGCAAGACCCTCGCAGGGTTATGGGAATTTCCCGGCGGCAAGGTCGAACCCGGCGAGCGGCCGGAGCAGACGCTGATCCGCGAACTGCATGAGGAAATCGGCATTACCGTGAGCGAGGCCTGCCTCGCGCCGCTCACTTTCGCGAGCCACGCCTATGATGATTTTCATCTGTTGATGCCGCTCTACATCTGCCGGCGCTGGGAGGGCAGCGTGATCGCGCGCGAAGGCCAGCAACTCGCCTGGGTCCGCGCCAACAAGTTGCGCGACTATCCGATGCCGCCGGCGGATGTTCCGCTGCTCCCGCATCTGATTGATTTGTTGATGTGAGGCGGGGCTGTCGCAACGCCTACAATCGTCATGCGCGGGCAAAAGCGCGAAGCGCGTCTTAACGCTGGATGACCCGCGTATCCATCAATCTTCGAAAAAATTCATGTGAAGATGATGGATTGCCGGGTCAAGCCCGGCAATGACGATGCGTCATGACGCACGGCCTTGCTCAGCGCTTCGGCTTCTTCACCGCCTCCGCCAGGCCAGCCTTGGCCGAACCCGGCTTCAGCGGTTTCTGCTGGCTTTCATGCGGCGCCCAGCCTGACAGCCAGATCACGTCGAAGGTGGCGCGGATGCGGCCGTCGGAATCGGCGAAGCGCTCGGCGTAGACCTGCGCCATCCGCAACAGCGTGGCGCGGCGGGTCGGCGTCCGCCGCCGCTCGACCAGAATGTTGGTCGCGCCCATGCGCCGGATATCCTGCATCAGCGCGAAGGCGCTGTCGTAGCGCACCACGACGCGGTCGACGTCGGTGACCGGCAGTGCAAATCCTGCGCGTTGCAACAGCGCGCCCACGTCGCGCAGATCGGCAAACGGCGCGACCCGGGGCGACACCCCGCCTTCGCATTCGGCTTCCGCAGCGGCAAACGATTGCCGCAGCTCGGTCAGCGTATCGCCGCCGATCATCGCCGCCAGCAACAGTCCGTCGGGTTTCAGCGCGCGGCGGATCTGCGCCAGCACGCCGGGCAGATCGTCGACGAACTGAAACGCGAGACCGGAAACCGCAAGGTCAAGCGATTCCGGCTCAAGCGGAAGCGGCTCGGAATTTCGATCCGGAAGATCGATGCGAGCGATTTTGTCGGCGCGCCCGGTCAAGGCGGTGCGGACCTGATCGCCCGCCGTGCCGATATCGGCCGCGCTTTTGAACTCCCGCACCACCGCGTGCAGCCGCTCGGCCATATCGTCGGCAACGCGATCGAGCAGAAATGTTGCGGGACCCAACCGCAACGCCCGCGACTGCCGCGCCCGCAACAAGGCGCGGTCGAACAGGATGGGCGCGATATTCGGGTTCGGAGCCATGCCGGTTGGTACGCCGATCGACGGGCCTCTGGCAATCCGATAGAAAGCCCGGTGTCCCCGACGCGGTGCAACGCCACTCGGCGGTGCGCCGCAGAGCCGGGACACGAGGAATGTGTTCTCGCCGCTATCAAGTGATTTGCCCGTCGGGCCGTTTGGTGTCGAGTCTTTTATTTCGGATTTTCCGAAAGATATTTGTTCCCTCTGACCCAAATCAGATCTAGAACTCTCGCCATCCCACCCCACCAGAGGGGCGTATCATGATCGTCACGGACGCGGGGAGGGGTGCGGTGGACGCAGCAGTGTTGGGCGTGCGATGCGAGCGCAGGGCGGATTGCTCTCCGTGAGCGGTTAGCGGATTGCGTGCGGGAACGCCGGGTGATTCCGGTGTACTCGTTGTTACTCGTGTGCGTTCTACCACTACCAAGTGCACACGAGGCCGCGGGTGCAACGGGCATCCGGCGTTCCCCACGCCCTCTTTGGGCGGAAATTCAAGTAACGCCTCGGGCGCATCGCGTCGCGAGGACGCGAACGTGTGTTTAGACGTCATTGCGAGCGGAGCGAAGCAATCCATCTCACCGCACAAAGAAAGAATGGATTGCTTCGCTTCGCTCGCAATGACAACGAAGATTCGATGCCAGCGCCCTTGAGCGCCCCGCGCGCCGGCGCTAGCCTCTCCCTCATGGACGCCGAAACCTCACCGTCACGTTCTATCTCCAGCCATCTGCGCGGCGCGCTGAATACGTGCCGCCTCGCGTGGTCTCATGCCGCGCGGCTCGCGCTCGATATCGCGCTGCCGACGCTGTGCGTGGCCTGCCGCGAGCCGGTCGACGGCGAAGGCGTCTGCGCCGGCTGCTGGGCCAAACTGTCGTTCATCGCGCCGCCGTTTTGCCCGAGGCTCGGCATTCCCTTTGTCTACGATCCCGGCCCCGGCCTGTTGTCGATGGAAGCGATCGCCGATCCGCCGGCCTATGCGCGCGCCCGCGCCGCGGTGCGCTATGACGACGTCGCACGGACGCTGGTGCATGCGCTGAAGTACCAGGACCGCACCGATCTGGCGCCCGCGATGGGCCGCTGGATGGCGCGGGCCGGCCATGAACTGCTCGGCGAGGCCGACGCGTTGGTTCCGGTGCCGCTGCATTGGCGACGCGGCTGGAGCCGCCGCTACAACCAGTCCGGGGCACTGGCGCGTGTCATCGAACGGCAAACCGGCGTGAAGGTAGCATCGGAAGCGCTGCGGCGCGTCCGGCCGACCCAGCAACAGATCGGCCTGTCCCGATCGCAGCGCGCCAGCAACGTGCAGGGCGCGTTCAAGGTCGCGGCGGAGCGTATCGCCGACATTCAGGGACGCCGCGTGGTCCTGATTGACGATGTCCTGACCTCGGGCGCCACGGTTGATGCTTGCGCGCGGGCGCTGTTGCGCGCCAAGGCCGCTTCCGTCGACGTGCTGGTATTCGCCCGGGTTGTGGACACTCACAAAGCTCCCATATAATCAGGGACTTCCAAAACAGAGCGCGACATGTCTGCTGTCATCGAGATCTACACCCGCCCGGGCTGCGGCTACTGTAGCGCCGCCAAATCGCTGCTGACGCGGAAAAAAGCCGCGTTCACCGAACACGATATGGCTACCGATTCGGCGCTTCGTCAGCAGATGTGGAATCGCGCCGGTGCGGGCGCCACGTTTCCACAGATCTTCATCGGCGAGACTCATGTCGGCGGATGCGACGAGCTTTACGCCCTCGACCGCGAGGGCAAGCTCGATTCGCTGCTGGCGGGCGAAAAGGCAAATTCATGAGCACCGACCTCAGCTTTACGGCCGCCATGGTGCAGATGCGCACCGGGCTGTTGCCCGAGCCAAGCCTTGAACAGGGCACCAAACTCATCCGGCAAGCCGCGGCCCAGGGTGCCGACTACGTGCTCACCCCCGAGGTGAGCAACATGATGCAGCTTAACCGCAAGGCGCTGTTCGAACATCTTGCCGCTGAAGAAGACGATCGTTCGCTGCAAGCCTATCGCGCGCTGGCGGCGGAACTGAAGATCCATCTCCATGTCGGCTCGCTGGCGCTGCGTGCCACGCCTGAGAGGGCGGTCAATCGCTCGTTCCTGATCGGGCCGGATGGACTCGTGATCGCGAGCTACGACAAGATCCATATGTTCGATATCGATCTGCCCGATGGCGAAAGCTACCGCGAATCCACCAGCTATCAGCCCGGCGAAACCGCCGTCATATCCGACCTGCCCTGGGGCCGGATCGGGCTGACGATCTGCTACGACGTGCGCTTTCCGGCGCTGTATCGCGCGCTCGCCGAAAGCGGCGCCGCGTTCCTCACCGTGCCCTCCGCCTTTACCCGAAAAACCGGCGAGGCGCATTGGCACACCCTGCTGCGCGCCCGCGCCATCGAGAACGGCTGCTTCGTGTTCGCCGCAGCCCAAGGCGGCATGCATGAGAACAAGCGTGAGACCTATGGCCACTCGCTGATCATTGCGCCCTGGGGCGAGGTGCTCGCCGAGGGCGGCGTAGAGCCCGGCGTTTTCCTGGCGAAGATCGATCCTGCGAAGGTCGAGACCGCGCGCAGGACCGTGCCGTCGCTGCAGCACGGCCGGCGCTTCAGCGTCGCCGACCCCAAGGCCGGTCCGGAACATCTGCACCTGGTGCGGGGCTCGGTATGATCCGATATTCCCTGCACTGCGAACGCGGCCACGCGTTCGAAAGCTGGTTTCAAAGCTCGTCCGCCTATGAAGCCCAAGAAAAGCGCAAGCTTGTGAATTGTCCCGTCTGCGGCTCCGCCAGGGTCGAACGGGCCATCATGGCCCCGCAGATCGTGAGCAAGAAGGGGCGCGAAAGCGCAGCCCCGGCGCCTGCCGTTGCCACCGATGTCACGACACCCGCATCGACACCGCTGTTGATGGCGCAGGAGCGTGAACTGCGCGCCAAGCTCCGCGAATTGCGCGATCATATCGTGAAGAACGCCGACAACGTCGGCGAGCGCTTTCCAAACGAAGCCCGCAAGATGCACTACGGCGACATCGAGCATCGCCCGATCTATGGCGAGGCCTCGCCGGATGAAGCGCGCTCCCTGATCGAGGAAGGCGTCGAGGTGTCGCCGCTGCCGGTGCTGCCGGACGACAGGAACTAGACAGGATGAGGACGGCGTTTACACCGCTACCAATAGCGCGACGCCGATCACGATCAGCGCGATACCGCCGAGTTCACGGCCCGACAGCGGCTGCTTGAACGAATAATACGCCACGGCTTGCGCGAACAGCACCTCGACCAGCGCCAGCGTGCGCACATTGGCAGCCGCGGTCAGCGCAAACGCCAGGAACCAGAACTGCGAGGCGAACGCGCCCATGAACCCTGCGAACATCGAGGGCTTCCATAGACCGAAGATTTTCCTGAGCACCTCGGGCGCACGCGCCAACAGATAGATCGTCAGCACCAGCGTCTGCACGAACAACCCGAACACCAGCGTGTAGGACGCCGCCGTCGCGAACGAAACGCCGGGTACGACGATAACCGCGCCGCGAAAGCCGACCGCCGACAGCGCAAACGCCGCGGCGGCTGCCAGGCCGAGCAGCGTCGGCTTCAAATCCGCAAAACCCTTCTCGGCACCCGGCCGCAACGCCGCGATAACGACGCCGGCGGTCGCAATCAGGATCGCGATCACCTTCAGCACGGTCAGATGATCACCGAGAAAGACAAAACCGAAGATCGCGGTCTGGATCGCCTCGGTCTTGAGATAGGCCGTCGTCACCACGAACGAGCGGTCGTTCATGGCGAGCAGCATCATGCCAGTGCCGACGATCTGGCTGAGCGCGCCGAGCAGCAGCCAGGGCCAGAACGCGGCCGTCGGCCACGGCACGGCATCGCCGGTCGCCGCCATCACCACGGCAAAGAAGATCAGCGCGAACGGAAAGCCGAACAGGAAGCGGATATTGGTCGCGCCCCAGGTGCCGAGCGGCCCGGTCAATTGCCGCTGCATCGCGTTGCGCGCGACCTGCCCGAGCGCCGCAGTGATAGTGAACGGAATCCAGAGCGTGGCGATGCTGAGCATGGGGGACAAGGAATTCGTTGGTCGGTGAAATTGCAGCCACCGTGCAGGGGGCGGCTGGCGCGGTCAACCGGAACCGGCGTCATAACAGCGTTGCGCCGATCACCGTCGATTGCGGCTTGGCCTGACGATCGACGGGTGATGCGATGACGGTGCTCGGATCGCGGCTACGCGGAGCGTGCCAGCAGCATTTCCTAACTCACCCACTCCGCCACCACCATGTAGTTCACGTCCATGTCGGACGAGAGGCTCCAGCGGTCGGCGAACGGGCTGTAGACCACGCCGGCCTGCTCGGTGATGGCCAGCTTGTTGTTGTGCAGATGATGCGCGAGTTCGTCGGGGGTGACGAACTTGTCCCATTGATGGGTACCGCGCGGCAGCCAGCGCAGAACATATTCCGCGCCGACGATGGCGAGCGCAAAGCTCTTCCAGTTGCGGTTCAGCGTCGAGATCACCATCAGTCCGCCGGGCTTGAGCATCGCCGCGCAGCGATTGAGGAACACGCCGACATCGGAGACGTGCTCGACCACTTCCATCGCCAGCACGATATCGAAGCGCTCGCGCACGTCCATCCGCTCGACGGTGGTGCAGCGATAGTCGATCGACAGCTGCGCCTTGTCGGCGTGCAGCTTCGCCGCCGCGATGTTGGTGGCGGATGGATCGACGCCGATCACCTGCGCGCCGAGACGCGTGAACGGCTCGCATAACAGGCCGGCGCCGCAGCCGATATCGAGGATACGCAGGCCGGAGAGGCAGTTGAGGCTTTTGACGTTGCGCTCGAACTTGCGGCAGGCGGCGTCGCGGATATAGCTCAGCCGCAGCGGATTGATCTTGTGCAGCGGCGCCATCTTGCCGTTGGGATCCCACCATTCGTCCGACAGCTTCGAAAACTTCGCGACTTCGGCGGGATCGACGGTGGACGCCGTGGCCCCGGAAGCGCCTGCAGGTGATTTTTGCTGGATGGCCATGGGTTGCGCGCCGCTCCTATCGCGCGGTGATGGAATTGCGAAACTTCAGCGGCGAGGCAATGGTGCTGATGGTTTCCTTGCCCTCGCCGACGCCGAGGATCGTGACGTCGCCGTAATTGAGGATGCGGCCGAGAATGCTCTGGTTGACATCGACGCTCTCGACCTTGTCGAGGCTCATTTCGAACGTGCGCCGCTTGATGAACCCGGTCTTGTGGACGACCCGGCCTTGGCGCTCCAGTACAGCGCCGCAATCGCCGCCACGGCCGAGGCCGACAGGCACAGCAGGATGACGCTTTCGGTGGCGGCCGAGCGCGATAAAATGAGGAGAATCGCCGCCAATAACCACGCCGCGATCGCCGGCAGATAAAATACCCAGTGCGCATTGGTTGAATACAGCACCTTCTCGCCGGGCTGCAGGATATCGTCGATATAACGCCCCATACAATCAACCTCAATTACGCTAACGCCACACAATTCCGCCCCGGTTCCGGGGATAGCCGGAACCCGTTGCTTGCCCCCAGCCGCGCCGCTATGTATACGCGCCTTTTGGCCCGCGCGCTCCAGTTTCCGCGCGGGTCACACTACTTATCCTCTTGGGGAATGCATCAGTCGTCATGGGCCGCCTCGTGTTGAAATTCGGCGGCACATCCGTCGCCAATATCGACCGCATCCGCAACGTCGCGCTGCACGTGAAGCGCGAGGTCGATGCCGGCCATGACGTCGCCGTGGTGGTGTCGGCGATGGCCGGCAAGACCAATGAACTGGTGGA
>WNGM01009646.1_pt1 | contig 12485 bp, 10 predicted proteins | sample 5400571 | NCBI WGS metagenome assembly WNGM01 (sample SAMN13153378, study PRJNA577476) | soil metagenome | isolation source: 100 cm soil or saprolite under Garry oak tree replicate 2 | place: USA:California | collected 2016-06-15
CGCCTGACCTGGGGCGACAACCCGAGGTTCGCCATGTCGCTCGGCGGCTTCCATCCGCGCTTCTCGCCGCCGCCGGCATTTCCCTCGCTGCGCCGCCTCACGCTGAGCCTGAGCAGCGGCAGCTCGCTCGAGCTCTCCTGCAAGATGTATCAGGCGCTCACCCCCAACACCCTGCAGTTCGGCGCCCGGCTCGACGTGTACGCGGAGGCCGGGGGAGCGACTCTCGACGGCGGGCTCAGCTTCGACACGCTGATCTACTTCTCGCCGTTCTCCTTCACCGCCGACATTTCCGGCCACGTGGCGGTTCGCTATAAGGGTCACAAGCTAGCCGGCGTGCGGCTCCACCTCACGCTCTCGGGGCCCACCCCCTGGCGCGCCAAGGGCAAGGCCAGCTTCGAGATCCTCTGCTGGGACGTCACCGCCCGCTTCGACAAGCAGTGGGGGCGGGACGATCCCGCCGTGCTGGACGCGGTGGACCCCTGGGACCAGCTGAAGCAGGCGTTCGCCGGCCCCGACACCTGGGGCGCGGCGCTGCCGCCCGGTCGCCGCATGGTGGAGCGACTGAAAGCGATCGATACCGCGACCGGGGCGGTCGTCGTACACCCGATCGGACGCCTCGAGGTGCGCCAGAAGCTGCTCCCGCTCGACCTCAAGCTCGCCAAGTTCGGGAACGCTCCCGTGACGGGCCACGACACGTTCCGGATCACGGCGTTCGAAGCAGGCCCGCCCGGTGCCCTGATCGCGCTCGAGCGCAAACCGCTCAAAGAGTTCTTCGCGCGCGCGCAATTCGAAGAGCTGAGCGCGAACGACAAGCTGTCGCTCCCATCCTTCGAGCAGCTCGTCGCCGGCGCCCAGGCGGGCGCGAGTGACATGAGCCTGGGCGGGGACGCGCAGTGGCGTCCGCTCGCCTACGAATCCATCGTCATCGACGGCGACTTGATCGCCCGGCCCCCGGCCAAGGGCAGGACGCCGTGGACGGTGGCGCAACGTCACCTGAAGCACGCAGCGGCGCGCCGCGCGCTCGACCGCCGCGACCCGCTGTCCCGATTCAAGATGCCGCGCACCAGCACCAAGGTCCGCGTCGGCGAGGACGGCTACACGGTCGTACAAGGGACCGACATGACGCCCGTTGCGACGAGCGCCATCCCCCGCAATGACGGCTCCCTGACCCGGATCGAGGCGGACCAGGCGATGGCGAAGTACGTAGCGGCTCACCCGGACCAGAAGGGCTCGCTCCTCGTCGTGCCCGCTGTGGAGGTCGGCGTATGACCGGGCTCGCGGGTTACTACTTCATCCCCACCGTGCGCCGGGGCCTGAGCGCCACGATCAAGCAACGGGCCGCGGCGGAGCGGACCGAGCTCCAGGCGAGCATCACCGTGAAGGCCGAGGGCACTACTGCTGCCGAACAGGCGTTCCCCACGACAGTGCGCCTGTACGGCCCCGGCGACGTCCTGGGCTTCGACCCCGGGATCGTGACCCGCACCGATCCGCGCCCCAACGTCGGTGACTTCGAGCCGAACTACTTCCCGCTCGTCGAATTCGCGGACCCGGATTTCCCGTGGCGCTTCACGGGCGACGTCGCGACGACGAGCGGTCTCATGCCCTGGATCGCGCTCGTCGTGCTCGAGCGCGGGGAGTTCGACGAGACCGGGTTCAAGAACGGCGGCAAGAGCACCAAGGACCCGGAGGTCCCGTGGATCAAGGTCCTGGATGTCGCCACTCTGCCCAATCTGGCGCACGCGTGGCGCTGGACCCATGTGCAAGTCACCGCCGGGCAGGGGCTCACGATCAACCCCGGCCAGCTGGCGACCTTCGAGACGGAGACGCCCGACCGCGTCGTGTCGCGGCTGATCTGCCCCCGCCACCTGAAGCCCGGCACTCCATACTCGGCGTTCGTGGTCCCGACCTTCAAGCTCGGCTGCGTGGCTGCCAAACGCGCCACCGCACTCGCGACCGACACCGCTGTGACTGCCGCTTGGGACGCGACCGCTACCCCCCCGCCGGCGAGCCTCGAGCTGCCGTACTACTACCGTTGGGATTTTCATACCGGCCTGCGCGGCGACTTCGAATACCTGGTGCGGCTGCTCGAGCCCCGGAAGCTCGAAGATCTCGGCCTCCGGCCCATGAACTGCGCAGACCCGGGGTTCGGCATGGGGGAGCAGGCCGGGCTGCTCCAACTCGAAGGCGCGCTCCAGTCGGTCGGCATCAAGTACACGCCGTGGGGCCTGGACGCGGCCACGCCCGCCCCCGAGGACCTCCAGCGGCCCCTCATGGACCTGCTCAACAAGCCGGCGATCGATCTCCAACCGCTCGTCGTTCCCGTGACCCTTCCCGCCACGCCGCCGCAACCCGTGACGCTGCTCAAGGCGAGCGTCACCCTCGCGGGCGACGGTGCGCGGCTCGACGCCCGGATCTCGTGGAACACCCCGGTGGCCGCGAGCTGCGCGGTGGAAGGCGACGCCGCGTCCGCTGCGACGCCGCTCGGCACGACCCACGGCGTCGTGCTGCCGGCCCTCGTGCCCACGAAACCGTACAACGTTCGCATCCGCTCCACGCCCGCGGGCGGGGTCGCGAGCTATACATCGGTCTTTACGCTCGCCATCCCTGCCCTCGCGAAGTTCCCGCTTCCGAGCGTCGTGCCGCCGATCTATGGGCGCTGGTACGCGGGTCGCTCCACGGTAAAGCCGCAAGGCACCGCCTGGGTGGACCAGCTCAACCTCGACCCACGCCATCGCGCCGCGGCGGGGTTTGGCGCGCTGGTGGTCGAGCAACAGCAGGAAGCGCTGATGGCGTCCGCGTGGGACCAGATCGGCCAGGTCGAAGATGCGAACGAAGTGCTGCGTCGTGCGCAGCTTGGCAGAGAGGCGGCGGACGCAATTCACCGGCGCATGGCAGCGCTCGCCGGCGACCACTTCCTGTTCGCGACCCGGAGCGTGCAACACCGGCTGCGGCTGCCGGGAACGATGGGCGGTGGGAAAACCACGGTGGCGCGGTACCTGGAAGGCCGCATTCCCCGCCCCTTGCTCGACCCGGCGTTCCGGCGGATGCAGCGGGCTCGTGGTCCGTTGGGAAAGCGGCTGGGGCTGTCGGTGCAGGCCGGCCGTCCCAGCTTGCTGGCGCGGCTGAACAGCCGCGCCGTTGTTGCCGCCGGACCGGCACGGGACCCCGACGGGATGCGCGGCCTATACGACGTGACGCGAGTCGTCGCCAAGACGTTCAACCTTGCAGTGCCCATCTCCAGCGCCGCGATCCGGCCACTCAACATTGCGGGCCTCACGTCGAGCCCCATCGCGCCGTCGGCCGGTGGCGTCGCGACCTCCCTACGCGGCCCCGTGCCCATCGTCAGCCCTCTGCCGGGCAGCGTGCTCCCGGGCGCGCCTGGGGCCCCGCTGCCCAGCGGGACGCCGCTCGGACCAACGGCTACGCCGATCCGGGCGATAACCATGCCGACCGGCCAGTTTCATCCTGCCCTGTTCTCGAGCAGCTCCGTGACCGCTGCGCTCACGGAGGCCCGAACGCTCCAAGGCGTCGCGTTGCCGGCGGGAACGGACATGGCCGAGGTGGCCGGCGCGGTGTCCGCGGCCCTTGACGGCTGGCTGGCACCGGTCGCTCCGCCTGCGGTCGTCGAGGCGCCTGCGGTGAATCTCGACGCGGTCGCGGGCCTTGTGAAAAAGGCGCTCAACCCGCGGGCGACGATCCCCCTCCGCACCAAGCGACGGTTGCGGCTGGCGGACGAGCTCGCCCGGCGCGCCGACGCGCTCGAGCAGCTGGTGGCGTCGCCCGAGTTCCCGCACCCGATGTACGAAGCGCTCCGCGACATGTCCCAGGACCTGGTGCTTCCCGGCGTAGAGCGGGTGCCGCAGAACACGCTCGCCGTGCTCGAAACCAACGGTCGCTTTGTCGAAGCGTACATGGTCGCACTGAATCATTCGTTTACAGGCGAGCTGTTTTGGCGCGGCGCGCCGGTCAGCGGGCGATCCACCTATTTCCGGCAGTTCTGGGACGTGGACGCGGTTCTGCCGACAACCGACGAGTTCGTGCAGCAAGCGAAAGGCGCAGGTGGGGGGGCCACGAACGAGCCCGATCGGGCCGCGAAAGTCGCTGCCCAAGCGGAGCTGCTGGAGCGCGCCGCCCGGGAGCCGCTGAAGGACGTCAAGCCGTTGCACCTGTGGGGCGCGACGCCGCTCGGCTCCCACGATAATCGCGCGGACGCGGGGCAGGGAGAGCAGCTGGTGCTCCTGGTGCGCGGTGACCTGCTCCGGAAGTACCCAAATACGCTAGTGTACGCGGTGCCCGCCGCCGGCACGCCGACACAGCGAGACCCGGGGCTAGAGGAGTTCGTGAAGCCCGCGGCGCCCCCGAGTCCCATCAGTCCCATCTTCAGCGGGACGTTGCCTCCTGATCTCACCTTCTTCGGGTTTCCGTTCACCGCGGGCGAGGCGAGAGGGGGTCAAGCGAAGTATCCCCTTGGGGTCTATTTCGTCCTGGAAGAGCGGGTGTCGGAAGCGCGGTTCGGGATGGACCTGGCGGACGGGCCGGCGCCGGCGCTGGGCGGCAAGCCGGCCGATCCGGAGGACGATTGGGACAACCTGTCTTGGGCACACCTGCCCCAGGTGGTCGAAGGGATGTACGTGGACGGCGCGGCGCCCACGGGCACCGCGGGCCTCACTCCGGCGTGGAACACGAGCTCGGCGACGATCGCGAGCATCACGTTACAGAAACCCGTACGCATCGCGGTGCACGCCGACCAAATGCTTCCAAAGGACGTGCCATGAACGGTCACCTGTTCTCTCCATGACCCTTGAGCACCTCGATACCGCGCTCGGCTTCGCGGTAATCATGCTGCTCCTCAGCCTGCTGATCACCGTCCTGGTGCAGACGGTCACTGCCGTGCTGGGCCTGCGCGGGTCCAACCTGACATTCGGCCATCGCTCCCATTTGGAAGCGCAGGGCGACGGCCATCCGGCCCGACGAATTGATCCGCGTACTCGACCAGATGTCCGCGGCTGACGCGTGGGGCGGCTCAAAGACAACAGGCGAGGATAAGCAAGCGCTCGAGGCCGCCAGGAACGCGCTCAGGGCGGTCGCGGCTAAGGCGGGCTCCGGGCCGACTCCGGAACTGGGCGAACGCGCGGCGGCAGTCGCGGCGAGTGCGGCGCAACTCTTCCCTGCTCGGGCCGAAGCCGTGAAGCAGGCGGTACTGGACGCCCTCGGGAGCACGCGAACGCTCGCGGCCGGCGTGAACTCGTGGTTCAACACCGTTATGGACCGGACCACCGAACGCTTCGTGGCACAGGCGCGCTGGGTCACGGCCATCACGGCGCTCGCCTTCAGCTTCGTCCTCCGGATCGACTCCCTGCAACTCTGGCAGCGGCTATCGACCGACAGCGAATTCCGCGCGAAGCTCGTGTCCGCAAGTGAAGAGCAGGGCGAGGCGTGGCTGCGCGATCACCTGAAGGGCACGAGTGATCGCGACTCCGTGCTATCGACGTATAACAGCCAGTTCGACCAGGCCACGAAGTCATGGCTCGGCGAATTGCGGAACTCGACTACGTCGGTCAACGAGCAGCTACAGCAGGCATCGTTTCAGCTCATTCCGACGCCGTACCCACCCTTCGGAGGGTACGTAACCGACCTGCGGCACCTCGCCGGGACGCTCGTGACGGTACTGCTGCTCAGTCTGGGGGCGCCGTTCTGGTTCAACCTGCTGCGTCAGATGGCAAACCTGCGGCCGGCGATCGCCGAAAAGGTCGCCGGAGGGACGGCGAAAGGGGCCGGCTTGAGCTAACGTGGCGGGTCACGTCACCTTCATTCATGGCATCGCCAACAAGCCCGCGGCCGAGGACCTCCTTGAGATCTGGCGCCACGCCCTTGGCGAAGGCGGCTCCGAGGCGCTGCGGCTAGGCACACAAGGAGTGAGTAGCAGCCTGGTCTATTGGGCAGACGTCCTCTACGCCGCGCCCGACCCCGACGTCGCCGCGCACGAGGGGGTCGACGAGCGCACCCCCGGCGCGGTCGACGGAGGGGGCGAGCCGCCCTTGCCGACACCGGTGTCGGCGGAGTCGCGGGCATTCATCGAGTCCTTGCGCGCCCGATTGACCGACCTGCCCGACGAAATGCTGGACCAGGAACCCTCCGCTGACCCCGCGGCCAAAGGGTTGGAGCGTGTGCCGCTGCCCTGGTTCATCAAGAAGCGAATCATGGCCGCTTTTCTGCGGGACGTGCACCACTATCTGTTCAACGTGGAGTCGCGCCCGCGCCCGAACGAGGTCTACCTGGTCCAAGACGAGATCCGCCGGCGATTCGTCGCCCGGCTCAAGGCGACGGAAGGCGGTCGCCCCCACGTCGTCGTCAGCCATTCGATGGGCACGGTGATCGCGTACGACTGCCTCAAGCGGGTCGCCGACTGTCCCCAGATCGACGCGCTCGTGACCATAGGCAGCCCCCTTGGCATCGACGAGATCCAGGACAAGCTGCAGCCCGAATGGACTCGCGACGACGGTTTTCCACGCGAGAAGATCGCGGGAGGTTGGGTGAATGTCTTCGACCGGCTCGACGTCGTCTGCGGCCTGGACCCGAAGCTCGCGAACGACTACGAGCGCGGCGCCAAGGAGCTCATTGACGACATAGAGGTCACAAACGATGGGGCCTGGCGCCACTCGGCGACCAAGTACTATCGCCAGCCGACCGTACGGGGCGCGCTCCGCCGGCTGCTCGGGCTCTAGGCCCGTCTTGAGATGTTGCGATGCCAGACGTCGCTGGGAGGAGAACATGGCAGACGAAGATCCCAGAGTCGAGTTCCGGCGCGAAGCGGAGGAACTACTCGCCCGCTTGAGAGGCTTGCCCGACGACGACACGGTCAAAGCCGGCCAGGATTTTGTGAAGGTGGCGCGGAGCGCGCGCGAGTTTGCCACGCTTAGCAAGGTGGCCGAGGCAGTGTCCCGTCAGGCGCCCAAGGATTCTACCACGCGTCGATATTATGCTCAGGCGCTTATCGAGACCGGTCACGCGACCGTTGCTGTCGATGTACTTCGTCCCCTGTTGAAGGACAAGAACGAATCCGCCGAAGCCTACGGGTTGATCGGCAGGGCGTACAAACAGATCTTCTTCGACGCGGGCGACAAGACGAGCCCGGCCGCGCGCGATGCCCTCAAGCAGGCGATCGCGGCATATCGGGTCCCCTTCGAGGCGTCACCAGTCAGGCACTATTGGCATGGCGTCAATCTAACGGCAGTCGTCACAGCGGCCCGCCGCATAGGACTTCGCGTGGCGCTCGACCTCGACCCCTCGGCGCTCGCCAAAAAGGTGATCACGGCCCTCAAGAAGACACCGCCCAAGGACCGCAATCCGTGGTATCACGCCAGCGTCGCCGAAGCGAACCTGGCGCTGCGGAATTGGCCGGAGGTCGAGGCGCACCTGCGGCGCTACGTCCGGGGCAAAGGTATCGACGCCTTCGCGCTCGGCGGCACCCTGCGCCAGTTCACCGAGGTTTGGAACCTCGATGCGGATCCCGAGCGGGGCCGACCGCTCGTCGACATCCTCCGGGCTCGGACAATGAGCCTTCCGGGCGCGACGCTGGACCTTTCGCCCGCCGAGGTCCGGCGGCTCGCGACGGCACAGCCCCCTTCAGGCCAGCCCGAGGCGGTGCTCGGCGTCGATGGACCCCGTACCTATAAGTGGATGCAGATTGGGATGACCCGGGGACAGGCCGTCGGAGCGGTGCGCCGGAAATCCACCGGGGGTCGGCACGGCACCTGTTTTCTCGTCAAGGCCAGCTTGCTCGGTCTTGAAAACGACCAACTCGTCGTTCTCACGAATCACCACGTGGTCAACCAGGACGGCACCGGGCTCGGCATTCGGCCCTCAGCGGCCGAGGTCGAGTTCGAGGCACTGGCGAACGCGCCCCGCCTCGACGTCGCTGCAGTCGTCTGGTCCTCGCCCCAGGAGAACCTCGACGCGTCGATCCTCCGACTCGGTAGCCCGCCTGTCAACATCGACCCGCTTGCGCCCACGGCGTACCTGCCGGTGCTCGGCGAGACGCAGCAGGTGTACATCATTGGCTATCCCGGTGGAGACGAACTCGCCATCTCGTTCCAGGACAACCAGCTCATCGATCACGAAGGCCCGCCGAGTGGTGCGCCGACCGTACCCGGACGAGTTCGGCTCCATTATCGGACTCCGACCAAGGAGGGCAGTTCTGGGAGCCCGGTCTTCAATGAAGACTGGGAGGTCGTCGGCCTCCACCATTTCGGTGGGAAACTCGGGGTCGAGAAGCTCAATGGGAAGCCCGGCATTTACGCGGCCAACGAAGGCATCTGGATTCAGTCGATCGTCAAGGCGCCAAAGTAGCAGGTTGAGCAGACCGGCCTATGATGGGTTGGGCACGCGACCTACGGTGAGACATGTCCACCTGGGCTCATGATAGGTTTGTCTCTACAGCCACAAGGCCGAGCGCAGGCTCGCGCCACGCCGCCCAACAGGCCGGCAGAATGGGCGAGGCTCGGTGAACAGAAGAGTCGAACGGCGTTCCCTCAAAGCATTCCTGAGCCATCGCTACAAGTCGCCGGAAGTGAACCAGCACTTCTTTCGACTCTTTTCGAGAGCCGCCGAAGTCCAGTTCGAGGTCGACCTCGGCCAGATCGCGACCAACGTCACGCGGCTGGAACGGATGGTTCGGAACGCAGACGCCTTCATCGGCATTTATCCGTTTCCGAAGCCTCCCGATCAGCCGGTGGACATACGCGATCTTCGGCAGGAGTCACGCTACTTCCGTCTTGAGCTGGATCTCGCCATGCGCGCGCACGTCCCCGCGATCGTCTTCAGTGACGTACGTTACGCCAGCGTGCTCGCGTGTCCCGATTGGATCCAGCAGTACACCTTCGACGCGCGTGAGGTCGAAGGAACAGGTTCGAAGCCCAGCGAACAGCAGTACGTAAAAGCATTCCGTTGGTTCGGCGATATGGTTCAGGCACTGCGTACCTACCGAGCGAGCGCTGCCACCTTTCAGAGAGAACGATCCAAGGTCGGATTGCTGGTGCCGACAGCCGACGCCGGCCTGGAAGGCTACTCGCGGGAGGACACAGCAAGAGTCCGCCGCTTGCTGGAAGGATGCGGGCGCGAGGTGCTGGAGTTCCCGTGGCCGCCGGTGCTCAACAAAGACTTCCATGCGGCCCTGTCGAACCTCGACTGGATCGTCGCCGAGATTGGACCTGTGGTCGCACAAACCGGTATCGTGGGTTTTCTCCACGGTCAATTCATCCCGACGCTGCGACTCCAGCGATGCCGTTCGCAGGAAGAATCGCTCGGTGCCGCAAACGAGGCCCTCTTCGGTGCCTTTGAAGTGGGGTACGCCAAAGACGTTGTTCGATGGACTGTGAGTGATGAGCTAGAGGCTGGAGTGGCCGCACGGTTGAAGACCCTCCTCCTGCCTGCGCGGCTCATCGACACGTACGAGAACGCGCAAGCGTATTTCCAAGCCGCAGCGCTCCGGAACGAGGCGGTTTTCGTCAGCTATTCTGGGAAGGACGCCGACCTCGCCCGGAGGATCATCGCGTCTTTGAAGACGGTCTTCAAGAACGTTTTCGACTACAAGGACGGGGAGTCAATCCGGCCAGGTCGTCCATGGCTAGAGGAGATCTTTCAGAACCTGTCGCAGGCAGCGATCGCGATCCCCCTGCTGTCGAGAGAGTACCTTGCCAGTGGCAATTGTATGCACGAGGCGCGAGAGATTATGGCCCGCCGGGATATGGGCAAGCTGCAGATTCTCCCAATCAAGCTGGATCAGGAAAAGCTAGATCTTCCGTCCTGGCTGCAGGACACCCAATACCTGAGAATCTCCGACATCGCCGCGCCACAGGAGGTTGGCGTGGCAGTAGCTGGCTTGCTGGGAACTGCACCTCTTCGGTAGACACGAGGGTCGCAGAGCGAGCCGCTAGACCATGAGCGCGCGGGCACTGGATCCGTCGGGGCCGGAGGTCGCTACGGTGGCTTCACATTCCCCGCTCTATGACCGGTACAACGGGTTCACGCTGGGGGCGTTCCTCACGACGTGCCGGTTTCCCTTCACAGGCGGGCGCTACGGAGTGCACAGGCGGCGCATCGACGAGTTCCTCCGGGAGATCGACGTTCGTATCGATCTTCCCCGAAGCCACCACGCCTTCGTGAAGCGGTCAGAGCCGCTGGTGCAGGATGTGCTGTCCGCGATCAAGGGGCACTCCGACACGCTGCGCGACTTCGCCGGTCTCGGTGCCATGTCGGTTCTCCAGGGGGCAAGTGGCGGCCTGGTGACGAACGAGCAGCGGAAGATCCTGAGGGAGCGCTGGACACCCGTGCTGGAGAAGTATCAGATCTCTGTGGAGTCATATGACGAATGGCTCGGTGGGTTGCCAAAAGCGAAGCGCGGGCTGAGCGGCGAAGACATTCTGTCGCCGGCCTCGGCCCTCCTCACCGCAGCGCTGGAGCCGCTGGGGCCGGAAGCCGATACATGCTTCGTCGCCATGCCCTTCAAGCGGCCGTTCACAGAGTACTACTCGCTCTTCTATCAGCCGGCCCTCGAGCGGGCCGGGCTCCGTGCGATTCGCGCCTGGGGTGGTCTCTCGTCCGAGGAGTATTACGTCCTGCTGCTGACGTTGATCTCCCGCTGCGGATTCGTGCTGGCCGAGCTGACCACGCTCAATCTGAACGTGATCAACGAGGTGGGCATCGCTCACGGCCTTCCAAGAGTGGTGTTTCTCATCGGCGACCGCTCGCTATCCAGGCTCCCGTCCAACATTGCTCACCTCCCCAATATGACTTACTCGGTCCAAGGCGAGAACTGGATGCCACGTGCCATAAAGCGGCTGGCGGAGTTCGTAACGTGGATGAAGTCGGACGTCCACGAGCGGGGCGAGAAGGCCTCTGCTGCCATTCTTCCTCGAAGGGGACGATGATCGAGGCCTGAGTCCTGATACGCCGGGGGCTGACCACTTGCAAACCGCGCCCTGTGGGGAGGACTGGACCAAGGGTTTCGATGCACTGGGTCCGGATGCTCCGGATCCAATCATGTCCTTCGAGCAGCTGCTTGCTCAATGACGCACACAATCGCCGTCGTGTCCCAAGGGGCGATCGGTGCGCCAAGCTCTTTCAGAACTGGTGGAGTCCTTCCAAAGGAACCCTTGAGACGGACGCCGCACACGCCCTTCCTCAGCTCGACACCCGTCTGAAGTTCCCAGTCCACCCATTCCCGCCAGGCTGTGCCGTTGCCGATCAAGCAAACAACAACTTCCGAGCGGGCGATACTGGCGCGTATAACGCGCTTCAGGTACGAACTCCGCTCACTGTCTATGGCCACCCTGACGCTCTGGTCGTACAGCTCGAGCGCTACGTTGGGATTGTCGACCATCAAACGCAGGCCGCCAACCTGACGTAAGTCTTCGGCATGGAAGCTGAGAAAGACGCGCCGCTTCCTCGCGTGACTGGCAAGCTGCCCGCGGTACGCGCGGATGAGCTGAGTCTGAGACTCGAAACCTCGCTGCTCAAGCAGGTTTCCGAGCTTCATGTCCGCGCAAGCGTTGAGCCGTAGCCCGTACTGACTCTCTACCGTCGATACGAGTGTATTCGATCTCTTTCTTGCAAACAGATCCCGTTCCCAACCCATCCGTCCCTCGATCTCAGCGCCGACCGACGGTGCGGACGCTCATAAGAGAGCCCTGCAGTTCGCCAGGTGATTGCTAATAGCCGGCCTTCTTCGCAGCCCGTTCGATTGCCCGGACGATTTCCTTGATGTCCCAGTCGACCACCTCGGCCTTTTGTTTCGACACACCCTGAGGAACCATGTCGGAGGCTGAACTGTGCAGGCGGACGCCAACCACACCCTTGCCCAAGTCGCCTGAAGTCTGAACTTCCCACGCCACCCAATCGCTGGTGTAGGTCCGGTATCCGATCAAGACGGCGGTAACCGATACCTTTCTTATCAGATCGCGAATCTGCTGCTTGATGTAGTCCGCATTCTTGCTGTTGATGGCCTCTCTTATGGAGTAGTCCTGAAACTCGAGCTGGCTGTCCTCCTTCTTGGCCTGCCCACGGAAGAGGTTAACGAGAGTCAGATCCTCTTCCACAAACGACAGGAACACGTTTCTCGCCATTTGGCAGCCTTCCACTGTTAGTGACGGGTTGGGTTAACGCTCCAGGGCAATTCGTTCACTCAACGCTCCCAAGTCGGGCGAAGCAGGCCTGGGACCTCCATTTGTATGGTCACGCTAGAGGTGGCCCGTCTCGTGGCATCTCCTCGCGGCGTCTACCTCCATCACGAGGCGGGAAAAGCCAAGACATGCCCCTGCTTCACGCGCAGCAGAATCCGCGTCGTGTTCGTGAAATCGAGCACCGGATCCCCCGCAAGCACCAGAAAGCTGGCCTCGAACTGCGGTCGCAGCTCGCCGATCTTGCGCGCGGGGAAAATGGCCTGTGGGGTGGCTCGCGTCCACATGTCGAGCAGCTCGGCATTGGAG
>WNGM01013920.1_pt1 | contig 12482 bp, 11 predicted proteins | sample 5400571 | NCBI WGS metagenome assembly WNGM01 (sample SAMN13153378, study PRJNA577476) | soil metagenome | isolation source: 100 cm soil or saprolite under Garry oak tree replicate 2 | place: USA:California | collected 2016-06-15
GAGGGGGAGGCAAGAGGAAACAAGCGAGCTGAAGCTCGCCAAAGTGATAGAGGAGTGACAAATCGATAACTACCAGACTCAGGAGGCTTCAGCCTTCTCTCGCCCCCAACGCTCGCAGCGTGGCCTTCTGCGCCTCGGTCAAGCCCCTGATCCCCGTAATATTGACGCGCTCGTAAGGGCGGTCGCGTCGCAGCGTTCGCAGATACTGGCCACTGTGCAGGTTCCAGATCGTGATGGCCCCGTCATCCCCGCAAGTGGCCAGCATGTTCCCATCGGGACTGATCCTCAGCGCATGCACCGTCCCCTGATGCGCTTGGCGCACCCGCACGCACTCCAAGCTCGGGACCTCCCACCAGCGCAGCCCTTTCACGGGTAGGTTTTTAGAAGTGAGCAAGCGGTGAGGCAGGCCAACCTGCTATCATGGAAGAGTCGAAACGATCCATGAGAACAGGAGAAAGGTCATGTCTCACCACAAAGCATTATCGCAATGGGAACAAACGGTGTCAACGCGTCTGCCGCACTTGAGTCGACCACAAGCACAGGTGCTGGCGTTTTGGAGCTATGGGATGGTGTTAGCCCAGTCGTGTGGCATCACGACGGTAGCGGCCCTCTTGGCCGATCTGACGAAGACATCACTCTCAACGATGCGCCAGCGACTGCGGGAGTGGTGCTACGATGCGCAAGACAAAAAGGGGGAGCATCGCCAAGACGTGGATGTGACGCTGTGCTTTGCGCCGTTGGTGTGTTGGATCGTGAGCCTCTGGCCGCAGGACGAACCCCGTCTCGCTTTGGGCATGGATGCCACGACGCTCTCCGATCGCTTCACGGTGCTCTGCATCAGTGTGCTCTATCGCGGCTGTGCCATTCCGGTAGCTTGGAAGCTGATGCGCGGTGGAGAGAAAGGCTCATGGGAGCCCTATTGGAAGACCTTGTTCAGCTCTCTGAAAGGCAGCGTGCCCAAAGAGTGGACCGTGATTGTGCTGGCAGACCGTGGGTTGTATGCGCCCTGGCTCTTCCGCCACATTGTGATGCTGGGCTGGCATCCGTTCTTGCGCATCAATCTGGGAGGCAAGGTGCGTCCGGTAGGGGCGGAGAAATTTGAGTGGCTCTCCAAGCTGGTGCCTCAAGTGGGAACCGCATGGTGCGGTGTGGTCGATTGCTTTGTGCAAAGCACGGTGCGCTGTACGCTGTTGGCACGGTGGGACGAGGGCTACGCCGATCCGTGGCTGGTCCTAACGGACTTGGCTCCCGAGGCGGCTGACGTGGTGTGGTACAGCATGCGCACCTGGATCGAAGGTGGGTTCAAGGATACCAAGCGCGGCGGCTGGCAGTGGCATCAAACCAAGATGACCGATCCAGCGCGAGCGAGTCGGCTGTGGTTGGCGATTGCGGTGGCGACGTTGTGGGTGGTCAGCGTGGGAGGCGAGGCCGATGCGACGCAGCCGTGCAGCGGGTTGGAGGCCTTACCCGAACGGCATATTGCCCGACGCACGGCGACCAAGCGGTCGCGACCTCGGCTGCAGAGCTGCTTTGCTCAAGGGCTGCGACGCATTTTCGTGACCGTGCTGCACGGACGGCGACTGCCGATGGGACGCTTCATTCCGGAGCCCTGGCCCACGATGATGCCGCCTCGGAAGAAATCCAAGAAGGAGAAAAAGCCGCCATCAGCCACGCCGTCATCCGATGGGGGTCTTTCGGCTTCGGAGGCGGTCGCATGACCAAAAACCTACCCCTGAAAGGGATGCCAGGGTGGCCTGCGTGCCATCGGCATTGATGAGTTGCCCCCCACTGGCCCAGATGTATGGCGAAAAGGTGAAGATCATGCACCCGGGGCAGGCCCCAGAGAAGTAGTAGCCATGGATGCCGTTGCCCAATGCCGGCCCGCCTGGCGGAACAACCCTTTATTGTAGACGAGGAAGGAGCCGTCTGTACTGAAGGGCAGACCATAGAGCTTGCCCTGGTAGGTGACCAGGCGCATGTGCGCCTGGTCGAGTTTGTCAAAGGAGGGCAGACTCTGGGCAAACGAGGTGATATCCGTCAGCTCGTTGGTGGAGGCGAAGTAGGGACTAAAGATCAAGTCCGTGGCAACGAGATCAGGAACGTCGCCCGAGGCAACAGCCGTGCCGAACTTGCTGACAAACTGGCCAGCAGGGATAATGTTCGGTTTGAGCTGCGTCGTATGGCTCGAGTTGTAGGCCTTGGCGATGGTCTGAACCAGGGCGGCATCACTGTCTCGAGACCAGAGCGTGATGCTGCTCGCGTTACTGCTGCCCGTGGTGCCCCCGGAGCCGCCGCAGGCCGCGAAGAGTCCGACAAGAGAGAGAAGTGCGATGAAGTTGAGCATCATCGTAAATGCTCGACGGTTGACCAACATCTCTGTATCCTTCTGCATATGCTATGCACTGCAATATCAGGTCTGTAGATGCACTACTCAAGATGCACTACGAGGACATCACCGGGAGCCAGAGACCGCTCAGCAGAGGTGGCCCATTTACATCCCTCTTTACCAATTTGTCAGTACGGGAGGTAGGAATCTCACAGGTCAAACACATGAAGATACAATAGAGCAACGAGATGATGTTTCCTCATCTAAGCGTGCGTCTTAAGCAGCAAAGCAACACGGTAAAGCAGCGCCTGACAGCAGACATCAGGTATGCGTTACGAAAGTATAAACACATCTTGTCTTGACAAACTGATGACCTTTCGTGATCCAACGCAAACACTCTTCACTCCGCGTCGTGATGCACTCTGTTTGACGTGACCGATCAAACCCCTGTGGATGGTCTCCAGGACGCTCCAAAGACTGCCTAAACCCTCCTTTCTGTGCATCTTCTTGTCTACGCGGTCACCACTTCCGACTTTCACTCACTTCGTCATGGTTACTATGATTCGGCTTCTCCGGACCCTTTTCTTAGAGGGTCAAATATACCTTTTTCGTCTCAACGCCACACATGAGTCGGATGTACACCACAAGAAGCTCGTACAATTAAACTACATGGGACATAAATAATCCCCGCCTCTTTCTCCGCACTACTCGCGTTGGTCATCGCTAGCATTTTCGTCCCGGCAAGTTTCCCCAGTTCGTACAAGTTTAAATCCACAGTAGTTAACGGGGGGCGAGCCGCAGCGGCCATAACCTCCCAGTTGTCAAAGCCAACGACCGCAATATCATCGGGAACCTTCACCCCACGCTCGCGGAGCGCATCAACGACACCGCGTGCAATCTGGTCGCTCCCACAGAAGATCGCTTCGATGTGCGGCTCTGAATCCAGTAAGATCCCTACAGCTTCGTGTCCCCAGGACTCCGCCCATGGACCAAATAATGCCAGGCGCTCAGGCAGGCTAAGGCCGTGTTCGTTCAGTACCTCGCGCATTCCCGCCAGGCGTCGTTGCACCGCTTCGAAGTATGCCGGCCCAGTCACGTGTGCGATATGCCGCCGACTATGTTCGAGCAAATGCTGGGTAGCAAGGCACCGACATCGATGGGAGGGCGGGGGTCAATACGTCTTCCTGTCACAATAATGCCATCGACCCGCTTAGCCAGCAACGATTCAATATGCTGCTGCTCACGCACAGGATCATCACGTGCATCACACAGGAAAACCGATATCTGCGCTGTGCCCAGCGCGTCCTCTATACCCATCATCAATGGAATGCTGAAGCGCCCGGAAATGTCTGTTGTGAGCAATCCTACAGTCAAGCTACGTCCTCGCACCAGGCTTTGTGCCAGATCATTGGGACGAAAACCCAGCCGTTCCGCTTCTAGCTGCACCCGCTCCCGTGTCTCTGCCCGGAGCTTGCCGCGTCCATTGAGCGCCTTGGAAACCGTACCAATCGTCACACCAGCGGCACGCGCAACATCATAAATAGTAACGACCTGTTGCTGATCTGCTACTATTGCTTCCATCTCGTCTGAGTGACTACTCATACATACTACTGTGATGACCTTTACTACTGATGCTTTTCTTGTCCGTTGTAGTGAAGGAAAGGCTTTTCCTTCTCTCGATTCTTATTGTACATACTCTAATAAAGAAAGTCAAGGGCTCACATTGGTCATCGTTGACAGACAGTTCATAGGTCACTCCTCAAGAAGATGTGCTGAACGACGCAGTATATCATATGAAGAGGTTCCAAATTAGGTTTGCTTCTTTGTTCTGACGCTTCTGCTTCCCTTTCATTCTTAACGCGGCGTGGAGACCCCTGTGTTTACACATGGGGAGGAAACGCCGCCTCAGAGCTGTTGCAAGATTGGGAATAGCAAGCTTTCAGACAGGCATCCTTCAGTTATGTCGCAACCTTGAGATGGCTTCATCTGCGAAGTTACTTATTAAGAACAATCTTGTGGTGCTAGCAGATTCATCTCAGATTCTCGACTTTGCAACAGCCCTGCTTGCCGCCCTCCTTTCTCTTGACTTCTCTTCCATTTTCTGCTATCCTCTTCTTATGAAGGAAAGCATCATAAGGACTATCAGTATTAAGTTGGATGTCAATGGACATGAAGCCATCTTGCAAGCCACGCAAGCCCGTTTCAATGAGGCAGCATCGTGGATTGCCTCTATCTGCTGGCATGAGCACATCACCAACACCAATACGGCTCACCATCGGGTCTACAGGGAAACTCGTTCCCGCTTTGGACTCGGTTCCCAACTTGCCATCTGTGCGCGTGCCAAGGCGGTTGAGGCGGTCAAGGCAACTCGGAAGAAGGAACAGGAACGCAAGCCGTACCAGAAACCCTTCACCTGTCCTGAATTTGGGCCACGTGGCTCGGTTCGCTATGACGAGCGTTCCTTCAGCCTCAAATCCCTTGATCGTGTCTCGCTGCTCACCCTTGATGGACGTATCACCTGCCGCATGATCTTGGGCAATAGCACGGGTGAAACCTTTAGTGGTGCTCACGTTCATACCGTGCGGATGCGCTATCACAAACGTCGCCAAGAGTTGCAACGTGTGGGGACACACTCTGCAAAGCGTCGCCTTAAGAAGATGAGTGGGCGGGAAGAGCGTTTCCAGAAAGATGTGAACCACAAAATAAGTAGAACCCTCGTCAGAAAGGCCGTTATATCGCGCAAGGCACTTGCCCTGGAAGACCTTACGGGGATTCAGGACAGGGTTACGGTTCGTCGTGAGAATCGCTATGAACGGCATTCGTGGGCCTTCTACCAACTTCGTTGCTTCATTGCCTACAAAGCAGCCTGGGCCAGTGTGCCTGTACGGTTTGTTGATCCTCGCAACACGAGTAGAACCTGCTCCAACTGTGGGCATTGCGACAAAGCCAACCGACAATCCCAAGCCACCTTTCTCTGTCAGCAGTGTGGTTTCTGCTTGAATGCGGACGTAAACGCCGCGATCAATATCTCACGGGTACCCGTCAAGGTGCCTTTGGCGACATCCGTACGTGGATAGTCGCAAGCCCCCTGCTTTAGCTATGGGGCACTTGACTTGTGTTATTCTCTCCGTGAGAAGTCTTATCGTGCGCTTTGGGTCGAATACTACACGACTCCCAAGTAGAGAAGAGGAATACTATGCAACGGGATACTCATCAGCCAGCAGTGATTGTTGACACACGGCACAGTCCATTCTGCCGCTTGCGTCCTTTGAGTCTCACGGATGTGCACCTCAACGACACCTTCTGGCAACCACGCCGGGAGATCAATCGCACTGTCACCCTCCCATCTCAGTACCAGCGATGCGAAGCTACCGGGTGTCTTGACAACTTTCGCCGTGCGGCTGGACTCTCCAGGGGCACGTTTCAAGGGAGGGTCTATAACGACTCCGATGTCTACAAGTGGCTAGAGGCTGTCGCATGGACCTTAGCCACTGATCCAGACCCCAAGCTACTGTCATGGGCCAACGAGACCATAGCGCTCATCGCCGCTGCTCAGGATGACACTGGATATTTGAATACCTACTTCACCTTCGAACGGGCCGCTGAACGCTGGACGAACCTGCAGGTCATGCACGAACTCTACTGTGCCGGTCACTTGATACAGGCGGCGGTTGCTTATCACCGTGCCACGGGATTGCGCACGTTGCTTGATGTAGCTATGCGCCTGGCAGATCATATTGCTGAGACCTTCGGGCCTACTGCACGTCCGGGGACCTCTGGTCACCCTGAGATCGAGATGGCGCTCGTGGAATTGGCACGCGAGACGGGCGAGCAGCGCTACTTGCAAGAGGCACAATTCTTCATTGATCAACGCGGTCGACGTCCCAGTGCTTTAGGCGGCCTGGAAAGTACAGTCGAGGCCGATCTGCGTCACCAGGAATACGCTCAAGATCATGCACCAGTGCGCGAACAGCATGCGGTTGTTGGTCACGCAGTTCGAGCGCTCTATCTCTATGCCGGTGTGACAGACATCTATGCCGAGACAGGGGAGCAGGCCTTGGAGAGGACACTGGAAGCCCTCTGGCACAATCTCGAGGAGCGGAAGGTCTACATTACGGGCGGGGTAGGCGCACGCTACGAGTGGGAAGCGTTGGGTGAAGACTACGAGTTGCCCAATAAGCGGGCGTATGCAGAGACGTGCGCAGCAATCGCCCATGTCATGGGCGTACTTCTACCAGAATCCTCTGGCGGACGATGGTTCCCATCGCCGACAGCCGTGGTTCAATTGTGCTTGCTGTCCAACCAACATTGCCCGCTTCCTCGCCTCCCTACCAGGCTATTGCTATGCTACTTCGGATGAGGGACTGTGGGTGCATCTCTATGCCTCCAGTACGGCTACAACAGTACTTCCGAATGGACAGAGGGTGACAGTACAGCAGCACACCGATTATCCCTGGGATGGTGAGATCGAACTAGAGCTGCACCTCAGCAGGCCTACCTTGTTCAGCTTGTTCGTGCGCATTCCGGGCTGGGTTGCCAATGTCACTGTCCAGATCAATGGTGAGATCCTCGCTACGCCGGTAGTACCAGGAAGCTATGTGGAGATACGACGTCAATGGAATGCGGGCGATTCAGTACATCTTTCTCTCCCGATGCCGGTCCGTCTCATAGCGAGCCATCCGCGTGTGGAGAGCAATCACGACCGCGTGGCGCTGATGCGTGGTCCGCTGGTCTATTGTGTTGAGCAAGTGGATCACCCAGACGTCGATATTTGGAGTCTTGTCTTACCCGCACGAACCGATTGGGAGGTGATTCGCAAACCGGATATGTTGGGTGGAGTCGTTGTGGCTCGAACTGAAGCGCTGGCGATCAGCGGCAACACGTGGTCAGGGAAGCTCTATCAACCGTATGATGGCTCACAGCCGGAGTATAAACCGGTGCAACTGACGGCGATTCCCTACTATGCCTGGGCCAATCGTGAGCCTGGGGCTATGCAGGTCTGGCTCCCAATAGAGAACAGAGTTCACCATGGAAAGAAGTAACAGGAGACCATTCCTCCGAAAATCCCTCTACCGGTACTTTGTTGACAGGGGAGAAAGGGTGAGAAGATAAGGGGAGAGGAGGAAAGTGAGATGACGAAGCGAAAAGAGATCACCCAAGAATTAAGCCAGATCACAAAGAGAGAAAAGATGGAGTGTAGGATTGGCTGCGGAGCTTGTTGTATCGCTCCCTCAATTTCATCGGCTATTCCTGGTATGCCGGATGGCAAGCCAGCAGGAGTGCGCTGTGTTCAGTTGACGAGCGACAATCGCTGTCGCTTGTTTGGCAAACCTGAACGCCCAGAGGTGTGTAAGCGTTTACAGCCTTCTGAAGAGATGTGCGGTCACTCGGCACAAGATGCGTTTATACACCTTACATTGCTTGAAAAAATGACAAGCCCTCTCTGAATCTCTATTAATCTGCCTCGTCGGCCATTTTTCTTAGCTGGTGAAGGTCTTTCAAGGCAATATGTCCGGCATGCTGGACAATCAGACCTTCAGCAGCCCAGCGATTGAGGGTGGCGGTGATCGTTTCACGCCAGACGCCGAGCAAGGCAGCCAGATCTTTGTGATAGATAGAGATAGTCGGTTCCTGATGCCCTATGGAGTTAGTGGCGGTCGCCAATTCTATAAGCATCCAGGCCAGGCGGCGGTCGAGCGGTTCAAAGGCGAGCCGGGCCATGTGACGCTGCTGAATCAAGAGTCGTTGAGCCAAATGTTCGGTAATGGCACGTAGTAGGTGGGGATTGTCATTGACCATCTGAGTGAAGGCGTCACGAGATACGATATCTACTTGACTGTTGAGGACCGTTTCAAAGGTACTTTCACGTTCAGGGACGTCCAGGAGGGCCTCTTCACCAAAGAGGTCACCAGGGGCGACGAGTCCTACGGTCAGGCAACGCCCGGCTCCCTGTTCCATGCAGAGACGCCCATAGCCTTCGACTAAGAGCATAACATCATTAGCAGGTTGGTCGGCTTGATAGAGCTTTTTGCCACGCGTCAGGCTGATCCGCCGGGCTATGGAACTCAAACCGGGTATGAGTATAGCACCGGCTTGAAAAACATCCACGGGAAAAATGTAAGGAAGTCTACATATGTTGGCAATAGTTTGCAGCACGAGGCCAAATAGATGGCCTATGGTGATGCCAAGGCTAAGGCGTACTCCCACGTGAGTTTGGACCTCGTGATGGTAGTAGAAGTGGCGCAGCTGCCAGGGGATGAGGCGATCACGTAGATAGAGTACACGCCGGCGATGCTGACCAAGCCAGTGCAGGGTAGGGTAGGCTGGCTGCGAGAAGCTATGAAGCTCAATGGTGCTGATTGTGTTCAATGCCATTAATCCTCTTAAAGAGTCATGTATATTTCAGGCAAAAAGTGGAACACCGTGCATGTTTCAAAGTTAATTCGAGAAGTCCTTTACATGTTATTGTATGTGGGCTGAGGGGCTTTTGTCTAGTCACCCCCATGACGACCGCAAGGGTCGTCACTACTATACTACGTTTCATGCCCGTTCTACCCGCCGTGTATAGTAGTGACGACCCTTGCGGTCGTCATGTGGCGGGGCGGGAGCCATGCCGTCGTTTCTCGCCTCGTGTGGACTGTTCAATCGCCCTGGACTTGCTGTTTTGCGACTCGTAACCGGCGTAGATACTATGGAAAAGAGTATATAGATATATTACCTGTAAAACAAGTTTTACGTTTTTCTTGACTTTTGGAATTTTAGCGGGTATACTTCTAGCAATTTGAGACTGATTTTTGAGTGTTGCCACTTCGTGGAAGAGGATTGGTATTGGCATGTCTTTAACGCATCGGGTACAACAGAGCAAAGCGTCATTGATACAATTGGCTCTTCAGTTATTCCATCCCATTGATGGACCCGGTGTTGTTTTACCGAAGGATGATTCTTCCTCCCTCCGTTGATTCGGGGGTGAGGAATTTTTTTTGTCCAAATAAAGATGGTCTCAGTGAGAGTACATGTAACATTGGATTATATGCTATCTCGATAAATCACTTAGTGGTAAGGAAGATCTTAGCTCACTGTGAGATAAGAAAAGGATGACCTATCAACCTGTTGTCGTATAAAGGTAATGCTTGCAGGAGGTTCTATGCTGCAAATTCAGGCGCATACTCACTCGGTCCAATCTGAAACGAGCATTGGCAGTGATGTAATACAGAAGATAAATGGCGATTTCAAAGGGAAGGATATTATTTCCCTCGATCAGTTTTCGGTGCAGGACCTGCGCGTGCTTTTTAGCTTGACGCGCAAAATGAAAGAGATTGCGGTACATAATGAAGCATCGTCGCTGCTCGCCGGGTATCTTATCTCGCTACTATTCTTTGAGCCATCGAGCAGGACGTTTGGCTCGTTTGCTGCGGCGGTGAAACGCTTAGGCGGACAGACGATTGAGATTCAGAATCCGGAGACGGTTTCTTCAGTTGCTAAAGGGGAATCATTTGAAGATACTATTCGCACCTTTGAGGCCTACTCGGATGCGCTTGTGCTAAGGCATCGCATTCCTGGCTCGGCAAAGCAGGCAGCTGAAACTGCGCATGATATTCCTGTAATCAATGCTGGTGATGGCAACAATGAGCATCCTACACAAACGCTACTTGATCTGTATACGTTGTATGAGCAGTTTGGGCGGCTGAATAATCTGACCTGCTTATTTGCCGGCGATCCACTCAATAGTCGCGTCATTCATTCACTCATTCGAGGGCTCTCACTTTTCAAGAACAATACCGTGTATCTACTGTCGCCTTCACAGTTGCGCTTGAGTAGAGCCGACTTTGCGTATTGGAGTACACGCGGGGTGAAGATCATTGAGATTAGCAGTGAGAACGATATCCCTGAGAATTGTAATCTGTGGTACTGGACACGTATCCAAAAGGAACGCTTTGCCTCGCTGGAAGAATATAACGATGTAGCGAAGGATAGGTTTATAGTGACACCACGACTGTTGCGTGAATATGGCAATTCAGAGATGATTCTCATGGATCCTTTGCCGCGTGTAGGAACTATAGACCCTGCGGTCGATGCCGACGGGCGAGCGGTATACCTGCGCTCACAGATTCGAAATGGATTATATACACGTATGGCACTATTGGCGCTGGTGCTAGGGAGAGTATAAGCAGATGAGCATGAACACTTTGGAAAGATGTGGAACGGTTGCGGAGCGTCCCGTACAGAGTCCTTATACTGAATATGCTTCTCGACTTCGACGTGGAACATTGGTATTAGAGGATGGTACACAGTTCGAGGGTACTTCATTTGGCTATGAAGGTCCTACAACTGGTGAGGTCGTCTTTAGTACCGGCATGGTAGGATATCCAGAAGCATTAACTGATGCCTCATTTGCTGGTCAAATTTTGGTGATGACCTACCCTATTCTTGGTAACTATGGTGTGCCGGAACAGACGTGGTGGGAGGATGACAGGATGCATATAGAGGGCTTGGTTGTCTCCAACTATGTAGATACGCCATCGCACGTGCAGAGTAGTATGACACTGGCCACATGGTTACAACAGGAAAAGGTTCCAGCCTTGGAAATTAAAGATACCCGTCTGCTCACACAACATATCCGCACAGCAGGAGTGATGTTAGGTAAGATCGTCTTCGACAATGATATCCCCTTGTACGATCCAAACAATGATAATCTGGTAGCGCAGGTATCGGCGAAGCAGGTGAAGCACGAAGGAATGGGCGATACCACTATTGTCCTGATTGATTGTGGTGCGAAACGCAATATCGTGCGCAGCTTACTGGCACGCAATGTTCAAGTTATCACCATACCATGGGATTATGACCTCTTCGGTCTGGAGAATCATTTGAATTTTGATGGTATCCTGATTTCTAATGGCCCTGGCGATCCGAAAATGGCGGATAAAACTATTGAGACAGTGCGGAAAGCCTTAGAGCGCAAGATACCGACGATGGGTATTTGTTTGGGACATCAATTGCTCACTCTAGCGGCAGGTGGCGATACCTATAAGATGAAATTTGGACATCGCAGCCAGAACCAGCCTTGCTTGTTGTATGGGACGAAGCGTTGCTATATCACGACCCAAAATCATGGATTTGCAGTGGGCGAGTTACCGCCAGATTTTGTGCCTTGGTTTATTAATGCGAACGATGGTAGCAATGAAGGGATGCAGCATCGGGAACTGCCCTTTTTCTCGGTACAGTTTCATCCAGAGGCGGCTCCTGGCCCAGTAGATACAGATTGGCTTTTTGACTACTTTCTACAGCGGGTAAAGGGTTCGGTGTCGTGAAGTCTCTACAGAAAGTTTTAGTTTTGGGTGCGGGTGCGCTCAAGATTGGTCAGTCAGGAGAGTTCGATTACTCTGGCTCGCAAGCTCTGAAAGCCCTGCGTGAAGAGGGTATTCGCACAGTTTTAGTTAATCCCAATATTGCAACGATTCAGACCTCAAAGTTGCTGGCTGATGAAGTGTACTTTTTGCCGGTGACAACCTTCTTTATCGAGAAAATTCTTGAGAAAGAGCGACCGGATGGTATATTGCTCTCCTTTGGAGGGCAAACCGCACTCAATTGTGGTATTGAGTTATATCAAAAGGGGATCCTGGAAAAGTACCAGGTACAGATTCTGGGCACACCAATTTCGGCGATTATGCTCACAGAGGATCGCCAGGCGTTTGCTGAGCATCTGCAACGTATTGATATTCCTACCCCACAAAGCAGAAGTGCTGAGACACTGGACGAGGCCCTGTGGATTGGTGAAGAGATCGGTTTTCCGGTAATGGTACGGGCTGGCTTTGCCTTGGGTGGACAGGGTTCGGGTATTGCCAGCAACGAGGAAGAACTGGCAGGGATCGTGAGCGGTGCGTTGGCTTTTGCACCTCAGGTGCTCATCGAGCAATATCTGCATCACTATAAAGAAGTAGAGTATGAAGTGGTGCGAGATGCTTACGATAATTGCATCACCGTCTGTAACATGGAAAATATGGACCCACTGGGCATCCATACCGGTGAGTCCATTGTGATTGCGCCGAGCCAGACGCTGACCAATGTCGAATATCATACCCTGCGGAGCGCAGCGATCACTATTGTGAGAAGTTTAGGTATTGTCGGTGAATGCAACGTGCAGTTTGCGCTTGATCCC
>WNGM01004579.1_pt1 | contig 12479 bp, 15 predicted proteins | sample 5400571 | NCBI WGS metagenome assembly WNGM01 (sample SAMN13153378, study PRJNA577476) | soil metagenome | isolation source: 100 cm soil or saprolite under Garry oak tree replicate 2 | place: USA:California | collected 2016-06-15
GCAGAAGCACTTCGGCCTCCTGCGTTCGCGGCGGAACGTCGCGATCGCTTAGGCCGGTGCCCGGACGATCGTAGCGCACGACGCGAAAGCCATCCGCCAGGCGAGTGAAAAAGCTGCGAAATCCCGGGTGCTCCCAGTCACGTTCGACATGGCTGACCCACCACGCCGGGCAGAGCACGAGCGGTCCTTCACCGACCGTCGCATAGGCAACCCGAGCGCCGTTTGTATCCCGAATGAACCGAACTGCTTGCACTGCAGTATTCCTTCACCCGGGGCCCTCATTCAATTCTCACGACAATTTCATCACCTTTTCAGGCGTGCCCGGCCCACCCTCTCTATAGACTCGATAAACTGGGCGCAACGCTCCATCCAGACCGTTCGATGCCGATGGTCAATCCCGTTGAATTGTAGGTGTGGGAGGCAATGCATGATGATGGATATGACTACGATGGGTTCCGGCATGATGCTGGCGATGGGGATCTATCACCTCGGCATTTTCATCTTCGCCGTGCTTGGGATCGCCGCGTCGATCAAATATCTGCGCTCCTGATTGCCAACCGTGAAGCTCGGATTTCCAACCCTGAAGTTCGGGGGTCACGGTGATCTTTGGTTCGTAAGCCGCAGGCTGAACGACATGTTTGCAATTGACGCTGCGGTTCGACGCATTGTCGCCGGCACCGCCTTTCAGGCACAGTGGAGCAAGGGAATTGGGTCCTATACGTTCCCTGTTGGTCTGCTGGCCGGTGTGGGATTGATCCTGCAAATACACAAATGGTCGACCTCGTCCTTGAACCTCTGCTTGTCCTCCTCCGCTGGACTTCGTCAAGTCAACAACACGCAACCCGATCCGGTCCTCGCGTTCACGTTGTATCCGGTCACTGCGCCGGCCGGACAAATCGCAGTCCTCGCAGCCGCGATCGCGGCGCTCGTTGGGTTTCTGCTTTGGAGCAAGCGAGCGACCTCGGCCTCATTCTTTTGGGGTGCGCTCGCGGGCATCGGTTTCGTCCTGAGCTTCGATATCGTCTGGGTCCATTGGATCTTTGGCCTCCATCACCTTACGAATACACAAATGGACCTCGTCCTTGAGCCCCTGCTTGTTCTCCTCGGATTAATCTTCTTGTGGTTTGCGATCACGCGAGAGCGCCGCCAAGAAAATAGAGCTACGTACCAGAGGAGCGGGTGATCCCGTAGCTTGCCGCTCTCCAATCTTAGAGAACCCGTAGCATCCGGCCTTTCAAGGCGACTTCGGCCCCCAGAGGGCGATGACTCTTTTAGCCAAAAACCTATCGCCGCTGTAACCGAAACGGCTCCGGCGGCGAATAACCAGGGATGAGGCCCTCGTGACCACCAGCGAAATGGAACTCAAGGCGCTGATGGTTGCAAGCCTTGATGGCAACGCGGGGTCGTACCGGTCACTGCTCGACCGGCTGAGCAGCCGGCTGCGAGCCTATTACAAAGGTAAACTCGCCCGCGTCGGACGCGGGGCGACGGAGGCTGAAGATCTGGTACAGGAAGTGCTATTGGCGATCCATCTCAAGCGCCACACCTACGACACCGGGGAGCCATTTACGCCCTGGGTGCACACCATCGCGCGATACAAGCTCATCGACTATCTGCGCCGGACCCGAACGGCTGCGAGCGTCCCACTCGATGAGGGTACTGAGATCATGGCGCAGGACGACAGTGCAGATGCCGAGAGCTCCCACGACGTCAGAAAACTTCTGGAACGGCTGCCGGAAAAAATGCGGTGCTCCATCGAGTGCGTGAAGCTCGAGGGGCGGAGTGTAGCGGAGGCGGCGGAGCGGTGCGGTATCTCGGAATCGGGTGTCAAGATCAACATTCACCGCGGCTTGCGCAGGTTGGCGACCTTTATCGCGCGGGAGACCAAAAATGAAAACGGATGATCTCGTTGCCATGCTCAGCGCCAACGTCGAACCGGTCGGACGCGGACTGGTCGGACGGACGATTTCCATCGCGGTTGCTGCCGGGGCGGTAATCGCGCTTGGCTTCGTGCTCGCCGGACTGGGCATCCGCGCAGACCTCACGACAACCCGCGCCACTGTCTTCCTGTTATTGAAAGTCGCGTTCGCGCTTGCGGTGGTGGGGGTGGCGGTGCGTTATCTCATGAGGCTCGCGCGTCCTGGCGCGGAACGCGGAATATCGCCGCTCGCGATTGCGGTGCCGTTTGCCGCAATCGCCCTGTTCGGCGCAATCAGCCTGGGTGCAGCGCCCAGTTCCCACTGGGACAGGATGATCGTGGGCGATCAGTGGCTGGAATGCCTGCTCTCGATTCCGATCATCGCTATCGTACCTTTCGCGGTTACCATTTTTGCAGTGCGAAGAGCTGCGCCTACCAACCTTGTTCGTGCCGGGGCTGTTGCCGGTCTCATTGCAGGCGGCGTCAGCGCGATGGCGTATGCGCTGCACTGCACCGACGATTCATTGCCGTTCGTTGCGGTCTGGTACGGCGGCACGATTGTGCTGTGCACCCTGGCCGGCGCAGCATTGGGACCGCGGCTATTGCGTTGGTAACGGGACAGGTCAGCGAGCTTCACGTCAGCGTGAGCCTGTAACCGCCGGACGATTTGCTCCGAACTCATCACTAGAAGCGCACCAGGCGCTTCCAACAATGATGGAGCCGGACCATGTCAACCAAACACCTTCTCACGATTTCCCTTTTGCTGCCGCTGGCGGCGGTGTCTGCAACGGCCCACGCGGGCTCGACCATCTCGGACAAGAGCTATTGGCCGAGTGAGGCCAGGCAGAGCACTCAAATCACAACTGTTGGTTCGCAACGCGATCTGAATTCCGCGTTCGCCTATGACCGGCCAGGGACACGTTTGCAGCCCGCGACCAGCCCGAACGAGGCCGGATCCGCATGGCGTTATCAAGGTGGCCCGAAATCCCGGTAACATCGACATCAGTGCAATGGACCTAGCCGTTGCTGTAGCGCACAGGGTTGCGGATGAGCATCCGACCTCCGCAACCCTTTCAATTTCTGTCCACCAAAAGGGAGATGAACCATGATGATGGACGGCATGACGTCTGGAATGATGTGGGGCATGGGGCTTTTCTGGTTGCTGGCAATCATCGTCTTGATCCTGGCAGCAGCAGCACTTATCAAATATTTGCGCTCCTAATGCGGGGGAGGCCGAGAATGAAAAAGTTCGCAATGGCCGCGCTGGCGACAATTGCATTCCTCTCGCCGGCGTCAGCGCAACTGGGCGACGCGGCGCGCGGTCGGCAGAACTTCAGGGCTTGCGCACCATGCCACTCGCTCGAACCCGACCGAAACATGACAGGACCAAGTCTCGCTAATCTTTGGGGCCGGAAGGCCGGCGGACTATCGAGCTTCGAACGCTACTCCGAGGCGCTCAAAGCGTCGGGAATTATCTGGGACGATCGATCGCTGGATGGATGGCTGACCGACCCGGACCGCATGGTGCCGGACAATGAAATGCCGTTCAATGGCATCAAGGACACCCGAGTTCGCGTCGATCTGCTGGCTTTCCTCAAGGAGGCCACCAAGCCCGGAGCGCCGCAACAGACGGCGCAACAAGGTGGCATGATGGGTGGCATGGGAGGAATGATGGGAGGAGGCCCGGACCCAAATCTTAAAAAACTCGAACCAGGAATTCGGGTCAAAGCCATCACCTACTGTCACGATACCTATCGCGTCACGACCGCCGACGGCAAGACGCGAGCCTTTTGGGAGCGCAATCTGCGCTTCAAGACCGACTCCAGCAAGGATGGACCCGAGAAAGATGCGCCGGCGATCATGCCGGCGGGCATGATGGGTGATCGCGCCGCCGTTATTTTCGCAGCGCCGGAGGAAATCGCCAAGATGATCGAAGCTCGATGCTGAGCCTTGCGGCGTGATGGACACGCACCACTGTGGCAATGTACAGCCCCAACGGGCAATTTCAGTAACTGTAACCGGAATTTCAACGCCAAGCAGTGGTTGTAACCTTTCATTTGCTGCAATTTTGTGGGAATCTGGGTTTGTGAAGCGCAATTTTACCATACGCCGGCTGCTAGCGATCCTGATGATCGCAGGCATTGCATTGGCCCCGCTATCCCAGCCTGTCATGGCGGAAATGTCTTCCGACGCGTCGATGCAGGTCATGGCGGATGAGATGTCCCCGTCGGCCATGGCGGACGAGATGGCAAGCGACATGCCGTGCTGTCCGTCGAAGGCTCCGACGCCGGTCGGTTGCGACAAGTGCGTCTTCATGGCGGCCTGCACGTCGCTGGGCTTCGTCGGCATCTCGAGCGCCGTGGCCCATCTGTTTCTCACCGCTTCGGACGATGTCGCTTCGCTGCAGAACGATTCATGGCCCGAGGGCCTCGGCCATCCACCTCCCGAACATCCACCTCGAACTCTGGTCTGAACGGCGTCACGACGCCGTTGGCTGCCGCGCGACTTGATCGCGCGGATCAACGCATGCCGCCTTGCGGCAAGACCATGACTTCAGAGGATCTCAAAATGAAGAAGCTTCACATCTTGCGCGGCCTGCGGGCGGCGCTGATCGGCATTGCCGTGATCGGTTCAGCCGGAATCGCACGCGCCGACATCAAGGACTATGAGTTCAAACTGGCCGAGCCGACGATCGCCGTCGGCAAGGACAAGATCGTCACGGTCCAGTTGGTCAACAAGAAGACCGGAAAACCGGTGCCTGATGCGGTCATCTTCACCACCCGTCTCGACATGGCGCCTGACGGCATGCCGGAGATGGCCACCAAGATCGCGCGGGAGCCGGGCGGTGAGCCGGGCAGCTACCGCTTCAAGGCGGCCTTCGGGATGGAAGGAAGGTGGCAGCTTTCCCTTGGCGCCAAGGTTCAAGGTGAGACCGGCACGGTCGAAAGCAAGCTCGTCATCACGGCGCAAAAGTGAAACGCGCCGTCCTCGCGGGTGTCGCCGTCGCCGCTGTGACAGCGGCGGCGGGTGGCGCATTTATCGGTGTTCGCGGGCACCTTCATTCGGCCGCTGGGTCGGCCGCGGCGCTTGTTGCGCCCGCGGCCGCGCAGACCGGCGACGATCCGGTCTACTATCAGGACCCTGACGGGCGCCCGTTCTATTCGCTGACGCCGAAGAAGACGGCGGACGGACGGGACTATAGGGCCGTGCCAGCCAGCGCGGATCTCAGCTTCGACGAAGAGCCGGCCGCTGCTCCCGCAACGACGGTGGCCGCGGATCGCAAGATCAAGTTCTACCGCAATCCGATGGGGCTGGCCGATACCTCGCCAACCCCGAAGAAGGATTCGATGGGGATGGACTACATCCCCGTTTACGAAGACGAGGACACCGACGATGGCGCCGTCAAGCTTTCTCCGGGAAAAATCCAGCGCACCGGCGTCAAATCCGAATCCGCAGCTCCGCGCGTGATCCGTACCGCAGTTCGAGTGCCGGGCACTATTCAACTCGACGAGCGCCGCATCTCGGTCATTTCCATGAGATCGGAAAGCTGGGTCCAAAGGATCGCCGATGTCACCACCGGCACCAGGGTCAGCAAAGGCCAACCCTTGATGGAAATCTATAGCCCGTTGATTTCCTCGGCTTCCGCCGAATACGTTGCCACCATCAATTCGAAGACCGTGGGCGGCACTGGGCCTTATGGGCGCGGCTCGCGGCAGCGGTTGATGAATCTCGACGTTCCCGACGAGGCGATCGTCGCCATGGAAAAGAGCGGCTCGGTTCCGATCGCCATCCAGTGGTTGGCGCCGCGCGACGGCCTCGTGCTGGAGCGCAATGCGACCGAGGGGATGCGGGCGCAGCCCGGCGATGTGCTGTTCCGCGTCGCGGACACATCCGTTGTCTGGGCACTCATTGACGTGGCGGAGCGCGATCTGGGCGCTCTCTCGGTCGGTCAGCCGGTCGTTATCCGGGCGCGCGGCCTTGCCGGCCGCGAGTTCACCGGAAAGATCAATGTGATCTATCCGCAGGTGAACCGGGAGACGAGAACCGCCCGCGTCAGGGTTGAACTGGCCAATCCCGATGCAGCACTGCTTCCGGATATGTATGTCGACGCGGAGATCGACACCGGCAGTCCGCAGCCTGTGCTCGCCGTTCCCGAAAGCGCCATCCTCGATACCGGCAGCCGTCAGGCGGTATTCATCGAGAAGGGGCAGGGGCGCTTTGAGCCACGCGACGTGAAGCTTGGCCACCGCGGCGGCGGTTATGTCGAAGTGCGCGAGGGCGTCGCCGAAGGCGAGCCCGTCGTCGTCTCGGCCAATTTCCTGATCGACGCCGAGAGCAATTTAATGGCTGCCCTCAAGGGCTTCTCGGACGCGAGCGCCCGGCCATGATTCCCCGCCTCATCGCCTGGTCGGCGCGCAATTTGTTGCTGGTGTTTTTCGGCACCGGTTTCGCCGCCGCTGCCGGAATCTATGCACTCGCCCATCTGCCGCTCGACGCGATCCCCGATCTCTCCGACACCCAGGTCATCGTCTATACGGAATATCCGGGTCAGGCACCGCAAGTGATCGAGGATCAGGTCACCTATCCGCTGACGACGGCAATGCTCACCGTGCCGCGATCGAAGGTGGTGCGGGGATTTTCGTTCTTCGGCGTTTCGTTCGTCTACGTCATCTTCGAGGACGGCACCGACATCTACTGGGCCCGTTCGCGGGTGCTTGAATTCCTCAACGGCGCGGCGTCCCGCTTGCCGGCCGGCGTCACGCCGACGATGGGCCCGGACGCCAGCGGCGTCGGATGGGTCTACCAATACGCCGTGATCTCAAAAGAGCTGAATCTATCGGACACCCGGGCGATCCAGGACTGGAACCTGAAATTCGCCCTTGCCAAGGCGGAGGGCGTTGCCGAGGTCGCAAGCGTCGGCGGCTTCGTCCGCCAATACAACGTCATCCTCGATCCGCAGCGGATGCGCGATCTCGGCATCACCATGCCAAAAATGCGCGATGCGATCCGCGCCAGCAATGCCGATGTCGGCGGCCGCACCGTCGAGCTCTCGGAGTTCGAGTATGTCATCCGCGGCAAGGGTTATCTCAAGGGCATCAACGATCTCGGCAACATCGTGCTGAAGACCAGCAACGGCACGCCGGTCCTGTTGCGCGACATCGCCCGCGTCGAATTGGGTCCGGATGAGCGGCGCGGCATTACCGAGTTGAACGGAGAGGGCGAGGCCGCCAGCGGCATCGTGCTGCAACGTTTCGGCGTCAACGCGCTCGACGTGATCGAAAACGTGAAAAAGCGATTCAAGGAAATCGCCAGCAGTCTGCCGAACTCCGTTGAAATCGTCCCGGTCTATGATCGCTCCAACCTGATCAACGCGGCGATTGAAACCCTCAAGCACACGCTGCTCGAGGAAAGCGTAGTGGTGGCGTTGGTCTGCATCGTCTTTCTGCTGCATTTCCGCAGCGCGCTGGTGGCGATCATCATGCTGCCGGTGGGTATTTTGATGGCGTTCGGAACCATGAAGCTGCTGGGTCTCGGCGCCAACATCATGAGCCTTGGCGGCATTGCCATCGCCATCGGCGCCATGATCGATGCCGCCATCGTCATGATCGAAAATGCCCACAAGCATCTTGAGCGGGCTGAACCGGGGCGCTCGCGGATCGATGTCCTGATTGAAGCTGCCTCCGAAGTCGGGCCGGCGCTGTTTTTCAGCCTGCTGATCATCACCGTCTCGTTCATGCCGATCTTCACTCTGGAATCGCAGGAGGGACGGCTGTTCAGCCCGCTGGCGTTCACCAAGACCTTTTCGATGGCTGCGGCGGCCTTGCTGTCGGTCACGCTGGTGCCGGCGCTGATGATCGTCTGCGTCCGCGGCCGAATCGTCCCGGAGCACAGGAATCCGATCAACCGTTTTCTGATCTGGGTCTATCGGCCGGTGATCGCGGGCGTGATGCGCGCCAAGGTGCCGATGATCCTTGCTTCGCTGGCTATTCTGGCGGTTACGATCTGGCCTGCGCGGCAGTTGGGCAGCGAGTTCATGCCGAGCCTGAATGAAGGCACGCTGCTTTACATGCCCACGACATTACCCGGCATTTCGGTGACCAAGGCTGCGGAACTTTTGCAGACCCAGGACAAGATCATCCGGTCGTTTGCGGAGGTGGCATCGGTGTATGGCAAGGCCGGTCGTGCCTTGACCGCTACCGATCCCGCACCTTCGGAAATGTTCGAAACAATTGTCAACCTGAAGCCGAAACAGGAATGGCGGCCCGGAGTCACGCTTGAGAGCCTGACCGCCGAGATGGACCGTGCACTGCAATTCCCGGGTGTTTCCAATGCCTGGACCATGCCGATCAAGGCGCGCATCGACATGCTGTCGACGGGTATCCGCACGCCCATCGGGGTCAAGGTGATCGGCACCGATCTGGTCGAGATCGACAAGCTCGCCAAGCAGATCGAGCAGGTTCTCAAGGCCGTGCCGGGGACATCGTCGGCCTATGCGGAACGCGCGCTCGGCGGCTACTATCTCGATGTGACGCCGGATCGCGCGGCGTTGGCCCGCTATGGCATCATGGTTCAGGACGTTCAGGACGTCATCGGGACCGCGCTCGGCGGTCAAACCGTGACCACGACGGTCGAAGGGCGCCAGCGGTTCAGCGTCAACATGCGCTATCCCCGCGATCTGCGCAGTAACGCCCAGGCCATCGCCAGCGATGTCCTGGTCCCGATGCCGAACGGCGGCGCGGTGCCGCTGGGAGAGGTGGCCAGGATCGCACCGTCGCGCGGCCCGACATCGATTCGCACCGAGAACGGACAGCTCGCCGTCTACATCTATGTCGATATTCGCGATCGCGATCTCGGCGGCTACGTCGCCGACGCGCAAGCTGCGGTGAAGGCAAGCATTCAGTTCCCGGCAGGTTCCTATGTCGTATGGAGCGGACAGTTCGAATACCTCGAGCGCGCGGCGGCGCGTCTGAAGATCGTGGTGCCGGTCACGCTGCTGATCATCTTTCTGCTGCTGTATCTCAACTTCCGCTCGTTCGCCGATACGATGATCGTCATGCTCTCGCTGCCATTCGCGCTGGTCGGCGGAATTTGGCTGATGTGGTGGCTCGGCTTCAATCTTTCAGTGGCCGTCGTGGTCGGGTTCATCGCACTCGCCGGCGTCGCAGCCGAAACCGGCGTGGTCATGCTGATGTACCTCAATCATGCCTTGGCGGAGATCACAGCCCGGCGCGGGGCCGAAGGCCGCGAACTGACCCGACACGATCTTTATGCCGCCATCATGGTAGGTGCTGTCGAACGGGTGCGGCCGAAGATGATGACGGTGGTTGCCATCATGGCCGGCCTGCTGCCGATCATGTGGAGTACAGGTACCGGCTCCGAAATCATGCAGCGGATTGCGGTCCCCATGATCGGCGGCATGATCTCCTCAACGTTGCTGACGTTGATTGTGATTCCGGCAATCTATGGATTGGTGAAGGAGAGAAGCCTGAGTTCCAGCCGCAGCGCTGGCGAGGCGCTCGATGTCGAGCAACGGCGGGCCAGACCGCACACAGGATCAGTAAGCCGATAAGGATCGGCGGAAACGGACCGAGACGAGGAGCAAGAACGAAATGCATACGATTAGAAAATGGCGGCTCGCCGGATTTATCGTCGCGGCCGTTGTGTTGGGTCTGGCAACAGTCGTTACGGCCCACGAACAACGCGGCGGCTATTCGGCGGGCGAACCCGGCAATCCCAGGAAACCGGCGCGGGAGATCGTCGTCCTCATGAACGAGATGGACTACACGCCGGCCGTCATCGAAGTCAAACGCGGCGAGCAGATCCACTTCGTTCTCCGCAACGTCGGCACCGAAGCGCACGAATTTCTGCTGGCCACGACCGCGGAAAATCTGAAGCATGGGGCAGCCATGAAGAAGAACCCGGATATGGAGCATGACGAGCCCAACGGCCTGCGTCTCGCCGCCAAGAAGTCCGGCGAGATTCTCTGGAAGTTCTCGAAAGCCGGGACGTTCGAATATTCGTGCCTGATTCCGACGCACCGCGAGTTCGGGATGATCGGCAAAGTCATCGTGAAATAAGCCGACGACGGGTGATCAATATCAAGGAAAAGGAACGGACTATGAAGACCAATAAACTCGTAATTTGATCCAGCTCAACGGTGGGCACGCCGGGCTAGCGCAACCAGCCAGCCACTTCCGCGGGCTGAGGTGAGCGATCTGATGCCCCTGAATGCGAAGCCGACGTTTTTTCGACGATGGCGCCATTGGCTGTAACCAAACCGGTTGGACCTGCGAACTAATAGAGATACGTCAAGCATGACGACCCACGAAACCGAACTCAAGGAGCTGATGCTTGCCAGCCTGGATGGCGACGGCGCCTCGCATCGCGCGCTGCTTGAACGGTTGAGCCGCCGCCTGCGTGCGTATTACAAAGGCAAGCTTGCGGGAATTGGCAGAGATGCGACAGAGGCTGAAGATCTGGTTCAGGAAGCGGTGTTGGCCATCCACGTCAAGCGACATACCTACGATCCGGCGCAGCCGCTGACACCGTGGGTGCACGCGATCGCGCGCTACAAGTTGATCGATTTCCTGCGTCGCAACCGCGCGTCGTTCGCTGATGTGCCAATCGACGAGGCCGATGAGGTGATGGCACACGACGACAATGTTAGTGCCGAGAGCACATACGACGTCAGGCGACTCATGGAGCGGCTGCCGAAAAAAATGCGATGTTCGATCGAGGCTGTAAAATTAGACGGATTGAGCATCGCTGAAGCAGCAGAGCGATGCGGTATCTCGGAACCGGGGGTCAAAGTGAACATTCACCGTGGCCTCAAAGCACTGGCCGCCCTGATTGCCCAGGAAACGCGAACATGAAAACGGATGATCTGGTTGCCCTCCTGAGTACGAACCCTGAGCTGGTCGACCGCAGCTCGGTCGTTCGCACGCTTTGCGTCGCGCTTACGGCCGGAATGGTTGTGGGACTTGATGACGACCCGCGCCTTGGGTTTTCTCATCGTGAAGCTCGCTTTCGCAGTCGGGATCGTCAGCCTCGCGTTGGTCTACCTGACAAGGCTGGCACGCCCCGGTGGGGAGCGAAAAACCCCGTCTTTCCTCGTCGCTATGCCGTTTCTGGTCATTGTGTTTCTTGCGGCCATCAGCCTTTGGTTCGCGCCCAGCTCACGCTGGGACGAGATGATCGTGGGAGATCAGTGGCTGGAATGCCTGCTCTCGATTCCGATTATCGCGATAGTTCCTTTCGCTATCTCTATCTGGGCCGTGCGAAGAGCTGCGCCTACCAATCTTGTTCGTACCGGTGCTGTTGCCGGTCTCATTGCAGGCGGCGTAAGCGCGATGGCTTATGCGCTGCACTGCACCGACGATTCATTGCCGTTCGTCGCTGTCTGGTACGGCGGCACAATTCTGCTATGCACCTTAGCAGGTGCAGCATTGGGACCGCGGCTATTGCGTTGGTGAAGGCACGGGTCCAGCCAGCTTCACGTCAGCGTGAACGTGTAACCGGCAGACGATTTGCTCCGAACTCATGATTGGAAACGCCGAAGTATGCGGCACCGGCACCGGCTTGTCCTGCAAGCGGGAATCTTCCTCTGTTGCAGTTCCAGGATAACGCGATGGACCTGTGGGGCTTCAAGAAGTGGCGGCGGAAGTTGGGATATACACAGGTCGAAGCCGGGGAAAAGCTCGGGCTCAGTCGAGGCGCCGTTCAGTATTGGGAAAGCGAGCACAGGCCGGTACCGGTCGCCGTTGAGCTTGCCTGTCAAGAACTGCTGCGTCTTTGGAAGCAGCGGCCGGAGTTTGGCCCTGTGACATTGCTTTATGCCGACCATGCCGACGATCCAATATCGCTAGAAACTTCTGCGGCCGTCGGCAGCATCCTCGTGCGGTCCGAGCGACATCCGGACAACGAAAGCGCCTTGAAAAGCGCCGCCCGGCAGAGGGAGACCACGACCCTTATCGCGTTCATTGCGGAAGACGATGGCAATGTTATCTGGTCTGGGCCAGAACTGCTGCGTGAGGTCGACGCCCGGAGAAACGCGAGCATCGGCGAAAAGACCTCCGCTGCAAAAATTCCATCCTCAAGATAGCAAAACGTCAGACTCTCTGACCCGATCCACCTGACTGCTTCTCGTTGTCCCTGCTGAATCCCCGCGATCGCCCAAGTGTTCTTTGCTGACTTTCCGCGCTGTTGGGGCGGTCAGGAGTAACCCGGCTTTTTATCCGTTGGGCAGCTTATCACGCAGACAACGCCTCGAACCAAAACGGATCACGGACGAAATACCGTGTCCGGACCGCAACACTTCGGAAAGATCGAAAAAATCTTCTCCACCGATGATCAATAAGTCTGCAAATGCCGAAAAACTATCGAAACGGTCGCCTTGCGACGTTTCGTATGCAGCGCAATAATTTCTGCACGCGTGTGATCGCCTCTGTCTTTGTTTGCGAAAATTTTTGCGGTGTTCGACCGATCAACAGCGAGGAGCCCACTCAATGGCGAGGGGCTCATTCAAGGGCGGGGGCTCATCATGAAAGGGATCATCACATCC
>WNGM01007282.1_pt1 | contig 12479 bp, 12 predicted proteins | sample 5400571 | NCBI WGS metagenome assembly WNGM01 (sample SAMN13153378, study PRJNA577476) | soil metagenome | isolation source: 100 cm soil or saprolite under Garry oak tree replicate 2 | place: USA:California | collected 2016-06-15
TCGCCGTCGAAATCGATTGTGACGCGAGAGTCCTGCGACGCGGCTACGATGTTTCACGTTACGGCGAAACCCTGATTGCCGTTGGTGAAAGGCAGTCTGCAACCATCGCCATGGTGGCTGCGATGTCCGAACCGAGATCGTTGCTCGAGCAGAGAATCCGGAACATGTTGCGGAAACAGACAAACTACGCCCACGCGACGGCGGTGGCGCTTGCCTGCCTGGGGATCGCATTTGCCGTCGGCGCGGCCGAAATCAGCCCTCCGAATAACGATGACCCCGGCAAGTCCGCATCACAGGAGAGCGCCGTGGATACCAGGATGCTCGATGGTCATATCGGATTCTACCAGTTGAACGACCATGCCGTGTTGACGATTACCCGCAACGGCGCGCAACTGAATGCGCAATTGACCGGCCAGCCGGCATTGCCGATCCATGCTCGGAGCAACACCGAATTCTCCTACAAAGATGCCCAGATCAGTTTCATCACCGAACCTGATGGGCAGACAACATCGCTGATATTGCACAAGTACGGTGTCAATATGCCGATGAAGCGCATCGATGCCGCTACCGCGCGGCGGATCGCCGGCATCAGAGCAGAGCAACCAGCAGGGAGAGGAAAGGGACTGACGGGCGGTGCTCTGATTATCCCGCGGTGACAGCTAGTTCCGGGCCGGCCCTCACATGCAGATCACGGCGTGCTGTCGCGCGTGTGTCGAGCTGTTCCGATGAAGCTGTTCGCCTGCGGGCCTATCGCCTCGAATTGCGCCTTCTGCTCGTCGCTCAGCGATCCATAGAAATCATCAAGGGCCGAGCGCACTAACTTGACTGCTTGGAGCATGGTGTCGAGCCTTTTGCCGACGGCCGCAAGCCGTGCCGGTGGCGTGATCGCATCGCCGGCCTGGCAAGAGGTCTTGAGCATGTCGGCCGCCTTGGCGCTTGCGTCCTGGAGCGCGACAAGGCTCGCCCGTTGGGTGTCTGTTGGGCGCAACCTCGCATCGACCTCCTCGGCCGGCCATTTCAGTGCGGCAGGTTGCGCAACGTCGCAGCTCTGAGCAAGCGATCTATCGTGGCGCCGTGCAGCGATGCGCCTGCGCTGGTCCTCGCCAAGCGCATTGAGCCGCACCTTCTGTTCATCGTTCAAGAGGCCATAGAATTTGTCCAGCGACGGCTGCACCGTTGCTACCGCCGCGATCATCGCCTCGATGCGTTGCTGCATGGACGCAAGCCGGCTTGGTGCCGTCAGCGATAATCTTGTCGGGCAGGCCGCCTTGATGGTCTGCGCGGCCGTCACCGATGCATTGGCGAATTCGTCGAGTGCGGCACGCTGCGTCCCGGTCGGCTCAATAGCCTGCAGTATCGGATCGATCGGCAGGCCGGCAACGTCGCGACTATCGTCACCGCACATTTGCGCCAGCCGGTCGGGCGCTGCATTGGGTGTGCCAGGTGCCGCGACGCGCGGCGGCAAATAGCCGGCAAGATCGTCGTAGGCGTAGGGCGCAAACATGCCGGCGTAGATGTCGTCGTAGCCGTAGCCCCAGAACGGGGCCCCAAAACCGCTGCCCCAGATCGCATAGTCATAGATGTCAAAATAAGCGAACGGCCAGAACAGCGGTCCGACCCATCCATATCCGCCATTGGTGTGTTGCCACCATCCGCTTCCAGTCCGACCGTAATACCAGCCCGCCATCGCCGCACCAGCGGCGACCCGGGCGCGAATATTGGGGTTACGCAGCGCGGCCGTGTTGCGCAGCGTGCGGGAAAGCGCACGAGAGTTCATCGCGTTGCGCACGCCGCCGGATCTCATGTTGTGGACGGCGTGGCGCCCACCGCCGCCGAAGTGCGCACGGCCGCCGAAATGTCCACCACGATGGCCGCCACCACCGAAATGCGCATGACCACCGCCGTGATGACCACCACCGTGATGGCCACCGCCGTGGCCACCACCGCCATGACCGCCACCTTTCGCGGCGGCATACCCGGCGGCCGACAGCACGGTCGCGAGAACAATGAGGGCAATCTTGATATTGAGTTTTGACATGGCACCCTCAGGCCCAGCTGCGCCACGAACCCTGCGCCACGAACCCACGGCACGTTCGAAGAACGTTGGCTTGATCATATGGTTCCATTGCGACACCTGAACGGGGCGGTTCGGTAGCCAGAGACCACAGGCGCGTCGAGAGGCCACCGGCCGTCGAAATGTGGTTCAGATGACCACGCCGTTGAATATTCGTCCGGCGCGGCAAGCCGTTCGCGCGCGAAAAATGCCTTTCGCATTCTCTTGCGACAAACTGATAGTCGTAGGGACACGATATCGGAGAACGGCAGCGTCGAGCGCACCTCGGTACGTGTTTGCCCGGACACAGCTACTTTTTGGCGTTGGAGAAAGCCGTTTCGAGCACTTCGCCAATCGGTTGCCACGTGCGGCCGTCGAATTGAACTAGTCGTAGGTGTTTGATCGGCCGAAAGTTCCAAGGTCCAGTGCTGATTTTGATCCCAGGTAGCAAAATGGAGCCTTGGTAGTCTTCGAGGGCCGCTGCTTGCTTCATGACGTTCTCGCGAGATAGGTCATTGCCGCACTGTTTGAGCACCTGGGCCAATGTCTCGGCGGCCGCGTAGCCGAAGACGGCGGCACTGTCGTCTTTGCCTCCGGCCCGATTATATTTGTCAACAAATGCCTGCCAGTCATTGGTGGCTTGTTCGTCCTTCCAAGCCGGATCATTGGCATCCTTCAAGAAGGCGGCTGTAATGACGCCCAAGGCGTTTTCCAAGCCAGCAGGCTTTAGCGCCATCGCAATCGATGAAGCCATAGAGTTCGTTATGAACACGGGATGCCAATTGAGATCCGCCGCTTTTCGGATTACTTTCGCTGCGTTTGCAGGTACTCCTGCAAATACAAGAATCTCGGCTCCCGATCGCTTTAAGATCGCTACGTGCGTGTCCAGATGCTCATCTGCGATATCGTATGCGATATCGACCCTGATCATGCGGGCAATGTCACCGAGCCCGTCTTCCAACCCCTTGAATAGTTCTCGACCGAAATGATCGTTCTGCCAAAGAGCTACAATCCTTTTTCCGGAGTAGAACGCCTGTATGTAGTTGGCGTAGATGCGCCCCTCTTCCCGAATTGAGGGCTGCCAACCCATTGTCCACGGGAACAACGATGGATCGCTCAGATGGTCGTCTCCGGAGGCGACAAAGAGTTGAGGAATTTGTCTTTCGTTCAAGTAGGTGCGAACGGCAAAGTTTCCCGGAGTTCCGAAAGAACCGAACATCAAGAGGACGTTGTCTTTCTCGACAAGATCGCGCGTAACGTCTAGGGCCGCCGACGGATCGGATTTGTCATCATATGAGATAAAGCGCACCTTACGGCCGTTGATCCCGCCACGCTCGTTGATCATCTCAAAATACGCTGCTTCGGCTTTTCCAATCGCTCCGAAGACCTCCAACCCCCCGCTATAAGGCATAACATTCCCGATGCGAATTTCAGTGTCGGTCACGCCTTCTTCGCGCACTCGCTCAGTGATCGCGCTCAATGACGTAAGCGCTAAGACAATGGCAATCGGCGTTCGGACCCAGGTCTGCATCGGATGAGGTCAATTACAAAAGAGTGCAGCCAGATTTCGAGACATATTGGAGGCGCTTAGCTTGATTTAGATCAAACGCCAAGAGATCGACGGCAGCGGTGCGGTGATCGTCATTTTCTTTGACAAAAATGGATGAGCCTTTGTCCCGACCGGCTCACACCGAAAATAGCGCGATAGCTGGCAGCAGGCTAGAGCAAATTCCGTAAATCGCGATCAGGCGAAGCCTAGAGCGACTGCAATGAATGCCGGGCCATTCAGGGCGGCATGAATGATGATGCCGATTGACGAATTCCGCCGCTTCTGCACGATCCAGGGCAGAATGAACACGATCGGTGTCACAAGGAGAATCACCGCCCAACCACACGCGGACCCGGTTTGGCAGAACGCATGGCCGAATTGAATTCACTAAAGGAAAGATTGCTTCTGCGGTTTCAATGCAATCCGCAACTCAAGCGCATCAATAGACCGGGTGTGATTTTCACAAATCGGCAAAGGTCGCGTTGCTGTTCCTCTGCCGGAGGCTCGGGCGTCGGCTATATGCGGGACGGTCCGAAGAAAAAGGAACACGAATGCTGCGCGGCTCATTGTTCCTTCATAAGCGCGTATAAGCGCGCGTATTGTTAGCTACGCCACCTCGGACGAAGAACGCGAGCGGAAGAAGACGCAGCCGGTCCGACAACGAGGACGTAGCTGGTTTCCCTTCGGCGCGTAGCAACAGGCAGCCGGCAACGATCAACGTCGCGAAAACCAGCCCGCCCAGCGCGAACCAGCCGATAATCGGCTCAACGCCGGTCATGCTCACGAATAACGCATGGAGAGGCCATGTCGCGGCCCAGAGCAACACGGCAGCGCCGCCAAAGGCGAGGGCGGTTGCAAGGAAACCGAACGGCTTCATCTCATCGAGCTCTACGGTTGGCATTCAAGTTGGTCGAACGGATCGCCGCATGACGATAGTCGAACGACGAAGACGGACGATCGCTTCAGTTTGCCTCACCGGCCGCTCCGAGATGCTTGATCGTAGTTTACCTTGGGAAAAAGTCTCCACGCCCTGCGGGTGTCATATCGAGGAGACCCCTGGCAGCACGATACTCGGTGCTTTCGTTCGGGTAGCGGAGATGCTCCATGGTTTCCTTCCGGATTGAAGGTTTGTGTGCCTCAAGAATAAGCCCATCCGTGAGAAGCGAGTTCCCGAGTGTACCGCTTGCGGGAATCCATCACAGCGGCGATCGCGCGGATGAAGCGGAGTGATTTTCACAAATCGGCACAGGTCGCGTTGCTGTTCCTCTGCCGGAGGCTCGGGCGTCGGCTATATGCGGGACGGTCAGAAGAAAAAGGAACACGAATGCTGCGCGCTCATTGTTCATTTATAAGCGCGCATATTCTTAGGTACGACACCTCGGACGAAGAACGTGAGCGTTGGTCACGCCCTGTTGATTTGGTTCACTGAATGGCCACATGAGAATCAGACGCTAAACAAATTTGGTGGATAGGGGTTTTCCTGGTTTTTTCAAACTGGAAAGGAATGACCATGCGCATTTTTACGGCATCCGTGATTATTGCGGCCGTCTCCCTCGGGACGCCGGCGTTTGTGCAGGCACAACAAGGAGCACCCTCGCAATCCCAAGGAGCACCCTCGCAATCCGAGGCACAGACACCGCCTGCTCAGTCCGGCACGGTCATTCGGAGCATAGAGGTCGTCGACCTCAAGGAACTGCAACCGGCGGTGCGCTCGAAGGTCGATGACGTCGTCGCGCAGACAAGCGAGGAAGATTTGCAGTCACTTCGCAAGTCTATCGACGCGACACCGGAGGCGGCATCCGCGCTTAAGACCAAGGGCCTGAGTTCGTTGCAAGTCGTCGCTATCAACATCGCCGACGGCGTCCTGACGTTGATCACCAAGACAGCTTGAAATCAGGATTACTAAATTAACGTGGAGAACCGCATGCGGGATCGCCAGGATTGGGAAGGCAGCTTTCGAAGGTTTGCCATTATCGCTGCAGCGTTCATTCTGGCGGTTGCCATCCTCTCATGGGGACCGTGGAACACGACGCACGTCGAGAGTAATCCCGGACCGAGCGGAACACCGGGATCGACGGCACTAAACCAGACCCCACCGCCAGCCGCCGGTCCCTCAGACTCAACCACGGGATCGGCGCGCTGATCGCACCTTTATCAGCGGCTGCACACGGGCGAATTTGAAGATCGCCGCAGCGCTGTCCGATGCCGGCGCGCTGCCGGAAGAGTTGAAGGATATTCAACGCAAAGTCTCGGACGCGGGTAGGGCGACCTACAACGCGCGAAAGCGCGCGCATGACCACAACTAGCCGTCCGGCTATGATCGAAAGATTAGATCAAGCAGGAGCGGCTTGACGTCGGTCGCCGCCAATTTCGTTTTACCGAGCGGCTCACTCGAAATCACGAGTGGGCCGTCCTCGGTTTTGTCGGTGAGGCGGCCATGCGATCCCCGTACCAGCGACGCGTCTAATGGAATGACATCCATCAGGGTGCGGAATCCCAGCTTGCGCATGAGCAGACGCTTGCCAATAGCGAGCTTCGGTGACGAGATGGCGGGATCGAGGAAAAGCTCGACTGGATCGTATCCGGGCTTGCGGTGAATTTCGACCGTGCGGGCAAAGTCCGGCGCACGGTCATTGTCGTTCCAATAATAGTAAGTGAACCACGACCGAGAGTCAGCGATCGCGACGAGTTCACCGGATCGTGGATGATCGAGATGGATAAGGGATTTGTCCGGTTCGTCGTAAACCCGTTCTACGCCATCCAGTCCCTTTAGAAGATCCTTCACTTTCGCTTGCAACCCCACATCGGACAGATAGATATGCGCGATCTGGTGGTCGGCTACGGCAAAGGCTTTGGAAGAGATGGGATCGAGCAACTCGCCGCCGTCCTCTTCTCGCACGGACAACAGGCCGGCGTCGCGAAGCGCCCTGTTGATGTGAATGGGCCGATTGACGGGGGTGATCCCGTATTCCGACAGAATGATGACTGAGCGCCCGCTGGCACGTGCCGCGTCGACGAGGTCGCCCACGACGGTGTCAATTTCGGTCAGCGATTGCCGGACCTTTGGATGAGTTTCATCGGGGCCGAAGCGCTGTAGATCGTAGTCGAGATGCGGAAGGTAGGCGAGGGTCAGGGTTGGGTTGGCCTCGGCCATCACGAACTTGCTCGCGTCGGCGATCCAGCGCGTGGAGACGATCGAAGTCCCTGGTCCCCAAAACTGAAATAGGGGGAATGGTCCAAACCGTTCCGTCAATTGATCCCGTAATTGACCTGGCACGGTGTAGCAATCGGGCAGCTTGCGGCCATCCGCCTTGTAGATGGGGCGCGGGGTGGCACCGAAATCATGGCTCGCCGCCATGTTGTACCACCAGAACATGTTGGCGCAGGTGAAAGCGGGATCGCGCTTCTTGCCGGCCTCCCAAATCTTCTCGCCGCCGACGAGTCGATTGGATTGGCGCCACAGAAAGATTTCCATCTGATCGCGGAACAACCAGCCGTTGGCCACGACGCCGTGATCTCGCGGGGAGAGCCCCGTCATGAAACTTGCCTGTACGCTGCAGGTGACGGCGGGAGTTACGGTATCGAGCGCGGCCATACCGCCTTCGCGGGCAAGCGCCGAAAGTCTCGGCGTCAAAGGTCCGAGGTGCCGTGGCGTCAATCCGACCACGATCATCGCCAACACTGCCTTCAACGCCCGCCTCCGCCTGCTGAGTCGCGACAATTTCCGTCACTTCGGTCGCATCGCAGCGGGACCGAGCGAAACGGCTTGCCAAACTGGCAGGCATAGTGGCACGCTGTCCAATAAAATGGTAAGCGAGAGGCGGTTTTTCAAGCGAGCCGCGGATCGCTTCGTGACCATTCGCCGGCGCCGTCTGCACCACGAGAACAAGGGCGCCGCGTGGGAGGATGCCATGCTCGATACGCCCTCGCAAAGCGCCGAAGACGTTCGACTGCAGTCGTTTAGCGTCACCTATGAATATCCGGTGGTCTTTACCCGCGATGCGTTTGCGCTTGGAAATCGTTGCCTGGTCGATGCGCTGTCCCGGCGAGAACCCTGCAAGCGGCACAGATGTCTGATTTGTGTTGACGAAGGTGTCCTGGCATCGCTTCCGGATCTTGCGTCGCAGATCGAAAACTACGCTGCGGCGCACGCCGGAAGCATCGACCTGGTGGAACTTGTACCGGTCGCGGGAGGCGAAATCTGCAAGAACGATCCGAAAACCATTCCCAACCTGCTTGAGATCCTTTCGCAACGCGCGATCGATCGGCACTCCTTTGTAATTGCGGTCGGCGGCGGCGCTGTCCTTGACGCGGTCGGTTATGCGTCGACGATCTTTCATCGTGGCGTCCGCCACATTCGTTTTCCGACTACGGTACTGGCACAGGATGACAGCGGCGTCGGCGTCAAGAACGCCGTCAATCTGTTCGGTCTCAAGAACCTGATCGGCACCTTTGCGCCGCCCTGGGCGATCATCAATGACAGCGCATTCGTCGACGTGCTGCCGCCGCGCGAGAAGCGGGCAGGCATGGCCGAAGCCGTGAAGGTTGCCTTGATACGCGACGGCAAGTTTTTCGAATGGCTCGAAGCCCATTCGGATGCGCTTGCGCGCTTTTCCAGGCCGCATCTGGATCATCTTATCAGGGGCTGCGCCGAGCTTCACATGCGCCAAATCAGGCTTGGCGGCGACCCGTTCGAAATGGGGTCGGCGCGTCCGCTGGATTTCGGTCATTGGTCCGCGCACAAGCTCGAGCAGTTGACGAAAAATCAACTCAATCACGGCGAGGCCGTGGCAATCGGCATTGCGCTCGACACGCGCTATTCGGTCTTGTCCGGCCGTCTTGCCGCGGGCGAAGACGACCGTGTCGTGGGTCTTCTTCAACGGCTTGGTTTCGACTTGTGGCATGACAAGCTGCGGCAGTGCGACTCGCGGGGATTGCCGGTGGTACTGAAAGGGCTGGCGGATTTCCGGGAACATCTCGGTGGTGAGTTGACCGTTACGCTCCTCGCAGCAATCGGCCGTGGCGTGGAAGTGCACGAGATGGACGACGGAATTGTCAGGAATTGTATTGACTGGCTTAAACAACGGGCGTGACCGCGGATGAAACTCAACCAGCTTTCGGGCAACGTTCATCTGACCTATTGCACAAACATTCATGCCGGCCAAAGCTGGCAGGATATTCGGGCAAGTCTTGATGAATATGTTCCGGCCATCAAGTCGACCGTCGCCCAGAGCCAGCCGATGGGCATCGGACTGCGGCTTTCCGGCGAAGCTGCCGCCGTGGCAAGGCAGCCGGAGGCGTTAGCTTCGTTCCGCGATCAACTGTCGGCGCTCGGCGCTTATGTTTTCACTATCAACGCCTTTCCTTTCGGGCCGTTTCACGGCGTCCGCGTCAAGGAGGACGTCTATCTGCCTGACTGGCGCGACCGCGAGCGTGTTGCGTTCACGGCGAACAGTGCTGCGGTCCTTGCTGGAATCCTTCCCGACGGGATTGAGGGCAGTATTTCGACGGTCCCGGGCGCCTTCAAACCGAACGGCCGGTCGAGCGAGGCCGTTGCGGCGATGGCACGCAATCTCATGATGGCGGTTGCCGATCTCGTGGACCTGAAGCGGCGCACTGGCAAACACATTGCACTCGCCCTCGAGCCCGAGCCCTGTTGTTTCCTGGAAACAACGGATGAGAGCATCGCCTTCTTCGAAGGCGCGCTTTTGAAGCCGGAGACGCTTGATATGCTCGGCGGCATCACCGGTGTTGGCCGCAGTGAAGCCGAGATTCTGCTGCGTCGTCATCTGGGCATTTGTTATGATGTCTGCCACGGCTCGGTTGAATATGAGGATACGGTCGCCGCGCTGGATCGCCTGCTCGCTGCGGGAATCGCGATCCCGAAAATCCAGCTTTCAGCCGCCATGCGGATCCCGGCGATGACAAAGGGTCTGATCGACGCCGTCATGCGATACAATGACGGCGTCTATCTGCATCAATCGATCGTCCGTAGCGGCGACAATCTGTCGCGTCATGTTGATCTGCCGGACGCGGTAACTGCGTTCGGAGCAGGCCAAGCCGACGGGGAGTGGCGAATCCATTGCCACGTACCTGTGTTCCTCGCCGATCTCGGCGAAATCAGTTCCACCCGCAGCGATCTCGTCGCGACGCTGGCGGCGCTACGCCAGCGAACTCGCTCATCCCACCTGGAAGTCGAAACGTATACCTGGGACGTTCTGCCCGACAACATTCGCACCGGTTCGAAGTCGGCGGACATCGCGCGCGAGATCGCATTTTGTCGCCAGGAACTGGTGGGATGAATACCGCGGTCGTGCGAGCACCCAGCGCGCAGACCCTGTTGCGGCTCGGTCGGGTGTCCAACCTGCCGACCGTATGGACCAATGTCATTGCCGGGGCAACGATCGCAAATACTGCTGCGAGCGTTGCCGACATCGCCACCGTCGGACTTGCCATGACGGCATTCTACGTGGGTGGGATGTATCTCAATGATTTTTTCGACAGGGAGATCGATGCCAGGGAGCGTCCAGGCCGGCCGATTCACGCCGGCGACATTGGCGCAGCCGCCGTATCGACCATCGGATTCGCGCTGCTTGCGGCAGGCGTTGCGTTGCTGGCGCCGTTCGGTCTGTTTACTGCGATCTGGGGCTTGGCGCTGGCTGTCGCCATCGTGCTTTACGACGCCTGGCACAAGGGCAACCGCTTTGCACCCGTCATCATGGGCCTTTGCAGGGCGTTGGTGTATCTGGGTACTGGCGCAGCGGTGAGCGGTAACGTTGTTCCGGCCCTGATCGTCGGCGCGACCGCGCTTGCCGCACATGTTATTGGACTGACCTACGCCGCAAAGCAGGAAAACCTGAATAACGTCGGCAGCCTGTGGCCGCTTGCCGTTCTGGCCGGCCCTCTGCTGCTTGCCTTGTCCGGCGTCTCGACCGGGTGGCTTGTTGTCGTCGCGTCCCTGTTGTTGTGCGCGGCGGATATCGCCGCCGTACGACTGCTCGCGCGACGCGCCACGGCGGATGCGGTGCCGCGCGCGGTTTCGATGCTGATCGCCGCCATCTGTCTGGTCGATGCCCTGGCTGTGGCGCTGCATGGGGGCGGGATCGTTCTTACCTGTGTCTGCGCGAGCGGTTACCTTCTGACGCGGCTCTTCCAAGCGGCGATTCCAGGAACGTGAGGTGCCAGCCTTGACAAGTCTTTCTGGTCACAATGGGAAGGGCGATGTCGCAGCAACGGTTTGCGACGGCTTTCTCGCCTTGGCCGATGAGTGGATTGTGCGTGCGGTTGGCGACAATGCAGCGTCCTGGTTTCGCCGCGCCATCGAGAGTGTCAGGGGCGCGTCCGACGGCAATGCGCTCGCCGCAGCTATCGGTCTTGCGCCGCGCCGCGTAGGCAAGGCTGATCTGTCGCTGACGCCGGATGACAGGGCGCGGGCCGGGGTATTGCGGGCGGGGCTCGATCCGAGCGACTGGAGCATCGATCAACTGGCACGCAGTGCGTTGATGGTAGCGAGCTACGCCGGAGACGACGCCGCATTCGCCGCACATTTCGACGCGTTCTGCAGCACGGCCGAAATCAACGAATTGATCGCTCTTTGCCGGGGACTGCCGGTCTATCCGGCCGCCGAACGGCTGGAGCCGCGAGCGCGCGAGGCGGTGCGATCGGGCATGAAGCCGGTCTTCGAGGCGGTCGCCCATCGCAATCCATATCCCGTCGAATTCTTCGGCGAAGACGCCTGGAATCAGATGGTAGTAAAGGCGTTCTTCATTGGCTCGCGTCTGTGGCCGATCCAGCAACTCGACGAGCGTGGCAATCCTCGGTTGGCGCGCATGCTGGTCGATCTTGCCCAGGAGAGATGGGCCGCCGGGCGGCCTGTGAGTGGCGAAGTGTGGCGCTGCGTCGCTCCCCACGCGGACGCCGAAGGGATTGGCGCGCTGGTCCGTGCGTTCGAAGCGGGCGGGGAGAGGGAGCGTCTCTCGGTGGCGCTGGCGTTGCAGCAACCTGCATCACAGCACGCCGATGCCGCTTTCGGCCGGCGAGGCTTGAGCGGTCAGCTTACGGAACTCCAATCGCGTCTGGTAACGGAGAAGATCGACTGGACGTCGCTTGCATGAGCACGACATTGCCGCGTCTCGCTCTGAGAATCCTGTCAACGCTTTTTTCCCTTGCTGTTTTGATCCAATTCTTCATTGCGGGGATGGCCGCGGTGACGAATCCCGAATGGTGGACTTATCACAGCGCATGGATTGGAATATTTCAGTGGCTTGTCGTGCCACTTCCGATCCTCGCCTTCCTTGGCGGTCGGCCACGTTGTCGGCGCACTGCGTTTGCGACCATCCCAATGGTTCAGGTTGCATTGCAGTATGTCTTGGCACATCGTGCGCTGGAGGGGCGATTGACCGCCGGGATCGGTCTGCATGCGGTTAACGGGGCCCTTTTGTTGATCGTGGCGACATTCCTGGCGATAGGCTGCGCCGATCGAAAGATGTCAGCGTAGGCAAGCCGGGCCGCGGCGCCCACGAGAGGCTAGTGCGGGCATTTCGTTTCGGTCGTGTCCTTTCAATCTTGGACATTTTCCCAATCCTGTCTTGGACTACTCCCGTTGCAACTTTGGCTGCTGACGGACCCGGGGATGTCTGCTATTATTTGTTGATGGAGCCAGTGGTGCGATGCAATTGTTCCGTCGCCGCGGTGTGAAGCAAAGATGAAATGCTCCGCATCATTGCCTATGTGAGGACTCTGGACAAATGACTGGATCACCTCCGTTTGGGACGTTCACCTGCGACGCAGGTTCTCTTCAAGAACTGATGACAGACAAGACGATCGCTTGTCCCTGTTGCAATGGCCCGTTGACCGCCGAGAAGCTCGCGCGTCTGC